>Ga0179593_1736774_pt1 | contig 14401 bp, 18 predicted proteins | sample CZODoug2_1_08_16_FD_185931 | JGI IMG/M metagenome (GOLD analysis project Ga0179593, IMG submission 185931) | Vadose zone soil fungal communities from Angelo Coast Range Reserve, California, USA - CZODoug2_1_08_16fungal (PacBio error correction) | ecosystem: Environmental > Terrestrial > Soil >...
TGGGGGGGAAAAGAGTTCTTCCCAATCGGGGGGGGGACGAGAGCTTTAGGAAATCTTGCAACAGTGGGAAAAGTGCATTCGGGGTTGGGGGACTGACTGTTTTATTCTGGGGAGGGGCATATTCTCCAATTTGAGATGGTTGAAAAGGTATCGGAGGGTGAGAGGGTATATTTTGCTATCGAAGGAGTCTCCCCCAATCTAAAAGGGACCTCACTGCGCGAGAGGAGGGAAAGAAACGAGGTCCTATAAAAATTGGGTCAGAGAGGTATTATGCCGCCAAAAGGACGGGGGATGCCAAACGATGGACTAAGAGTCCTTTACAAGGTGATCGACGTGGGAAGAGGGGGTCTCTTAATCGAAAGGTGGAGGGGCGGCGGATCTACAAGGGGGAGAATAAACGCAGGATTCTAAGTTTAAGCGCTGGCCCGGGGGAAGAAGCAAATCTGAGGGCTCGTGGGGGGTTGGCAACGACAAAGAGAAGGAATGCGTTCAATCGCAAGTTTATTAAAAGTGGGGGGAGAATCGTGAAAAGCGGTTAAATCGCTGAAGGACAGGGAAGAAGTGTGGGTACCTGAGGGAGGATTGTGGAGGGGAGAGTCTTTACATAGGCACACTGGAAGAAGATCGACCTTAGAAGGAGGTTCTCGGGAGGCGCAAGAACGCTTGAAAGGGCATTTGGATAGCAAAAATCCGCCCAGAAAGGATAGAGGTGGACGTAGGGGGGGGAAAAAGGTACGTAGGGGGGACGGGTCACGAAGGAGAAAAGAGAGAACGCAATGCTCCGCAGGAAGGGGGTGTGAAGGTTGTGAAGGGTGAGCTAGGTAATGCACCAACCACTTTGAAGGGAGGAGGTCCTTATACAGGAGGGGGGAAACGGGACTTCAGAAATCGTAGAAGACAGTTGCGGTAGGGAAAAGGAATGTACCCGGGGGGGGGAAGAGGTTACTCTCTTAAAGCGGAGGAGGAGGGAATCTAACGTAGGAAAAGAGGCGATCTATAGGAAGGGAAAAAACGGGAGGAAAAAGGTGATTTTGCCAGACTGGGAAGGGTTCCACGGGAAGCCGAAGACGCGGGGGGCGGCTATGCGGGAGTAACTAGGGGAGGGGGTTTTAAAGGCCTGCCCTTCTCGAAGAAGGAGTCGGACAATTGCTGATTTAGAGTCGGGGGAAAAAGGATCCGACCTGGAGATGGAACGATCGCTATTCTACTCAAAGGAGGGGGAAGGGGAAGATCTGAGGGTACCCTTGCGCTAAGAGGGAGAGACAGTTGGGGGGTGGGAAATAGGACTAAGCAAAAGGAATTGCAAAGATTGTCTTGTGGAAAATCGAGGAAAGGCTCTTCATTGTAGGGGAAGAGCGGAAAGGAAGAAACTCAAAACAATTGAATATAATGCGAAAAAAGGGGGAAAGGTGGGCGTTTCTTAAGAGGGAAACGGAGGTAGGGATACTAAGGGAAGGAGACAGGGGAGGGGACTGATATCCGCCGCAGGGGAATGAAGCATCGGCAACCAGGGGAAGCGAAGCAAGTAGACGAGGGGGAGACCGAGCAGAAAAAGGCAAAGAAACTCTTAATTGATTTCTTTCCAAGGGGAAAAAAAACCCAAGATGGGAGAAGGAAAGAAGGTATGTCCTTCCCGGGAGGAAAAAATTATGGTGTGGGCGAAGGGAGAACCTACAGGACGAAAGGAAAAACCCTGCTACTTAATTTAACGGGGGGAAAAGGAAATCACAACAACAGAAAAAGAGAGAGATAGGGCTTCATTAGGAAAAATTGGGTAGGAGAAGGGAGGAAGGAAGGGGGGGGGGGATCAACCCCTTCTTGGAAAAACACCAGGGGACAGAAGGAAGGGGATAGGGCGAAATTTCCGGAAGGGGGGAAAGCAGACTTGGGTTTGGGGCGAGGAACCTCTGTGGGGGGGCGTAAAGGTTTCTTGGAAGGGGGGAAGGGACTCGATAATAGCGGAGGGGGGGGGGGGGGAAAAGGGGGGGAAAGGGCCTCTTAGAAGGATGAGAAGGAGCTCCGTCTTCACTTTCCTAAAGGGAGGAGAGGAAAACGTTAGGCCGGGAGGGGGAGGAAATCCTCCCTCAAAAAAAACTTTACCAATCCTTGGGGCATTCGAGAAGGAAGCTTCCGCTCGACACAAGAAAGTCTCGGAGGGAGACGCTGCGAAAGAGAAGAGCCTTTGTAATAAAGATTGAAGTGGAGGGATTCTTCTCGAAACACAAAACGTAGGAAAATATAGAAAGGGAAACCTCCGCAGGGGGACAATATACGGGGAGGTTTTCGGAGATAAAGGATCGAGGCAAAAGGGGGGCGGCCTCAAGGGAATCCAATTCTATCAAACGCAGAAAGAAGAGTTTTCCTGAGAAGCTGCACTCAAGGGGGGAAAAAGTTACTAAGGATCGCATCGGCAAGGAAGCAACGCTTTCAGGGGGGGAAAAAATGGGAAGGGGGGTTGGCAAAAAAAGAAGGGGTAAAACCGGCAATAAGGGTAGAGTATCGAAAAAAGGAGTAGCAATGCGCCATTATCGTAGAAAGAAGGGGTAGGGAGTTCAGGGGGAAAGTCTCACCAAAAACGAGGGGAAAGAGAACATCTTCAACAGAAAAAAAAGAATACCTCGAAGAAGGAAGGGTCCTCTTTCAGAAAAGCAGGTGTGATACAAGGGGTGGAATACCAATTGAATCAGGGGCCCAGGAAGAGGGGTGATTCAGAAGGGCCTCTTGGAAAAGGGCACGGGACCCTTCCCCTCGGAGGCTGGATTTAAAGAAGAACAGGCCCTTGGAAGGGAGAAAAAGAGAGTTAGCGCGGGAAGCTTAGGGGGCCGAGGCCCTTAGCATTGTGGAAAGAGTAAGAGAATCTTCCAAAAAGAAAAGGCCGCAAATCCTCGAAATAGGGCAAAGAAGAAAGGGTCAGAGTTACAAAGGAAGGAGATAAGGCTACGAGACTGCCAACCGCATGGGGGATCACTTGGAGAAGTAACGAAAAAAGCAGGGGGAAGAGGGGGGGAAATCTGATGGGGGGAAAAACCGAAAAAAAGACAAAGTCTTCTAAGAGTCGAAAAGGGCCAGAAACAACATCGAATGGGGAAAAATCATCAGAGGACCAAACGAGGGGGGAGGAAGGTTCGATCGAGGGACGGTGAAGGAAATGAGAAAAAGAAGGAACAGTAGGACTCAAAAAGGAGAAATTAAAAAATGGGGGCAAGGACAGCTTTTTTAAAGGAAGTGGCCAGTACGGGACAGGGACATACCAACAGTTTGAGGGGAAGTCCCTAAAACTTAACAAAACCTTCGGATCTGGCTAAGAAGATCAAGAAAGGCGAGAAGGAACGCGGCGATCTGCCCCCATAGAAGAGTCTTCGTCAAAAAGTACAGTTTCAACACCGCAACTAGAAGCTGGGGCGGGAGAGGTCAAAAAGGGTCATCCAACTTAAAAAAAACAAGAAAATGTTTTCACCATGGAAAAATACGGTGAAAAAGCTAGGACACTCTCGTACGAAGAAAAACCAAGAAACTCTCACAAAAACGTAGTATTAGTAAAAATTCATTCCGTACGGGAGGCCAAGGGAACTATAGCTTTTTTCAAGAGGGACAAGGTGAAACCCGGTGCTGTCCGGGGGGGGGAATTTTGGATTAAACTGGGAAAAGGACAGACTGGCCCTGAAAGAGCGGAGGCGATCTTGTTTGCAACTTTAGGGAGGAGGGGGTGGATTGGGAAGAAAAAAGGGAAGGAAAAAGGAAGAATGTCTCCGCACTGCAGGAGGAAAGAGGAAAGAGTTTGCCGGGGGGGAGAATTTTGGCTTATATGAGGATCACGGGGAGTGGAAAGTCCAATACTCGCCCTGAACCTAGGGGAGGGGGGGAGAAAATTAGCGTCAAAGGTCGACGGTTCAGAGAACGCTTTTAAAAGCTTCGGGAGGGAGAGAAGGGGGTCGGGAAAAGCAGTATGCTCCAATCGAGAGGGGGAGCTGGCCCTCGGGGGGAAAGCGAGGAGGGAGGTTTGTGGGGGGGGGTGCCTACAAAAGGGGGAGGACTTAGGAAAGGGGATTTTTCGTAGAGGGTCAAAATGGATGGGAAGTTGCATCATCAGGAGAGGCAAAAAGTTCTCTCTTTGGGGGGTATGGGGCCATAGAGAAGGTTGTGTTCTTAAGGCGGATGAGGATGTGCCCCGCATTGGGGTAAAAGTTATCTGCACACATGGGGGTCGAAACTTCAGAGATATAAACTTGGGGAAACGCTAGAGGGTTCTCGCCTAGCGGAAGAGGAAGGGGGATGTTCACCGCCGAGGCCCTCTGTGGGAAAAAAATCCTAGGGATTTGAGTATAGTAAGGAAGGGAGACCGACAAAGCCTTTGGAAGGGGAAAAAAAGGGGGGGGGGGGGGTCCGGGGCAGCGAACAATCGGAACGAAAACCGAGAAAGAAGGGTGACGACGTAAGAGCTTTTTTTTCAGGGGAAAGGGGTTCCCTGTTCATCCCCCCCCTGGTAAGTAAGAAAAGAGAAAAGGGGGAGGGGAGGGGAAAGTCATTACGGAAGGAAGGCATCGCAGCGGGAAGAGGTCCGAAGACGAATTACTCTGGGGGGAGAAAGAAACGGGTGAGAGAGAAGAGTTCTGCGATAGTAGGTGGGTGATAATCTGGCCAGAAGAAAAGGTGAATCTCGGGCAATAAGGGCGAGAGCTTTTCGATCATGAGAAAGGGGGTTATTGGCAGGAGTAAAAAGGGGGATGATGGGGCCAAAAAAAAAAGTAAAGGCTTACGAAAGGATTCCACTGGGGGGGGGGGAAAAAAAGTCTTACAACGGTGGGGGGAGCGGGGAAGAGGGGAAGTAAAGGAGGGGGGGGGGGGGGAATTCCTGAGGGCCTTAAGCAGAGAGGGGGAAGAGGCCTTCAAAGAACCCCCCCTAAAGGCCATGACTTGGGATTCGGACGGAGTTATTCTTCTGGGGGGGGTCTTTCAAGAGGGTCCTACCTTGGGGAAGCGATGAGAGGAATAAAAACTTAATTGGAGAGGAGGGGGGCATATGGGAGGGGGGGAGATTACCGGGAGCGGGGGGGCTTCAATACCACGGGGGGTGGTAGGAGAAGGGAGAATCTTCGACGAGGGAGGCACGTCTTCAAATATTGAGGTCCACAGGCCGGCGCTGAGGACTAAGCGAGTCTCGCCAATCGGAGACTTAAACTTCTCGAAAATGCTCCTGAGGAGAGTTGAGATGCCTCTCCTTCGATCGGGGGTGCCACACGGGGTTAAAAATGTACTAATCAACACGAGACTCGGCTTCGAGGAAAAAAACCCTAGGGGAGGGTCGGATCAAAATTAGTACTTTATACTAAAGAAAGGGATCTCAGGGGAGGAAAACAAAGGAGAGGAACTCTATCAATCGTAGCTGCCGTACAGGGGGAATACTCCAAAACTTCACTACCCCTTGAAAAGTTCAAGGCGGCGCCCCAAAATTCTTCTCCCTCCTAACCAGGGGAAGTACCCTACTCGGAAGTGAAAAAAAAAAAGTGTACTACCTTTTTTCCTCCCGACAAGAAGGGGACTTCCCCTTCGAACGTAAATGGAGGGGGCCTCCTATCGCTAAGAAAAAAAAAACTGAGGAGGAGGAAAATATATATATAGGGGGAGGAACGGGCAAGGGGGGTAGAAGGAGGAGGAGGTTATTCAACCCCGTCGAATAGTCTGACACCAACATGAAAGGAGCGTACAGGGTCTCACTTCCGGCGAAAAGGCGGATAGAACGTGGGGGATAACCTCTTTGTCCATCACTTAAAGTGGGGATTGTGAGTTATCAGGACGGATCATTATAGATAAAAGCTAGAATCTAGGCTCTGCGCCGCGTCATGAAGGGAGCGGAATTCCGTCTAAGGAACCCTCTTTGATGACAGATAAGAATCAAGAAGCCGATGACACGAAGTTCTCCGAAAGGGGACATCATCGATCGCAGGCTATAAAGACGCAAGCGTTAAAAAACAGGACAGGTCGATGGAGAAGCCTGGGGGGGAAAGCGATTTTGAAGGGCCCTGTGGAACACGAGAAGAAAGTTTGCAGAGTCGAAGACGATGGCCCTATCACAAAGGGGAGTCAAGAAAGACAGGAGGGACGCCGCACAAAAGACCATTGGGGCCGACTTCTCGAATCGATTCAAAGAGCGCAAGTAGGGAAGATTCTACCCACAAAAAGTAAAAAGGCGAAAAAGAAAGGGGAATTGCTCGGCAGCATAAGGCAATTTTCAAAATTTACGGTCCCAGAACGAGAGCATCGCAGGATGTTCGGAAGAATGTCCTAGGGGTGGCAAATCAAATGTTTAAAATCACGCACTTTCAGAGGCGCAATCTCTTGAAGGGGGGGGAGGGAGGGGGAGCAAGGGGAGCCCTTACGCGATTAGAACTTTATTTCGCCCCGTTTAGAACAAAACTTACGATCGCGAAAAAAGAAGGGGGCGGGGCAATGGGGCGGATACTTCAAAGTGGTTGTGGGAAACTGGACTCGAAATATCGGGGGGGGAACTCTGCGTGGGGACGGGAGGAGGCCAAGCCGCAAGATCAAAAGGACCTATCGAATATGGGAGTACCAAAAGGATAAAAATCGTTAGCGTACGAGAAGGGGGGAAGGTCTCTTAAGGTCGAGGAAGGAGGGGTTTTCCTCTTAAAGACGGGAAGCGGAGACCACCGCCAAAGAAGACTAAAAAAAACAGTCCATCTCTTTCACCGACCGGGGGGAGAATTTGATATAAGCGACGATGCTAACGAATTACAGGCAGGGGTGCGTTAGGGGAAGAAAAAGCAAACGGGGACTTGGGTCCCGCCGATAGATGGAGGAAACACCACCACAGAAAAAAGTTAAGAGTATACTCTACTATTCCAGCTATTCAAAAGAGGGTCTTTTTAAAATGAATTCTTTTAACCAGAAGGATATGGGCGGGAGGGAGAATAGTAGAGGGGGGAGAGTAAGCGCAAAAAAGAAGTCCAAAGAGGGGCCTCAATGAAAGGAAAGACCATTCCCATAGGGGCTCGATGCAAGTTAGAAAACGTTTCAAAAAGAAAATCCTCGGGACTCAAGGGAGAAAAATTGATCGGGAAAGGCCTCGGCGAAACGCTCACCGGGAAAGGCGGCGCCATTAACGTAGCGTAGCTCATGGTGGGGGAGGAATTGCGCTGCGATCAAAAAGAGAGGGCACGATCTTCTAAGGAGGACAAGTTTCAATGAAAAGATCGCCAATTGGCGCCGGGAGGTCGACATCAAAAAAAGGTCCTGTACAACCAGGACAAAAATGTTGCAAGCTAAAAGTGAAAAAGCTCTCGTTCAACGGGGGAGAAAAAAGGAGGATTGGTCCGGGGGGGAGGAGACGGACTTACAAGAAAATCTAGAGGCTCCAGACAACAACGAGTATGAGGGGAAGGGAATTCACTCCGTACAGAAAAGCGAGTGAACGATAGGCGGGGAGTCACACAGGAAACGGTTCTGTCCTGGTTGTAGGATAGTGGGACAAAAAGGCCCTGCAAGAAGGAAGAGGGGTTGAAACTTGAGCGTCTGGAAGGGAAAAAGGGGATACGGTGTATATTTGCGATCAGAAAAGGTAAAATCCAAACATTAAATACGGGGAGGGCGACGAAACGGCTCGAGAAGGTGGGAAGACCGAGAAAATTGTTGGGGAGGTGCTTCTGACCTGGGGGAGGGCTGACTCAGGAGCAAAGCCAGAAGGCTTGCACTTTCCTTTAGCGGAAGGGGGCCTTCTTTAAGGATGGCGCTTAATCTCACGGAAGGGGGGGGGGGGGACGATCGCAATAATCGAGAGGGGTAAAACGCAGATCTGAGGTAAAGTGATTTGAGCTGCAATCGTCGGAAGACTAATGACTTTGTCAGGGGGTGTTGTTAGACAAAAGAGATTTCGGAGGAGAAGAGTAATGCTTTGATGCAGTTAAAGAGCAAGAATCGTTGTGGGAGGCAAGTTCGAGGAGGGGAGGGGTGAAATCGATTGAACCTATGGGGATTTGGTGTAAGTCCTTCAGGGAGTTTCGGTGGAGAAAGGTCGCCTTCTTTAAGATGCAGGGACCTTAAGAAAAAAGGAGGATCGGCGCTAACGGGGGGGGAAGCGTTCCTCCGGAAAGTCGCAAAAAGCGGAGGAATAGTGATATTATTGACGGCCGGGGAAACTCCCCATGCGGAAGCCGGTAGCTATTTTCGAAAGAGGGACACACCAAAAAAACTTTGAAAGAAAAAAAGTCCCACCGCGACAAAAAGCGAGGTTCTTAGAATTTCGCGATCGGAAGGGGGTGAGAACGGTACTGTCCCAGAAAGCGGACGTACGGGGTCATGGCGAGGAAAGGATTTCTATCGCTGAAAAGAAGGGGGCCGTTAAAGGGGGGGGTGCCACAAAGGATGTAGGCCCTTCTTCCAATGACACGTGACGGGGCGGCGATGGAAATTCGGCGGGAAACTTTTGGCACATTGGAGAAGCTCTCCTCTCAAGTAATTAGAAAATAAAAGAAGTCGGATTCGCTTGTATAAAGGGGTTAGCCGACCTGCCGCTCTGGGGGAGGTCCGTACTCCTAAACGGAAGGTGTCTATACGGATCGGCAGGAAAAAGGAAGTTTGACTTCGGAGAGGGGGGGTGTTTGGCTTAGGGAAAAGAAAGACCGCAAGGTTGAGGAGAATTGCTTTTTGACAGGCTGAAAATCTACAAGGAAAATCCTTGTATGAGAGGAAAAAAAATTCGCGCTGGCGACGCGGGAGGCCAATTAAAAGGGGTGTTCCATTTGGTTGGGGAGGCGGAGGGAAGAACTGCTCGAATACTCGCGAGGAAGGATGATCAAAGAGTGAGGAAGTGAGAAGCTGGGGAAGACCGGGCATGAGAATGACGGGCGCAGGGAGGTATCGATGAACCCACCGGGGAATCCTACGCGCATAAAAAACGGCAAGAACTCTTAAGGAATCAGTCCTCGCCCCACAACCGATGGTCGTTCTCCCGCCGAACAAAGGAACGGATACGGGGCGCCGGGGCCCCCATGGGGGAGGGTACTACCGGGGTTTCCGGGAGGACCTGACGAAAGGCCTTCCCCGGAGGGGGAGCTGTCCTTTGAATTCCGACGAGAGATCCACACAACAACGGAGGAAGGGTGAAGCGAGTCAAAAGAACGGTTGCAAATTAGGAAAATTTCTTTTCTCCTGTAGGGAAGCAACCCCGGTTCTCAAGATGACACCAACATGTGTGGCCAGGAGGGGGAGACCGGTAATCTCACTGGGGGGGACAGTTTCGCGGGAAGATCTGTGAGGGATCTTCCTTGACCACCGGGGTCCGAAAGGGTCTCTTTGCCGTTGGATTTAAAGAGACGGCCCTCTCGATAGAGAGACGGGGAAGGTGTGTTTAAAAAAAGGGGGGGCCGCTGCGACGAAGGGGGAAAGGCGGCGGACATCTGCAAGTATTACAAAGAAGAGGGTGATTCAGATGACGGAAAAGTTAAAAGGAAGAGCCTAGTAGGAAAAGGGGACAGAATCCTCCTCCCAACCCCCGGGGGGAATCGATCGCATTAGAGCGCCGCGCTCCAGAAGAAGAAAAAAAGGATCGAATTTGAGAATCGCGATGGCGACCGGGACTCTTCGCAAGGAGTTTTCATGCCTGTGGAAAACAAAAGGGAGCGTCGAATATTCTCCCCGATGGACAGAAAAAAACGTGGTCTTCGAAGAGCAACGGTCACGAGAGATCCGCTATGGGAAAATCCGTTTGAGGTCCGACTTCTCGAAGGGAAAAGGTCTTCCTCGGTGGAAAAAGCCAATTCATCCCAAGCTAGAGGATTCAGGATGAGAGCTGCAAAAGACTTTGCAAAATTTACCCGCAGTACAGCGAAATGGGAAGCAACGCTTTCAGCGAGTGGTTCAAAGAAAGATGTGGTGGGCAAAGAAGGGGGGAGCATTTCATCCTATCTCAACTCTTGGTCGCGGACATTCAGCCAGGCAACTTGAGCGATTGAGAGGTTTCTTTTATCTTCCCGGGAAATCGAAAAAGAAAAATCTCAACTAGCCTCGAGGGGGGCCACGCGGTCGTGGGTCAGTCAAGGGTACCCTGTCCTCGAAATATCGACACCACGAAAGTTCCGAGGGGCAAGGGGTCAGCTCATATCAAGGGTATTCCTATCGAAAAGGAGTCCAAGGGGAGATGAGGATGGAAAAAGATAAGCCTTTATCTTAAGGGGAAGAAATTAGGTTACCATTTGGAAGGACATCTTCTCCACCGCAAAGCCTCAAAAGGAAGAGGACTACCCCACAGAGGGGAGATCTATTTCACGTCCGAAAGTGTTGATATCGACGATGTCTGAAGACACTTGCAGTTAAAAACGAGAGGGGGGGAAGGAAGAGAACGAGGGGAAACTAAGGTCGATTTTTGAGAGGACACCAACGCGACAAGGAGGCTACGAGAGGCTAGAAGGGAAAGGGAGACTTCACAAGCGCGCTTGGGGGGAATGCTTGGTAAAACAAAAAGGGTATTCTATAGAATCGCAGAGCAGTTGAGATTAAGTCGAAAGGGGTCTTCTCATTGAAGCTCAGGAAAGGGGGAAGGGTCATCGTTTGCGAAAGAGGACATGCTTGAAGGTAAAAAGAAAAATATCAGACGCATACAGTAAGGGGGCCAAAACTCAAAACTCTGGAAGGAACAATTCACGTAGCTTAAGATTGACCGGCCTTACGCTCTTAAAAAATCTCCACAGGGCAGAAAAACAGACTAGGGTTCAACCAAGCGAGGGGGGGAAGTTTTCAGTTCCGAGTCTGACACATCAACCCTAAGGGGAACCAAATTACAACCAGACAGCCACAGTTAAACCATGTTTGCCACTAGAAAGGGGCTCTACGTATCGAGGGGAGGGGGGGTCCTCACGTACGTACAAGGTACGCGCGCAAAATCTCACCCACAGGAAATGAGGAGGAATAGGGAATCGACAGTAATTAAAAAAGGGGGGCCCAAGCTAGTAAAGAGGGTTCACCGTATATCTGGAAAAGGATGTCCTTGTTTTAATTTTGATGACGGGTTGATGAGGGAGGAAGGAGCAAGAGCGAGGAGGCGTGGTTTGAAAAAAAAAAAGGGTGAACCGGTGAGAGGGGGCGAGAAGGTGGCTCGTTAAACGGAGCGTTAATGTCGCCGAACTGCGCGGGAAGTTTCGCCAGGAGTCATAAGCGTCCGGAGACGTCCAAGTGGGAGGAACGCCCGCCCTTCAAAAGCTTTCCCTTTGAGAGTCAAGTGAGATCGAGGCTGGTTGGGTGCGAGGAAACTAGATGCGAGAGAGAGCTGGTTCAAACCAGGGGGAAAGAGCGCTTGTTTAATAGCGGGGAGGGAGAGTATAAAGCTCGCGTCTAAATACTGGGGGGGGCGTTGGTGGTGGGTCTATTTCTTCTTACGTAGTTGCTGGTTCTCGTTACAGCAAAGGAAAGAGTTTGGCAGCATAGTCTATAAGGGGGAGAGGCGGTGAAATCGCTGAAGAAGGGGGACTGTGGATTTATGAAAATGGCTTTGCGGAGGAATAATATGTCGCCGGGGAATGGAAAAATTGACAAGGGGAGATCAAGTAGTTTAAGAAGATCGGCGCTAAAGGAGGAATCGTGAAATGTGGTAAAAAGAAACCCTCTTCGATAGGAAGAGGGAGTGACGTCTGGGGAAACCGGGGAAGAAATCGGAACGCCCATAAGTGGAAGTGGGACGAGACAGGGTCCTGGAGAAAGAGTGTCCTGATACATACTAACAACCGACTTCGGGAGGAGCGATCTTAATTGTGGGGAGGGATTACGGCAAAAGAAATGAGCGTACGCGCATGGCGAAGAGCTTGCTATTGGGGGAACGGGGATGCCTGTAATTTGATTTTGACAAAAGTTACCTAGGGCCGAAAAGGGTTGAAAAAGGGAAGCTTTGCGGAAGACCGTGGGGAAAAATTTTGGCAAGCAGAGGGGACATGCTCTCCGAGAGAAGGGAACTTCTTCCCTTCTGGCAGAGGTGGGATGAATTGGCGGGGAAAGAGTCAAGAAATTGCTCTCGGGGGGGAAGGGAGGACTCCGAAACGGAATGGGACTGTGAGAGGGGGGCGCTCTTTGACTTCTAATACAAAGGTGGTGATTAGGGCCATCGGAGAGGGAGGCCACGGACAAGAATTTGAGGGGGGGGGAAAGAAAATCGCGGAGGACTCTTCCTTGGAGACGCAAGGGAAATAGAAGGGGTCTGGGCGAGCTTGACCCAATGAAGGGGGATTATTTTTCCAGGGGGTTGGGAGGGGGAAGGAAGAATCTCGGAGAAGAGAAACTTTCTCGGCTTCATATGAATCAAGGGAGGTGGAGACGGAGATTCCTCCTAAGTAAAGAAAACAGGCAAACGGAGTAACACCACCGCCTCTATAGGAAGAAAACGAAATAACTCACAAAAGGAAAGTGATGCTGCCACATAGTTGGAAGGATCGCGCCCCCAAAAGGGGGAAGAATTCTCAACCTGTTGGGAGTGGAGAGTACCGCCTTTTCCACACCTGTTTGTGTCAATTCCATGAGAGAAAGGGTTGCCTCACCGACGGAAGAGAAACTTAATTTTGCAACGTCTAGGGGGATAGCCTAAGGAAACACAACGGGGGAGAGGTCTTCATTCAAATTCCAGCAGGAGATTAAGTCCGCAATTGTAAAAAAGAGGAGCAACCCCGTTCAGTCAACTAGGAAATCGGACCACCAACATGTGGGAAGGGCAGCTACCGGTTAAGGGGATCCTGCCCATACCAAGGATTCGGCTTGAGAAGGGGGGGGTTTTCGCTTCCGGAAAACTCTTGGGGGGAGTTTCCGAGAAGGGTTCCTTTTTGATTTATGCGAGAAAAAAGATAGCTGATAAAGGGTTTACTTCTCTCAGAAAGAAAGGGGGGCCGCTGCCCTCGTAAGGGAGGGGGATGCTGATCTAAAAAATTCACTTTCCTATCAGGGGGGAAGAGCGCAGTTCCGATAAGATTCTTCCCTATCATTTAAAAAAAAACTTAAAAGACCCCCTGGAACAATCAGGGGGGAGACGCATTCCTCTGGAAGGGCTCGCCGACGAACAAAGAAATCTCTCTTGCTAATCAGAGAACGCTGCGCCGCGAAAAATTTTAAACGCAATTCTTGAAGGAGAGGGCGCGTCGAAGATTCCAGAAGGAAAAGAAATAGCCAGAAAAGGGTCTTCCGAAGGGAAAATGAATCCGCCGCAGAAAGGAAGGAACATTCCTTATTCGGGGCCCGACTTCTCGAGCGGAGGGTGCCGAACGAAAGGGGGAAAGAAGAGGAGGGGAAAAGAGACGTCCGCAGTTTTATAGAGGGGGAATCGGAGAAGGAAAAGATTTGTGCAACGTTAGGAGGAAGCATTACGAGCGCCAGCCACAAGTGGGGATCCTGGGGGGCCTCAGTCCAGGTTGGCAAAAATGGACCGGCAAGCAAAGGGGAAGAAAACTCGTTCGCGCCAAACGAAAGGAGAGCAGTTGGTAGAAATTCCCGTTTCTCAAAAAGAGAGAGCTCAACTACATACCTGAAAAAGGGGTGTCAGCGGGATGATGGGGGGTACTTCGAGGGGGGACTGCTCCGGGAAAATAAGAAGAAAAGTTCTTCAAGGGCGGGGAGGTTCCAAGGTCAGGGGACCGTCAAAAGAAAGGCCCAACATCAAGAAATATCGGAGAGGAATCTCATATTGGCTAGGGAGTGTAAGCCAAGAGGTCGACAGACGTTTAGAGGGACCGATCAAGCTCTTCTCTTAAGGTAAATTAGGTCCATTGTTGCAAAGGCGCGTCGACCGTCGGAAAAGCAAAAAAAAGCCCATAGGACACCAAAGGGTATGGCCAGCATCGATTTCATTCAGAGGGAACCAGTTTTGATAGCGGGAATGAAAGCATTGAAGGAAGGTCGCGAGTAACAAGAAAGCAGTACTGAGCATCGATTTTGTAAAAAAAACAGCTCTACCAAGTCCATAAAGAGAAGCTTCTACTTACGAAGAACGGCGGGGGAAAGAAGCATCCGGGAGGAGCGATTCTTTTCGGATCGCATCGAAGACCTTGAAGATTACAAAGGAAACTTCGAAAGATCATTGAGAAAAAATCAAGAGGATCGGTCTGCAGGAAAGAAATGTGTGCGAAGGGCATCGGACTCACCTATAGGGAGAAAGTTTCTTCAGAGGCGGAAACTCAATGAAAGAAAGCATTTCGGCGACATTAAAAGGCAGGGTTGGCGTGAACAGTCTTCGACTCGCAGATCAACACCGTCTTCACGAGGAAAGCTAAGTTGCCAAGCTCGCCATGGGGAACATCCTTTCAGCATCAACACCAGTCATCAAAAAAAAGGAAGAAAGGGTTCACCATTTTGGGGATAAGGCCGTGACAAGGGAAGAGTAAACAAGCCTTTGTGCCTCACGCGGACTCGAAAAGGG
>Ga0179593_1262519_pt1 | contig 14400 bp, 17 predicted proteins | sample CZODoug2_1_08_16_FD_185931 | JGI IMG/M metagenome (GOLD analysis project Ga0179593, IMG submission 185931) | Vadose zone soil fungal communities from Angelo Coast Range Reserve, California, USA - CZODoug2_1_08_16fungal (PacBio error correction) | ecosystem: Environmental > Terrestrial > Soil >...
TGGTGAACGATATTTGGAGGAGGGGGGAATAGCAGGCTGGAGCGATTTACTGAGGGGGAGAGAGGTTCATTGGATGCGAATAGTGAAGCCGTAGGACGTGGGAAATCTGCAGAAGCGGTACGATGGAGAACAAGGTGGGATATGCTTTAGGGAATTGTAGGTTGGACAGTTGGGTTCTAAGGAGGGTAGAAAATGACTTGATGGGGACTAAGTGAAATGACAGGCAAAGTCAAAAGAGCAGAAAGTGGTGCTTGTTTGTCGGGGGAACGATCCATAATAAGGGGTCGGAGTATCTTCATGGATGGGTGTGGATTCTAGAGGGAGATACAAATATTTAAACGGGTAAAAGACACTCGGTGCATAACGGCTGGCAAGATTGGAAGAGGGAATTGCAGTCATTTCTAGACAAAGAAGGAAGAGCGGCGAAAAAAATTCTCGTGTCAGTAGGAAAATTCGTTGGGGGGAGAAATGTGGGACGAACGTTACGCGACTGGGGACTCTGAAGTTTGCAGCTAGGGTCTTGGGAGGTTTGGCAGGAGGGATTACGGTTTGGAGAGGCACGAAATAAACGCAGTGAAGGGTCCGATGCACGCTTGTCATTTGAGAGGTATCGGGACATTTCAGAGGGAGTCAAGTTAATAAGTGATAGATTAAAGCCAAAACGTTAGTTAGTGAAAAAAGGGGTGCAATTTGGATGATTTAGTTGAAGGTGCTGGTGGGGTTACCCTGGGTAAAACTAAGTCAACCAACATTTTGACTAAAGAAAGAGTTTAGGGACTTCGCGAGGTGGGAGTTTTGGCGCGGGAGGATGTGGTCGGCCGACATGCAGGGGGTACATCCATTTGATGGGAGGGGGGGGGCTTTCATTGATGAATGGGCATGCTAATTGGGGTGGTATGAAAGAAAAGCGGCGTACGGTGTGGTCTTCTGGGAGGAACAGGATTGTTGGAGCGGCCGCTGGAAAGAGGGAAGAGGAGGCAGGCGGAAAAAGGGGTTTAATTGGGAAGAGGAGATAATATCCTGAGTGTCAGGGGAGTCGGAGGAGTAAGAATATTTTTTGTTATAGAAAGCCGGTTATGACTGAGGGGGGGGGAGAAGTAATTACATTTTGTGTTGAGAGACCAGAAGAAGCGCCTGAAAGGCGGCTCGGGAAACGTCAATTATTGGGGGAAGAAAAGAAGTTTAAGAGTGTGTATGTTTTTTTCCAGGAAAAGCTTTGAAACAGAAATACCAAAGTAGTAGGGAAGACAAACGGAAGACCATGAGCTCAGCGCCGGGATTTGGGGGGGTAGTGGGAGGGCAGACCAGATTAGTTAGGAGAGGTTTACGGCGTTTAATAGTGGAGAAGTAGGTCCTCAGAGTTTTTCAACCAGGGCTGGTAGGTTTTTGGGACATAACTATTGGCGGAGTAGGGTCTTCAGGGGAGACGGGTCCGAAGAAGGGAGAAGGTGTCACCGTGGCTTGTTTAGCGAAATACTTGGGGTGCTAAAAAGGTGAGGAAGGGGGGGGAGAGTTGTGGAGGGGGTTGGGTGTTTGATTGCAGTTCGGGAAGCTAAAAGAGTGATGGAGGTTTTGGGGGGGGCGATAGTGGGCACGTTAGAGAGGAAGGTCAGCGCCAAGGGACCTCTATCCACTTTCTCCAACACGGCTGAGGGGTGTGAGAGTCCAGTCTTGCGTGGATTAAACGAGAGTTGTCGCAACAGGTGAATCATTCGCGATAAAAGGATGCCGTGCCAGACTATGGAAGGCATTCGGGCTGTCTCTGGGTAAGAGGTAAGGAAGAAGGAGAGGGTCAATGCATAGGACGGAGGGGGAAACAAAAGGGGGAGGAGGAGAGAAAGAAGAACTATGGAGAAAAACAACTAATGTTTAGTTAGGAGGCGCTGCCAGCGGCTGAAACGGCTGTTTTAAGTCATCGGTAGTCGAGAAAGAAAAAGAAGAAAAAAAACATACAGGATGCCAGACCACGATAAGGAAGGGGAGAATTGGGGTGGGCAAAGTAGGTCTAGAGTGGGGTTGGAAGGAGGCGAACAAAGAATATAGACTCTGGGAGTGAGGGCTTCAAGGGTAACGGGAGGGGCGTCCCATCATCTCTCTAAAAAAAAGCAATAAGACAAAGGAGAAGGGAGCGCAAAAGCCGCAGCAAAAGAAAGAAATTCACGCGACTCCGAACAATCCGAAACTCGGAGGAGGCGTCCACAAAAAAACCAGCAAGACCCGATAAGGGAAAACCCGTGAGAGTGGCGAGGGAAAGTGGAATTTTTGAAAGATCCGCTCCGTCCTACTGGAAAACGTCTCCAACACAAGAAACGGGGCAACTAATACAAAGGGAAAAGTAATGTGCCCTAGGAGATCCGCCAAGCATGCGGCTACAGCGGAAAGACTGGAGGTGAAATCTTGCCTGTTCTATTTCAACTTTACATGGCAAACCGAATGCCAAGACTACTAAGCAGGAACAGACACGGAGCGGGAATCGCGGGATAGAAAAACTGGACGTCGGGTGACTCACTAAGAATGAATCGAAAAACCAGCCAGGGTTTTCTGAATTGAGTCGGAAATTGGGAGAAGCAAAGAAAAATCAATCCTCTCGACCTATATCCGACGAAGACCAAAAAGGGGGGACTTCAGTAGAAATACAAGACATACTCAAAAACAAAAGCCGTCAAAAAACGGTCACTTCTCAAAGCCGAAAAGAGACAAATCTTAGCGAAACTTACAAATACATGGGGAAGAGTAACTCCTATTAGGCACAGAGAGAACCCGACTCAGCGCTAAAGCATCTCAACCTCGAGACCGGGGGGTAAAAACACCTGAAACTCACCGGAAAAAACCCATCTAACTAAAAGAGAAGAGGGGCCAAACACGCGAAAATATGGCAGCCTCCCAACCAATCCGCAAAGCCGAAACTTAAGAAAACTCTTTGGGAAGCAAGGACTGCTGTGCCTAAGAGAGTGTTGGGATGCGATGGCTCTGCCACCGGGGGTGAGAAACGGCAAGCACGTAGATGCACACGAATTCCCGGGGAAAAAACAGACTTTCCTAATTAGCTGTGCTCCTGGGAAGATCAGCAAAAAACATGTGAGAGCGAAAAGAAAAGCGGGGCTCTCAAAAAAGAGGAAACGGAGAAATCCAAGGGAAGGCAAAAAAATCAAGGAGATTCTCTAAGCAGTCAATGAAACATTCGGAGAACGACGTCACCGAGTAAACTAATCACGTGCCGCACAAAAAAGAGTACATCAATTGTTTGACAAGCAGACCCACCAGGAAACGATACTCCGGAACTGGGAAGAAAAAGGTCGAACGCAAACACAAAGAAGCATCCACCATAACAAAGAAAAGAAACTTGCTGGGATCGCAAGAAGCATTTCGGGGAGGCAAAGAGACCAGACTAAAAAAGAACGCTCAGGGAAATGGAGAAGAACGCGCTGGGTCAACCGCGAAAGAATTTGGGGTGGGCTTAGATAGTTTCCGCAGGGGTCCTCACAACCAGCCCCAGCAAGCAAAAAGCTCCGGGACACAACGTCAAGGTCATCTCAACGAAGGTCCCTCAAAGGAAAGGAGAGAAGGAGGACTTCTCATGCAACCAGACGCCGATCCAAGGAAAAGTCTGGGAATACAGAAAGTTGGGTTCTTTGCTCGAAAAGGACACCAGTCAACAGTAGGAAAAGCTCAAAGGTTCACTTCAAGAAAAGCGCGTAATGGGGAAAGCCTTAAAAAAGGGGCTACAGCACAAACAGAAGTCAGACACTGCAATCGGGGGAAGAGGACAAGTGTAAGAACGGCAGGATGGAAGGGAGTAACAATCAGGAAAAAGCCGTGTCTGTTCTCGAAAAGGCACAAGAGGTGGCTACTAGAGAAAGAACCGCTGTCTCTCGATCGAGTTCTCCTGGACGCAGAGGAAAAAGGGGAGGGCAACACCCGAATCGGAACAGGGAAAAATCACATCCATGGAAAGACGGACGCAACAGCAAGGACCGACCGCGAGACAAATTCTAACAAACTCTCTTAAAAAAAAAAAAAGCACCAGCTCTCCAAGGGGGATAGGAAAACTTCAAAACGCTCAGGCAAACGGACTAAAGATTCACAGGAAGAAAACGCCTGACAATTCAACTCTCTCGAAGACGTCAATCGCTCCAGACCAAAGGGGGCTCTTCGAAAAAACGATTCGGGAACAATGCGCGCAACTGAGATGATCCAACAACAAAGGCAGAGAAGATAAGGCGAGGAAAAGGGGGGGGGGGCAAGAATAGTTTTCAGGGAAGAGCCTTGCTCTTAGGACAAAGAGTGGACGGCGGCGAGAGATTTTCGTCATAATGCGCTGAGGACTGGAAGCGGGCGGGCATTAGTCGGAGTTTAGGGGAAGAAGGAGACTTTGGTTGAGAAGATTGGGGATGACGGGTTGGGAAGGAAAGGTGGGGGGTCTAATATGGGAAGCAGGGTGCAGGACTTGATGGGCGAAGCACAATGGAGGTGCTTGGGGTAAAAACAACGGGGGGGTGGCGGGGACGAAAAGTAGCGAGATAGGTCCTGTGAGGAAATGCGGACTAGAGAAGGCCGGGATTGGAAGGACGAAAAAGAGCTGGGCAGAGAAACTTGCTTGGTGGCAGGTTGAAAGCCTCGGTCGAAACTGAACGGCGGAAGGCAACTATTGACAGGAAAAAAAAGTCTGGGGGTGACGGTCTGAACAGGTGACGCGACTTGGAATTACTGTTGCGCAAAAAGGAGGCTTGGCGGGGTCGTGGATGAAAGTGAGGGCGCAAAAGCAAGAAAATTGAAGGGAAAGAACTCTGCAAAAGCTGAAGGGTAGTCGTATCAGGTTGCAATGCGAGTCAAAGAGTAATATTCGAGAAGGGAGGTAACGTTTCAGGGGGGGGGCTGACGATTGGGGGGGAGGTGAATGGGTATGTGTGTGGTAAACACCTTTTAAGAACAAAGGCAACAAAGGATAAAAAGATGGCGAAAAAGGAGGGAGGCGAGAAACGCGATGGCGGTATGTTGCTTCTTGAGAGGGGCGTACGTTCTGATTTGATGAAATAAAAATTGGAAGGGGAAGGTTGATCTGTCAGGTGGAGGGGAGGTTATTTTTCGGGAGACCAGTTGTTGACAAATTGGGGAAAGGAGAGTGGGGGGAGGCGGGAAAAAAAAGAGTTTTGGATCGGGGAAGCTGAAGGGGGCCTATGGGTTACGAAGGGGGAATTGAAGGGAGAAGAAAGCATGGCATGTGGCGGCGACGGAGGGGATTGGAAAAGGGCGGTGTTTAGAGCCCCTCTGACTTGCGGGTTGCTATTGCAATTTCATGTTCCAAACACATCGCAGGAGCACATCTGGGTAAGGATTTGGGAATAGAAAAGGGGAGAACTGAGTGGGTTGAAAGTTGGGGCCAGGAAATCTTGGCCAGCGCAGAGATCGCACAAATAAGAGAGGAGCCCAGGATGGGACTAAAAGCGTGGATAGCGAAAGGGCATTATAGTGTGGGGAGTGCGATCCGTGAGGGCCCGCGGGGGGGGACTAGGAGGGTTTAAGTTTCGATGAGGTCCAAGCTACGTATTTTTGAAGGGAGGTGGTGGGGCTATCCAAAATGCGATGTCGGAGGGTGGGAGCGTGGCCGAGCCGGAAGGAAAGTGGTCGGGGGGTTTCCGGAAAGAAAGGGTTTTGAGTCTCTGGGTAGAAGTTGAGAAAGGGTTTCTCGTGGGGTTTGAAGCGGCGTCTCGAATATTTAGGAGTTGGGGGGGGGAGCGGGAATTGGGGAGGGAGAGGAGGTCGGTAGAGGGGAGAAATGTCCGCGACCCAAATGCACAAAAGAGGGATTTTTCAATTCCTTCTGGCTTTGTAACGATCTGGAGAGAAAAGTTGGGGATCTCGGGACTGAGGGAGGCAGGGTGTAGGACGATTTCGGGTCACAACTTTTTGGTGCGTTTGTTTTTTTGGTTTTTTTAACCTTGGTAAGAAGGAATAAGTGGAAAGATTTAAGAAAACGATGACTAGTCAGTGGAAAGGCTTATAAGAGGGCACGATGGAGAGCTCTTAAATACTTTTTGGGAAGCGGCGCAAAAAAAAGGGAGGAAGTCAGGAGTTATAGGGAGAGGGAAAATCACTGGGGGAAATAAAAAAAAAAAATTCTGTAGAAGGGGGGGGATTTAGAAGGTTAGGTTGGTGAGGAGCTCTAAGAAGAGATTAAGCGGCGTTACCGGCCAGCTGGGGATGAAAGTCGTTTAGTCGAAAGATGATAGCCAAAAAAAACTGGGGATATTATGGAATAGAGAGATGTGGTTAGGGTGAGACGAAAAAGTAAGACTCCTCACAATAACTCAGATAGTATAGAAAGCGCTAATGAAAAGAAAAGACAAATCGCCGAAAGAAGGAAAATTCCTCAAGCCGGAAAGACATGAGACTCCAATTCTGGCACGCAAATAAGGGGAATACACCTCTTTCCAACCCGCTGGCCGCGCCGGAACAGCAAAGTTAGGAGCGATAAATCGAGAAAGAGCTACTAAGCCCCTTGGAATCACTTGCGGGAGCAGTCCGGGGCTTAAATCTTTCTTCTTCGAAGGTAAATATGACAAAGGAGCAAACGATGACATACTCTAACATCAGGGCCCCACGGAGCGAAGTCGATCGCTAAAAAGGTCGCCGAAAAGGAGTTTCACCGCACTCAATAGAAAGAAATCCAGGAGAGTCTCGAAAAGTGAGGAAGGGGGGAACACATCCTAATCGACTTCATCCAGAGGATCCGCGCCTCCCAAACAGAAGAAAGAGGATAAACGAGACTCCGACGCCAAAAACAAAAGCCGCAAAAAGGGGAAAGGAGCCCGGGACGAACAGAAACACCAAATCATAAAGAACGCGAGCAATAAATGGAAAACTCTAACGCCTTCAGGAATATGGAAAAGACCATCTCAAACCGCACCTCACGAAAAGAGAACCCACCTAGAAAAAAAAAACATTAAAAAGAACAGCCTGAAAAATCCGGCGCGGACTCATCAGTGAACAGAAAGAAGAAACCCCAAGCGGGCTAATCTTGCTATCCACTCAAAAAAACCGCAATCCGGCAGAGAAAAAAAAGCAGAGGTGAACAGGAAAAGTCCTGGAGGGGAACCTCTCAGTAAGTTGGAGTGCATGGCTGACGGACCAAAGGGGCATTGTCCTTACAACTCAAAAACGAAGCAAGACTCATTCCGGGGAAAAGCTTGACGGGCTTAGAATCCGGCACGAAAAAATTTAAAGGGAATCGGGACAAGCCGCAAAACGGAGATCACCAAAAATCTTCCCGCAAAGACGAAAGCCGCCGCACCACCTCATGGAGATTCATGAAGCTTCAAGAACCACCGGACAGAAGGACCGCAAAACTCCAGGAACGATCATCGGAGATTCCAAACCCTGTATCAAGTCTTTCAAGCAGAACCCCAGAAGGCAGGGGAACCTTCAATGGCTCCAACCCTGGAACCCGCAGACAAAACAAAAAAAAAAAAAAAATCACGCATCCACTGCCAGGAAACCCGGCAGAGGGGAGAAACGAATTTCGGCAAACAAAGCCAAAAAAACCCGCAAGACGAAAAGAGAAGACCAAAAAAGGGTTTCGGAAAAAGCAGAAAGAAGGGGTGGGGGAATTCGGCGATTTTGGGTCTCACCACCCTCCCCAGGCAAGAAAATCCGGAGCCGTCAAAACGCAAGGAATCTCAAAAGTTCCTAAAGTAAAAGAAAATAAGGTCCGACTTCAGCAAAAAAAAAGAAAATGCAAACAAAAGCAGGGGAGAGGAATCCATCAAATTGGCGGTATTTCGGCCGAAAAAGGTCCGCCCGTCCGGAAACCGCCCAAGCCCCGGAACGCTCAGAGTCAGGAGAAGGAGTAGAAGACTTCCAAAAAGAAAAAAACATAGAAAAACACAAAAACACAAATCGGTGGAAGAACTACGCTACATGCATATATAAATGGACATAGAAAGAAAAACCATCATACCTTGTCGTCAAACAAGGACTAAATAATGAAAAAAACTCGCAAAGTCATTAGTAGTACAGACGAGTACGAGAGAAGAACGCAGAAGGTTCCATCCAACGCTCTGGAAGATTGGCTCTTGCAGACGAAAGAAAAAGAAGGCGTCTCAAAACGCACATCATGTCAGGGACGACAACGTAACCTGCACCGCTTATCGGAAACATCGGAGAATTACCGAATGCTCTCCACAAGCTATCTGCTTAAAAAAAAGAACAGCTCGTCCAGGAGACAACCACAATTGGCAGCAGCGAATGGCAACTAACTCTCAGCGTTCATCGCGAAAGCGCCAGGCTCTAAGGAACTCATTCTGTGTCGGACAATTCGATGCAAAAAAGCTCTCTACAAAAAGAGAGGAGAAGAGCATGATGGTTGAACCGAAGCGTGGGGACTGGCGAAGAGACGCCGGCTGGAGGTCGGCGGCTAGATAGGGCATCTGAAGAAGGAGATGAGCCAGTGCAGTGGAAAATTGGGGCTGGAGGGAAAGGGGGAGAAAGAGTCTGAAAAGGAGTTGTGAAGAAGAAGTGTGAATGTTTTAATTAGGGTGGAGGACTTGGGCGAAAGTGTCATTAAAGTGCTGTGGCAGAGGGACTATTGGGGGGGGTGGGGGACGATCCTGAATCGGATGGAAAAGCATTGAAGCCGAGGGCTGCAGTACCAGGGACATCTGAAAAAAATCTTTTGCAGGATTGGGACAGTAAGACAAGCGAAAGGACGGCGGTGCATGGCAGAGAAAGGCGGGGGGGTAGAAAGGTAAGAGTAACAAGTTACGCGACAGGCATAAAGGTTCAACCGTGAGCTTGGCGGGGAATAGTCTTGACCTTGAGAGGCAAAAAAGAAAGTTATGGGCCAAGGCCGCTGGGAAAAAGTAAGGGGGGGTTGAAGGCAGCGCCGGCAGAAGCTTATAGGAAATTCTTTCTGATGGAACCCTTCGGTGCGTTATCCTCCACTGGGGTGCGAGGCATTACAGTAACGGAGTGATGAGTTTCTGGGGTGACAGTTGAGAAAAAAAAAAGGTTTTTAAAGCCGAAGGCAAAAAAAGAAAATCTGAAGCGGGTTGACGAAAAAGCTGGGAGTAACTAAAAAGGAGGGTTTTTTCAGGAAAAATCTAGTGAATGAGAGGAAAAAAGAAATTATTAATGGATAGGCGGTGATTCTGGGATTGGTGAGGTCTCCCTGTGGCTGAGGACAGTGAAGAAAAGCGAGATTTTTTTAGGAGGGGAAAAGCAAGGGAGGAGAGTGTTTTTGGAAAAAAAGAGATTCCTGTAAAAACGGAGACAAAATTGGGTGGAAGTGGCCGCGGAGAAAACAAGTTGACATGTTGAGGGAGGATAAGATTAGCGGGAAAGGGGGAAAGAAAGTTTCGCTGGGGGAAGTACTTTAATTTTTTGTAGGAAAAAGCCAGGAGGAAAAAAGAGGGGAGACGGGAAAAGAGGGGTGTCCTATACGGGGGAGGGTGGTTGAGTGGGGGGGGCCAAGAGGGTTAAGAGCATAACCCAAAGTAAAAGAGAAAATGACCAACGAAGTGAATTTCTAAGAGGCCGGCATGGATTTTTGGGTGAAAAATTATGGTACCGAGGGGGGCGGTATGGGAGGGGGGGCGATGAGGCCGACGCCGGAGTTTTTGCAGGATGTGAATGTGTTGAAACTTCGATTAGATGAGGTCGTGGGGGGGTACGTGGCCGAAGACGTCGGGATGGGGGTAAGGGATGGATTGCTCGGGGAGGGAAGGGGGGGAGAGGTGGAGGAGCAGAAAGAGGGTTAGCTTTTTGTCGGGGGATTTGTTTTGGTAGGCAAGTCTTCGCGACAGATTGAGATGTAGCTCGGGGTGAAGGGGGGAGGAAATAGGAGGGGTCTGTCGGCGGCAAGGTGTTCACAGCGACCCCTTCGAAACACTTTGCTGACGGGTGGCACGCATATCTTCTGGCGTGAGGAAACTCTTGGTAGTCTTCGGTAAAAAACGTTGGATCGGAGGATCAGGGGGGGGGGGGGAAGAAGATACCTTTCAGAATGGGGAGAAAAGGCATAGGGGGAAAAATGGTTAAGGGGAAAAAGGGAAAAATTACAGATGGTGCGCAAGAGGAAGCTGAGAACAAAAGATTGGATTATTAAATAACGGGCAGATTTATCGAGGAAAAAAATGGGAGGGGTTCAGGCGCTTCCAGAAGCGGGCCTAGGCGTGGCTTTGGACTGGTAAAATGGCAAAAGAAGGGCCTGGGGTAAAAAGGAGGCTGGAGAAGTATGGTCTGATTATGGGGGGTTGTGGAATGACTAATCGGAAAGCTGCGTTCGAAGAGTAGTCTGGGGAGCGAAGAGATCAGAAACAAAAGGGGAATTAAGGAAAGATGAAGAGCTCTTCTAAACAAAGGTAATAAGAAACGAAGCCGAACTCAAGCTTATAAGACGTAGGGATAATAGAAAAAACTCTTCGCCACCACCGCAGCAAAGCCGCCAGAAAACTTCTCCCTCCTGGTCTCGGGTGTTCTCCTTAAAAAGTGATGCGTGTGAAAATATAAAACCTTCGAAACCAAAGGGAGAAAAAACCTCTGTCCGCGCCGATAAGAAAGCGACAAAGTTGACGTGAGAATCGTGCCCTATGAGACCTCCTCAAAGGCTGATCTGCGGTATAAGGGGGGGGACTGAATGAATCTTGAATATGTACGTTGGGGCGCTACAAATCAAAAAACGATGCAAGAATGAATAAAAAGGGTAATCACAGATCGCAAGGGAGGGTCGGGGAGGAATAAAGAATGTCCCGCCGACACGATAGGTGGAAAAAATCACGAATAATCGACCCGCCAGGTGCGAGGGCGTTGGGTTCGCGGATTGGCGAAGCACGAAGCCTCAAGAGAGGAAAATGAGGACGCGCAGAACCACCCGCAAAGAGGGGGAAGAAGAAACGCGCAGAAAAAACAATCCGCAAAAAAAGTGGGGAGACTTGCGACCGGAGCCGAACCATAAAATAGAAACCGCTAAAACCTCCAAATAGACATCGGAAAGAAGAGTCCTCTTCGGGGCCACAGCAAAAAAAGGGAAGACAGAAGAGAATCGTAGATGCTCCAGGAAAAAACCGAAACGCAAAGGAAAAAATCCGCGCGGAAACAGGAAAGAAACTCCCCTGCAAACAACCAGCGGAACGAACAAATGATGCCGACCAAAAGAAGCCGACAAAAGGAAGGAAAACGAGCTTGTAGCACGGCATTCCTTGAAACCTCCTACTTGAAAAGATGAAGGAAAACGAATTTTACGGCCCCAAATCAACACTCAAGACAGGAAAAATAGTGCACATCTCAATTCCCGTTTTACCAGAGACCGGCATTCGGGTCCTGGGGTCTAGAAAAAGGAAAGGGGATCCAAGCCCTCATAACGAAAGCTAAAGAAATAGGAAAGAGACCTACTCATAACAGAAGGAAAAAGGTCAAGGATCTTGAATATCCGCGGAAAAGGAAACTACGGAGTCCAGGCCTTCACCCTCTAAAGATCGAGGCATACCAAACCTCTCAGAAGAAAGTGTTTTTAAAGAAAAAACCACCGCTGGAACAGGAGAACACTTAAAACTGAAACCAAAAGAAAGAAAGAAGGCAGCGACCACAACGGTCAATCCCTTGGAGGACTCCACTAGAATGCAGAAAAACCGAAAAACCTCAACACTAAGCAAGGAAGAAAGCATCCCGCTCGGAAAAGGGGTCTCCCTAAGAATCAAACTTTGGGGGGGGGGGCCGTTCACTGTTTCCCCTGTGGAAATCACCAACAGAACCAGACAAATCCCCTCGGAGTACCAGAAAACAGAAAAGTCTCCGCAAGAGGGGAAAGAAATGAAATTCTCAGTAATAGATGCAAAAGATCATAATACAGGAAAGGGGCAGGGCACCTCCAAAAAATGGTGCGGGTATTTAGCGAAACGGTCCGCAGCCTTCAAACCAAAGAACGGGAACTCAGCACGCGTAAATTGGGGAAGTCCAACCAGGGAACAACCAAAAAAAACTTCGAAGGAGAAGGACGCGGACAAAGGATCAACTCTTACCAGACGGGCGCCGCCCTGAGGGAATACTTGCTGAAAAGCCGGCAGAGTCGATGGCTGTGCAGTTTAGAAAACACCAATTGAGAATGTTTTGCGTTACTTAAAAAAAAGGAAAAAAGCGTGGTCAAAAAGCTCCGGGAAAGAGGGACTACTACTCTCAACTTCCCTCGCTCGTCCCCAGCAAAAACCACGGGAAAAGACCAAAGCACATAAGGTCAGCACGTCGCAAGCCTGCCCCCTTCAAGGGGAAACAAAAATCTAGACTGACGCAGGGACTCTCCACAAGGTATTCGAACAATACAGAGGAAACAAGGCTCCGTCATTCCACTGACTCCGGCTTACACAGTCCAGAGCGAAGGATATGAAACCGCGCGGAAGGGGAAAAACTAAAAAGCGCCATAGAGAAAAAGAAAAACTCATTTCTGGAATAATGTAAAGCCGGATGAGGATTAAAAACCCCAGAGGAGAGGAAAAGAGAGAGAGAGGTCTAAGGTGTTTCAAAGGGGAATAGTTTGGCGGAGAAGAGCACTGGAGGGGACTATTGAAGCGGCGAGAAGGAAGGGGCCAGGTAGCGCTTCGAAATTGTGCAGAGAGGATCAGGGAGGTATTAATCTAAGCGAGACACGGGGAGAGCTGCGTAGCTGTGCGTCGGGGGTTGGACAAAGTGGGCTAAGATTGAAGGGTTACAGGTTCTGGGCGTAGTGCAGGACCTGGATTGAAAGACTGAGGAGGTAAGAAAACAAAAAGCCAATAGTAAACTAGGAGAAGCAGAAGATGAGAAGAATACCCCGACAACTCTTAGATTGAGCAAACTTCAGGGGGAATTTGACAGATGAAAAGGGAACCAAGAATACTTAGAACCGGAAGAACAATGCGGGGTCGGGGGGAGGGAGCAAGTATCTAAACTGACTTATTTTCAACCGGAGCTTGGCGGTTGGGATAGTGCGAAGGGGTGAAAAGATCAGCATCCCGAAAGTGAAATTGAGGAAATAGGTCGCTTCATGGATCTGATCGGGGGTGACATTCTAAGGGAGAGAATAGGTCGCGATTCTTTGAGTGCCTAAAAAGTGGGTGTCCCGGTGGCTGTATATGAAGGGTTTGAAAAAAGGTGTGCTGTGGGCGGGTGGAGTACCAACATGAAAAGGCAAAAAAAAGGGGAAAGGGCTACGAAAAATACGAGCTGGGACGCTCAAGATTTAGAGGGGCGAAGAAAGGATTCCGGAGGGCTGATTGGGTATTCCCATCACAGCGTGACTGGTGGAGAGGGAAGTGTGCTTGGAAGGTGTGCTTTCTCCAGTGTTGGCAAGTGAAGGGGAAAAGCGGGGGGGGACGGAGGTACAGGGAGAGAGGGGTTTTGAGCAAAAAATGTGTCAGAGGGGCCGAAAGAAACGAGCTGGTCCAAATTGCCACCTTAAGAGAAGAAAAGGAAGGAGTTCGGGGATCTGTTATTCGGAAGATTTTGAAAGGGTCGTAGGCGATTAATGGAGGGGGGAAAAAAAAAAAAGTTTCGTCAAGGAGCTGGTGACGGTTGAGGGGAACCTATAATGGAGCTGAGTGGGGGGTCAGGTAGCAAAGGGGGGGGGGGGGGCGAGCCATCGCCTAAGAAGAGGAGCCCATCTTTGCTAAAAGAAATCAGGCTTTGTGGGAAAGAGTAGGTGGTATTGGAAAAAGTAATAGGAAAGGGGTTTTTTGCTAGCGTTTTAGGGGGGACTAGTCAGGAAATCGCCGGATGGGGACAAAGAGGGTGGGTGTGGTGAAAAGAACCTAGCGACTGGTGGCGAGAGGGGAGTCTGAGGGGGAGATGTGGATGACGACGGCGGGAGGGGGGAAGGGTCTTTGGGATATTTCTGAGGAGAGTTGGAGAGGGTTCGGCTGATGGTTCAATAGTTTATCGGTTTGGCAGTATTTGGTTTTGGGGGAGGGGAGTGTCTGAATGGGATTGCCGTTTACGCGTATCAGGGGCGGAGGGGGGGATGAGCTACCAATCTCAGCGACCTTTCGAAACTGGGAAGGGGAATTCCGTCGAGAAATGATCTGGGGTCGGATTAAGGTTGTTTGGGATAGAGGAAGACGGCGAGGCCGTGAAGGGACGATTTCTATCTTCCTCGGTTTGCTTCTTGTAAGAGTGCTAGAAGTAAGGTTTAACGCGGAACGAGGAGGGAAGATAAGAGTTGGAATAGGCATTGGGAGGACCTACTTGGAGTGAGGAGGAAGAAGGACCAAAGGGTCTTGCATCGCGTGTAGGGAGAGGGACAAATACATCCTTGAAAAAAACCGACACCTATAAGACTTAAGGTATTCTGGTAGAGTGGTGGAATTCGAAGAGGAAAGAAAAGAAGATTAGAATAAAGAAATCGCAGGATCTGGTCGGTGGAGTCAGGGAACGTAG
>Ga0179593_1391254_pt1 | contig 14400 bp, 15 predicted proteins | sample CZODoug2_1_08_16_FD_185931 | JGI IMG/M metagenome (GOLD analysis project Ga0179593, IMG submission 185931) | Vadose zone soil fungal communities from Angelo Coast Range Reserve, California, USA - CZODoug2_1_08_16fungal (PacBio error correction) | ecosystem: Environmental > Terrestrial > Soil >...
ATCTACAGGCTGCCCAACGAAACTCCAGGGAAGGATAGAGAGCTTGTGATCGAGCGCTAAGAAGCGGAAAAACCGCTAGAGGGTCTTGCCTGAGTGTGTGCGTCAGAGCGTGCATCGTTCGCTGGCGAATAGAACCGAGGGAGAGAGGGGGGGCTTCTGTAAGCTCAGCAGCTGGATTCAACGTGTTGGGCATTCACGCCACGGCTAGTGGGATGCACCGCCCGACAAGAGCGGAAAGAGGGGAATGACCGGGGAAAAAACATTAGAACTTGCGGGCAGGAGGGGGGAGAAGGAAGATTTCCGGGAGGGACTCGGGGTAAGACTGAGAGATTAACGAAGACGCTATCGGCGCAGGGGGGATCGCGAAACCACTGGCGCTTACAAGGAGGAGAGGGGGGAAAAAGCAAAAGCACCGAAGGAAGAACGGGGAAAAAGAACTATACTGCCTCGAAAGACCAATCTACGAGTGTTCTTTTCTCCGGAGAGTTTCGGTAGGGGGGATTAAGTTGAACTGGGGGTGCAAGGGAAGGACCGTTGCGTCCTAGAAACAATTGGCCGAACGGAGGATGGGACCCACCCCAATAAGGAAGAGAGCGGCTGGCGAGTGAAGGACTGGCAGAGACAAAAAGAAGGGGCGGGAGGCAATCAGCCTAGGAGTAAATTGAAAAGGGGGTGGAACTACGACACGAAACGAAGCAGATACTCCGTCGACCGAAAAGATCAAGGGAGAAAGGATTAGCTAAAGGGAGTAATGTGAGTTTATAGAGTAAAAGCCTGAGGGGCAAATCTGCATACGGAACGAACAGCCTGCCATGAGAGAGATGCGACCGGGACGAAGCGGGGGAAATTCGTGAAGGGGGCAGGAAAAAGCCTGCAGGTTTAACCTGCAGGGGAAAATGCTATTCCAGGATGCAGCAATCCACGGCGACCAAAAGAAAAAAATGGGGGACATTATCGGAAATATTACGAGCAAGCACTATCCACAGGCATCTGAGCAGGCTTCAAAGGTAGCTCGGACAGACAGGGGAGAAAATACAACCAGGGCTCCATATTTCACGGGGGGGAAAAGAAGAGGGAAAAACAAAAGGATTCAAATGTGAGAAGGTACAGGGTCGGTGAATCGAGCGTTGCAGGCGACTCTACAAACTCGATTGGGCCCAAGACGGGCGAACAGGGGGGGGTGAGAAAAATAAAAAAGCCGCTAAAAAAAGGGGGACAAACGCCATGGAGTTGAGATCTAGGTGGGTTGAGGATGGAGCGTGCAATTTCGCGAGCCCCGAAGGAAACACTTGAGGGGAGAAGGGCGGAACCGGAGTACAAAAAAAATGAAGTGCAAGAGGCGAACAGGGGGAGTTTTAGGGAGGGAAAAAATCGACACGAACGCTCAATACCAAGGGATACAGCATAGCGCCTGGCTCAAAATTAATTTACAAAAGATGAACGACTCAAACACGCTGGGCCTCTGAACAGGGGTCGGAATCTGCTGGTAGGGAGAAGGAACCTGGCGGGAATACTTGAAAAGGCAGAGATGAAAAAAATAAAAATGAAGTACGCCGATGAGAGGGGAACAAAAGAAAAACCGTTCACGATCTTCGTGTAAAGAAAGAAGTTGTGGCCGAGAAAGTGTACATGGAAAGAGTGACCAGCTCAGAGAAGAAGATCCCGCCCTGCTACATCACGCGGGCGGACGCTGATGAACAAGGAGGAGGGGGGACAAAGAGATCACATGCAGAAAAAGAAAGGAGTTAAAAGAAATAAGAGCCGACCGCAAGAAAAAAAGGACTTAGATCCTAGGGAAACGAGTCCTCTGAAAGGAATATATTAGCGAAGTGGGGGCCGGCATCTGGTGAATCGTCCACATCGCGGTTACCAATGGGAAGACTCAACAACAAAGGAGGAGAGATATAGTATAACGGTCAACTTGCGAAACTTCAACCTAGAAGTGAACCCCAAATTCGGCAAACGTAGGGGGGCATTATCCGGGAATCTCAGAAGGGGTCGTGAACGAGGGAGAGCGCCGTTGACCGCTTGCCGGCTCCGAGATCAGCGACACTGTCAGGACCGAGTCTAACTGAAGGAAAAAGGGAAGCAAAAGCCTAGGAGAGCCGGGGAATCATGGGAATTTACAAGAGGAGGGGGGGAGAGTGCAAGACGCTTCACACGATCGTCCATGTCCCAAAAAAAAGCCTGGCCAACCATATGCTGATCTCGGCCGTAGAGAACAAAGGGGGGACATGGACAAGGGCCCAGTAAAGATTGGGGAAAGACGGGAGCTTATCGGAGTCAGTACATTTGGAGAAGAGGAGATACGGGCCGGAAGGAGCCGCCGCGAGCAGTCGCAGGGATAGAGACTACCGCCTCAGGATCAAATGAAAAAGGGGAAGGGAATGAGGGAACAAGGAAAAAACGGACTGCAGTGGGTAGAGTCGACGGCGAATGCAACCAACGACAATGAATGGGGACTGCAAGAACAGGTTGGACGAAGGAGAATGCGCTAGGGCAGTTCAACGGCTCAATTCCGAGAACCGACACACAAACAAAAGAGGAAAGAAATGGAAAAAGGGGGAAGAGAATAGGCGAGGGTGCGTTCCCTCAACCCTCTGCGGCACGTCTAGTCCCAAATGGCCGGGGGGGAAGGGGCAGTAGAGGTAAAAGCATATTACCCGGGAGAGGGAGAGAATGGGCATAAAAGGGGGATCGAGAGTCACAGCGAAGGATTTACAGAAAGTACCTGATCCGTCTGCATCCTCGGGCTGGGGGGAGAGGGGGCGATCGGTACCTAAAAGGAGGAAGCTGGCGTCAGGGAATCGGGCACAAGAGTCTTTTGAAGGCACCAGTGGGTTACCCGAACCCCAGTCGGCATTTGCTCGTCTTCAAAAGTGGGGAAAGGGGATGGAAGAAAAAAGTAAAGGAGGAGTGTTAAAGAAAAAAAGTACTCCCCGGAACTAAGAGAATGTCGAGCCCAGGAGCGGATCGCGCATGGCGAACTTCGAAACGAGTGAAGGGGGAGGAACGATTAAGGAGATGGGGGAAAGCATATCAAGGACACAAAATGTTCACTAAACAGGGAAGTTCTCGGTGGGCGAGGCAAAAGGGGCGGTCCGTCTTCGGCGGTAAAAAAACAGCGGAAAAAAACTTTGCCGGTAGATCCGTGGACAGCGACTCCCTGATGCCGAGAAAGAAAAAGCCTGAGAATAAAAAACGAGCGAAGCGCAAAATTCTGTGGGCTAAGGGGGGGGGGGTTCTCCTCCGGTTGACCCCGCAGGAAAAGAGAGAAAAGCCAAGGAAGAAAGCAAAAAAAAGAGCAGACCAATAGAAGGATCCAAAAAAAAAGCACTTGAATATTCCAAAAGCTCCGAGGCGGGCCAACGAGTACGTCTTTGCACCATGCACTGCAAGAGAGGGGTAAGAAATTTTCAGTTTGGAACAGCAGAAAAAGAGGGGACATAAGTCCAACAGATATCGCAATGTAACAATCGCTCAGATTCTCTAAACAAAGGAAGAAGCAAGTCTGACAAGGGAAGTCCCTACGGAATGCCTCTGAAGGGCGCGGAAGACACAAGGCTCGACCATCGTTGAAAAGTGCAGGAACGCCGCTTGTCGGGAGAGAAGAACTGAACGATGCTCTGCAAGGGGGAGCGGGGGGAGGCAGGTCACAAGAAACGGCACAGGGTACGAGCGCGAGTAGGGGAATATGCAGGGACTCCATCGGGAAAAGATCGAAAAGACGGAAAACAAAGCAGGCAAAGCTCCGGGAGGGAAGGGACCGAGGCAGAAGCCTGCCTTCGAGAAAGGGGGTCCAAAAATACATCCGCCGGCAGAACTTAGCCCCAGCAGCAGGCTGTAGTGCTCGATATCAAGCACAACGAGTGGGGGGGAGGGGAGGAAAGGAGGATATACGCAAAGAGAAGCCTGAAGGAAGGAGGAAGGGAAAAAATCGGGGGGGAAGAGCGTCCGAGTAGGGGGAGAATCAGCGGCGAAAGCGATCATGTTTCCTCCTGTGGTGCGCAGGCAGGCGATCTTTGAAGAGAAAAAGAGAGATCTACGACAAAGGGTACTCACGAGGGGATGGAAGGGAGGTTGGAAGAAAAGCCAGAGGCTCAGGAAAGAAGTGAGGGGATGCGCCGCCCCACAAAGCACACCCACAGGGGACGCGTCGAGAGTTCACATGTCAAAACAGTGGGGGTGCTTCAACACAGGAAAGGGAATGTCCGCAGGTTGTAGGGGCATCATGTAAAGCGCCACGGGGCGCCGAGAGAGAAAAGGAGCATGTCAAACAGTGGTCTATAGGTGGAAGGTGGTCGGCTGGCGCTGAAATTTACATAGCAGGGCCAAAATAAATCAAAGTAGGCAGGACTGGCCGGGACAGGGATTAAAAGAGAATGGAGAGTCAGGACAGCCGAGCGAGTGGAACAAACTTATGAAACTGATAGGGGGGAGTCCATGTGGTACGGCAGAGGGGCGAGGGGCAGTGAGAACGGGGGCGCCGAAACATGGGGAAAAGACAGGGGATGAGTGATTGTGAGCCCACGCTCCTGGATCAAATTGGGACACGGGGAAGTCAAGGCTGAGGCAGGAAGGGAGTCTTTTACCTCGGGAAAACCAGAAACGCATATGGGGTCGAAGGAGGAAGATCAGGTATGGCGTTCATCTGCAAAACGGCCACGGGTTGATGGGGCAATGGGGCTAAATACTGAAAAGAAGGAAGAAATGACTGTCAAAGCGAAGAACAGAACGAAAAAAGCCCGCGGGGACTGAAGATCGACATCGAGGAGGTCGGGAAGGGGGGAGGATCACAAAAAAGCAGGCAGCAAACGCGAACGGAATGCAGAGAAACAAAAGTTCTCCTCAGCAAGTACCCTTCTGCAAAACAGTAACGTGCTGGGCTGATTGTAAAGAGACATAAAAACGAGAGAGGGGAGAACCGGGTACGAGCAGAAGCAGAACCGTCACCGGAACTACAACTCCGCGCGTTAAAACTACTAGAAAAAGGGGGGTTCCCAGTTCAGGAAAAAGGAAGCTCTATCGGGACTGCAGATCAAATCCCAAAGACAGTGAGTTATGGCCTAACAAAAGGGGGTGAAGCAACAAGACAAGCCATGAAAAGAGCATAAGGAGAAAAGCGATCGATTCCAAACCTGAGCATATGCAGGGGGGGGGGGGGCAATGTCTGGAGGCAAGAATGGTCCGTTCAATGAGCCGATCGGCCAGACACAACAGGCTCCAACAGGATGGCGATGAATGCTGGGATAGAAAGGAAATACCTAATTATGAAATCCATTAGTAAAGCGCAATGGTCGCGGGCGGGACAACGCGCTTTAGCTCTGCGCGGTAAACAAGAAATGGAAGGGAAAGGTCAAGAAAAAGAGGCCCATGCAGCGATGGGTTGAAATACAGCATAGGAATAAATCGGAAAAAGGACCACGGCTGGAGCTTGGGTGGGATGAGGAGGGGGGAAGGGCCATTGAGACCGATCAGTCACACCGAGGGCAGCTAATGTTCCGAGGCTAAGGAGGGGGGAAAATACAAATTGAGCCAAAGGACTAGTCAAGTTTCGGCACTCGAGGAGACCGGGGACTAAACTCCGCTAAAAACAAGCGAAACGGGAGTGAAAAGATAAGGGGCTGGGGTAATTGGGAATACAATGATGGTTAAAGAGCGACCGTTGAGAGACGAATCTCTTTCGAGGAAGGGCAAAGCGCAGGAGGGGGTCTAAGGTCAATAAACCTTCTGCAACAACTTCAGGACAGCCGAAACTTCGGGATCAAGAATGGAAGGGCCCTTAACAAAGAGGGGGGGTTAAAGATACTTCCGGATCAGACAGAATGGACGTTAAAAGGCTTTTGGGAACAGTCTACCGGGAAATTACTGAGGGGAAGAAAAGCTGCAGATCACTATCCGACAAACAGAGTCAAACGAGGGCGGTTTCGGACGGCGGAAACTCTAGTATTCAGCGGAAAAAGCTTGCATCATGCACAAGAAGGGACGCGGACGCAGTGGTAGAAAATGACAGAGAGGTGGAGGAATGGGGCAAAGGCAAAGGAACAAAAAAAAACAAGGGTCCAAAGGAAGAGATGGTAACACAAGTTAAGCCATAGGCCCGATTTGTTCCAATCGGTGTGAAGTAGTCTCGTCGGTTACGCGAGGGAGTATAAATCAAAAAACAAAACCGGAGGGTGGGGGAAGAAAAGAGAGAGAAATTCAAAGTGAGGGTTCACCCGAACACACGGGGAGATAAACAAAGATGCCGCCTCCATGCGGGCACCGTCTCATTCGATCAGTGGGTACCATCAGATACAAGGCATGAACACGAGATCACAGGCGTGACTTGGGGGTGTAAGGGGATGAGGAGAGGTAAGGAGAAACACTTGCCGACCCTACGGATTCTGCAGGACAAGCGGGGTCGAAAAGAGAAGCGATTTGACGGCACCTGTTCCACAAACGAGGAAGGGGGTCAGATAGAAAAGAGTAGGACTGATGGAAGAAGGGCTGGCCACAGGGCCCATTGCAAGCAAAACGGAAAGACCCAAAATCGCCCAACGAGGGAGCTTCAGGATTCGGGAAGGGGGAACCGCATTGGACAGACCCTGAGGAATTGACGCCGAAACGGGGGATAAATGTTCGGGAATGAAAAGGGTGGGGTCACAGTCAGGTTCAATCCGCCCAAATTCAGACTAGACTCCGTGGGGACAGCAAGTGCAAACCAGACGTTGCCATGGGGAACGCTCTTATCAATCCTCACAGGAGCAAATACAATGTACTGCGGGGGAGGCAGCCGAATAGGTTGAGGAGCGGCACGGGGGGAAGAGTTCAGGTGACTCTAGTAAAACAAAGACAATGTCGAAGGGAACTGGAACGACCGCCGTATTGTCCACACCGAATTCTGCCAGAGTGCATAAAGAGGGACATGGCGAGATAGGAGGGAAGTCCAGATACCAAGAAGCAGACCCACCATGTGAGGGACACAACCCGTGAAGGTGTGGGGCAGGATTTAGAAGGTCTCTGGTTATGAAAGTCATAAAAAAACAATCTCTGGAGACAATCGAGGGGACCTCCACTTTCCGTGGGGTGCTTAATCATCGAGAAAAAAAAAAAAAACAAGGGAAAAAAGAGACGGGACTCATTCGCATGCATAGCTGGGCGAGAGGATTCACCGCATATTCATCCTGGAGCCGGAGGCCGGACATCCGATCGAGTGGAATGGGGAGTAAAGAAGATAGACGAAGAGGAAGGGGGCGATTAACTTGCTAAGATCCGTAAAATCAGTGAGTCCAATTGTTTGTAGACAGACAAGGGGATGCACCGGGGCGCCTGGCTGCAGGGCGGCGACTCGATGGGGGATAAAATTTACGTCATAAGCAAAAGAGGGCGTGGGGGGACCGGAACGGGAGGAAAAACGAAGAGAAGCTCGCGCAGCGCGCCAACGGCGCGAGAAGCCGGAATCCGAGGTAAAGAAAAGGGGGAGGGACCGAGCGTGAGGCAGAAGGGGAAACAACCATTTCAAGACAAAATTGCAGAAAACCAAGGTCCTGCCGGATAAGGCGTTCACATGAGGCACGCGATTTACGTTCGTCTACGAAGTGACCTCGTGACATCTTGTCGCCTGCTAGGTCAACGGAGGGAAGGTTGGAAGCTACAAAAATCCAACCAATAATCATGCACTGGATCACTATAGTGGCAATGTCTCCCTCGTCGACAGCAAAAATGGGCCGAAACCTCAAGAGACAGTGTCTAAGAACCTAAAAGAATCTTACACCTGATTCCTGAGGCTGTTTGTCTCAAAAAAGCAGAAAGGGAAACTGGGTGCAGAAGCAAATTTAAGAAGCTAAGCGCAACGAAATTACTCCCAAACAAAAGGGGCAACTTACAAATAGAATTTCATCAAGGTCCCGATACGCTCCGCGAGGCCTTAAAAGGGAGAAGTCTTGACAAGGCAAAAAGTAAAGGGTGTGAACTAAAAGGTTCACAAGGGGTTGGCAGCAGCTCAAGGCGCCGACAGTGACACCTGCTAGGGAAAAGGGGGGAAGCCAGATCGAGATCAACATGGGGGACAGCCGATGAAATTGTGTCGAGTGAAAACAGCGCTGTCGAGGAAATGACGCTAAGGGCAAAACTAAGAAAAGCGGTAAAATGGTAACCAGGCCTAATAAGCAGTTCTGGTCTTCGAATTCCAACTGACGATGAGAGGAGATGCGAATAAGTCAAATGGGAAGAACTAGGCTAACAGTAAAAAAGAGGAGGGGGGAAGAGCATTTAGACAGATAAAAAAAAATCTTAGAAAAATGCCTTCAAGAAGAGGCGTGGTCTCCTTGGGCAGAGTCGGCAGCATCCTGAGAGAGAAGCGCAATTCCGCCGGCGCGAAAAATCAGCAGTCTGTATTGAATAGAAGCACAAAAAAGGGAATGGGAGAAAGAGATATGAAAAAAAGCTGATGTCTTGCCGGACGCCGGTGGGAGGACTGCTCTGCAGCATACAGGTTCCGAATATCATGCTGCCGAGGAGGACCAACAAATATCAGGTTAAGAAAGGGGGGGGCGCAGCGCTTTCGAGAGGTGGAGGATAGGCTATCCGCTAAGGATAAGGGCCGGTCGGAACTCGATGAAGGAATTGGAAATAAACGCCAAGGGCATTAGCCAGACGTCAGGGATGAAACCAAGAAAGAAGCGACAGTCATCAGACAGGGAAACAGGGGGAAAAGTGGAGGACCAGGAAGAGTAGGTAGCCGTCAACGCCTGATAGCGTGGGGTAGGCTCGCAACTGAATTGGGGAACAAAGTTGGAAAGTCAGGTGGGGCGGGAAACTATGGAAGGAATTGCAGGATGCGGATAAAACGGGGGATTGAGGAAAGGTCATTCTTCCTGAACTGGGGGGGAAAGACGATGGCCCTTACAGAAGCAGAGGAGAGGAACAAGACGGGGAATTCAAAGAAGGGTTTCGTCTTTTTAAGAAGATAGAGCTTGGAAAAGGAACAAAGGGGGCACTGAAGTAAGAAAATGTTCCCTAGGAGGGGAAGGGGGAGCACCACCAAGCGAGGAATCGCGTCAGAGAGAGCTTTGCTAAGGGCGTCTGGGGAGACGTACCATAATATCCGGAGGGACACATCCAGTAAATAGGTGACATCAAATGGAACGGGGTTTGGGGGAGGAGGGGGACTAAAAAACGAGAAGAACTACTTCACAGATCCGCAAGACCCTCAGAGAGATTAAAAAAAGGCAGAGGGGGGGGGGAGGTTTCGTAAGGGAGAAGGGAAGGTTCAAGGAGGAAGAATTATAGTACAGATACCGATCCCTTATTAGGAAACTGAATTAAGAAATTAATAAGGAGAGGTGAACACGAGGTCAAGGGGGATGAACAAAAGGACTTGACGGAGCCGAGCCCAGGCGGGCACGCGCGTAAGGCCACGAAAACAAACTTAATGTTACACAACATTGTGGGAATAAAACGCGAGCACTTCTAAGTCGCAAGCGACAAAAAAGGAATTGACAAAAACGGGGAGGCTAGGGTCAAAAAAAAGACGCAAAGCCAGGAATGCCGACGAAAAGAGAAGGAATGAAAAGAGTGTGCAAGGGGGTGGAAGAAGAAACGAGAAAACCCTCTTCTGCCATTGCGCATTCGCGAGTACTCAGAGCCCGGGGATAATGCAAAAAGAAGAGAGACAAGAGAAGTGTGCCATTACACTATAGATGACTCAAGAGATTTTGAAGGAAAAGAACACAGTGAGGAAGGCAAAAATCCTTCCATAGTGATAGAGACTGTGGGTCCGGTAGTTGGAGGGGACATTAGCCGATCTTCAAAAAGCCAATTACGTTCTGGGGAGAAAAGGAAGGAAGAGGCCATAAATTGGGAGGACCGGATCTACCTTGTCGTGGTGCGCAATCGCAGCGACAAGCACCGTCTCACACAAGAGCCAGCGAGTCGGTTTTGGGGATCAATGAAAAGCAAGAATCGCTTGAACCCGAAAAACGAGGGGTGAAAGCGAGGCGACAGTGAGACTTAGAAATGCTGAAAGGGATTGTCCAAAAAAGGGCATTACAGACTATCATATTACCAAAACAATCTGAATGAAGGGGGCTCGGAAAGGAAAGTACTAAGAGAGGGAAGTGCTTCAATAGATGAGGTGGACGAGGCTTTTTCATTGAGAAAAAGTCACAGTAGAAAAGCGTTATACCATCGAGGGGGAAAACTAAGAATGCCTAAAAATTCAAACATCGCGGGTCGGACGGCAGAACCCTTCGTGGGAAAAAGCGTCCGTCATGCCAAAGAGAAAGAGTGGGAAAGAAGAAAAAGCTCGACGTCACGGAAAGGAAACTCTCAGCGCCTCACCTACTAGAGGAGGTACAACGGATAATGCTTGCCCGAGGTGGGGGGGGGAAAAATCATCTGTTGAATGGTCGGTGAGATCGGGTACTCAGGAGGGGAACCTCAAAAAAAACGAACAAGGGGTCGGGAAGAGAAACGTAAATTCGTAGAACAGTGAGAACTACTTCACCTGCGGCCCCCAATTCGGCGAGACTGGGAAAGGGAGAAGGCAAAAAGGAGACAAGGTGTACAAGGGGGAAAGGTATCTATATCAGTGGGGAGCAAATGCAGAACGCGCAGAAGGTAATGCGCCAAGAGTCTAATCTAAGGTGATAGACGTCCTACAAAGGCGATGTAGCAGAGGAGTCGATAGGAGGATGCAGAGATCTAAGTTCAAAGGGACCCGCTTGAAAAAACAAATAAAAGAAAAGAGAGAATGAGAAAGGCTAAAGGGAAAAGCAAGGGGTGATCTACCATCCTTCCTGAAGACCTAGATTGATCGTTTTCCTGAAAGTGGCAATAGGTTTCCGCCCTTCAGCAAACCGAGAGGAAGACTTAAAAGAGGATTCTGAGAAGGGAAAAGCGAACTGAGAGGGAGAAGACTAAAAATCCTTCGAGATTATTCGAAATGATTGCTGAGAGCGTGTCGCGGTCGTACGAATAGGACACACGAACAAGGGGGGAATGCGGTCACTACCATGCGAGGGGTGGTGCCACTTCTAAAAAGGAGCAGAAAAAAAGCAGTAATGGTCTAAAAGGGGGGATGCAACGACCACCGAAGCCGAAAACATATATAGCCATAGAAAGCGGTGCCAGCTTTCGAATAGGCTGCTTTCAGAAAAAAGCCCTGGACACGAAGGATCGTTGAGAGACCATTGCAAGGGAGAGAGGAAAAAAGGGAATAAGGTCAAACGGCGCATTCAGAGCATGCATAGAAGGGGGGGATCGCTCACCGCGAAGCTGATAGGAGAAAATCACGGGAAAAGTGATGGCGGGAGAAAGGGAACTTTGGGGAAAGAGAGGGGAAGCGATACAGAATAATCCGAGTGTTCTCAAAACGTCGCGCGATGCTCGTATATCGGGGGAAGAAGAGATGTCAAAATGGGGGGTTTAGTAAAATTCTGGCGAATGTCAGGAGGTTACGCAGAGACAGACGCCTGTGGAACCATGTCGGCTAAGAGGAAGCGGGAGCTTGGTGACTGCCGGAACGCTCCTCGAGTGCGAACAAAAGAGGGAGAACGGACATCGGATCAACGCTCACAGAGAGTAAGATCAAGGGCGAGCTAAGGTCGGGGGAAACAAGGAAAGAATGACCTCTAAATCCTAACCTAAGAATTCAAGCATCAGAGATGAGCATTCTCTTACGGTCAAAAGGACGTAAAAAAAAAGAGGTCTCTTCTGCGTGTTCCACGAGGAAAAACCGAAATTATTTACTAGGAAGCAATTGCAGAACGGAATTAGGGGTAAGAAGAAAGAGCGATCAGAACGTCTCACATCCCTAGTGAACCCCTGAAGATTCACTAGCTTTGTTTCGAAACATCCGAAGAGTTAAAGGACCATCGGGGTACGAAACATTGCAGAAACAGGTACAAACTGATCAGAACGAAAACAAATAAGAGAAGAATGAATTTCACCAGGCATCCTAGGATGTCACTGAAGCAGCGTAGGGTTCTTTCACAAGGAACTCGAAACGTGGACGAATGGGAAGGTTGGACCGCATCATCAATTAAAAAAAAAAAAACAGACACAATTCAAAATAGCCAAGGTGGAAAAACGAGATCGAAAGAAGAAAGGTTCCTACTGACTAGATACAGGAAACTACTGGGAAAATGGGACGACTGAAGGAGAGGAAGCTCTACGTTGGGGGAACAAGTCCAATACTCTGCACATCTCAGGGGGGGGAGAATTCAAAGAGGTGAGAGAAGGGTCTTTTAAAAAATAACCATTAACAAATCCGGGCGACAGGAAGCCGAACACTAAAGCGGATAGGTAAAAGAAAGAAAAAATCGCTGCAGCAACAGAAGACAAGCAACTGCGGGGGGGGGATAATACTCGTAGGGGCGGCAGCAACCGCGAATTCTAGAAAATATCAAAGGGAGAAGTAAAGCTGGGAGGGGAGGGGGAGGGGGAAGACCACGATCATGATTGAATTATGAAAGATCGAACACCAACAAATGAGAGGGGCAAAAGAAGGGATACTAAATCAAAAGCTTGAGGCCGACTCACTAGTCTGACTCTAACCAGGAAAGGGTAAAGGGAGGTTATTCAAGAAGAGGCCTCTCACAATAATCGTGGAGGGCCTGATGGGGGAGAAAACATGCTCGAAAGGGGGAAAGGTTCTAAAATCGGCAGATAGAGAGCACAGGGCGTCCATGTATTGAAGGAATTGTCCTGCACGACATGGACAAGCCTCGTTGAATTCAAACGCCCGACAAGGAAAGGACTAAGAGAAGGGGGCAATGCTCGATCCGGAACAGAGGAAGGAAAGAAAATGGGGCCGTGGTTCTCCTGAGCGGCGTCAAAAGGGGCTCGCGGATCGAGAGGGGGAAAATCATGGCTAAGAAAGGTTGAAGGCTGTGCGCTGGAGAAAGGAAAAAAAGGAAAGTCAGGCAAAAAAAGTAGACTGAAGGAAAGGTGGAAAGACGATTAATGAGGGAGAGGCCTCGGAAATCGAGTGAATTCAGATTCTCAGGATCGTTTGTGGAGGCTTTGGACTAAGTGAATTGGTCTGTTCTCCGGGAGAGAGACGTGCCGGAGGAGGAGTGGGCTCTGCCCCCCACGCACCAGGGAGACAGGCGGTCGAGAAGGGCTGCGAACATCGCATAGGGAAATCAGAAAAAGAGAAGGCGAAAGCTCAAGGGAGGGGGGGAGACAAGGGGAAAGTGGTTGGGGGGAGCTGGTGCGAAAGACGAACCGAACTGGCATAGAGAACTATATACATCTCAGAGAGATGATCGGGGAAAAGAGAGGGGAAGAGCAGGATAATAGAGACATATAGACGGGCTAACTAATGGGCAGCGAACTACCGGGGGGGCCTGGAAGTTATAGACACGGCCTGCCCTAAGGCGAAGGGGCGCGAACCATGCTGCCATACTAGAGAAGCGCAGGGAAGAGTCCAGACCAAAAAACGCAGCGTAAGAGACACAATTGGGGGAAAGTACGGAAACCTTCAGAGAAAAAGCTCCCGTCATTCTGTTACTACAACAATTGGGATCAAGCGCAAACTTAGAAACTATAAGAGAGTCAAGAGGAAGGGAGCAAAAATAGAGGAGCTATCAAAAAGAGAGCAAAGGCAGGTCACGTCATCATGAACTACAGGCCGGATTGGCGAATATGTTCGCGTGGAACACGAGAACAACCACTTGACATGCGCATGATAACGCGCGAAAAATCAGCAGGGTCAAAGCAGCTTTAGAGTAAACCAATATGGGGGGTCCGTAAGATATAGCTGCCGGACACGATGGCGGAAGCAACCAGAGAAGGGAGGAAAGAGGCAAAAACCGGCAATGGTGGGGACTATGGTGTGTCGGCTGTCGACGGACCTGACTATCGCACCAACGAGGTCAGAGGGGAGGGGCCTATGCAGAGCTGAAATCTCCCTTGTCGTGCCCGCTTTGCTCGACCTTGGAGGGGCAGAAGTCGGGAAAAAAAAAGAAACAAGACGCGAACATAACACAGCAATATGCTACAGGAAGGCCGGGGAGGGGAAGAGAGCATGGACTAAAGAAGAAAGACCTACGAAGAGGGAGGTTCTGCTGCTACCGTCAGACAGTGGGTAAGGGCGAAAGAACCTGTTGCCAGTGTCAGGACAGACGATCACACAGCGTCGCAAGCGGAAGGGGAAAAGGAAGGGGACAATGAAGGGGGCGTAAACGACTGCCGGATATAGGAGAGGATTGGTACGAAAGGCTTTTGAAGAAGGAAAGGGGACGATCGGAGCCATCAAGGGCAGAAAAAAGAAAGCAACGAACCTGCTCATCTAAGGGAGTAAGAAAATCACATTCGAAGCTCGGCCCGCAGATAGAAGCGGAGGGAAGGGGACTGGGATCGACTCGAAAAGAAAAAGGGAACGAGCCTCGTGCCCAAAAAAGAACAGAAAGA
>Ga0179593_1393026_pt1 | contig 14399 bp, 25 predicted proteins | sample CZODoug2_1_08_16_FD_185931 | JGI IMG/M metagenome (GOLD analysis project Ga0179593, IMG submission 185931) | Vadose zone soil fungal communities from Angelo Coast Range Reserve, California, USA - CZODoug2_1_08_16fungal (PacBio error correction) | ecosystem: Environmental > Terrestrial > Soil >...
GGCTGGGTGGGGGGTGATGTTGGGTGGTGGCGCCAGGGGATAGGTTCAGGCGCCTGTACAGCCGGCGATGGCCCTAACTCGCCAAATTTTGGTTACGGCGTCGATCTTAGGTTGTGGCGCGAGGATATCCATCGGGCCTTGGAGGCCGATGATGCCGGGGAGGGTAAGTCTCGGCTGAAACGGAATCCCAAGGATCGGAGTCGCATCACCTCGGGAAAAGGCGTGGGAACCTTTCCGATGTACCTTAAGGGACCAGAACAAAAATCACTGTGTGGGGGGCACTCCGGGGGGGGGTGGGCGGAGCAATCCGTCATAGAGGGTTGCTAGTCAGACACTTCGTCCGCGAGGCAGTCAACCCGGGAAACTCTTGAAGGCCGAAATAGTGTTTTGTGGGGAAATGGAACGTGGGGCGCCCTGAAACTGCAAGACCTGGTTTCGGTTTAGCTAGCGCAAAAGGTGAAAAGAATATGGGTAGCGAAAGGGGGTTCTGTACCGAACCCTTGTGGGTGCCAAGCATTGACGGTGAACTCTGAAGTCAAAGCGCTGATATTAATAATAAATGAAAACAAACCTTGCTCCACATGAGGGCTGGGACAGCGCGAGACAACAAATTGTGGTCCTTCTTTAAAGCGTCTAAGGTGTGTCGTCAAAAGTATATAACGCCCGGGTGCGCCGCCAAGAATATTCGAGTTCAGAACGGACGACGAAGCGGCGTCTCTTGGAATAAGAACTGTGCCGGCCTTGGGGGGAGGGAAGGGGTCCACACTCGGGGACATATCCTCCTGGCCTTCTGCCGATGGGTAAATGCCGGGGAGAAGACTCAAGGACCAGTCCCGCCACTTCCTAAAAAAAGGTGCAGCGGCAAAGACGGGACGAACTAGAGCGTCGCGCTCGCCGAGGTGGCGGACGCAGCATGAATAACGTATGCGGACCCATCTTCTCCGAAATGACGTCCTTTCCAAGAGGGAAGTGCAGGAAGGGTTGCCTCGACAGATGGATGGAAGGAAAGGATCGCTGGTCGGCCATGGGAAAATTCAAATGAGCAAATGTTAGTCTGGCCTTGAATGAATGCACGCGTAGCTCTGTCAAGTTTCAGTAAGCGCGCGGCGCTAGCAGAGTATAAGAGGGACGCAGAAAAAAAGGAAGATATACGGACGGCCGGAAGTGTTGAGGGCCCGTTGTAGGGAGAGGGACAGGTCGTGCGGCTCTCATGCGATAAGGGAGAGAACAAACGGGTCGTGGTGGACGGGCGGCATAGGCGCGCAACTGGTTGCCATAGTAGGTAAACAACCAAAAGGGGGGAGGGAGGACAGAGATATGGCAACCGTTGCAAAGAAATTCATCCTCCGATCACACGTAAACCGGAGTGGGGGGGAGTGGGAGTGATCATCAAAGTCGCGGAGCGCCGCAGACCGCAGCGAAATGCCGACTTACGAAACTCGTGATGCATCGCTGCTTGGTTGACGTGGAGTGACATCGAGATAAGAGACAGAGCCCGCGATTCGCAAGGGTCACGGGAAAAAGCTAACCGAGAAGGCTGTCTCTAAAAATGGCTACCGATTTTGAAGGATAGTCGCCGGCGAAGTTATGTCCAGAACACCAGGGGGACTGGAGTACCTTGTCATGAAAATCAATGGCGGTGCGAGGTGCACATTGGAGAGAATGGTGCGCATTTGAGGCTTCGCATGCTGCGGTCAGAAAACGATCAGGCAAGGCAAGCGATCCAAAGAGTAAAGGTGGGGACGTATGCAGAAAAGCGATGGCGCGAAGGGACGTGGGAGGTCATGCGAGACTCGCTCTAAGGAAAGAACAAGGCTCTACTAGGAAAGGTGCGAATAGGCACAGGGGTGGGTTGCGCCAATGAATACCCGCCACGGGACTCTTACCAAAATGAAATCGAGCCGGCAAGCCTTTCAGGGAGAGGCAGTTAGAGGAACTAGGGAATAGGGTGTGGAGAGAAGTGTGTCCTCTGGCATTCAAGGGGGCGACGAACACTTCGAAGGGCCGCTATAAAGAAAGCAGGTTGGTGATGATCTTACTGGATAACCAGGAGGAGATGTATCGGGAGAAGGGGGACCGGGGTCCATCTGAGACGGATACAGAGAAAGGTGAGAAAGATTTCACCGTTCGGCATATGCTTGGCAACCTGAACGGAGGGACGACCATTTTATTAATGAAACGAGAGGATTGTCAGGGGGGCAGAGGGAGGAAAACGCGAAAATGGAGGGGGTCTCAGGAAAAGCATCGGGAGCTAAAAAAAGGAAAAAGAAAAAAATATTAAGGCGTCGAAAGGCGGACTCATAACAGTACGACAACGAAGGGGGGTTTGGCTGGGAGGAGGTACTAAGTGCAAGGTAAAACTGCTTGATGCGGATTGCAGGTTGGAGCCGCATCCTCGATGGTGCATAAAACAGGGGGGATGAAAAAAGGATGGCTGTTTCAGATGGTAGAGAAGTGAAGAGGGGGCAGACCCGGTAAGCCGTTCAGGGAAAGTGGTCCGAGCAGAAGGAGGAAAGGGAGAGATGGACTCCGTGGATTGGGTGGTGGAAGGGTAAGCCGCTCGAATACCTTTGATCCGGCTGGCACTATGAGGGGGTCGCACACACAAGTCTAGAGCATTGCAGGGAGCACCTAGGGGAGGAGCAGGTCAACACCGGTTCGGCTTCCGGGCCCATCGAGGGCTATTGTCAGGCTGCCGACCTCTCTCACTGGAGGAAAACACGAAAAATAAAAGCCGAAACGCAAAGCAAAGCCGCGAGCTGCACCTTTACGCCGCAAGGGAAATTCGCCTCCATGCGGCGGAGGAGGCTTGCCTCAGGAATTGGAAGAGCGCAGCGGAGGCGGCATCATCAACAGTCCGGGGTGGAGACACACAGTCCCTACGATCGATGCAAGCGCCAGAAATGCCTTACTCACCAAAGTGTGGTTATGCGAAACGATGGGTGGGAGAAAAAGAACCATGAGGAGACGGTCTGAGCACAAGGAGCATGGGAAGGGAGGGTTCCAATTGGAAATCTGGCAAACAAAAAATGCAGGAAAGCGCCGACATTGGAAGACAAGGTGGAGGTAAAAAACCAACTGCGTCATGAAGGGAAGATGTAAGACCGTCGTTGTCCGCATTCACCCTGGAAGGAGAGGGCTTGGTCATCAACGAAGCAGCGCTTGCAAGGAAGAATGGAAGGCTGAAGTCGCGAAAACCGAGGATGGTGGAGCTGGTGCACGCATCTTTAGTCCGCGGTCAAAGGTTGATACATCCTTCCACCTTCGGGCGTCGTCCGCGAGCGGGTCGCGACCAACCACTGGCAAGTGTGGCCAACCACGTAGGACAGGAGAGAGGTCGATTGAGGAACGGTCTCTCTCTATTATGAAAGGGGAAAGGAGACAGCGCTCAGAGGAGGTAAGTGGCCGGCACCTAAGGAGAGGGGGGGTGCATACTGATCGATCAGGGGGGGGAGAGGATTCAGTTGATTGCCAAGCTGGGAGAAGGGAAAAAGAGGGTGCGGAGGGTGCATTCCGGAAGGAGAAAGGGTCAGAGGCAAGAGAGGGCACAAAGCAAAGGAAACCATGTCGCCAAGAGAAACAACAACGGAATTTTCCACATATTAGTTAAAAGGGGGTTTCAGGGCTATCCGGAAAGAGAGGCTTGATCATTGCAGATATGGAAAAGGGAAAATGAGGGATGAGTAGAGGGGTCAAGCGGGATCCAGTCACACATGGGGGGGGGTTTTGGTTTTGTGGGGGGGGGTGGGGGGGGAATGATGAGAGGCACTCAATTGGACCTAAGACTAAGGAGAAAAACAAAACTATCAACGGATTCCGAAAAAGAACGACGAAAGATCGCTCGGGTTGACAAGAGCTAAAAGGATAGAGAAACCAGCCGAGAAGATATGATAATAGTCAAGGGAGGTAACTCTCCAAGTTGCGGAATAATCCTCTTCAGCTTCCGTATTTACAAGGGAGACTCAACCTCGTGAAAGTGGAAAGGAGAAACAAGCGTCATCTAAGGAACTAAGGGCGGCTGCAGACTCGAGGGGGAACACGCTCGATAAGCTCAGTGTGGAAGCGAAACCAATCTGCACTTTATGTTCGTCAGGGATGACTCGTGGGGGGGCCTGGGACGAAAAAGTCGAAATAAAGTGTACGTCAGATCGGGGCTTCAATATGCCATTCATGGACTCCAGATTCGATGCTCAAAAACCGGGAAATTGGGGTGGGGGAATCCAAAGCATCCGTCAGAAAAAAAGTTTCGTGGGATGTGATTTCCAATGGGGACGCGGAACTCTCTTGTTTCCTCCAAGGAGCGTCAGGAAGACCGCGCGGATGAGCAGGAAGGCCAACAAGCTTAAAAGCATGGAGCGTGACGGGGGGGAGGAAGGTCCGCTTCGCATAAAGTGCTTCAAGGCGGGGGGGGCTTTGGGGAATGTTTTTTAGTTTGGGTGGCGCCAGATGGGGGGTAAAACGGCGGAAGTGAACGACGCGTGGGAAACGAACACGCAAGTGCGGGTGTGGGAGGGGGGAGAGGCCGTGGGGACAAACCGAAGAATAGCAGTTGGCGGGAAAGCGATTATTTTAATCTATCTTTGGGCAGTGAAAAAAACGCGGCCCAGGAGGGAGGGAGTACTTCGTGAGACCGGAGGAAATTGAAAGGGGGCGATAGTACCTTGGGTCAGATAAGAACAATCACCATTTTATGCCACAGCAAACGGGTGTTCTGGGGGAATTAAGGAAATCGAGGGGAGACCGGAAAAGGATGTGAAAGAGCAACCGCGGGGGGGCTGAGGTGGGTATCCCCTTCAACCGCAATAGGCTTGGGAGGGGGTTTCGAGGGAGAACTTTGAGGATTTGACTGGCAACGGATGGAAAGAGGAGAGAGAATAGTCGAAGACGCTGCCGACAATCACTAATGGTGGCACGTAAAAAGAACCTTGTAGCGTAGAGAACAAACGACAAGGGGGAAAAAGGGGGTGCATAAGCAGATGGCTCTGAGAGTCACACCGGAAGGGGAAAACAAAGACAGGCCATGTGGTCAGCAAGATTGCTTGCAGGCGAACTCACGGGATACGCGGTACAGCGGAGGATCATCGCAAAAGGAGTCACATTTGGGACATACACGGGGTTGAAGACTGTCTCGAGCGTGGGGAAAGCAGAAAAGACAAAAAAGGTCTGCATGGAAAGGGAAAACGGGACATCCATGTATTTTCCCACACGTGCACACAAGAAGGAGCACCTCGTCGCTAATCTGGTAGGTATTTTTGTGGTGAATGGGACATCAGGCGTTCGACTCGGGCAAAAGAAAACAAAGAAAGCACAGTAGGGAGAAAGGACCTGAAACAACAAAAAGTGATGTGGTGAAAGGGGGGAAGCAGCTGGGGAGAATAGAAATCAATTGGTCAACCTAGAGGCGCGAACCGACCTGCCCGGCAAGCGAGATACAGTCAAAGAGGAAAAAAAGGAGGGGGACATACTAAGCCGAGGATAGGTAATCACAGGGACAAAGATAGAGGAAAGAACCAAATCTCAGGGCCAAACGCCAAAAGGCGGCAGTCCTAAGAACTCCCTGGAGCGAGCGCGTAACAGTCAATGAGGCGAACAGTCAGAAAAAAAAGGGTCAGAAATACCGGTATGAGGCCAAGATCTGACAAACAACCTAGGTCGCAAATGCGAAAAACAACAACAAGTGGCGCCAGTGATCATCGCGCGCATTTCAATTAAAAAATAAGCTAGGAGTGGTCTTCGTCCATACGAACGATGCACACTCGGTGCGGAACTGGAACGGCGGTCAAAACAGTCATGACCCAGTGGGGCCTATCGAAGCAAGTGCAAAGGAGCAAAATGAAAACTGGGGGAACAGAATCGAATCCTGGAAACGTGGGAAACGGTTTAAAGGTAAACAAATGCCCACCCGTCTAGGGACTCTTTACGCGGACAGTGCGCAACATGTGTAGTTAGGGCGTGCACGTAGAAGGGGAGTAATCAAACTCACGGGGAAAGGGAGAGGAAAAGCTGAATTCCTCCCGGAGAGAAGACGCCAATACAAAAAAGGCCGGGTACATTTAATCTCGGGAGAGTAACGGGGGACGAGATCAAGATCTCGCAAAACAAAGACGGGACAGTGCTCCATCAGGAATACTCGCCAGCAGACCGACTAAACGCACACGGAGGAACTGGGACGGGACTCTGCACAAGTCCCGGTATGGACAGGCAATTCAGCCACGGGTTTTACTAAGAGAACAAAAACGATCAGCTATCAAAGAAAAAGGACCACGGAAATGACTGCTGCGCAAATACACCAGCAGAAACGGTGCGAGCTTGGCTTAAAAGATCTCTCCGGGGGGAGCTCCGCCGGCACATATACAGGGGTGACAGAGTTGTGAACGGGGCTGATGTCTAGGAGGTGAGTCTGACAAGAACGGAAAATGGGGCGGCTTTCACAATACGTGACATAACGTCTACGCTTTCGGGGAAGGGGAACGGGGCGAGAAGTGTGGACTACACTTTATACCGTTGACCCAAACGACGACGCAAATTTCAGCAAAACCTACCTTGATTAACTAGAGAAAATGCGTACAATGTAATGGAAATTCTGATACCGGGGACTCTGAGACTGTCCAAGAAGAACTTGATAGTTGACGCCAAACACAAAATGTGGTACAAGCACGAAGCGAGAAGCCATGCAGGTTGTCGCACTACGGCCACAGACGAGAATGAAACTTCAAGACGTCCACGGAGAGATTGCAGGGGGGTGGGCCAACAAACATGGTACAGACCGTCCTGACATTGGTGATCTGGGGCTACACTCAAAACGCGATATCTTACCCAGCCCGAAAATCAAACCACAATGAGAGGCCATCACAGACCCCCCCTCAAAGTCACAAAAAGACCCCCCTACCAAAACCCCCTGGGGGCCCAGCCCGTATCCTACTTACCCAGCACCCCCCAGGACAGCCGTAGCAACCAAAACCACAGCCCGGGAAAAAAAGGCACTCGAACCCCCCTCCCCATAACACCAAAAACCCAACGCACACCCCCACCCCCCCCCCCACTAGCCCCAAATCCCGCCATCACCCACCCCTTCCCTGGCCACCCCCCAAGACAGCGCCAACGGTCGCCACCGAACCCAAACAGGAAAACAGAACACCTCCCCACCCCCCCCCACCCGACCAACACACACGACAGCCCAAAAAAATCTTCCTTCTCCCCCCGAATGCATGCGAACACCAAGCCCCCCCCTGACCTTGCGGCTGACACGAATCCGGTGAACCCCCCCTGACAAAGAAAATCCCACCCCACTCAGAACAAACACCCCCCCACGCCCCGACAACCCCCCCCCACATCCCAATCTTGAGCCACGCACACGTAATCACCCCCCCCCCCCCCTATCCTGGCGCCCCCCGTTTCACACCCTGGGCTCCAACCCCCCATCCCGAACCCCATGACAACACGAACCACGACACACCCCCCTAACACCGATCTCCCAGGCACCTCACGCCCCCAAGCCCCACAGACCAAACACCGGTACCCAAAAGAGACGAGTGCTCCCCCACAGCCGCAGGCAGCAAACAAGCGCAAACTCGCAACCCGCCCCGTCCCTCTAAGGAAAAGCTCCTGCCACGGGCCCCCCCAACACGAAACAGAACAACACCACCTAATCCCAAAAACAGAGCATACGGCCCCCCGAAGAGACACCACCGCAAATTGGCATTAACGCCAGGGTGGACTAAAGTGCAAGTAACCCAACCTCGCACACAGGCCAAAAAAACGGCTGGCAGGCAATCCCCACACCCACCCCACACCTGGGACAAACCCCAAAACCAAGGGCTTCGCCGCAAGGAAAGAGCGAGTCTGGGGCAATATCATCGACTACGACCTACCGCGCGTACCAACCACCCCAAACACCAAACACCACCCCCCCCCGCCCGTCCCGCCTCCCCCCCAAAGAAACAACGACCGTGACGGAATCCAGACCCACCCAACGGTAAGTACCCCATTTGACCCTCCCAGAAAAACGCCCCCAGCCTATGACACCCCACACGACCCTCAACCCCAAGGCCCCCCACACCCCCCCGCATGCCAAACTCCCGAGCCCCCCCACCCCATTCCCCGCACCAAACGCCATACCCGACCCATCGCCCACCCACCCCCTGGGCACGAACCGCCAAAAGCACCACACGACCTACATACACCCCCCCCCCCCCCCAACGCAAACAACCCAAACCCCACAACATCACCAAAACACCATGAAAACCACAAAATACCCCCAGAAAGCCCAACGAAAAACCGCCCCCCCTACAAAAATTAAAGACAATCGGCAAACACCCCGCCCCCGTCCCCACAACCCATCAACTGGAACCATACAGAAACCGAGCCCCCCACCCCCTTACCACCCAACCCTACCACCAGCGGCTCGATAAACGCACCCCCACCTCGCGGCTGGGGACCCAAAGGAACCCCGCGATCCACACAACGCGCCACCCTGAAAATCCACGCGGACCCTACAAACAACCACCCCACCCCTCCCACCTCCCAAAACCCCAAAATTCGTTTTCAAGAAAGATAATAAAGGCAAACATAACTCCCACCAAACTTCGGAAAAAAGGCAGCGCCTCATCTAATCCTCTCATACCTTTCACACCAAATCCCCCCCCCCCGACGCCAACCAGGAACACAACTGTATCCCCCCCCCAACCAATCCCACACCTATCAATTTCACGGGGGACGACAGAAAACCCCCCCGTCCCCCAACGCCCTCTTAACACCTCATCCCCTCTCCCCCCCACCCAACACGCCTCTCAACGGAAGACACAAACACAGCCGCCTCGCCAAGCAATCAATTCGCCACAACGCGCAACGACACGAACCCCCAAACCCCCCGGGGCTCAGCCCACGCCTTCATCATCACCCAACCCCATGCCCCGGCCGGGCGCATTACATCCCACTACGCCGGCAAAACGGGAAAACATCCCCCACCCCCCCCCCCACCACCTATCCCCCAGCGGGCGCCGCCCCTCCTCACTTAACCCCAGAGAGTCAATTCCTCGGACCCAGACAACCACCCCCTGGCGCCCTTCCCCTGTATGCCACCATTCCCCCCCCCTCCCAAACACACCCCCGGACCGTGCCAACCCAAACAAGCCCCAAAAGCGACGCCCAATCTACCACCCCCCGAACGCGAATTACTAGCAACCACACACCAACGCGATAGTGGTCGTATAACGTAGAGTTGGGGGCAGTTTCAGGGAAATAGAAAAGAGGGGCGAAAATCGCGGAGAAGGGGGGATCAATTCGCAAGCAGAGTCCGCGATCCCACAAAACGTCCACACCCCCCACAACCCAAACAACCCAAACACCCCCATACAGCCGAGCCCCGCCTGAACTTCCCCTAGCGGCGAGAAGCGCCGTAAACCGAGCTGCTTATTACTTGCAATCCTACGGCTGGCAGGACCTCTCGCCATCCCGCCACCACTTTATCATACACCCGACACCCCTAGCGCGCCCCACCCCCCTCCAAAAATCCGGGCGCCACCGCACAATAATGTCCACCCCCCCCCACCATCCAACCGCCCTTCCCCCCCAATCCCAACCCCATACCCCCCCCACCCACAGGTCCCCATAACGCTCCCCAGCTCCTCAATCGACACCCCCAATATACAAAAACGGCCGTAGAAACCTAGAACAGAACCTCCGACCCTTTCTCCAACCCCCCCCAGGAGATCCCGACCCACATCGGCCCCCTCCGACCGCTGCGAGCGCACCCTGACCCACCCTTACCCGGAGCCGGCTTTTTAGCCCATCACAAAGGGGCTGTGTCGCCAAATCTCTCCCAACCTCGTCCAACCCCAGGGGAAATACCCTCTCTATGCAAGAACCAAACCCCCCATACCGAACACACCCGCTCTCGCCTAGGGCACGTTCACACCCACGCCCCCATCCGCGCCGGCAACCCGAGCCACAAGGAGAAGCTCTGGGTGCCCGGGACCCCGCCCCCCCCAAGCAAGTCGCCCACACCACTTCCCCCGTAGCCGTCAGGCACCAGCTCCCCCAGACCACCCCTGCACAACGCTCCTCCACCACACAATAAGGAAGCCGGGACACCAGGCCCCCATCCCCCACTACCAAAACCACCCCCGCCCGGGAGCCCCCAGGGTCCTTCCTACGGGGCCACAACCAAAACTACCCAGGGACCCGGGACCGGTCCCACACCACTGAGAACCACACACCAAAACGCCCCTGCGCTGACAACCCCCCTTCAAGACCTTAAATTCCCAAAAAAGCCCAACAAACAACACATCGACACCCAACAACCCGAAAAAGGGTAGATCCCCGGCCCCCCCCCAACTCCCCCAGAGGTGGCCACCACAGCAACCGAACGTTTCCAACCCGGTGTTCCATTCAGTTCTACGCCGAACAAATAACAGGTCTCACAACAGCCCCCCCCCATCTGCCCCCAAAACAGAACGCCATAACAACCCGAGAAAAAGGCGACCTGGCCCCCACAACGCCAAGCACAAGTCTGTTCGTTGCGAGTCGCGACCCACCCCGATCCCGCCCAAAACCCAAACACAACGCACCCCCCCCCCCCCCTCCCGCCATGCTGCGCGCCCCCCCCCACCCCCCCCCAGACAGCACGGCCCACACCCACCGCACCCGACCCCCCCATAATCTGACGCAGGTCAACCTGCCCCCCCCAAGACCAACACCACACCACCACAAAAAACACCCAACCCCCCGCCCTTGCACCACCCCAACCAAGGTCGCCCACAAAGGAAACACGCTCACGACCCCCGCCCCGTATAGACGACACACCACACACCAATGACCGACAACCACACGTCGATCCCCCACCGGTGCGCCCTGGCGCCCCCCCCCCAGAACACCCCGAAGAGAAGGCGACCACCCCCCCGTACAAAGCCCCCAGAGCCCCACCGCCACACCACCCCGCGTGTATACACAGAAGACCGTGCCGAGGCAAAGGGTCTCTTCCCGCGACATGGAAAAGATGTGCCCCCTCAACCCAACGCCAAACACTGCGAGACCCCCCAGAACACCCCGCCACGCCCGGCCCACCGGAACCCCACCGAACTTGCCCCCGCCGCCACCCCCCCCCGTTCACACACTACCCATACCCCACTTTTGTCCGTATACCACACCACGGGCGCGAGCGGGCACAGCCACTCACACAAATAGTGGGCGAGCTGCACAACCCACGCATCCAGCACGAACCGCCACCCGCCCTGTCTCAAAAACCAACGAGCGGAAACGAACAACCCCGCCGTCCTCCCCCCCCACCATAAAGCCAAGATCATCCAAATTCAATACCCCTTATCCACCATAGAGGAGTGCCGACCACCGCCTGTCCACAACAGGAGGGAAAGCCCTTCCCCCCCGCCCCTCAGGGCGCAAAAACCCCTTCGGTCCCCAGCGCCCCCCACAAGAACAAGCCACAACCCCTTCGCTTTCTACGGGAGGGAGGCACGCGCCCCGGCCGTGTATCCACATTCCGGCGCAACCACACAACCCGCCACCAGAAACCAATCGACCAGTCAAACCTCCCCCGAAGAAGGGGGCCCGCCGCCCGCCCCCCAACGACACCCCCGACACGAAAAGGAAAACCCCCTCACCCCGCCCCCCCCGCAACAAACTCCCACAACAGCCACGTGGGGCAGCACTAACCCCCCCCAGTTCGCTACCAAGCACGCCACCCCTCAAGCCTGGCCCCACTCCCATGCACGCGCCCCCCCCCCCAGCCACCCTGCCACGCCGGAAAAAAAACCAACCCCGAGACCCACCACCCGGCGCCCCCATCACAACCCCACAGCCAATTATGTGTCACCGATACACCCCCTCCCATTCCGGCACACCCGGCAATGCAGCCCACACCTGTAGCGCACCCCCCCCCACCCCACCGCCGAAAACCGCCCTGACCCCCCCGCATTACCCCCCACGTTCCCGACCCCACCCCCACCCCTTTAACCCCGTTAACTCATTAAACCGGCAACCCCAGTCGAAGAAAAGCCACCGAGGGAGCCCTCCAACCAGCGAGCCCCCCTTAGGCGCCAACCCCACGGGGGGAAAAAAGAACCTACCCGCACTCACCCCCCCCACCACGTCGAAGCCCGTCAAACCCCCCCCTCCGTGCGCCTCCCCCCACCCCTTCTCCCCCCCACCCACCCCACCACCTCGCTCAAAGAATACCCCCCCCCCCGCCATAAGGGCCGCCCGGGCACCCCCCACGCGAAGCCCACCTCCACCGGCCCCCATGCCCCCATCCTTGCACCCCCTGCCCGGCAACGAAAAACAATGACCCCCCCAAACTTTCACACAACACCCCCCACCACACAGTCCGAAAAACAACAACAACCGCGGACCCGACCCCCAAGATAACGACATGGCACCCCACCTGCGCGCCTATGGCGGTCAGAACCCCCACTACCCCCCCCCCACCACCCCCACCCCACCCACACAACCCACCCCACACCCGGTCGCTTGCCCCACCCCTTTCCCCCCGAACACGCTCGCGCCTGACACCAACGACACCCGCCCAACCACCCACCCCACCCAGGGACGCCAGAACTTCACTCCAACAGGCCCACCGCCGCGCCCCCCCCGCCGAAAACCCTACTCCCCTGGTTCCCGTGGACCCCTACCGCGAGATAACCGCACAAAACCGGCGAGCGCCCGACTCCCCCACCCCCATCGCCGATAAAAATGCCGAAACCCTCCCCCCTTCACCCCCACGCACATAAAGATCATCCCAGACCCCCCTCAAACAGGGACCTCAACCGCCCCAACATATACCCGGCCCCCCCCCCCATGACCGCGCAACCCGGGAACACACGCCGAGCAAGCCACCACCCCAGCCACCCCCCCTCCGATCTACCACCCATACCACCCCGTCGCATGCACCCACCCCATCAGCAAAAACCCAAAGGAAAAGGCACCACGCAACCACGGCCCCCCCCCCCGAAACTCTTTCAAAAGGGAAGGAAAATCTCGCCGCACAACTGCGTCTATTCACCAAAAACGAACGAGCACGGCACTCCCCCGCTCCAAGCGTACCAAGAGAGACCCCCCGCCCTAGCACGCTCTGGCCCCAGCCCGGACGTAATGCGGGCTTCACACCCCCCTCGGCCACCCCCCCCCCCGAGAAACCTAGGGCAGACCGAAGCAAGGTGCCGCAGACATGTGACCCCGAAGTCCCGGTGCGCCACCCCCCCCCCCCCACCCCCAACCCAAAACAACTGAAAATAAACCCCCCCCCCCCACCCCCCGAACAAAGACCTAGGCCCCAAAGCCCACCCATCCCAAAAGCGCCCCCCACAAGCGCCCCTGTCGCGTAAGACGCTAGAACCTCCCCCCCCAGGCCTTGGTGCCACCCCCACCACCCACCAAAGGGTCCTCACCATCCCGACCGACAGAACCCCCCCAACCCCCCCAGAACGACCCGCCCTATACAACTCCCACCCATCTTAGTATTCCCTGATAACCCCCCCCCGCGCTGGAACCCCTTCCCCCCCCCACCCCTACTCCCCCGCCGCCAAACACACCCCACACCCCCCCAACCCCACCCCCCCAGAACTCAAAGGAAAGAGTCGATGACCAGCGGGAGCCACCCCCTGCGGGACAGACGGTATTTCACCACCCTTCCCCACCCCCCCCCACACCCGTGCACCGTGGCGAGAGGAGGGGGGACCCCCACCTTTCCGACCCCCAACCATCCGGTAATCTTCCCCCGCACCACGCCCCATGAGAGGAAGCCAGGGGACTTTGTCCAGCATAGCTCCTGCGTCTTGTCTGGTCGATAACAGGTCGGGCTAAACTCATAAAGGGGGGAAGAATTCTTTGACTCGACGAACAACTCTGAATTAGCGGGGATACGTAGAGTGAAAGGACGCGGCTTGTCAATACCATGGAGGGCTTCGCGCCGCTGTGCAAACTGTAAGACGGAGGGAGGATGACCAACAAAGCGGGGAGCACCTCTTGAGACGAAATTGCGGCAACGGGACCGGCGCAACTAGAAACCCAGCCGGGAGTCGGTGCTCGAGCCTAGGCTGCTGTGGTTCGCCACCTTGTGTAACATTTAGGGCGATTACGTATGAAGGAAGGGGGACTCGCGGGAAAAGGGAGGCAAGACACGTGCCGTTCGCTCAATAGAAGCGGCGGCACGTGATGACTAGTGAATCCTGAAGGGCATCGTAGTTCCAACTTTGCTGCACCGTGGGGGGTTGCAGGACAGGTGGTGTCTTTATGAAAAGTATTCATCGGACCTCCGCCGGAAGACTTGATTCGCCGGTGCAGCTGATAGACAGCCGGCCGACGCACGCCCGCACCAGTCCCTGACGGAAAGCGACCCCTGGGGGACGAAATGTGAACTACACGAAAAGGCGCGGAGTTTGCGCGTC
>Ga0179593_1287771_pt1 | contig 14397 bp, 14 predicted proteins | sample CZODoug2_1_08_16_FD_185931 | JGI IMG/M metagenome (GOLD analysis project Ga0179593, IMG submission 185931) | Vadose zone soil fungal communities from Angelo Coast Range Reserve, California, USA - CZODoug2_1_08_16fungal (PacBio error correction) | ecosystem: Environmental > Terrestrial > Soil >...
GCCGCCTCTTTCAGGAGACCCTGCGAGTAAGACTTAAGGAAAAACATGCTAAGATACTGCCAACATTTCTTCCAGGAAGGGGACATCGCCGAGGGGAGGAACCCCGAGCTCGCGTCTAGAACAATAGCTCGGCTGGAACAGCTATGAACGCACTCCGAGGGCGCCAGGTGCCGAAAAGTTGGGGAAAGGAGAGATCAGACATTAGAGAGGGAAGAGTCGCTAAGGTAGAAAGAAGCTTCGTAAATACGGGAAGTGGGATGCGGCGTTGGTAATCTACCAAAAAAAGAGCCTAAGCCCGCCGAGCGGAAGAGAATTAATCTTCAGTGGAAATGATTAAAAATGAAACAGCTACAAGAAGGGGACACATCAGTTAAACCGCACGCTATAAAGACCTGAAGTTGGGGCCTGGGAACGCCGGCGGTAGGGGGGTGTGACTTGTCAGTCACGGCTCCAGGAACTGAGGTGAGGATTCACCTTGGGTGAAGGGTCGGGCGGAGACCGGGACATCCACAGTTCGTCGATGCCGCTCTCTAAATACGCGAGAAAGAACTTGAACAGCGGAGGACGTGTCGGTTCTACACCAGCGCGCCGGGGAGGCTTCCGGTAGAGATTGAAGTAGTGGGGGGAGGCAGGTGGGACGATGACTAAAAGGGTCTTGAAAATCGGATCACCGCAAGGCTGTCCCGGCAGGGAGGGGGGAAAACTCCCGGAGACGTGTGACATCTACTAAGACACGACCCCAACGGAGAAGCTAGACCAGCGGGACCTGAGCGCGCAACAAACGTGGGGGGGGTTACAAACAGGGATCTATCCTGACCGTAAAAACTGTCTGGGGGGGGGCACGAAACGACACCAGAACTCAAAACTTTTGAAGGGAAGACGACCGCCTTCGAAAATCTCGGAGTGGGAGGGCGTCAGCTGCGAGACGGGTTCAGAAAGGAAAATATAATGAAATTGACGCAACAGACCGGAAGGGACGCGATACTTGGGGGAGCGGACAATTACTAATGACGTCAGAACGTCTCGATCACCTACAACAATAGTGGCCCAAAACGTCAAACCGGGCTCAAGCGCCAGGATGGAGGGAATCGCAAATAAGGGGTCAAACTGTTCATTGGCATCAACTTCGCAACAACATGACTTTTTGTCCCGCGGTGACTTAATGTGAATCGGGCGACGGCCCGCCGATTGGAAAATGCTCGTCTCATTTTGAAAAAAGGGTGTTTGGCTGTAGCCGAGGGAGTGCCCGTCTTTATTAGTACAAACCTGGTCCGACATAGAGGAGCTGTGGGGGAATTGGCTCGCAGAATTGACCAAGTCCTGGGGACGGAATAAAACACGATCAGTCCGAGGAGCCGAGAGGCGGGGCGCCGGAGGTCCTTGGAGGAGAACCCTTGCATGGAAAAGGACTAAAATTGGGGTTCAATATAGGATACCTGCCCCAAGGGAAGGTCAGCCTCCTGTGTAAAAGGAAAATGGTGGTCTCTGCACAGGGGGAGAATGGGTTCGTCAGTAACACCTGGAATGGGAAGTCGTATTTAAGAAGGCCTCGTCCTGGAATGACGGCGTAGAATCCAGCCGCGAAAAGGCCCTGCGGCAAAAAAGAGGAAGACAGAAAGACCCGGAAGGGGGGTAGGAAGAGGAAAGACCAGCTGGTTAGAGCAAGACGGGATTTCCTTGGGCTTGGGCCGCCAAAAATGAGTGAATCCTGGGGGGGCGAAGGGAGCAGCTTGGCAAAAAAAAATGTTAGGAGCAAGGGGCTCGTTATCAAAGCTCCAGGGGCGGAGTGGGCACTTACTGCCGTCAGGTGGACCTAGGGGGGTCCTTTTGAAAAAAACTGATGGGTAGTCGAACGACCTTCTGCATGGCGAACCTGGGGGGGGGAGCCTTAATGGGAATCGTTAGCTTAGCGGAGGAATGCATTGTGTACAGCCGGAGGGGAAACTTATACAAACTCATAAGTCTACTGCGACGATCCATCGGACACGGGGGGGCCCCTTTCGTGAAAAGACGAAAATAACCTAGAAGAAACTGAATAAGGTACAGCAGGATTTGAGAGAGGGGTCAGGAATTCACTCGTACTTAAGGGCTCCAGAGGAAAATAAAGTCAGAGGAGGCGCAGAACGGTGGATCGCCCTGAAAGGGCTAGATCTGAGTCATCGGCGGTGGTTGGAATTATCTCAAGTGAGAAATTCCAGAAAACGAGAGAGGGAAGAAAAAGAGGCTGGGTTGCGTTTGCCGGACAAGAGTGAGCGATGCGCGGAATCGGGTGTCATCACCCGACCGAGGGGGCGGTGGGAGAGAATTCGAAATGCAGCGCATCAACAATGTCGGTCGTCGGGAAGGCAAGGGATCATTGATCGCACGGAAGAGATACGATCTGAAAAACGTAAAAAAAACCGGACCATGAGGAAGCTGGTTAACTATAGACTGTCCGAGAAAGGAGGGCCCCCGTGTTTCGGCAGGTGATTCAATTTCGGACGCTGGAGAAGGGGGGTGAAGCTAAGTATGCCAAGCGACTCAAGTATAAACAGAAAACGACAACCCGCACAAAAGCCGTTACTCTTTTTCCACAAGGTTACAGTTAAAAAGAGGGAACCTTCCTATGATTAAGAGACTCCAAAAACAAGTTTTGGGTGGGGGGCTGGGGCAGGTTTGGTGGGTATCGGGACCGAAAACCGAGACGAATGGAAGGAGGGGATTCAAATCTGCATGGCAGTCTTTCGGACTCTTTCGAAAAAAAAGCCTATTTCCGGAAGGGATTTCTGGGAACCCTGGGGACAGGAGAATTAGATGGATGGCTGAGGAGCGAGAGGGGATCGCAACGCTTCCGGATTTCCAGGAAAAAAGGGTGCCGCGAAGAACCGGCGGGGACAGGGCGACCAATTGTGCATTATGTTTGAACACCCGCGGCGAGCCCTGGGGGGACGAAGAAGAAGAGAAACCCGGGGCGCTCGATCGGAAAGAAAGGTCGATCCGGGAGGGGAGTTCGGAAACGGGGTGGCAGGTCCGGGCAGGGACGAAGGGGAAGAACCTGAATGGAAAGGATCGCGAAGGGAGACCGGAGGTGAAACCAATGGAGGGTCTCGGGGCGGTCTAGGTAGAAATGAGAGTATACGCAGGACACATACTGAAAAGCCACAAATGATCGCAACTGCGGCGGGTACTTCCTGCGGGCGCAGTAACCAGTCTGGGGAGGAGAATGTTTTAAAGGTGGCAGGAAAGCCTATTTCGGAAAAATTCATTCTGGAGGGGTAAAAAAAAAAAAAGTCTCTAGGAGCACTTGGCGCGGGGGAAAAAAAAACGCAAGGAAATGGACAAAAGGAAATAAAACCCGAACAAAAACATTACAGTTCATCGCCACTGACCACCAGCGAAGAAGTAATGGACAAACGACGAATGAAAGAAAAGGGAGACTCACAAGAAAAAATTACTGCAAGAGGAAGGTTCAAATAGGGGGTGGACTTGAAATGGGGCAAATTATAAGAGCAACAAACAACGGGGGGAGAGGAGATGAACGTGTTTCCCAATTCATCCAACACCGCGATGAAACATGAAGGCGCAATGAAAGGGAACCTAAGGGGGGGGGGTTGCGGCTAAAGAGAGGGGAAGCGTTCCTTCGTACCAAAAGAGGGGAGTCGGGTGGGAAGTGAAAACTGGAACGGAGGTGGGGTCAGATCTGGCCGAAGTTCTGGATTGTCGAAGGGGAAAATTGAAAAATTTTCAGCGCGCAAGTGCTGAGAGAGAAAGAAGGGGGTTCTAAAAACTGAAAACAACGGTCTGGGGGGGCAAAAGAACTTCACAAAAAGAGCAAAAACAGTGGACAGTGGGCCTCAAGGGCAATTTTCTAACCAGGGAGAGGGGGAGACTGAGGGGTCGCCAAGGCCGAGTAAGGCAGGCATCAGGACGAGGAGAAGCACGGTAGCAGACCATGGCAAGCGCTGAACTCCTGCGCGCACCACCTTACTTACATGAGCGGCCTTACTGGGGGAGTATGGAAGACGTCAAAACCATGCTCACAGAATCAATAACAATTGAAAAGGATGACACATAAGAACGTAACGTCCGGCTTCTAACACGTAGGCCATCGCTATCATCGATGAACTGAACTAAAGGGGTGTAGAGGCCAAAGACGACCCAACCACTGAATCTAGACTGCACCGGAGAAACAGCGCATCAGCTTCTTGCGGAAATGACTGTCGGGTGGGGAGAAGCCCCGGCGGATGAGCAAGACCTACCTCAAGAGCCAAAGACCAGGGGCGAAAACAACACGGGGAACTATCTAAAGTAAAGAGGGACTAAAGGGAGTTAAGATAGGGATGCAAGGCCTCCTAAGGAAACGCGTCGAGGGGTGGACAGAGGCCGAAAAACAAGGAGGACCGAACCCGCAAAAAACTTTGGGTGTAGAAGGAAAACGTGGGGGGGCTGCGGGACGGTCCGACGCGGGGGAGGCCGGGAACCTGCGTAAAGCACTAAGAGCGGTGTTCGTAGGAGGGGCTTGGAAGGTGCATGTCGAAGCCGCCAGAAGTCGATGAACACACCGTGCGCCGAGTAGCTGATTGAAGCCTATCGAACACCAACGTGGGGGTATAGACAAGGCATTCCGCCAGTTAGGGGATAGCCTGGGCGAATGCGGGGGTGTTACAGCTAGCGAGCTACGCGTGGCTGCATTCCTCCTAACTAGGGGAAAGAAATTGCGATGCCAGAAAAGTACAGAATGGGGACGAAAAATAGTCCAAAACAGGCGAGTCAAAAACCTTTTCGTGCGAAGGGACAGAAAAAACGATTGGCTCTATAGCCGGACTCCGGGCCCACCAACGCTTGGTAAAAACAGATCTTAGTAAACTGGCAATGAAAAGGAGTGCCATCAGACAACACCGGGGAGCGCATAAATGACCAGTTAAGTTAATCTTCGAGAGGCAGTCGAAGCCGAACTAAACTCTCCAAAATTAGGGGGAGAGAGGCTTCCTAAGATCTTTGGCAAGGGTCGATCACAGCGCTCGCGTAACCGGGGTGGGTCAGTGATCTTAGAGTTCTGGAGCAGGGGGGTTGAAGGGGCACGGTATTCTCGGGGCTCCAAAGCGAGTCGGGCTGGTGACAAAATTGGGGGTAAACATTACCGCAATCCATCCCAGGGTCACGACGCAGGCTCAGAATCCATCTGACAACCGGATCGAAGCTCGCCGCGACTCAGTCGCTAGGGAAAACAGGCGAACACACACACTACGGATCGCCAGGACATCGGACGACAAACAGTAACGATCAGGCACTGAAGACCCGAAGAAAATGATCAGAACAAAGGAAACAAAGCAGGAGAGCCAAAGGTATGACAGACGTTGGAGTAAAACCAAAGAACCGAAATCGTCAGAGCGCAGACAGAAACGGATACTCAGAGGAGAACTGGCCTGATCGTTGCAAAAACTTGAGACTTGCGCTGAAGAAAGGGGGGGAGATTAAGGGAAAAAACCACGGTATCAAGGAGGGGGCCTCGACACAATGCCAGGTAAGAACGATGACCAATGGCAAAGGCAGCCACCGGGAAACGGAAAAAGGAAAAGTCATCTTCAAACTTGTCCACGCCACTCGTTCAATAAAAAAATTTGTAGGCGAGGAAGGACACGGAAAGAGGCCCCCGAGAAGGGAAACCTGACGAGAGGATGCGCCGCGTATCGTTCAAAAATCTGGGAAACCCGAGCAAGCGGGTGGAAATGGGCCTAGACGAGACCAAATGAGCAAAATCTACAGGGCGTCTCTCCATTTTTCCTAGAAAGGGAACGACTGGAGACCAAGAAAAAACAATGAAAAGAGAAGAAGGAGGCCTCACTCGAGGGGCCTGCGACAGCTCGGACTGCTTAAACCCATCCAACCAACGCCTGTCGGAGGAAAGGGGGAATGAAACAGTAACAGCATCGGGACAAGATCAAGGAAGGATTCGCGTTGGGGAATGTGGGGTAAAAATGTAAACTTCTTGTCCAGTTAGGATGGAGGCGGGAAAAAGGAGGGGCCACTCATCTTGAGATGTTAAAGAGGATCATACACTGCGGTAGAGGAGAGCGGGGCGAGATGTAAGGGACCTCTGGAGCAAAGGAAGTCCCGGGAATCACCCCGCCGAAAAGGGCTAATAGACTAACAGAAAAGAGAGAAAGGGGGGCGAGCAAGAATGGGTTTGGAAGGCCAGACTTTTTCGGCGGTGCATGAAGCGAGGAAAAACTTACGAACGGAAGGGTGAGAGGGCATTAAAAGAAAGTGGAGCCTTCGTCGCACATTGGAAGGTATGGGACTAAGAACGCTGTTCAAAACCTTACGGGAGAAAGTCGAAAAAAAGTCCAGGATGTAAAACGCGGACACCTCCAAACTCAATCGTAGATGCAAAATAAAGTCCACATTCAATCAATCACCAAACTTCTAAAAAAGGGGGGCAGGGATTCGCAGCGAAAAAGCGTTAAAATCGGGAAGGGAAAAATCTACCGGGAAGCGGCAGGAGAGGAGGAAGAAGAACGGGCTTAGGTCTACTCCGGAAACATGGTCAAAAAAAGTACCCATAATCCGTCAAGGCACAGAAGATCGACGGAAAAAACCGAATAAAAAGCTGCCCCGTCAAAGCCAATCGACGGGAGAATCGAAAATGGGTGGGGAATGTGTGAATGGGGGAAATTTCCGGTCATTAGTGGGAGGGTATTTGACTGTCACGGGGGAAAAGAAAACTAAGGTGGACCAGAAGGAGGGAACTTTAGCGCAGATTGTCGCCAGGCAAGAAAGAAGAACATCGATCCTAGGGAAGAAAAGGGAGGGCCGAGAAAATGGAGCGCTTCAGGGGAAGAGAATCCTGCTGTTGGGAAAAAAGACTTTCATCGGAAAAGGGTGGAGGAATTTCAGGAGGAGGTCCCCTCAGAGAGGAAGTAAAAAAAAAGAAAGCTCAGAAGCCGAGCTTCACCGTTCGAAAGGGTGCAGACTCACCAGAATCGGAATGGATGTCCAGTGGGGTCATCCTCCGAACAGCCGTTGGAAAAAAAAAGGAAAGGCGGCAATCAAAACCCACGGAGGGGAATTAGAGATGAAAGGAATGCAGTTCTAGGGGGCACTGCGCGCGTACGGGATTAACACAGAAGAAAGCGATGGGGCGCCGGGGGTGGCGGACGCCAAGGCTCATCTCACTCGTGAGAAGCTCAAAACTGAGGAGCTTCGGAATATGAGGTGATGGCTCTCAGGAAGAAAAAGCCACTCGTCGATTCTTTAAGGTGAATTAGACTCATTAGAAAGTCAAATAAGCCTTAGGTAGACCATTTCTGAGATTTAAATTGAGGGTCGAATGAGAGTCATAAGGACGGCAGCCCAGGAGAGGGCGAAAATTCATCGGACCGAGCGCTGAAGGAAAGGGGGGCTGCGGACTGCCACAAAGAACGCAAGGCAGGCCACCTCGACAGAAAAAAAGAGGCCAGGAGGCCAATGCCGAGGGGACAACTTGGGGGTCAAAGGGCCGGCCAGGGTCGGGGTTGACGGCGGCATCAGTTCGGAAGGAGCGCGTGTGAAAATGGCTTCGACCTGGGGGTGTTTGCAAGTAGGGGGAGTCCAAAAGAATGGAGGACGGTCCGAGAAAAGCTACGGACAGGCTATTGATGCTTAACCGCCACGAGAGACGGGACGCAGAACTGTCTCGGCTGGTTTGCGGGGAAGACATGTTACTAAGCTGACAGGAAGGGCCTGTAAGCCGAGACAGCACCGTGCGGAATTAGGACTGAAGTCAGCGGATGTTAAAAAAAAAGAGCCGCTAAAGAAACATGGTTCCGAAAGTCTACAACTTCACTTCATCATCCTAAGAAGGCTATGTCGCCGGCAAGGGGTGTCATTAAAAAAATAAAAAAGGGGTGATTTCACTCACTATCCAAGACATCACCAAGGCGTCGGTAAATCTTAAGAAAAAATCTCGGAGTGGTTCTTTCAATGAGGGATCTATTGCAAGGGCCAACATCAGAAGTCCTTTGGCGCGAGAACATCCGGGGCCTTTTCAGGGAGGACGCTGGGGGTCTCGACAGCACATTAAAAGGGGGGCCCAGACTGTAAGAAAAAAGACACCGGCGGAAATCCGGTGGGGGGAAGACGAACGCCCAAAAAGCGGCGCCTCTCACAGCCTTGGACGAAAAAGAGCCTGGATTTCCAGAAGAAGACAAGAGTGGTGTTTCACGGGGAAGACGGGGCCGATAACATGACAAGAGCTGAGTCGGGAGTTCGGGGCTCGGTCGGGACTGGTCGGGGTGGGGAGCGGACGGGGGAAACGCCCCCCAAAACTGGTGCTAAAAAGGGGAGAGATACTCGGGGCGCTGGGGGGGGAAAAGGGGGTCGGGGCTTTACAGATGATAGCTTGTTTGGCACTATCACGCGAGAAATTCCTCTCGCCGGCAGGGGGGCGGCTTAAGCCTGATCATGGCCCGAGGTTTACGGAACTAAGGCGTAAAGAAAGCGATCGGTCATGGCGACGGCAGAGCATAATGGGGGGATCAAGGAGGGATCAAAAATTGTAATCGCGGGAGACGAATGGGAGCCTCAAAAAGTCATCTCCGGGAAGAGGGCTTGGTCCTTGGGGAGGTGGTGACTCCCACATGAAAAGCCTGGAAAACCCGCAAAAAGGAGGCAGGGTCAACCCAGAGGAAAGTCAACTGAAGGGGGTCAGCCATACTAATTCTGCACGGTTGGCCGCCAATGTGTGGGCTACTTGTGGTGGAGACCGAGGCATGTTCTTGTATAAGGGGCAGCGGGCTTCATACAAAGGGACGAGAGGGAGTTGGGGGTCGCCGAGGAAAGAGGACTAACGTAGTGGCGAGTGGCCAGGTCTGGTTCGCAAACCCTGGAAAGGAGGGTGGTGGGGGGGGCGGTTCAAGGGGGAAAAGGGTTGCGCGCGGGCAGGAATGTAATTACCTGAGGTAATTCATGACTTCCAGGCAGAAAAGAAAATCTCTGGGAGGGGCTATCGTCGAGCACGTGCCCTCAGACTGATCGTCAAAAAAACCTTAGAGAAGGAAGACCGAAAAAAAGGGGGGCATCAAGGGTCTGAAGGCTCATAGGTGGAGGAAAAAGGAGTTGGAGGAAGCGGAAAAATCCAGGTCTTCTAACAGGCGGAGAAAAAAAAAACGCTCTAAGGGGGCTGAAAAAATACCTGAGGGAAGTGATAGGAGGCAATCCTTAGGGGGGGTGGGACGGAAAGGCTCTTTAACAGGAAGGACGAGGGAGCTCGTAAAACTATTGGGCCAGGAAAACGCTTAGCTGATCAGGGGCCAGAGAGGGTGTGCCCCTTGAAATAATAGGGAGAAGGGATTCTCGCATCAATGCAACGTGCTGGGAACAATGCTTAAAGTAGGCCGGAATCAGCAAGGATCATCTCTAGGAGCGGTGAAACAGCCCGCACTCATGTCCCATAAGATGGTTTGGCCTCGGAAAAACGGAAGTCAAAAGGTTTCGGGAGGGTGAGGGCGCAACGAGAGGGGGAGGTCAGCGAGGGGAAGGGGGAGGTCCAGCTCCATAAAGAAGAAACGACCCTCGACGAACGACAGCCTCATATTAGGGTCTTACCGAATGCACCCCGCCTGAAGACTAAAGACGCAGCCTCCAGTTGGGGACCACTTTGGCCAAAGCCAGTGGGTGGGTGGGCAGGGGGAGTTTTTTTTGGTCCGGAAACGGAGGATCCTATTGAATGGAGTGGGACAGCATGCAATCGGAACGGAAATCTTGCTAAAAGAACACTAAACCGTTTCCGATCTCATTGTAAGGGCCTGGGATCCTCAGGATCGGGCAAATGGGACCTCGGGAGGGGGATGAATCACTATCAAACAATGTTCCAACATCCGTAGGGAAGAGAGAGGGACTCTTCCGGAAGAGAGAGGGAAATTGTGAGGCGTCACCTGAGGCAGAGACAAAAAAAAGACAGCCCAGGAAAGCAGCCAGGAAGACTGGCCCGAATAGGAAAATACTTCTAGAAGGGGAGGGCTCGGTGAAAAATTGGCTCAGCCAGGGGGGGGGGAACCGGACTGCAGGAGACAGATGTAAAAAAAATTGGAAAATGTCCAAAAGACAATTATTTCCGTCAGGTCAGAAGAAGGAGGAGGTGGGAATACGGGAAATAAAAAAGGGGCATCTCTCAAGGCAAGAAAGACACTGAAGGAGTGGCGACGCACAAAAGACTGAGAGGCGCGGTTATCACGGGCTGGACTGGGAGGGAAAAGGTCCCGGGGGGGGGGGGGGGTCGGTGGTTCGCTAACCGTTTCAGGGGGGTGGCAGGATGTCTGTGGGGGGAAAGAGGGGGGTAACAGCGCGGGGCTGGGGTGGTCATGAAAGAACAAATGGAAGAGCAACACAAGAAGGGAAATTGAAGCAGCGCAGGCGCCAGATCTGAAAAAAACGCGCTCAGTTTCAGGACCAAAAGGAAAACCAGTCTACTAAGTGGCCGCCGGAAGAATTAAGCCCGCTTGAGCCGCGGATTCTGGGGGGGGGGGGGGGGGGGGGGGGGGGGGGGGGGGGGGGGGGGGGGGGGGTTGGTTGGCCGTTTGGTTGGTGGGTTGGGTTTGAGTGTCTTTGGTGGGTGTGGTAAAAAAGCAATCAGGGGGATGTGGGCGGTCTTTGCAACCTCCCCAACTCTTCTTCCCCTCGGCTAGATGGAAACTTTTGGCAACTCCCCCTCGAGACAGCGCACTTGAAGGCCCCCATAATATTTTGGGAGGACTGACAGGAATCAGAGGTCCGGCAATGACTCTCTTCGCCTTTTTCAGGCGGGAAAAAAAAGAAATAGGGTAATCTGGGCCGTCGATTGCTTCTTTTTTACATTAAACTGTGCAAGAATCCAGCAAGGGAACAAAATCTACTTAACAACTGACAACAAGGGACCCTGACAAACCACCCCATTTCTAAAACAAAAGACAAAAGGACAGCTGCTGAAGAAAGGTGCAAACCGAAATGACTTGTCGATCATTCGAGAAAAAGACAGAGAAGGAAAGGGACACATGCCAGATGAAAGGCCTTAAATCCTAAAATGAAAGGACAAAATAGACCAGCTCTGAAGAAGGTGCGGCGACAACCTCACGGACGCCGCAAAGGGGACGATAAGGCTAGGTTCCAGGAACACCGGACACAGCGAAGTAAGAGAAGGAAAAGAAAAGAAAAAGGACCTATAGATCCCCGTATGCCCTATTTCTCGGCGGACTTCAACGAGACTCTTTTGTAGAGGCTCACCTAGAAAAGGCCCGCACACCAACTGAGGAAGAGGAACTGCCGGGCCGGAAAGAGCTCAGAAGGGGGGAAGATAAAAAGCACCCGGAAGAGGACAAACAGGGAACCTTAGGATCAACAAAAAGTTGAAACGGAGGGGTAGCAGGGAAATTACTGTTGTTTGCGGGAAGAATCGGACTCAAACGGAGATGAAGTCTTCACTCAATCGGGACTCTCGGGGGGGGGAAGATCGAGAAGCTAACCTAAAAAACAGTCAAACGCAACAAAAACTTGGGCAAAGGGGCAACGTGGGACATGAATCATGCTGATTTAACGGACGGGGTGTCTGTAACAGAGGCGCCGGGAGATAGGGGGGTTGGTTGACTGAGAACAGGAGGAAGTTCTTGATAAACCGACCCTACAGATCAAAGGCGAACTTACGGAGAAGGCTTAGAAGGGGGGAGCAAACCTCCCAGAAAAGCACGGTCGAAGGGAACTTCGGAGCGTCTATGAAGCAGGGGGGATCACGGGCTGCCTGCTGCGGGGAAAGCGGCAGCGATATGCTCAACCGAGGAACGACATAGAGGTCTAAACATGGATTAAGTGCAAAGTTGGATAAATTGAAAACAATGGCACAGGGGATTCTCAAGGAGGACGGACTGCTTATTGGCGACATTCCAGGAAAGTGGTAGGTCGTCGCAATTTAAATGGGCACGGCACCAGGACTACAAAGGGGGGAAGGTGGGGGGGGGACTTGGCCGAAACAAGTTGTCACGAGCGGAGAGAGTTGGTTCTTCAACAGGGGGCGGGCTTAGGCGGGAGGGGATGAATAAAGTCTAATTTAGCGGAGGGTGGGTAGACATGGTCAAAACAAATCATGATGAGGAATAGATAAATCCGGGTAAATCAGGAACGGAGTGTGAACGGGGTCCTTCTCAGACACTTAAATGATGTAGATAGATTAGAAAGTAAGGGGAGATCGGGTGGGGACGCGAGACAAGGGACTCTCTGGGGGACGACCGACGACATTCGGGCTGACTAACTTTCTTTCCGAAAGTTTATAAGGAGGGGAAAGGGGGAGGATGCAATGACTTCAGGAAAAAAAAGCAGGGAGATAGCGGGGGAAGTGGAATTAACTTCATGACATCCAATGCCAGGGGCCGCTGAAACACAGAATCCGGACATTCAAAAATCGCTAAACGGAACGAAAAAAGAAAGAAAACATCGATACGAAAAAGTTATCAGATTGAGCCCATCGCAGGGAGGAAAATATCCCCTGAAAAAGGGGTATAAAAACGCCCATGTACTACCAAACAACAACAGTTCACATTGACCAAACATAGGGAAGCAGACCTTATTGCTATCCTCTTTCGGGGACAGAATTATCTTTGACAGCGGGAGGAGGTCGGTGACGGTCATGGGTCTAAGGAGACAACCCGAAGTCCATACATTCGATGCAAAAAAGGGGGGAAAATGGGGCCAAAATACCTATTAGAGTGTAAGCAGGACTCGGGGAAACGTGGAGAGGCGAGAGCAGAACCCGTTGGCATTTGCCTAAGTGTGGTCATACGGCACTGAGGAACACCTCGTCTTTGTGGGAAAGGGACGAGAGGCTCTGAGAGGGGGTGTGGGGTAAGTTGAGGAGACGGTGCCGACGGAGTCAATGCGAAGGGATAAGTCGTAGATTCCGGAGGCTCCGAGACGGGGCAACGACGGCGCGGAGGTCTATGTAGTCGCGTCCCTGAAAACGGTGACTGAGTGGGGGTCATTCCCGAGCTAAAAAGAAACAGGCAGGTCGCCGTCGGGAGCTTCTCTAAAGCTGTGGGGAAGCCGTAAAGAAAAAAAAACATGAGTCTATTCGAGCTAGGAGGATCCTCGAGAGAAGAAAGTTTGACTATGTTAGACTGTAGTGGATCAAGAAATATCTAGAGTCAACGAGCCCCGAGAATGAGGTGGGGTATGGAAGAACGGGAGAGTGGTGGGGGGAGTGTTGAAAACCTGGAACAGGAAAAGACATGTATCGAGCGCTCTTAATCTAAAAGGAAAGACAAATGGAGAGGAGAAAAATTGGTAGAGTCTAGTGGGGAAGAAAAACATGGGGGGATCCACCGTAGTAGGGGACCGTAGAGTGGGGATCGTTCTTGAAAAAGAAATGGATGAGGAGGTGTGGGCGGGAACAAGGGAAGAGTCAAATGGGAAATAGGGTGGCATCGTGGGTTGGCGTTGGGTGAGGGAAGGAGCAGTAGAAGCGCATGAGAATTAGATGTCTGTGCAAGCTTCATCGAGTGAAATACTGGCAACAGAAAAAGAAAATTATTGTCGTATGGGTCGGACACCAGAAGAAGAAAACTGTAACGGCGGCAAACGTTTCCATAAGGGAGTGCTTCTCGAAGGCAACACTTTTTCTGATGCGGTTCAGAAAGAGGTTTCATGGAGGGGAGAAGAAGAGGGAGGGGGAGAGTGTTGGATGGTAGGGAAGCAACGGCTGATCAAGGAATGCGCACCCTTTCGAATGTCAGAAAGTCGCTCTCTAGAAAAAAGAAAACTCCTTTAGGGGGGTCAAGCCACAGTCAGCAAAAAAAAACGTAAAAAAAAGGCCGAAAAGGCAAGATCTATTGGAGGACGCAGTGACGATGTAACAGATGCTACGGCCGTAGAGAGGCATCGCTACGGCGAGGGATGTGCTGACGACAGGGATACGCATTTCCCTCAGGCCATTAGAGGGGGCGCAAAAGTCCCCGGAAAGAAGGAAAAATAACCCATTAAGGGATTGAAAGCCCGGAAAACTATTGGAGAGAAGCCCGTTTAAAAGGTTCAAAGTTGTTGGAAAAGGGGAGTCTTGATGTTGGGACAAAAAAAAACAGCCAGCGTCAATCGGGACTCGGGAAGCTTGGCGGCTCGAAAGAGTAAAGAGAAAAAATATTCGCAGAATCATTCCTCAATACTTTCTGATAGAAGGGGGGGAAAGGCGGAGTCTAGTGAAATGGGGACGGAAAAGATCAAAAACAGTCGAACCGAAAAGGCTTCTTTGATGTGGACGGGGACGTGGCGTGGCGCACCGGAAGTCAACTTTCAGGGGGTCATTGAAGGAAGAGGGCTATGTTTTGGAAAAGAAACCTAAAATGATCGTCGGGGGAGGGGCGCATCGGCGCGCCGGCTTTGAGATTTCAGGCAGAACCATGTAAACAGAAAGACAGCGGTGCA
>Ga0179593_1315985_pt1 | contig 14397 bp, 19 predicted proteins | sample CZODoug2_1_08_16_FD_185931 | JGI IMG/M metagenome (GOLD analysis project Ga0179593, IMG submission 185931) | Vadose zone soil fungal communities from Angelo Coast Range Reserve, California, USA - CZODoug2_1_08_16fungal (PacBio error correction) | ecosystem: Environmental > Terrestrial > Soil >...
ATCTAAAACCTCACTGGCCTAATTTTGTATACTAAAAAGGGGTTGAACACATTACCTACAAGGAAGAAAACAAGGGGATCCCAGAAATAGACAAAGGACGGGTAAAAAATTGATTGTGGTAGGGGGGAGGGTGCGTTTCAGTCAGGTATGGGGGGTGGCACGTCGGGGTGATGGACATTTAGGGATGGAAAAAAAGTGGCCTTTCAGTCGGCGCATCTGAGGCTGGGCAAAAAATCATCCTGGCTGTGCTAGTGGGAAAGTATCGGATATTCATAACATCTACATGGTGAGCGTTAAAGATAAAAACGCGAAAAGGACAAATGGGTAAAAGTTGAGAAAGATAGCTTCAGAGGGGGGATCAGGAATGCAGATTTGGTATATCGTGGGACTTCTCTAGGAGAAAGTTGGCACTATTAAGAATCAAGAGGAGGGGATCAACGCGCACACAGTGGTGCATACCAGGTGCCCAGTAAGCCGCAGAAGTGGTAGGCTTGAGGGGTAAATTCGGGCTCTGAAGTAATCGGAAGGAAAAAATCTGCGTCAGGCCTTTTTCGCAGTCTTCACAAAATAAAAAGGGGGAAAAAAAGGGGGAAAAAACACATACATAACACACAAAAAAAAAAGCGCGGGGTGACTGAGGGAGCCTGACTGCCGGGCTAATAGTGGAAAATCAGAAAAAGGGAACGGGAGGAGAAAGGAAAAAGTACTTAGAAAAAGTGGTGGGCAGGTGGGTCAACGTAAGGGGGGGAAAGGGGATAAGGTCGCCGGCGATGATAAGTTTCTTGGGGGAAAAAAGTCACTTGAAATGTTGAAAACATCCTAGTCGGACATGGCGGAAGGCAACAGCTTGACTCGGACAAGGTAAACGGAAAAGAAATCGTGGGGACGGCGGGAAGGGAAAAACCAATGTCTATCCTTAGGATCATAATTCACATATATCAGTGCGGTGGGATGGTATCAGGCTGCGGTTGTGGAGGGTATGTTGTGACAGGGGGGGGGGGGATTTTAGGCAAGTGGGCGTGAGGGAGGGGGGGGGCAAAAGGAATGGGAAAGTAGCTCTCAAAAAGCTTGAGGGAAGGGTTTCTCATCTTCAGAAATGCCAGACCAGACGAGAAAAAAAAAGGGGAGGGGGGAGAAGGAATGGTACAAGACGTCGAACTACTAGCAAGGGGTGAGGGGGGGGGGGGCCGAGCCGAACTCAATCCCGAACTGTTTAACGTCGGACCGCAAAGTGAGAGGAGGCAGAAGGGGAGCTTAACAATGGCGGACGAAGGAGGAGACCCCCAGGTAAGGCAGGATGAGACTGAAAGACTAGTTCGGAAAAAGGAAAAGCTATGAGGGGGACGGTAGAGATAAGATCAAACCCGCAGAAGAGTAAGGGAAAAAATCGATAATCTCAATTAGAATCAAAAAAGACCGGAACTAAGAGTTTATCGGGCGGGGGGGGAAAGAGAAAAAGAAAAAAAAAGGGGAATGTCATGCGACGCTCATGCTATGACAGGTAGGAAAGGAAAGGGAAGATTCATCAAGGTCATACCTGACTCATTAAAAATGCTTCAGAGTGCACTTGATCAGGGGCCTGTTTGTTTTTCCTATCTGTCTAATGCGAGAGAGCAAAAGAGTGGAGAAAGTGGGGGGGAAACGGTCAAAAAGTGGGACACAGCATTGGATCAGGAAAAAGAGAATATCTGAGAAAAAAAGCCCCTGAGCGGTCCGCCCAGGGTGGGGAAAGGCCTCAAGGAAAGAAATGAAAGAAAACGTTTAAAGGCATGACTGGCAAAAAAAACATATGAGGGGGATGACTGCGGAAGGAGATGGGAAGGATAGGAATGAATGAAGCCTTGGGGAAAATTCTTAACCGTCGTTAGGGGAAGGAGTAAAAATGAAGCATTGAGGCCGGTGGAAGGAGCTAGCCAAGGCTTGAGAATGCTATACTTGCAGGAAGAGGGGGAGGAAATGGATGGAGAAGGGGATGCTAAGTGGGAAGATTTATCGAAAATCGATTCTCTAGCAGGGGGGGGGGGATAAGGCATAAAGGGAAGAGGTGAGTTAATAGTATGTAATGGATGCAAAGACGAAAAAAAGTATAGGAAGGAAAAATCCTCGCTGACCTCAAAAGAGGGTCAATTGAAAGCTTGGCCGTTGGGAATGAAGAGGGTTGGCAGGTCATGATGTAGAAAATGGGATGCAATGAAAAAAAGAGAGGAACGGAGAGTATGAAGGGAAGTGCTTCCACCTACTCACATTTTGATGATACTGTCTTGGAAGGGGATGACGGAAGGGGCTAAAGTCGCTTAAGATACGCAAGAGAGTCAAGCCGTTTGAAAAAAGGCGTACGGGGGTTGTTGAAACAGCTGGCCGATGAGAAAAGGGGAGAAACACGGGGGGAACCAATAAGTGAAAATGTCCTGGGTAAGGTACCTGGGGTTTGGTTGCACAGAAAACTTCTATTGGGAAGAGGGAAGTAGAGGAATATTCGAAAACGTCGGGGCCAGCGGGAACAGGTGGAGGGGGGGGGAGATGACAAGAAGGGGGGTGAGGCTAAGCTGATGGGGGGGGATGGGAAAAACTGACCCCCCCCTCTTCAGGAATTGTTTCTCAACCATTCTATGACTCCTTCTATAAGGGGAAAGTAGTGCTCGTACAAAAGAAAGTAGAGTGAAAGGAGGGGACCTCGCGGAAGGGCTCTTAGGCAAGAAAGGGAAGCCTGGACTTGAGGTGTGATCTAACAATCTTAATATTTCTCTGGTGACGTGGCAAGACGGCTACGGGGGATACCACAATAAGCAAAAGGATCGAAAAGACTGAGCAGGGGGGAAAGGAGGACTATATTCATCGATGGGATGACGTCTTCTTAAATATATTGTTGCAGGGGTTCATGACAAGAAATGACAACTATGGGGGGAAGGGCGCACTTTCGTCAAAAAAGCCGGAGGGATTTATCGGGAGCAGCCGAAGCAGGAGGGGGAGGAATATTACTGCGCGCCAGAGAAGGGAATAGTAAGAAAGAAAGAGTATGAGACAAAAAAACCACTGTCACCTGCTCGACAGGCGTTCAGAACTGAGGGATTTTTACGTGTCGGTAGAAGTCGAGGATGCACAGAGAAGGGCTAAAAAATCCAACTCCAGTACTCTTTCCTTCCTATTCAGCACGATGTTGCGGGGGCATTGAAGGTGGCGGGAGCGGAAGCGGAGGATTTTCGGACAGGGGCTATCGGGCCACTCCGGTTGGGGACAACGCAGACCCTCTGGGTAACTGAAAAAAAGCAAACTCTTTCAAAGGAGGGGGCGGCTGTCTGTGGTGTGGGGGGGGGGGAAGGCGCTCGGGGTAACTCTGAGCTGAGCAGGGTAGAAGTGGGGGGGAAAAGTTGGTTGTCAAAAACGGCGAGGTGGGTGTGTAGGTAGAAAAAAAACTTAAGGGGTCAAAAGCACCGTTGTCAAGAGTTCTGAAGTGTCAATTCAGAGGTCGGTAAACTAACCTTCTATGGGGATATGGCGAGGAGCTTGTGCTGGAAGGGTTCTTGAGACATTGCCGTACTCAGGGGCCTTCTTTAGTCTTAGGGCGGCAAGGAACCTAGGGGTTGCACACATGGGCAACATATCCGAGTGAGCTATAAAAACTACGGCGCGCTTCACAACAAGAGGAGCCCTATCGTAGACAGGAAGGTCCACTGCATATGGGGCTGCTCGTAATTTGACAAGAACGTAAAGCGAGGGGAGGGGGGGGGCCGGAGCGAATGGATCTTGGGGAGTTCGAAGCGGGGGGATAAAACAGGTTACGGGCTGAAGATCAGGTGGCCAGCTGGTTAGCGGTTAGGAAGGTAGCAGTAAAAGCAACGTGGGTGTTGGCGGGGAGTTATAACCGGGTTGGTCGTCAAAAAAGTGGGGGAAAAAGAGACGAAAGGAGATAAACGACATGATCGGGGAAACTGCTTCACCTCACGATGTGTAGATGGTAACGAGGAGTGGAAAGTGAAAAAACGGTTTCTCCGCAGAAAGTAAGGTGCTACGCGGGAAAAATGTCTAGAGGAAAGTCAATTTCTTGATTAACTTTTCATCTCTGAAAAAGGTCTGGGGATTAACTCTTCTATCAGGGTAGGAGAACAAGACTGTCAAGGGATTAGACATTACACTTCGGAGAAAAAAGTCTCAGCAATAAAGTCAGGGAAAACTCCGTCAGAACGATACCCCTTACGGGGGGTATATCGGAGTAAGCAGAATGGCGGCTAGCTTGAAAGTCTAGTTTCAGGAATCGTTTTTGGAGGGGGGTTTATGTTATCTTATCTCCTATTTGGAAGAGCAGTAGGCGCTGGAAAGATCCGGAAGTTCCGGTTGGGGGAAAGTGGGTGACAGAATCTTCGCGCAGACCCTCTAGGGAAGTACAAAGCAATGATCGTACAAATTACTGGAGCAGTGAGGCCAGTTAACCGGGGGAAGGAAGATTGGCAAGTTAGGGAAAGATTTGGGTGCCTGGAAAATTTCCTTTTCGGTTTTGGACATACGAAAAATGGGCCTTAAGAAACGGGTATTCGTGAAGGGTTAGATCGAACCATTCTCTTTCTAGAGATTACACTTCTCTGACAGGGATTCCGGAGCGGGGGACTGTAAAAGGTGCGAGAAATTTCCATAATTCGAATACTCAACAACCTCGGATCTTCCTAAGCGATAGATACAAAAGGGGAAGCGTTACAGTCTTTCGATGCGAATGTAAGCGAATCGATTTCTAGGTAACTACTTCTGTGGCTGTAGGGTAGGTTAGTCATGCATAGAGGAACGGTATTTTAGGGGGGTGGCTTAGACCGACCTGACTGCTCTCTAGCTAAAAAAACCGAAGGAAGGGAGGAGGGGCATTGCGGTGCGAGGGGGGGGGGGGTGTGAAGTAATTAGGTTGGTCGGACTCGGAAGTTGGGGAAGATGGGCGACGAAGCCCCGCAGATTTCGAAAGACTGGCTACTCGAAGGGACGAAGGGGTCGAAGAATCGGTTGGGGACGGATCGGCAAAGTTCTATTGGTTTGGTGATAGCGAGAAATGGTTGCGGGGGATCAATCTACGAACAAGACAACAACAAAAAAGGATGAGAGGGAGAATAGAGACTCAAAAAATACGCGTCCTAGGAGGAATTGTTGGGGGGTGGGGGGGGTGGGGGGGGGGAGGGGGATGGTTGAGTGTTTTTTCTGGAGGTGGGGGGGGGAGGGGTAGGGTTTTTTGTGTTTGTTGGGGGGGGGGGGGGAGAGAGGGTGTGGTATTTGTTGTTTTGTTGGGGGGGGTGGTTCCCCCCCTAACACGCCCGGGGGGCCCCCTTTCGTGTCTCATCCCTTCTCAACCGTCATTCCGCCCTTCATCCCGTACGTGCTCGCCTATTTTCGTATCCGCTGCCTCCAAGATTTTTCTGACTACAAAAACCTTCGAGCCGAAAAAAAATACTAAACCAAAAGGATTGCAGGGGAAACTTTACTCGACACGTTTACACTTCCGCGAAAACTGCTCAGGCACGAGAGGTGGGAGGGTCAGTGGCAAGGATAGACCTTGTAAAAACGGCAGCGAAAAGACTCCCTTCTTTCTTGGGAGTGAAAAAAGTCAGGGGCAAAAAAACATACGATCCCTGCCTCCGTGGACTTGGCGGGATTGATACTTTTCTCGATCCGTCGTAGATTGGGGACAAAAGCTACATCAAAACTACACAAGGGGTGCGGCCCCAGAAAGCGCCCAACTCCACGCATCAACTTTGTACCCCCCCAAAAATTGTCCCAAAATAACGTCGAATTGGAGGGACATAGTCTTCATACCTCTTTTTTTGGTGGTTTTTGCTCCCGAAGTGTGCCGAACGAATTCAATGACTATCTCTGTGGGTTTGGGAAGTTCGGAGGGGAAATTCAAAAGGTTGGAAAATTCGGTTAGTATAATACCAAGTGAACAGCTGGTAGGGGTGCAGTAGGATAGGTCTGGTCGCAAGAAAGTCTCAAATTCAGACACTTGAAGGCGTTAAAATTGCAAATGTCACTGTCTTGCATTTGGGTTCTGCTGCTTTGAAAAGACTCTGGGCCTGGAGAGGAAAGTAATTATCAGGTCCGGGCCTGGGATCGAATGGGACGACCGCTGTAAAGATTTAGGGCTCTAAGGAGTTCCCAGGTTTCACGTAGGCTGTCTAGAACTGATAGCCCGTTCAGCACAACTAAAAAAAACTGGAGTTGGGAAACAACATTCAGATAATTGGGAGGGGGAAGAGGTGAAATACCTAAGAAAAAAACTTCAGCGTATGCTGAAAAGAACTGGGTACTTCAGCCCACTGCTTTTCTTGCTGTGGACGTCGGGCAACGGTATCGAATGGTAAACCTCTGTAAAATATGAGAGATCAGCGTGATTCCTAAGGGGAGGGGAACACGGGGAAGATCGAAGTGAAAAAACAGACACTAAGTCTTAACTGCCAATGGGTATCAATTCGGGTGAGGTTAAAGTCTCAGTTTGCCTAGGCGATTACAAGCGTCGTAAAGGGGGTCAACAATGGCTGTCTGGAGGGGAGAAAGACTCGGGCTGGTGGAACAATGACATGCGGGGTAGAAGACGAAAAAAAAATGGGTCGCCAAAGGAATTTCAGTGTTGAAACTGGGGAGACATGGGGATGCACTAACTCGAGTGAAAAGGAACGCGCGTGCGAACGCAAAACGTATAGATAGGCGGAAGGGCTTTAGGGGCGAAAACTTAGAATCTAAACATCTTTTCAAAAAAAGGGAAAAAAAAAAAAATAAAACAAGCTATCGGGGGGAGACCTATCGTGGATTTTCAATGGAAGACTGGGGGGTTCCTGGGTGCAAAAGCGGGTGACAGGGGCAAAAGAACTATGGACGGGGGGGGGGTGCAGGGGGGGGGGGTCACCGGATCTCATGGACCATGTGTAGTGCGTCAAAAACGCGGTCGCGATTGGGGCGGAAAGAGAATCAAAGCAAAGGCTGTGCAGTGCACGAAAGTTGACCTCTTCTTATGCTCTCGGGGGTTCGCAGTGGCAGGTGGTAACGAAGGAGGGAAACAAGTGAAGTATGTCGAAACTCCCTCTCGGGGGAAGTAGGGTTGGGCTTCGCAATTACCAAAAAATCCATGGCTTCGGGCCATGGGGATGACTGATTCCGAGAACTGGGGCCCTTTATCAGTATAAAATGTCTTCTCTCTGGGACCAAGAAAGAGTCTCAGAGCGGTGGTAGAAAAAATTACAAATTATACATCATAAAGGGGAAAATCCCTTTGGGCAAGGGGGACTAACTAGAGTGACGGAGGTCTTCACGTTTGAGTTAAACTGCGATTCTCATAATTCGAGCGAGGAAAAAAGCAGTTGCCGGATCTGGCTTGGGGTGACATGTCTTCATCTTTGGGGAGGGGGATTATTCGTGATACGGACGAGGGCATTGTCATAAAATAAAAAGTCTGCCAGCTTGAATCACACCTGAACCCCCCCAAACAACGACCCCACCACCCGTGCCAAGGACGAGAATCATGGCGGGGACAGTGCTCGGGGGACGGATTTCCCACTTGAGTTCATGCTTCGTGTCTGGAGGGAAAAAAGAACGCTCATCCTTGGGATGCGGGGGGGGAGAGACAGTGGGAGGAGGAGAGTTGGAAAAAACTGGGAGAGAAGAGGGAGGTTCCTTTGCAAACGCGCTGGGGTGCTCTCCGTGGTTTGTAGGAGACGGAAAAAGAGGAAAGAAGGGCAAAAATCTTCCTAATCTAATCGAAGTAGACAGGATAGCTGGGGATCGGCAAGGCTGGGAAAAAGAACGGTTGAAAAAGGCGAGGGATCTTATGAGTAAATTTTACATTGATTGCTACACAGAAAAACAAGCGTAGGCGCATGGGGGTAAAGTATGGCAAAGAATCACACCATCAAGGGGAAGTGCAGGCAAATAAGAAGGTGGTATTCTTTTTTAATTGGTGCGGGGGGGCTGGGGAACTTGGGGGGAGGGGGGACTAAAGAATGTGAGTAGGCATATTATAGGGGGGAGACGTTCCGATATGCAGAGGGAGGTTGGGGCTAATGGGTCAGTGTCGTCGACGGAGTAAGGAGGTCTGAGAAAGAGAAAAAAGACACGTCTTAAAAGGGGACGTTTGGGAGCTGTATGTTCTCGCAATGGGCAGAGGAACACGGAAAGAATTACATCCTGAGTCAGGTAAAAAAAGTGGCGCTAATGGGCAGTGAAACTGCGGTCACAGGGCAAAGGAGGATTGAAAACAAGCGGAGAATCTGGTCTAAAAGGTTTAGGGTAGGGGTAAAGGACTGCCCTGGACATATAAAACCAAGGCACGTGATTGTTCAAGAGGGAGGAGGGGACACTTCTAGGGTTTTAGGGGGGGGCTAAATAAGGAAGAAGGGGGGGCAACACTGGGTAGAAGGGAGATAAAATTCAAAAAAAAGGGTCGGGAGATGGTGGGCACAATCTAGGCAGATCAGCTACAAAAACTATGACCAAGGCACCATAAGAAACAAAAAGATATTACAAAAAATAAGGAGTTACTCAAAGGGGTTAAAAGGAGAAGAAGGGGTAAAAACAAGGTTCGGGGGGTATCTAAGAGAGTTGATCTCAGGTAAGGGTCAGCCTCGAAACGCAATTTTGCAGGAGGCGGATAGACCTTAAAATGATGACCGGTCTTGGACCGAAAGGAGAGATTTGGTGGGAAGTTTCGAAAATCTCATCTGGGGCTTCGGAGTGGTCTGGAGGGTGCATTATCTACGGACTGGTATGCAAAAGGAAACATGGCATGGCAGTAATGGAGATTAGTCGCTCGCGAACGCGAGCGAAAGGAGAAAAATCCGGCAACAGTGAGAGAGCGCATGAATCTCAAAAAAAAGGCCAGGTGAGAGATATAGGCCACTCTGATTCCGGGGTATTATCTCCCATGGGAAATTCTGATCTTCCAAAGACTTAAAGTATTAAACAGAAACGCAAAAGCGCTAAGATGTCATAATAAGCCTGGGCATTAGGTCAAGTGGAAAGCGAAAGATAGAGAGTGCGAAAGGAAAAAACCTAAAATCACAGGGGGAGGAAGGGGAAAGTCTGTTCTCTGCGCGGTAGCTAAAGAAGGGACTCAGAGGAGGGGCTAGTCCATAAGGGATACAGAACAGAGCGGGGTAAGCCTGTGAGAGGAGGAGACTATCTAAAAGAAGAATCCTCCAAGGGGAAAAAATTCACTATGGGCGCGTTCATTGCGCTTTTAAGCTGAAATGGGTAGGACAGGCATTCGGGAAGAAGGGAGTCGTAGCATTGTTGGGCTTTTCTAAAAGCGCATTTATTGCGCGGGGGACGAGGGGAGGGGAAAAGTCCGATTCTGAAGGAAAACTCCGGGTTGATCTGTTCAAAAATCAACATCAACCAATGTGCATCAGCATCGGAAATACAGGAGGTAAGACATGGGGAGGATCCCTGCATTCATTGCGTATTCTCCGACTGAAAGGATCGAACGGATAAAAGAGGCGACTTGACTGTCTTCATATCTGAAGAAAAGGTTGTTACCCGGTCAGTATTTAGCTCCTCAACCAAGTCTTAGAGTCCCGTTATGCCGGGGGGAAGAGAGTCAGCTCGGGTAGGGGGATAATTGCGTGAGTATTATGGATGTAGGGGGAGAAAAACTCGAAAGGGGAAGGAGGATGGAGTTGCAGCGGCTAGGGTATACTGGAAGTTAAATGTTCAATTATATGTGAGACATGGGGAAAGGAGAGAAAGAAATAAGAAAGAACAAAGCAAAACGGAATGAGGTGGAGTGTGAAGTATCCTCGCCTTGGGAAATAAACAGCCCTCTGGGGGGGGGAGGAGAGATATTGGGGGATAGCTAAATCACTCGCTGCAGTGATACTCAGACCACTTGAGCTCTTCCTCGAAAAAAATTATTCAAGGGAAAAGGTGGTCTACTCAGGGGGGTTAGGCGGGGACTGGTCTCTCCTCCTTGTACCAAGGGCCTCATATTCTACCCAAAAGCTTGCGATCTCGGGAAGTACAGGGGGGGGGGGCGGAAGGGGGGGGAGCCTGAGAAACGAAACGAGAAAGTGCAGGGGTACACCATGGCAATTTCTTCTGGTATCTCTGATCGAACCCTAAGGGCAACGAAGGGAGGGCATTAAGATACGTCATCGCCATAGATGAAGGTTCAAAAAGGCTTTCTAGTATTGCGTGGAGAGGGTGGTTCTTGGGGGGGGAGAAATATGGGACAGTCGGGTAGGATCGTCTCTGTCGGGCCGAAAAAAAAAAGAGGTTACAGGGAGGAAGGGGAAAAGGCAGTGATCGCAAAAAAAGAATGGGGAAAAAGTGACCAAAATATTCCCAGGTGTCGAAGAGAGACTGAGGGGGGGTGGTCCCCTCTTGGAAAAGATCGCGAATAAAACGAGAGCTGCAGCCCAGTGGGACGCAGGTCACAGAGGGCGTGTCAAAAGGGCGACCTTCATTACCATAACCCGCGTTGCAACCGTCAAATAGTGAGCCAGGTGTTGGAATCAAGGGGGGGGAGGGAAAAAGACAAAAAAAACTAAGGGTGGGTTAAAAAGGGGGGTAGGGCATTTTCTTTCATCTATCGGGCCCCGACTTTCTCAGACCAGCAGGGGCGGAGCAAGTAAGTAGTCTTGGCAAAGATGGAAAGGGTGAGAAAAAAAAATGCGAAGATGACGGGTCTCAGCAAAATACCTTGAAAAAAAACCCTACAGAGCGGCGCATCTGTGCTTCAAGTTATCATTTCAGGGGAAGAAAAACATAAATGGATGGAAGTGTCAGAAGGACTAGGGATGTAAGAACTAAATTTAGACTGAAAAAGGGTCACGGGTCGTCCCGTAAGAAGAGGGGGAAAATGCCAATGTCACATGTGGAAACTCGGGGTGAAACGAAAAAGGTTCTATCTCTGCTCCCTTGGAGGAACTGCTTGACTGAAGGCGTTGGGGATGCCGCTTATCAAAGCTTTTCTGCTTCTTGCCTTCAGGATCTTTAATTTCGGACAGCTTACGTCGGGGGGAAAACAGGAGGTCTTGCGGGGTGAGCCGGTGGGAAAAGCTGGGTGGACGGATTACGGTGGATTTGACGGGTATGGAACGGAGGGCTGCGGGACGGGACAAAAAAGGTTCGTACTAACACCATGGAAGTTCATTAGCTGGAGGGAAGTCGTGGGAAAGTGGGCCCGTGTGGGAAAGGAGCTCAGGGGGGGAGAAGTGGGGTGGGAGTTCTAACTGCCCAGTCAGCATTGCAAAAAAAAAAAAAAGGCGGATAAAAAAAACAAGTAGAGGGTTGGGGATACGTGGTCAGTGTACGTCATCTAACATATTGACGAAACATCGCCACCAGGGGGATGCGCAGCGTCAGAAAGAAAGAGGGGGACGTGGGGGGGACTGGACGCCGGTTGTCGATGCATACCAGGGGATCAGCAGCAGACGAAGTCCGGCTGGCCGGGGCAGTGGAGAAAAAGTTAAGGAGGGAAAAGGAAAAGTCCGATCTTGGAATTTACTTGGCTCTGGAGGACGTCTCATAGACGGGATTTCAGAACCGGTTGTTGAAACGCGGGGGGGGACCTTTGGCCAGAAGGGGAACGCACCGGGAGGCTATATTCTTTGGAAAGGTGCCTCGGGGGAAGTCTCCGACGAGCGAAAATTGAGTGGGTATTGGGGGCAAAAGGTTTAGATCGCCTGAGTTTTTGAAATGCAACTTAGAAGAACTCCTTACATACGCTCTGAAAAGGGGATTTGCACTCGATTTTCGCCGGTGCGATGCTTTCAAAACTTTTACCGGACGAAAAAGGAAAAGAAACGTCTATTGGTAACGGGGGAGGAAAAATAAAAAATCGGATAAAATTCTCTCCGGAAAGGAGATTGTCCACTTCAAGTAAGGGGTCGGGGGCCTTTAACTAGCTTACAAGAGTGAGGGGACTACTGCGAGGGGGAGTAAGGTAGCTTTTTTAATCTGAAGGATCGGGGATTCGTCGGTCGTCAAAAATTCGGATCGGGCTCCGGGTCCCGCATCAGTCAGTCCAGGTTGAAAAAAACAGATGTTGCTAAAGTAGGGGTAGGCGGTAAGGGAATCAGAGATTTACACTATCCAGCCCCATCAAGAAGAAATCGAATTGGAAAGTCAGAATTTAGGTGACAGTTCCTGGACAATTCGTTCTGCATCTAATAAAAATGTTCAGCAGGTACTGTTTATGTAATAGAGGAAAAACACAAAAAGAGGGCCGAAGGGTGCAACTGTGTTGTGTCATAGATTTACCTCTCAAAGCATCATGCTAACTTAGCAGCAGAGTCGTCACTAGAAACGGCTCACTCGGAGTTTCCAGAGCAGCAAACGTTGGATACAGGGGGATGTAGGGACGAAAAGTCGGGAGTCGTGAGGATTTCATCTATGTCGTTAGCAATATGGTGAGGGGCCAGACAGAAAAGGGGCGCGATAAGGAACTACGTGTTGCATGTGAGGGAAAAAAAAAGAGATAGGTAGGGGGTAGAACATTCGCGTTCCTATAAAACTATTTTAAAACAGCGACCAGCCGATATGAAGGGGGAGTATGCTAAAGTGTGGTTATTTATGGTGGGGGGAAGGATTTGGGTAGGCCTATCAGTGAGACGTACATATTTTATGGGCATTAAGGAAAGTGTGCTTCGGTATTTTTGTTTCACTCGACTGAAACGGCGGGGGCGAAAAAAGAGTTATAGGGAGGATGGGGAGTGATTTGAAAAGCATAGATTAAAAACAACATCACTTATAATTAGAGGGAATCAAGTAGAGATTAGAATAGCCATCGCTCATAAGACTACCTGCATGAAGTGACGTGAGAAACCTCTTTAACAATAACTATAAAATGTGCTACTAAAAATTTCTAACGGAAGCAGGCACCAATGTTAAGTTGAAACAGAAAGACTGCACACCTTTCAAAAAAACACCTTCGACCCCCCCCACCAAGCCACACCTCTAGAAAACCTCTCTAACCTCTTTCTCACAAGGATAATTCCTTTCCAACAACTTCTGCGGCCCTCGCAGCGTACCCAAAAAGAACATACAAAATCACCTTTATCCGAGAAGGGAAGGACCTCCAGTTCACTCTAAAAACTCTACATTAGTCACAAAAACAGTGTCAGCTTACGCGGATTCTTTTTCCATTGTAAAAATCAAGAAAAAAGAGTTGCTGCTGGGGATTCTATCTTCTCGGAAAAACGAAAATCTCTTGCGTCATTAACGTTTAGCGAGATCCGAGGGCAGGGCGGCCAGCTCGCAAATGGAGAGGTAAGCCCCTACACTTTCTATGTCCATTGTTTATTTCCTTAAGGAGGACCTGGGATATTGTGCGCCGCTGCAGTCTCCTTGGAAACGGGCCGGCTCAAAACAAGGGAAACTATCAGGGGGGGAGAAAGAAAGAAATTGCGACGAGAGTATTATACGGCGGGGGACAATCAAAATGGCGAAGGAGTTATAGCTCCTGTTTTGTCGCAAAAGCGTCGTAGATTCATGTCCGTCCGTGGGGAAAAGAAAATGTCCAGCTGCAGATGGACGCAGGGAGGGGGGAATGAGAGAAAACGTTTAGACAAAAACGTGCAAAAGGGACGACATAAATGCCGTAAAAAACGTTGGGCCAAGGCCGTGGCGCTTGGAAAAGGAAGAGGAAAAGGGACCCCTTAACCAAACCCCCCAACCGGCTCCTGAGTTCAAAAAAAAAAGTTAGAAGGAGAGGGTCTGTGTAGACGTGTCCTCCACTTTGCTACGATCCATTGATAGAAAGAAAACGAGAGAGGCGGTGTGATGTTTGTGTTGACGGGACTTTGCGTTCTTGAATGGAACGAAGGAAGTAATTAGTTTCTTCTATGTATGACTCGCGAAATCTAGCAAACGAAGTAATATTCATGGGAAGCGAAGAAGATATGACAAACCGGAATCTTCAACTCACTATATTCATCTGCCGGTGGGGGGGGGGGAAAAAAGGGGGGAGTTGGATTGTGATGGCGGAGGAGTGGTCTCAGTTATGTGTTGCTGATGGCAGCTAGTCTTGGGAGACTATCTGGGGCTGCTAATAAATATGCCTATACGTGTCCTCTTGTAGTTCCTGATTATTAGGGGCGTGGCTATGAATTATATTCTGTGTTTTTGCCCTTGAAGAACAAGTCTTATTAAAAAGAGAGAAAAAAAAAGAAAAAAAACAAACCAAAAAAAAAAAAAAAGTACCAAAGTTATAAGTCTCTTGTTAAAATTAGAGTTCACGATGGGGTTCTGGGGGTGGAGAAAAAAGTAGGTCGTTCTAGGTTTAGTGGACACTTCTAAAATTTTTGGGGGCTTTCCCGGCCAAGCGGGCTGGGGTGAGTACAGGAAAGGAGTAAAAGGGCAAAATATGAGGGGGGAAAAAGAAGGCGGACTCGTGGCTGAGTTCAATTAGTCCAAAATGTCCGACCAAGGGGCCAA
>Ga0179593_1467074_pt1 | contig 14397 bp, 22 predicted proteins | sample CZODoug2_1_08_16_FD_185931 | JGI IMG/M metagenome (GOLD analysis project Ga0179593, IMG submission 185931) | Vadose zone soil fungal communities from Angelo Coast Range Reserve, California, USA - CZODoug2_1_08_16fungal (PacBio error correction) | ecosystem: Environmental > Terrestrial > Soil >...
GGAGAAGGGGAGGGACTGTGAAAAAAAAATCGGGGGGGGGGGGGAGGTGTGGGGGGGCTTATGCGATTTGAAATGAATTGTGCTTTGATCACAATTCTTGCCAGGAGTGCTGCCACGCCTATTAAGTGCACGAAGGATTCAGTCATTGGAAGAAGGAGGAAGGGACCATAACTCTAGCAAAGTAGGGTAAAACCTTTTTTCCATCGGGGTCAGCGCATCGTGAACCTGAATCAGGATCAACAGACATGAGGAAGGGACAAATGAGGAGGGGGCCACTGACTTAAGGTTGGAAAATTCAAATAAGAAGCAGTTCCTTCACCAAAGAGATAGGGAAAGAACCGGTCCACCCTCACGGGAACTGTATGAATGGACCCAAGAAGACGAATTTTGGCCGTTGCACAAATTGGAGCGCGTGGCGATGTGACACTACACCGTAAGGAAAACGTCGACCCTCATCAGGAACAACAAAAAAAGGGGGGGGATTATGGAAAAGGATAGAATGGGGGGGGGGGTCACGTCTCTTCCGGAGAGATGGATGAAAACAAGCACGCACCAAGTCATTGTTCAAAACTCCCACGAAAGAAAACGAATTGCTGGGGAATCGGGAAGTGGTTGGGGAACTGGATGGACGACAGAGTAGAAAGGGCCTTACTCAGGCTTCGGAAGGGGGGGGGGGGACACCTCAGGGAAGTGAAACATAGGAAAAGGTTACCAAAACAGCACCACAGCCCATGCCCGAGAACCGAACCGAGGCATCAGGTTTAAAGAGCTGTGTGGAAAGGAAAAAAGGACGTGTGAAGAAAACAGGGGGGAAAAGGACTGTTGAGGTTAAGGAAAGGAAAAAAGACAATTAACGGAATCCTTACAGTAATTACTTCTCCGAGACTGGCAATCCAAGGAAGACTGGGTCCAAGACACCGCGCCATGAAAGCATACAAAGAGACCTAGGGACTTGAATGATTTTGGACTTCAAGAAAGAGGACGTAAACATCAAATCATTTGTGCTTATCCTTCAATCCACGCGTAAACTGCACGATCTTCAGAAGAATTTCGTGAAACGTCGGGGGAAAATCACATTAAGGGGGGGAAGGGTTGGACGGTGAGAAGGTCCAAATAACAGGGTCAGAGGAAAAACTGGCTATCTGAAAGAAAGTAAAAAAAACAAGTTGGTAAAACTTGCTGATCCATTGAAGGTTAACGGGAAGGGTGGGAAAAAAATGGCCGACAATCAGTTGGGGGGACATGTCAAGACAACCTTTCTGAGGTCAAATGTATATCAGGAGACATGTCGAGGAGAGCCGTGGGACTGCTTCATCCGCATACCAGGGGGGGGGGAGAAAAAAAGATGTGGTGCCTTGCTGGGAAAATTTCTTGGGGGGACGGGGGAATCTTCGGGTCTGCATCCTCCAAAAAGCTTCGCAGCCGTTTCTTGAGAAGAACAAGGTGAAGAGGGGGGGCGTCATCAATCGCCTGTGGCACCGGATTAGAGAAAGATCTACCGACGAGAAAAAAAAAACGTCACCTTGGAGGCGGAACCGAGGGGCCACTTGAAACGCAGGAAGGAAAAGTACGACCACCGCCGCCAACGAATAAGTGGATGTTTCCTGCCATGCTGAGAAGGGGCTAAGAAGGGAAAAAAGAATTGGGGGGAACTCAAGTGGGACCAAAGGCTTAGGCGGGGTGGACTCAAAGGGAAAATGTCCGTTGAGCCTTTCCTGAACTCAGGAGAAGGGGAGACAAAGAAAAAGGTTAACCGGGGAAAATAAAAAAGGTGGGGTTGGGAAAAAACCGGGGGTCCTTCTAGAAGGAAGAACACTGTCCCTATCAAGGTTGATGAAGGCCGCAGCATCGTGGCGTGGACGTGACACGGTCGGTATTTTTTCTTGCGCCTCGTGAACTATGTACCAAAATCGAAAAAGGCGGACCATGCTGAAAGGGGTTTTTAGGAGATCAGTTTGGAGAGAGTCCTGTTTTCACCTTGGGAAAGGTGTCGGCAGAAGGGTGTGGGGCGGCCATCTCCGGCGGAGTAACAGGCTTCCTGATTAAAGACTAAAAAAAAAAAAGGAAGGAGGAGGAAGATATAGATAATGACACGGGGGGGGGAAAGGAAGAAAAATCACGCCGCAGAGGATAAAGTGGCAGCATTCAAAAACAAGGAACATCCCAACAGTTGCACGACGGATACGCTACTGAGGAACGCAGAGAGGGGAAAAAAACGTCGGCCGTATGAAGGGCGAGAGGGAAAGCTAAAGTTTGAATAGTTCATCGACAAGAGGAAAAATCGGAAAAGCCGCGGAGCAAAGGGAAGAGTAAACGAAGATTCAAAGGGGCGATAAGAACGGTTTGGACCTACAAGTAAACCGTGGTTCGCGTCGAAGATGGCGGAGGGGCAGAAGCTAAGTGAACGAAAAGGAATGGGTGAAATAAGTGGGAGAGGTCAACACAAAGGAAAAAAGTGGGCAATAACTTGGAAGGTCAAAAAAAAGGGGTGGTGGGAGCGACGGGGTCATAAAAGATCGAGGGCGCGACTTTTCATGTCGTGAAAGGGGGGGGCGGGAAGGGACGAAGAATAACAAGAAAATAAGTTCTTTCGGGAGGGGGTATATTCCTTCTCAGACAAAGGACTGATAGGTGATCGCATCAAAAAGCCAATCTGTTAACTAGAGTACACGTGCAAGAGGGTTGTCGGGGTAAGGCAGAATCAAAGAACCCACGCCGGGTATCACCATCAGGAAAAAAAGAGTCTCTTCCCGTAGCGGCTCATATAAGGCAAGAACATACCGGATGAGGCCAGAAATATACACCAAGGTCAGAAGGAGGGGACTGAAAGAAAGGGGAAGGAAAAAAATTATGCCATGGGGAAAAAAAAAAGGCCGGAACAGGGCGATTATACCAGTGCAGACCAACTGGGAGGAGGAGGCTGAAGGAGGAAAAATTGGGGGAAAAAAAAAAGTTGGGGGCAAAGGCTCAGAAGAAAATTACTAACTGTTTAAAAAAAAGAAAGGTAAGGGGAAAACCTTGAACGTGCAGGGACGCGCGAATTGGAAGGGAAAGGATTAATAAATACTTTCGGAAGGAAGGAGGGGGAAGGGGGGAACAGAAGAAGAAGAGGGGGAGAGTGGGAATTCTTATATTGCAAGGGGCTCTTGGGGACTTGATGAAACCTTGGCATTGTGATGCAGTCTCGGGCGTCAGTCCTCTAGTAGTGCACCTTCATGGAGCGGTAGGACGGACCAGCACGAAATCAAAAGGGGGGGGGGTAGGGTAGCTACGTGGGGGGAAAGACTGTTCTGCAACCACATCGGGTAAAACTACTGGAAAAAGAAAGCAGAGGACTGTTCTCCAGGGCGTGATGGGTCGGGGGACAAATGACGGAGGGGGCCCATGCAGAACGGGGGGGAGAGGATGAAGTCATCAAATATTTCTCCGAAAGGGTCAAAACCATTCCAGGGAAATGGTGGATTATTTGGGTAAGGGACTGGGTGGCACACACGTGACACAGCGAAGGTCGAAAGACAAGACTCTCTCAACAAACGAGTATTATAAGAAGAGGGGGGGGGTCTACTGATAGAAAGGAAGCTGTTAAAGGTTTCGTTGAAAATAAAAAAAGTAACAGGGCACAAAATACCAATTGCGTATCCAAGCAAAGGGTAACGGAATTGTTTTGGGGAAATGAGGGCAAAGAAAAAACCAAGAGGTGGTCCGGACAGAGGATAGGCTAAAGTTTCAAACAAACTCCAGTGGCCAGCTGTAAGTGCCAACGCAGAAGAGGAGAAATGGACTTGGAACAAACAGGGGGAAGGAGACATTTCACGGGTCAGAGGAAACTAGGGGTAATACTTAAGGGTTCAGTTAGAAAAAATTTTGGGAGCACCAGGAGGACCGTCACAAAGTAATTCATCCTTCTGGGGAAAAGGTAATAATAGGAAAGGGGAAAGAAACTGCAACAATCCCCACCATGCGGCTGATCAAGAAATGACGCCAAAGAGACACTACTCCCTGAGGACTGATTTCTTGGAAAAGGAGAGCCGGAGGCAGACACAAAAAACGTTCAAAAAAGGAATGAAGGAAGAAGCGGATGGGATTTGGTTAGTACCCGAGTTAAGGGGGAGTTGGCGACGAAGTCCAGGGTCCTACCAGAAGGTTGGGTCAGAGTCGAGGGGGCAAAAAAGCTTTTAAAAAACTTCGGGGAGAGAGGAATAATTAGAAAAAACAGAGTGGGTTTCGCTGTCATATCAGTTGACTGTTCACGGCTTGAACAAATGGCCGACGAATCGTTCATTCAAGATCCGAGGAAGGAGGGTTGAGTAAACATGGGACTGGAAGATTAGAGGAAAAACATCAGAGGCCAACTGCCTCATATGCGCATCCATGGAAGGTTGAATTTGTCCTTTGATATCCAGGCGTGGGGCGGTGATCTCGTTGGATTAAGCCGAAAAAAAAAGGAGGGATCCTCATTTTTAAACTGAGAAAACTAAGGAAAGTATTGGTTGGCAAAATCAAACCGATGAACCTCACGTAGGACAACCTGGTCTTCGAGCCTGCCTCTACCAAAAAAGAAAACCACCAACCGAGGCCGGCGTCCCGTAAGGAAGGGAACGCCACAACATTTTAACCATGCCAGGGAAATGGAAAAAACGTAAGGGAGGAAAAGGGGGGGGCCATCTCACGGAATAGGAAAAGGGGGGGTGGTCCTTCCATTTAGGAACTCGTTGCCGAAAGGTTCAAAACTAAGGTTGACCTCATTAGCGTCTTCGTGGGGAGGGAAAAGGTATGGAATTGAGGAAGGAGTATCGGGAGAAAGAAGAAAAAAGAAGCGGGGGGGGGGAGTCAACCTAACAATTTTTCAGGGGAGCATTGGAAAAAACCACCAAAAAAGTCAGTATAGAAGCCCCCGCGAGAACGGAGAGTGCTTCTCCCGCGGCGCTGCCTCTCGTGTCGAGGGAAAAAGACACGGTCGTGCTAACCGGGAGGCTGAAAGTCGTTAAATAAAGCCAGAGGGGGGGGGGGGGCAAAGGATCGCAAAAGTCTGTCCAATGGACGATCAGGCTAGGGTGACAGACGTGCCGGGGGACTGGGGAGAGGGAAGGGAATGGGGTTTGTTGGAAGAGAAAGAGGAAGATGCGGCTAAAACGTCTTCAGAGGAAATTATCGAGTCTCAACAAAAAACGAGGGGATGAAGATATCCTTGGGGGAGAAAAAGCAGGATATGGGAAAAGTAAAAAAAGGAAATGGGCAAGAAAACAGGACACTTTTCACAAGGCTTCTAACCTGAAAAAAACTGAGGAGACAGAAAGGGAAGATCGTGCACACCACGTAGGTACGAAGGGCCAAAGGTAGAGGAGTTAAAGAGGAAACCGCGTCCAGGCCGCGATCAAAAGTATTAAGAAACCCAGGGGAGATAAGTTATTACTAGAAATAAGTTTGGGGCACCTCACAAGGGGGGGTGACCGGAAAAATTAGATTAATAAACTGAACAAGGAAACAGGAAAAAAAAGAAAGGAGAGGCAACATGGGCACGAAAATGGGATGTCAAAGGTCAGGGGAGTCGCAAGGGGACAAAAACAAAAAAAAAAAAAAAAAAAAAAAAAAAAAAAAAAAAAAAAAAAACAAAAAACCCAAAACCCCACCGACACAAGGGCAGGAAAAATTCCCGTGAGATTTCGGTCGTTTGCCTGCGCTGGTTAACAACACTTCCGGTTCCGCCTACAAGGTCCCCGGCGGTCTCTGGGAGGAAAGGTTCATTCCGAGAATACCAACTTTTGAAAAAGGAAGGGAGGGTCAGCTTTATCGAGCAAAAAAAACAAAGCAAAAAGTCTTGAGCGAGGAACCACGATGAAATCGTGGGGGATTATGCCGAGAGCACTCCCCAGGGGATGGTGAGAACATCAGGGGAAAAATCTTTTAAAAAAAAAAAGGAAATGTGTGGAAAATGCAGGCATCGGGGGAAAAAGCCGCTGTCCTCGGCAGGGATCCAGGAGAGAAAAGCCATTTACTGACAGAGGGGGATTAAAAAAAGTTCGTCTTCCGGGTTCAACAAGCCTGAAAACTCATGGAGTGAACAAAGCCAATGAAGGAAATAAAAAAGGTGTATGACGAATGATGCAGATCGCCAAGAAAGGGGTTGAAGGGGTGGGGAAACCACTCCGAAACAAAACGCCCTGGATGCGGTGGAGGAGGAGAAAATTCACCCTGGATGAAAACGAAATAGTAAACAAGGGGGGAAAGATCTTAACAAAAATTATTAAATGAAGTAAAAGGGGAACTTTAGGGAAGCCTGAAAAAAAAAGCATCAGAGAGGGGCGGATATCGGGATGATCAGCATGGGGGGGCAGGAAAAAACTCAACAAAATTAAGTGCACGAAGATGCCGTAATTGTCGGAGATGCTCAAAAGGGGGATAGCACAGGAAATTACGGGGGGGGACGTCACAGAGGGGGATCAGCGATCTTGAAAGGGGAAAGAAGGGACTTTTCTGGGGGGGGGATCCAGGGGGCCGAGAAAAGGGCTGGGCACCTTGGAAGGGCCGGGCAACAAAACAGCAAAGGGAATGCATCGGAAAAGAGACAGAAAGGGGAAAAAAAAATTCCCTAAAAAGGTTATTCTGGAAAAAAGAGAATGTTGGTCCATGTGGGAAAGTAAGATCGAGGGGGGGGAAGTAGGCAGCCGCCCGGCGAGAGAAAGAGAGAGGATGGGGGGCGACAGTCGCTGGGTAAATGATGAGGAAGGGGGGGAAAAATCAGGACCCACTCCTCCTTAAAGTGGGTCCCAAAGGAAAAGGAGAAGCTGGTCACAGAAAGGAAATAGTTGGGAATGGGATGAATTCAGCATCGACGGAGTGGTGGGCACCACCGGAAGGGTGAGGGGGGGGGAAAAAGAGCAATTTGACCCACCTAAAAGAAGAATGAATAATAACAAAACCTTTCCAGGAGAAAGTTCAACGCTTGAGAGAGGTATACCAGGCGTGGCCGGCACTTGAGCGGGATTAACGTAGACAATGACGTCATCCGGAGGGGGGAAACAATGGGTGAAGAAGGGGGTATGACAAAGGGGGGAGAGGAAAACAGGGAGAACCACAAAGTCCAGAAAAAAAAGATGATAAAATAAAAAGCAACAAACCGCGCCTTGAAGGAAAGCCACATAGCCACAACGAGTGATGGACCGTCGCCGGCGTCGACAATACGAATTTCTATCCTGCCATGGAGAGGGATTGGGAAGAGATTCAAAAAATCACGATCTGGAAAATAAAAATTGTTAAAAGGGAGGGATAAAAAAAGAACAAGGAATAAAGGATTTCGTAGGACGCCTTGGGAAAAATCTGGCGATCAGGGAGCGTGGAGAATTGACGCTGTGTCCATATCAAGGACTGTGGAAAAGAACTTTTGGTAACAATACTAAAAAGAGGTCATTCTCCGCCTTTCTAACAGGAGGGCGGAAAGAGTTGGAGAAAAGGGGGGGAGAGGAGCGCTGTGACACTTGACCCTGAGAAGGTGGGGAGAACCGATTTGTTCGTGATGGGGTGAAGATAAATGGAGGGGTGAAGGAAAGAGAGTAGTACAGACAAAAAAAAAAGAAGGCTGACAGGGGTTACGGAAGAGAAAGAAAGAGAGGGACGGAGTGAACGATAAAAGAAAGGAATGTTGGCACAAGCGCGAAGAGCGCGACCCAGCCGGCAGGTCCGTTGATTCGTTAAAATTAAGGAAATAACCCCAGGGGAACCTAGAAAGTACCTGAAAATTGAGAACAGGAAAAAGAATCACGGCTTTCCTTCATTTCTGCTAAAGTACAGTCACCACTAGAGGAACTCAAGGTCTTGAACATGGCGTCTTCGTTTAACCAGAGAAATACTTTTAACAAGGGGAAGGTCATTCGGACGAAGGGGCCTTTTGGAAAGGAACTAAAAAAACCATGAAAGAGGGAAGGAACATGAAGTTTGACGAAGGTGACCAACCCCAACTGGCCCGATCAAGAAGTGTGCGGGGAAAGGAAGGTCTCTTAAGGGATCGTACGTTGGGGGAGTTGAGGGCTGAAACACAGGGAAGGGAGAGAATTGGAAAAAAAATATTTAACTACGGCCGAGGACATCGACAGAAAGGCGAGCACGATCGCGCTCAGGTTAGAAATAGGAAACGAAGTGGGGGGGAAAAAGGGGAAGGGTTTGAATGAAAGTTTTTTTGAACGGGGAAAAAAGATATAAATAAAAAAGGAGAAGAGGAAGAAGACCAAAACACACAACAGGAGAAGAGAAAAGAGGAAAGAAGCCGAAGGCACTCCGCATAGGAAAGGGAATAGACAAAAAGGAAGTGCCACGAAAAAGCAAAAAACAAAAACAAAAATTTTCAAGGGGAAAACAAAGATCTCGGAGACAGAACTGCGATCGGCGAATGACAAAAGGGGGGGATGCAACCGTAGGGAGGTAGCAGAAAGGTAAGAGCGACGACGGTCAAGTATTAAAAGAGGGAACTAAAAGAGGGACGGAAAGGAACGCAGTCAAAGAAAAGACGGAGGCTGGGCTCATTTTGCTCAGGGAAAGGGGGAAGAGGACAGGGACTGGAGGAAGAACTGACTAGAAGGAGAAGGCATTCGAAAAAGCCAGGTCAATGCACGAAGAAGCCATGGTCAAATGGGGGGGTGTCAAAGTAAAGGGGTGAAAAATCGGGAGGGGAAAAAATTAGCCAGGATACCTACTTAGGAAGTACGAGGGCGAATACTAAAAAATAGTAAAAGGGGTCCTTTCTCTTTTGAAAAGTCAGGTGGAAAGAAGAGTCCGACTAAAAGCAGCGCGGAGATCGCGAATAACACGGGGTGCAAAAGGGGGACGGGTTTTCATCGGGTAACTGGTAAAAGAAAAGACTAAAAAGGGGAAAAAAGTGGAAGGGTATAGTACACGGTAAAATCGGGTGGGGAGACGAGATCACGCCCAAGATGGTAAGACAAAAGACAAGGGACAAATAGGGGGGAAACAAAGTACAATGTTATGAGCAGAAGGTGTAAGAAGGTTGTGAAAAAGGTTCCTCCGAAAAGGGGGCCGAATTAACAGCCAGTCCGCCAGCGGAATCCTGAGGGGACTCAGGAAAATTTTGACAGAAGGGAAATCCATTTAGATTACCAGAAAAGAGGAAGGGACATCGAAAAATGGGAGTGCGAATGATTCCGAGCGCAGAAGTTTGAAAAAAGGGGTGGGGGGGGAGTCCAAAGCCGAAAAATTAACGAGGATTTAAACCCTATGGTTTCGCGGAAAAAAAGGATGAAACTATCGTTAAAGGGCCGACATTAGGAAAAAATAGAAATGACGGGATGTCGACTCCCAGGGGAAAACCAGGGCAAGAAGAAAAGGGGTATAGGGGCGTTAGGCGATATTGTAGGCAGGGGTGGTTGGAGGGAAGGGAAAAGAATAAAAAGGCTGGTCAGGGGGGGAAAGGAGCAAAGAAGAAGTCCACTCCTATGAAGTTCACGAAGGCCGTTTGAATACGGGCCCAGAAAGCGACGACAGGCCAAGTACTGGTCTTACAAAAATTCTGATCAGCGCATCGGGACTGCAAGCAGAAGTTGGAGGGGGAAAAATTAGAAGATTGGGCTCTTTCAGAAGGGATCTGTGGAAACCTGGGGGAGTCACCGCTCTGACGGAAGTGCCATACAGCCACACAACCAGTGATTAGGAACCAGCAAGATCGAATTTGGGGAACACGGGTGGAAAAAATTGGAGAGAGGGCGAGGAAAAAAGACCCTTCCACCTCTGAAGGGGAGAAAAAAAAAGAACACAACAAGGGATAAGGTGGGCGACGCAGTCGCTGTGTACGGTTTTATGAAAGAGACCAAAGACCATAAAGGGGGGGGTTGGTCAAAAAAGAAAGGATCGAAAGATGGGAGGGTGAAAGAATCCAAAAAAAGGAAAAAAAAGGGGGGGGAACGGGATGTCAAAAGAGAATTCACCGTCACGCGGCTGCTTGGTGGGTAAAGAAGGTAAGGACCCGCTTCAACCACATACGCAAGAACTCAAGGTAACAAACCAAACCTTTCAAGGAAGCTAAAAAAATCAGATTAAAGTACGTGGCCGAAGGATTTTGAGCGAGTTCTGGGCCGTCGTACGGAAAGGGAATCATAAGGAGGGAAACTTAATAGGGTGAAAAAAACGGGAGAAACAAAAATGCCAAGGAATCTGCTGGAGAAAAAAAAAAAAAAAAATGGAAAGAGAAAGCCAAGGCTCACAGGAGGAATCAAGCAAGCCCTCATTTCTAATCAAATGGAATTGAAGAAGGGGGCTTGGGGGGGTAAAATCAAACCCGAAATCTTTGGAAGAACAGGGGGAAAATTGAAGCGCAAATCAGGGGGAAAAGCACCGTGCCTTTTGTCAGGAGGGAGAAGGACCAAGAAAACTTCGCAGAGGAATAAGAGAAGCCAGTGTCAAGGAGTCAGGGTGGAAGGCCTTTAACAGGGGGTGAAAAGAGGAAAAAAAATCGGGGAGGATCCAGAGGGGGACTTTCTGTTATATTCAAACAGGTCGAGGACAGCGCTGTCCAAGAGCAGAGGGAAGAAAGAATTGGGAAATTTTTAAGGGATGGGGTGATATCCGGGGGGGGAGGGGGGGGGGAATGAGAGAAGAAATCCACCGCGAGTAAAGGGAAGGAAAAGTAACGAAAAAGGCCTTTATATCAGAAGAAGAAAATATCACATCAAAGAAAATGGGCCACAGTTAGAGGGCCTCACTACCTCGCCACTTAGAAAAGGGAAAACCGAAGACGCCAATGGTAACACGAGGGAAAAGTATCGAAAACCGCCATCTCCGGGTAGGACAATGTTCATAGTGGAGGTCGAACTTTTAAAAGATGCAACAATAGAAGGGGGGTGAAGAGAGGGGAAAGTATTCGTGTGACCTCGACCCATGGGGTTTGTATGAGAGTTCATGCACTAAAAAGAAAAGACCGGAGAGGGGGCATGAGGGAATAAAAAAAAACAAGTTGGTAAAGTTCATCCTTTTGAAGGGTGAAAAAAAAGGTAAAAAACGGGGAAACAACCGGGAAAAAAAGCTCGATAGTAGTGAGTGGAAAAAGCGCTTCTGGACGTCGTAGCTATTTACCTTTTCTGCGCCCAGCGGAAATAGAGGCAGAACGGGGGTGCACTAGAGAAAAAGATGGGAAGGAGGACAGAAGAGAAGCGGAAAATCAATGGGGGGGAACGTTGATCGGGATTGCCATCTATCCTCTGCGGCGTGACGTCAAGAAGGGAAAATCTTAAAAAGGGATAGATCTATCAAAAACAAAAACGTATGGGGAGGATACAATATATGGAAAAGGGGAAAAGCAAGTCCACGCAAAAACCGACAGAGGTAAGATGATATCAAAACAATTACACAGTGAAAACTTACAAACGGGCAACGGAAGAGCTGACTGCGATCGGGCGAATGGCCGCTGGTGGGGATAGAGGGAAAAAAGATCAACTGATATCTCATAAGGAAGAAACTACAGTACATGGGAAATTAGGAAGGAACCAAACGCAAAAGCCTGGAGGAAAAATTAAAGCGTTTCGGTGGCAGGGGGCAAACGTTTGGGAAAAGAAAAAGGATGCCACTTGTTGATGTAAAGAATGCACTCGAACTATTGCGGGGGTCTTATGAAAGGACAATTAAACGGGAAAAAAATCCAAGGGGGGGGTAAAATTTATATTTCAACGAAATAAGAAAGCACGAAAGGAGGGGTAAAAAACTTCGTTGGAGATCTAAAAAGATGGAAAACTAAAGTAGTCCGTATATTGGATCAAAGTCCTTTGAGGGAATGGCGCTGGTACGAGGGGTTGCACTAAGGAACCACCAGTACGCCTGCGTTAAATGGGTGAAGAAACAGAATAAAAGGGGGGCCCCAAAGTGGAAAGGTTATTGGAATCGGGAAGCAGCAAGAAAAAAAAAAATAAGAAAGAAATTTCTTTACTCTTATAAGGGAAAAAGGGAATGGGTGGAGGGGAGCCTCACGCCCCAGCCATGGATATCCCAGAATAAATCTGGTGGAGAAAAGGACTGGGGTATCTCTATTAAGGATTGGGGTAACATCAGTAGGTCAAGAGACAGTGAAAAACGAATATAACAGCTGTCCGCAAGGAGGGGAAGAAGATAGTCTAATTTCACCAAGGCGTGAAACAGTCCCAAGGGGGGGGATATGACACACGAAGGGAAGGGGGGGAAGTTGTTAGAAAGTTAGTCAATAGAGACAAATTTTAAAACATGGGGGGTTCAATCGCAAGAAGGAAGGGGAAAGGAAGGATGAACCAGAACGGGAAATCGCGAATTCACGAGGAATTTGCAGGACGCTGACAAAGCCCATTATAAATGGCCAGGATGATGATGAAGTTCTGGGCTAAGACGGAGGAATACAATCAGAAATCTAAAAGGGGGGGCTAGTTGGAGGAAGAAGGTAAGGTTAAAAAAAGGGCTTTGGAAAGATAAACAGCTGCCCGTTTGGAAGGGGGGGGATTGGGAAACTAAGTAAGGGCAAAGGATTCCGGAAAGTTCTAGGGGAATAGAAACATAAAGAGAAAAAAAAATTTTTAGTATCGACGTAAAAATTACCAGGGTGAGGAAAAAAACTCAGAAAAAAGAGAGGAAAAAGGAAAAAAAGGTGCTGTTCTCCATGACAGGAGAGGGGCTTGGGAACGTGTGGTGCCATGACGGGGACAAAAGCAGAAGAAGAGGACTGAGTGTCAGTGGAAGAACCATGGTACAAAAAGGACAAAACCAACTTGGGTTATGGACCAGCAGAAAGTTGTGGGAGGGAATTGAATGGGGCGACTGGGAGAGTCTACAAAAGCACACCACAGGCGCCGGCAACACGAGGACCTCCTCTAAAAAACCAACAATAGGGGAGGGGAAAAAAAGGGTGGGGGGGAACGTCTAGAAGGAGAAAGAGGGTGCCACTCGAGTCAGACAGAGTTCACCCGGAACCAAAATTCGTATCTTGCTTGACCAAGAAAACAGGGTCCCGGAAGGGTTTGGGGAAGAGGGAGAAAATTTCGGATGAATTAACGGACATCGCAAACTGCAGTGGGGGGGGAAGCCTCGGGGACCGTTCATGGGGCCCTCGCCCATGTCCCTGGAAAAAAAAAATGAGAAGGGGACACAGTGCAGATAACGATTTTTGAAAAAATAACTTGTCCTCGAGAAGAAATTTGATCGAGGACGGGAAGAAGTCGACATAACGGAAAGGGGGCATTAAGAGGAATGACAGAAGGAGATTGCATAACCAACAAGTCCAGACGAGGGGGCTGTCAAATACAAACCAGGGAGGAAAAAAGGACGAAATCCAGAGGAAAGAAAAAGGAATGGACTTGGACCGTCAGCCACACATGACAGTATCCTGGCCAGTGCATAATGGGCGGGGTGTTGAGCGCTTCAAAAAACAGATCGTTGCAGAAAATGGGAATGGAGGACAGAAAGAAAAAAAGAGACAAAAACCGAAAAATGCGCAGGGAAAAAACACTGGCTGGGGCGAAGTCGCACTCCTGGTCGATGATCCTGGGTGTCATAAAAAACCTTGGAAACGTGCACGCCTGGGGGGGGGGGAACCATGGCCGACGCCTCGTTCCGGTCATCCACCGGAAAAGTTGAAAGGTGAAAGGGAGGGACAGGACATCAGAGGGGGGGAAAAAAGGATGAGCGCAAGACCAGGGGGGCACCAGAATGTTGGTCCTTGATGTTGAGAAGACCAGGTAGGGGGCGGGAGAAGCTTAGGAAATACACCAGCGAGGAAAAAACAAAAAAAAGATCCTTGTGACTTATACGGGGGGAAGAAAGAGTCGGGAGTGGGGGGGAGGAAAAAAAAACGTGCCAGCAACCCCTTGTGGTCCGAAGACGGCCTATACCGGCGCGAAACACTTCGTGGAGGCGGAAAACCGTAATGTGAAGCCAAAAATGGTACCGATGACAATTCCCGTGATATCAGACCGGTCCATCCTAACTTGAGTGAGGGTGTAAATAATTGGGGAAGGACTTTCATTCGAACTCAGGATGATCGCCATTTCTTTACCATGGCTTCAGTCAGGGGAAAATAGACATGTTTAAAGGGGCTATGGGTCTGCCTTCTTCGAGAATGAAGGAAACGAAGAAGAAAGAGAGGTCAGGGGGGATCCATAAAATGGTTCCGGGCCATCCGGTGAGGTTTCCAAAAAAAGGGGAATGGCCAGGAAAAACCTTGCCCGAGAGGATCGGGGGTTCTTGACTCCGCGTAACTAAGCAAAAAGGAAAGAGGGAGGGAAAACGGTCCGTAGGAGGGACGAGCGACGCCCCTCGCGCCGACGTGTTGTGCACGATCGCAAAAAAATGAGACATTAACCTATGATCGAAAGAAAAGGACGGACTTTGGGGGAAATGGAAAAAGGGGGAGAAAGGGGGTTTTGAAGCTTGCCATAATAG
>Ga0179593_1463781_pt1 | contig 14396 bp, 11 predicted proteins | sample CZODoug2_1_08_16_FD_185931 | JGI IMG/M metagenome (GOLD analysis project Ga0179593, IMG submission 185931) | Vadose zone soil fungal communities from Angelo Coast Range Reserve, California, USA - CZODoug2_1_08_16fungal (PacBio error correction) | ecosystem: Environmental > Terrestrial > Soil >...
GGTGGATCAAGCAGGGAAAAAACATCTAAACAAAGAAGTAGCCGGATGCCGGAAACAACGTCGTTGTCTTCAGCACCACAAGAGAAAGAGGGGGAGAACCTGAGGTCCAATCTCCAGAACCCACAAGCGCACAGCTTGACTCGAAAGATCAGGTACAAAAAAAAGCACGCGGAGGGAATCGAAAGGGAGGCGAGAATAACTTCGGAGTCCTCTAATACGGAAAGTGGGAAGAAAAGGAAAAAAAAAGCGGATCGTGAATGCCGGCCAAGAAAAGCAATGACATCTGTTGATGTGACTGCGGGGAGACTCTAACGCGAAAAAGGACTAAATAGGAAAAAAGACGGGCAGTGAGGGAAATCTATTACTGTAGTCGAAAGCAGGCAAAACTCGCATAAAGAAGGGGGGAAAAAGCGGAGGGGGACAGCTTGGGAATTGCCGCTTCTACAGAACTACGGAATGGAAGAAGGGGGGGTCCGCATCAGAAAAAGTACCAAAAAGGAGAACTGAGGATAGAAAGGTGGGTTTCTTGCACAAATTGGTCGACTAGAGCGATGTCCACAGGGAAAAAAGAGGGGAAAAAAAACGACCGTTAGACTCAAACCTTGGGATGGAAAAAATTTCTGGGAAACGGGACGCCTCAAGAAATCCGTCAACCAGGAAGGCGGAGAAAAAAGGAATGTCAGGAAGGAAGGGTGGCGAGTATTTTAAGCCGGAGTAAACTGCAAGAAATTCTAAACATGCGCCCAGCAGAAAAGAGGAAAAAAAGCGGGATCCTCCGACACATATCTTTTCCGGACTGGCACTTCCGTTACCAGCACAGCATCGGACCAGAAAGACAGGAATGGAAGAAATCAAGGAATGGGTGGGGGAGTGGCGTTTAACGTAATCGAGGCTACGAGAAGGATGAACTCCCTTTATAAAAAAGTAAAGGAAAATCCGCGGCAAGGCCTCGGAAGAGAAACCCTAGAGAGGAACGGGGGGGTGAAGGTCGACCTCAGTTAACGGAAGGACAATCAGTTGATGAGATGGGAAAGAGAGGGAAGGAATATAACCTTTTGTGATGAAAGGTGAATGATCAGGTTACGTAGCGGGACAGAAGGCACGATCTGATGGGGAAGCGCAAGTCAACGTCCAGAGCCGGGACTGCTTGCTCATGTACTGATTGGTCTGAGAATAAGAGAAGCGGTGAATTTATTACTAGTCGGAATGGGTGTCAGTGGGTGGTCAGGGAGGTGAGACTATGAGAAAGAAGCTCGGAGTAAAGCGCGACGGAGATCTAATATGCGCCCATTGAATTTCAACAGCTCGCAGGGTAAAGGGGGGTCGGGGAGGGGACAGTTAATTGATTGAAATCGAAGAGAAAGGAAAGAACTTTTGCATTGGGTGTGTATTGCGGGGCGGGGTGAAGACCGAAGGGGGATTAAAACAAATTTTGGTCACTGGGGCAGGCCAGCGGACGCAAAGCTCAAGGGTATCGGACGAGGGGAAAGAAAGGTTAGGGCAAAACCACCGGAAACTGCCTATTGTGCAGGAGATTAAATCAATTCGAAGGGAAAAGGGAAGGAAGAAAATAACGAAAATGGCGCAGACCCCCGAAAAGGAGTCCAAGACAACAGTTGTTTTAAACCATAGGGCTGGAAAGGGGATTCCCATCTTTTGGGTCCAAATAGTGGCGCGGAAGGGGGGGCCTGGGCATGGGGAAGAAAAAAGACAACCGGGCCTGAGCATATCAGCGCTGAGAAAAGTTTGCAAACTGGGACGGGTGAGGTAGGCGGGGTGTCAAAAAATGGGGGGAGGAACGGCGCACTCAAGACAGGCGGACGGCGCCGGTCGCCTTATAGGGTGCAAGGAATCCGGAATCGCAAAAAAGGAAAGGAGGAAGGGAGAAATTGAATAGTTTTTGGAACCATGTCCGGCGATCCTGATCAGGGCCCGCAAAAAAGTTGGAGGGAGGAGAAAAGCTGTCGGGAAAAAGGGGACCGGAAAAAGAGGGAGGGAGAGCATCTGACGCCCAAGGCTTTGGTTATCCGTGTTGATGCAGAGAGGTGTAATGCGACGTGGATACGGTCGGAACTAACGTCTGATGAGAAGATTTCGAAACCAGGGGAAAAGTAACAGGGGCGGGTGGGGGGAAGGAAAGCAGAAAGATAAACATAAAAAACAATTGGGCTGGGGAGTTCAATGGAGGGGAGAAGTAGAATAATGAAAGGAAAACGATGAAGAACAATCTTTAAATCATCAGTGAACCTGTTCTGGGGCAGGGCGAGAGCAGCAAGTGCATAGATAGGACCAGTCCTGGTCCGAGCTCCAGAGACACCACGACGAGAAGAGAATGACAATCTCATAACCAACCTTATTAGTAGTCAACATGCGCTTAAGAGCAGGGGTGTCTCATGGTGCGCTCAGAAAGACCTGATGGGAAAGAGAATAATGCAGGGGTGGCACGTACTCGCGAAAACCCCCAGCACAGGTTCAGGGGGGACTTGATCTAGAAGGGGATTCCTCACTGTTGTCATGGTGAGTCGCACGGACAGGAAGGGGAAACATGAACAAATGTGGGACGTGCCCGTGGGCAGGAGTAAGGAAGGGGGTGGGGGGGTAGGCCGGAAAGGATGACTCGGGGGGAGGGGTCGGACAGGGGTGGCGAAAAGGGAAAGATCCGACAACTTGGGTGTAAGGGGGCAGACAGTACATCACCGGATAAAACAGCTTGCTAAACTATTTCAAAATGACCAGGGAAGCGTAAACGCTGCATCTCAAAGACTACGGGGGGCGGACACTTTCCACCATACATAACTTGGGTAAAATGAATACTAAATTGTGGGGGAATAGTATAGATCTGTTCGATGAAACCTCAACGGGGAAAGGTGGGAAAGAAAGAGTTATTTTGCGACAAGTTTCCTCAACCTTTCAAGTAGAAAGGCAGAAGCCTCAAGGTAAGGGAGTGTTTCTGCTTACCAATTGGTGGGGCCAAAAGAACCTCAAACAATAGTTGACAAAGAGCGCGGGATGACAACATGGGAATCACTCTTTTGTTGTAGGGGGTGGAGACAAGATTTAGCGGGTGGGGTTGGTGGGAAAAACAGCAGTGCAGGGAAAGATTTTGACAAAGAACAAGGGGGTTACCAATATGGGGGAAGTGGGTCGATCAGGATGAGTTTCGGGAACTCAGATGAAAAGACGGTATTCTAAACAACCCGCGAATTATGGGCAGGCTACTGGCAAAAGAGGCGGGGGAAGGGGGGGGAGTTGCAGGTTATAAAAATTTTGGGTTGAACCCACCAGGCACCAGCTTATGCTCTTCTCGGAACGAGGAGAAAAAATGGGAAAAAAAGGAAACAAGGGGACCCGCCGCCGCATGTGCAAATTTCACACAGGGATCCTATCGCGCTACGGGGCTACGGAAACAACTGTCCATCACGCCAACAAATTTACAACGCGACGATTGGAAATATTACAGTGGGGAGGAAGATTAAGAGTGTCCTTATCGCCAGAAGAGCCATGATGAGCATCGGGACACATGCGAAGGACAAAAAGAAAAAACATTTTCCAGATCGAAGACAACAGGGAAAACGAGGAGCGCGGGATCAAAGACAACTACTTGAAAAGCCGTCAGAGGACGAAGAGGAGAGGGGTAATTTTGAAAAGAGGCGCTTCCCAGTAGTAGAACAGGAGAGCAAGTGTCAAGGCAAGGTCATTCCGGCTCTCAAAAAGGACAAGAAATTTAATGGACACCTCCAAGGGGGAGGGAGGAGTCAAGAACATAACTTGGTAAGGTCGTGTAGACTTTCCAGGGGGGGTCCAAAGGAGTGGGTGTGAAACAACATCCCGGCGGACGGTATTTATGACATAGATGTCGAAAGGAAATCGCTCTGTCAACTCACATACATTTCAGGCCAATGTGAAGGGTAGGTTCAGAACGGGGGCAGGATGGCAGGGAAGAATTTCTTTGAAATTCTTCAAGGTTAAGTAAAGGGGACAAGATCAGGTGGTCGGAGACTGACACTTCTTATGCTTAGGAAATGTGTGTCGAAACGAAATCGACGACCGATTCACATCCGGAATCAAAAACGCAGCTCCACTAAATGATCGGGAGAAATCAGTGATTGTTTAAACGGCCTTGAGACAAAGTCAGGGGAAGATAGAAGGGGGTGGATGCTAATAAGGGTAAGGGGGGAGGAGCCTGATGTTTAATCGGGGCTTGACCAAGGTGGAAAAGAAAAAAGACAATCCGTAAAAAAAAGGGGAATTTGGATATCAGGAACGCATCCTACTACGTCCTTATTAGTGGAATGGAAAGGAACCCGTGAAGCCTTTGTTAATGGCTCTCGAACCTGACGTTGGGAAAAAGCTGGCAGCGGAGTTGGGGCTGAGGAATGAAGAAAGTCAGCAGTCACTCTCACGATCCGACATGGGCATATGCAAGGCGAGATTCGAGTTAAAAAAAAAACCCCGGAAAAAAGCAACGATGATTGAAATGGGCGGAGTCAAGGGGTACGGAGTTCACTTTCGGTATCGGGTTTCTTCACACCTGACAGTTAAAAGGGAAGCTCGTGAGCATCTAAGGGAGTCTGAAGGGCTCCTTCCCTTTTCCCAGGAATCCTCGCCGACGGGGAAGGGGGGTCAAGGTTAATGGCAGGATGTACTTGGGGTTGTGCTGAAAAATGGGGGTGAAATACATGGGAAGTTCAGGTAAACTCGATTAAACGGTGTGGGGGGAAGGGGCCACCGTCACTGTCCTGAATACGAAATACGCAGCCAGGTTTGCTGGATGGTTTGGGGGGGGAACTGCGCTTATCAATCTGACTCAAAAACAACAAGATATATTAAAAAGATTGGATAAAGGCGAGAAACATCTAAAGAAAAACGGGTAGGATAGTCGGAAAAAAGAATGGGAACAAGTACGTCAAAACCGTGTCAAGAGAGGAAGAACAGGAACGTTCCAAGCCGGAAAAGAACACAAGCGAACAGGGTCATTGCTCGATGAAGTGCAAACAGAAAAGGGCTAGGAGCGTAATAACTTTAAGGCGGCAGAAGAAGCACTAAGGGAAAGCCGGCGGAGGATTAAGAAATAATTTTGAATAACCATCAAACGAAACTGCGTTAACTGGAACACGAGAGAGCTGTTAGGACGGGGGAGGCGAATCTCGAAATGGCACACATACTGACTGACGAAAAAAGGACAGACAAAGTGTACAAATCTGCTATGTAGAAACGGGGCAGGGGGTAGGTGTGTGTGTGTCTCTGAAGATGTGCCCACTCAACGGGGGGGTCACGTGCAGGTGCTAGCAGAGACACCGCACACAAAGCGGGCCACAAATCCCTTAGGCGAGAGAAGAATCCCCAAAACAGGACCCCAGCCCAAACTGAAAGAAGGATTTCGCGGATCACGACAATTGACCAAAAGGGACTTATGATATGAATAAAAAGGTCAAAGGGACACGGTCAAGCCAGAGATGTCCAAATTGGACACAAGGAGAGCACCGAAGAGAATCCCAAAGACTTGAAAAAAATTATGCCGAAGAGAAAAAAAGAACGGAAAACAAATTCAAAAACTCACAGCGGAATTAGAAGCTGGGTGGGCGAGTCATGATGGAGCCGGTCAAGGAACTAAAAAATGCAAAAGAAAAAACTTGGACGTACTCGACAACCATAGAGTGTCATGTGGTCCCGGAAGTTGCAGAAACCGAAACGCGGCAGGCAGATACCATTGGAAAAAAAACAAATTTGACTGTGAAAGCGGGTAGGTGTTGGAAAAAAGTAATCTAGTATGTGACAAAGATGATCTGGAGTGAAAAGCATTAGCGCAGGTTCAGACAATCCGAGGAAAGGGGCAAAGTTTACCACGAACAACTAGCGAGCACGAATCTACTCCTCCCATTTGAACGGAAGCCCTCAAATGAAAAATATTGGGGAGCCAAAGGAATCACGAAATTCCGGTTGGCAGTATTGATGATCATTTCTGCAATACAGTCCACAGTACTCATTCCACTGCAAACTGTTTCCAAACTTGATCTAGAAGCGGGACGGATTGGTTCAGAAAGTTTCCTAACCCTTAGACAAGGGGCCCCGGTGCAATGGGGGGATTGGAGACAAATGATGGGTGAGTGGAAGGCATGTCGGAAGATGCTCACATGTTCGTACGAGTCGGTCGAGCTAGTAATTTGCCCCATGTCATATGCACAATCGTCGAGGGTACTTTGGGGGGGAAAGAAAGGGGAGGATCGAGCAATGTGTTTAGGTGGGTCAATCGGAGGAGGAGGGGGGAGAACCGCCGGGTAGGCAAATTTGCTTCCTGCGTCAAGCACAAAAAAAACGGAAGGGTACGAGGAAAAAGGATGGGTTGTTTATAAGATGCAGATTGCACCTGGCAAAAACGCTGAAATTGCAGAAGAATGTACATCGCTCTCGTTGACGGGGGGGGGAGAAATACGGACATGAAATTGCACAGCACGAATGAGAAACGGCCCACTTCACCATTTGTGGGCACACTCTTTTAGTTCTAAAATAGGAGCAAGAATGCTTTTCAACACCGAGACGGTAAATGCAGCAATGTCACCGCCACGACAAAAGATTGATGAGGAGTTCTGAATCCGCGAGCGCCTGGGCAAACTGGAACTTGTTTCGTAGGGCATTGTTAGAATGACAATCGCACAACAAACTGCGAGAGAGGCGCCGGTCGTCATTCAGGGTTGGGAAGGATCCGCTGGGGACTCAAAATTAAGGACCTTCCCGTTCGAAAAAAAAGGGAACGTGGATTCATGCCTCCAATCCTGAATCGGCCACGCAAAAGTTTAGATTCATTACAAGCTGGACCGGGGAAAGTGATGCCGGAAGGCGAGGGAAGAGACGCGTCCGCAAGGCGTGGGGGGGGGACATCCGTTTTGATGATCGGGGGGTCCCATCGCTATATGTGTTTGGGGCGCGGTTGAGAGAAACCAAAGCGTCTTTCGAAACGAAAGAAAAACACGGTTCCGACATATAACGCTAACGGGCGGCCTCATACGACGCCTCGGGCAACCGGAAGACGGGAAAACAACCGGGCGTACCGGGCTTCAATTCGCGGGAAGGATAGGAAACTGAAAATGACAAAAAATTGAGGAATCCAAAACAAGCTTAGATCAGACCATTCCTGAACGGAGGGTGTACGTGCGCATACAATTAACAAGTTGCATAGATAGGCCCACTGGGAAAATGCTAAGGAAAGAAAAACAACGAGGGAAGGAATCGCTGCATCTGAGCAAAAACAACGGAGATTAGGAAAATATATATAGGCAGGCGGCGGAAAGGCTGGGTCTTCGGTGCGAATTGCCCGGGGGTATCGTTCAATGGGCACTGATAGAGCGATGGGAAACAAACAGTTGTGCTTGATAGAAGGTGGTGGATTACCACAAAGGGTTGGTCATTTGCAGTATTCCTTAAGGACTTGAGCAGGGGGAGAAGGTGTTACGCGTTTTCAGAGAGTCTAAAGGCCGCAACATGACGTTTATATGGCTAACCGGGGTGAAATAGCTGGGGGGTTTGGGTCGAACAGCGGAAAAATATCAACGGGAGAGGTAAAAACTGAGGGATAAACACGGAGGGTAACAGCCTTGTTAGCCGGCGCTCCCGAAGACTCTGTTCCCGGATCAATTTCCACCAGAAGCTTTTGTCATAAGAAAAGTTGGGGGGGGGGGGTGGGCGGGACGGATTCAGATCGGGACGGCATGACACCCCTAAAGGGGGGGTTAATTGTGGGGAGTCACGGAAGCTAATGGTTGAGAAACGCCGAGACTGCAAACTTCTGTGCAAGAGAACGTCGCCGCCAGCGCATTGGAGTGAGGTGGCGAGGGTGGAAATCACTTGTGGACACCGCCTCGGAAAAGGGTCCCAGGGGGGAAAAACTTGGAGGCGGTTCAGGACTAGGAACGGAGTCACCGGTTTTTTGTAGTTGATAAACCAGGTTGGCGCCACACTAAGGGTTGGGGAAAATCCTGCAAGGAGGGAAAGGGGCAAAGAATAAATGGTCATTGGTGGGGAAGAATCCAATTCGGGCGGTTGTTAAAATCGGGAAAACAGATTTACGTCAAAGGACCGGAATGATTTAAGTCGAGGCAAATAAGGTCGCGACGTTCCATTCATAGTTAATAAACTTAACAAGCAGGGACGGATTCACTCGGGGAAGGGAGGAGATTACTTATATAAAATGTGGGATTACTACAACAGGCTGGGTTAACTCCTAAAGCAAAGGACAGTCAAAAACACAGAGAGGATAGGGCTAAAGGTACGGGCCCTTACTCTAAAAACTGGTGAACCGAGACTATGTGAAAATGGACATGGGCGCACTTCGATTTCGAGGACCAATCGGGCACTCACAGAGGGGTCACTACCATTAAATCCTTTAGCACAAAACGAAAAGAAAATCCCGATCAAATAAAAAAGGACTGGGTCGCGTCTCTGTCCCGGAACAGCAATCAAAATAAAGTTGGCCGCCGGGGAAAAACGATTAATACGAGGTAATGTTTGCAGACTCTCGGCTCGAAAGTCCGGCAGATTAATTAAATCACATTTCCTGAACCGGGGCAGAGGATATGCGATGCAAAACATATCGACCAAAATTGTGATGTAAAGGAGTCCATGTGCTCTCATGCAGTTCAAACCTAATGGGCGTGCGAGTGGGGCGGAAACTGGGCCGCGCCCTGATTTCTAAAGGGGCCATCCAGGAGGCAGGTACTTGAGAACAGATTCAACTGCCTTACTGTGCAACGCAAAGACATGGTAAACAAGGATTGTGGAGCTGGGGGGCGGGGAGGGCGCCGCGTAGTGGTCTGTTCAAGGGACCGGGAGTACGGGCCCAAGACGTGCGAAGTAACGTGTCGCTGGATAAGGGGCGAAAAATGTTGGAGATACTGAGAACTCAATTAAAAATGCGGCTCGGCCAAGAACGTAAGGGAATGATCGTGCGATGAGGTGAATGGGGGGACGATGTAGAACGGTCAAGATTTCACGGTATCAAAGGGGGGATGAAACAAACGGCCTGGAGGGCGCTAAGCTGGAAATGGGGGAATCGCTAATCGTTAAAGTGGCCAGACCCAAACCATCCTGGGAGAGACTAGAAATGTGTAAAGGTTGAGGACGACTAAAAATCCTCTTCATACTGAATGAGGGTCGGGAGAAAGGCGGACAGGGGGTGTGCGCCCTCTTTTTGGGGGCAACGGCTTTAGCGCGGAGTTTTTTGGTTGATCAATAAAGATCATCGAGGGGTCAGAGCACTGATCTCGCAGTGGCCTCTTGCTTGGTAAAGGGTCAGAGGATAAAAGAAGGCTGCAACAGAGGTTCGTCCAAGGTTACGAGCTAGCGTTGGAACGTGGGGGGATGAAAAACGGGGGCGTTAAAAGGGTTCTGCATCGGGAGGCTCAAAGGGGGGAGGATTGGCGGGAGGACCGGGAGGCAAACGTCAAGCCGCCCGTGGTTTGAGGGGAAGGGGGACGCAATGGGGACTGGGGGGGGGGTGCGTACTATTTTACCAGCTTGGGAGTTCAGAACGAGGACCAGAGGGGGTGGGGGGGTGGACGGACGGACTCATTCCATTTGAAGGCATCCGAACTACGAGCCTTGTCAAAGGAAGGGTTTCGCAGCAAGCTAAGACCGATCTCTCTCAACCCCGATTAGTAGAGAAAGAAAGAGATGGGGGGATCAGCGTATCGAAACCCTCCATAAAAAAGGCGGAGTAGGAAAAAAAGCAGGACAAAACTGAATGGTACTGAAAACACCGAGGAACCATAGAGTTCATAACCTGAACTGTTCAAATTCGTTCAAGAACAACCAACAAAAAACCGCTGGGGATAAAAAGGAAAATTGCAAAAAAATAAACGGAGCGAAGGAGGAAATAAGTTATGACGCAAGAATCAATGCTATTAACGACCAGACGGAGGGGGTGAAGAAACACTAAAAAAAGAAAGTGCAAGATCGGGTAACCTGGGAAGACTCAATCGCAATCATCTGTGCTGGATTGCCTGGGGAGTAGGACTAAGCAGAAAGGAAGAAGGAAAAAGAATGGCAGTGGCGAGGAATCTGGACGTGAAGGGATTGCAGAAGGAAAAAAAAGCAAAAGATGCCGGGGCCAAGCGGCGGCTAGAAAACTAATACCAAAGGCGCAAGGCATCTGGCTCAAACCGGAGTAAAGAGGGGGGAGAGAAAAAATTGACCACATTTATGAGTCTAGGAAAAGGAGTTTCTTTGGCTTTGAACTTGGGAAAGCCGAGAGCATTTCCACATTGTCCAGCGCGACCACCCACGAGGGAGAATCCAACCTGGGCTGGGAGAGGTGGTGACTAGAGATCAAAACAATTGACAAGAATCCTTACGAAAAGATCAGTTCTGGACGGATTGGGAAAAGGAGGGGGGAAGCCTCAATTAAACATGAGACCATCGAATCTGAAAAAGGTAAGTGCGACAGAAAACATTATATTGGGGGTAAAGTCAAAGCGGTGACATCACCGTCCACGGCGCCATCACTACCTGGGGGGGAGAACGAAATAGGGGGGGGGGCAGGTGGAGGGGCGTTGAAACTACGAGAGGGCAGTTCGACAGAGATGGATAAACGGACGAGGGAGGCGCTTTAAAAAACACGAGGGCGCGGCAACCGGGAAATCGTCACCCCGGAAGCAACCATTTCGTGGTGAACGCATGCGCCGCACTTGGAACGGAAGCAAACCAGATGGGAAGGGTCAGCGAGCGTAATTAGACATTAAGCCTGTTCATGAAACGGTGATGAAGAGGGGCTACAGTCAGCGGGACTCAGGCCACTCGGGCAATTTTAAAGCAGCTTCTCGTCAGATCGTGGGGGGACAGATCAAGGGGATGGGGGGATGGACAGAGCAGGATTTTCAAAGGGGGGGATTATCCGTTTCCAATGTATTGGGGTTCGTTTGTGTACCGAACTGTCGACAGGACAGCCTCAGGGCTTTAGCGCTCTCCTGAAAGAGATGGGAAAAAGCAGGAAAGTAAGTATTTCACTCGGGGTTCTCAATTGGGTTGGCGGAGGAAGGCGCGGTATGCAGAGAGAGGGGGCAATGTGTTGAAGGGGAAGAGGTTCTTAGGGAGGGGGTCATAAACAGACTGGGGTGAGTACGCCTTGCTCTCAGCTTCAATAGGAACGCAAGGAGCCGCGGTGACAATTATGTATGGGCAGAAAGACTCAAGTCAGGCACTGTGGAAGATAAAAAGAAGTAAAGCGGGTATTTAGAAATACCGTGTTGAAAGTGCGGGGTCCAAGGTAAAAAGCCCGATGATTCAACCACGGTAAAGGGGTGGAACAGGGTTTAGGCTGAAATTCAGGAAACTGGCAACATGCTGTTAAAAACCCACCAATCAAGTGGGGGCGCTAAATGGCCATTGCGGTTCCTCCACCCTCAAAAAAACTGGGGTCTGAAATTATCGAATCCAGCGCTTCACCAGGGTTCGGTAACTTGCTGTGGTCCAAACCCCGTTATTCTCCACCGAAAGTCCAGGCGGGTCGGCGCCGGTCTCATTGTATAAGTGCAGGATAGAGGAGGCAAATTACCAGGATTGAAACGTTACCTAAAAAAGTAGTTTGGGAAGATCCTGAGAAAACCGTCGCGCACAGGTTCAAAACTTAATGCAAGCGGTCTGGTTGATGAGTAAGCAGCGTCTTAGTTGTTAGCAGCGGAACAAAAGGGGAAAACTTTTTTTAATTGGGGTGGTATGATGGGGGCCGAGGCGAAGTGATACTTTGGGTGAAAGAAGTCGCTAAAAAAAGACGGCAATGGGAGACGCCTTCGGACACCGGGACCAGATAAACGCGGAGCGGGCGCCTAACCTGAAAAAAGAGGAAAAAAAACACATTTGGGGAGTACAACTCTTCAAAGTCGAGGACCTGGCGAGTATGCAAATAACAACGGTAGATAAACACAATCTAGGAACGCCATTCCGAAAATGTCAGGGGGAAAGGGCGTAGCTCTTAAAGTGCATCATTTGAAGGAAACTGAAGTGTAGAAAGGGGGGGGGGCGCACTCACACCGAGAAAAACTAGCTCCTGCTAGATCTACACAAGAAACTAGAAGAGGTGACATGAGGAAGAGAGAGGGGGGTGTCTCGGGTGACAAGGCGCATTCGGACAAGGGGAAATAGCTCGTCAACGTGGGGGGGGAAAAGGGTCGGCGCAATGTCAAAACCATTACGGAATGGAGGGGTCGGGGGGGTGTTCCTCCTGGGTGGATTTTGCGTCATACTTCCGAGGAGGGGAGCAAAAGGGGGGTTAAAGTAGAAGTTGGGCAGATGCTTCTAAGAGCAGCAAGCTGACGTGTTCGAACCTGTTGAAAAGAACGGGTAAGGGGGGGGGGGGGTGTGTTTTAGAAGAAAGAAGCTTGTTAGCGAACAGGGCTAAAGGATCACCTTATAGATACAGCCTTTGGCATGAAACACTGTGTAAAAAAAGGTAGTTCTTACGATGCGCTCCCTAAGACTCGGTGACGGATAACGGTTCCAAAACCAATAGCTGAGAAAGGAGAATGTGTTGCGGGGAAACGGTAGAAGGAGAGGGGCGGGGGGAAACAAAAAAACCTCAACGTGGTAAATTTTGCGAAAACTTAAAGTGGCGACTCCGGGTATAAGGAAAAACGCTAGTTCACGGGAAAGTTGGGAACTCAAGGGATCATCTTTTTTACACCGCCATCGGAATCCAGTTTTGAAAACTGGGGACGTTTTCAGCTACTCAGGAGAATATAGGTTTTGTCGTTGAGGATAGGAGACCGAAAACACCGATTGGTTGGGGAAAAAGCAATTTGGCAGGCTATTTCCATCCTAAAAAAGGGGGAAAAAAAGGGTAATGGGGTTCATTAGGGGAGGTGAGGGGGAACGCAGAGGGCAAACGGGAGGCAGAAAGCCCTGTGTGTAACATACTACTGCCAGAGAAGCGTGCCTTGGGTGTAACTCGGAAGAAACGGACCCACGTCCGGTAAAACTCGGAGACTTTGCGGTCGATCGCAGTGAGACTCCAAAGGCGTTCGCCCGAAGAAAAAGAGGAAAGGTACAAACAGTGTCTAAGAGGGATAGAACTGGGAATGGCTAGGACGAACAAAATTTACTCTACGATGGGTTAAATGAGGGGCGCTCTTCGGTATCCACTAGCGAAGACGTAGCCAAGAGAATAGAAATGCTCATGGTAACACTACCGACAACATGGACGATAGTAAACCACAATTGAACCCTTCCTAGGTCTCATACTAAGGATACATTTCACGGGACCCCGTAAAGAACAGACTAGAAAAGCTGCTAAAAATTTGTGGCTCGCGGGCCTGAGGCCGCGAAGAGTAGAAAGCGGGGAATCATCACGTTGAAGGGCACCGGAGGCAGGGAGGCCACTTCGAGCCCCCTCGACGGGAGGGGCGTTCCAATTTGGGCATGCCAATTAAACGAAACGGGGGTACGGGTTTGACCTCCGAGGCCGCTTTTTTGTCTTAGCGCAGCAACGGCTGCACAAGTAGATCATCAGGATGCCCTCGCTACGGTTCACACCAAAAACCAATTTCACAGCCATGATTGAGTCCATCCTATCAGAAACGTAGGGCGGGTACGGCCGGGGAGTAAAAGGGGGCCGCCAAAGATCATTTTGGAGCGATTTCCTGATTCGGGGAGTGGCGCCAAGGCGATCTTCTCGGAAAAAAAAGCCGCTTTCACATCCCTTCGAATCAAAGAAAGGACCTGAATGATCGGTGAAAGGCTGGGGGGGAGCGGTAACTGAAAAGAAATTCAAAAATATCAGGTGGATTCAGAAACATCCGGGCGGGCGGGAGAACCTAGTTTGTGGAAATCGCCAACAGGCGGACCAAGGAAATACCATCTGTTATAGAAGAATAAGGGGGAAATTGGGGCGCTACCATCCGGCATCCAGGGGCTGGGGGAGCCAGGGGGCAGGGGGATTATGTCATAACTTTGGGGGGAAAAGGAAAGCTAGGGGGGGGAGTTGTTGCCATGGCGCGCAGAAATGACCTTCATCGGGGGAGGTCCGTCGCACTGCCGAAAAAGCGCGGGCCTAGGTTCAAATTTGCGAGCGGGGACGCTGAGACACGCCAGGCATCAGCAAAACATCTGATTGGGCTAAGCGGCCGAATTGAAGAAGAGAATTGGGTCGTTGGGATCGGGTTCTTCACACCGAAAGACTTATCGTTCAGCGTCAGGTGAGGAGAACGGAAAAACCTGGAATGCCGATCCTCCGAAGATGTTTGCACTGTTAACCGGGAGAGCAAGGAGGTGCTCTTTGTGGTTGGGGTGATACTTTTAAAAGGGGGGAGGTGGAATGGGAGAAACTCGATTAAAGGGTGTGGGGGACGGACCATTCCGTGGGGAAGGCAGCCGAAATACGACCGAGTGATGTGGCTGGCCGGAGGATAAAA
>Ga0179593_1508810_pt1 | contig 14396 bp, 16 predicted proteins | sample CZODoug2_1_08_16_FD_185931 | JGI IMG/M metagenome (GOLD analysis project Ga0179593, IMG submission 185931) | Vadose zone soil fungal communities from Angelo Coast Range Reserve, California, USA - CZODoug2_1_08_16fungal (PacBio error correction) | ecosystem: Environmental > Terrestrial > Soil >...
GGGTACGCAAAAGCAGGCACTCTGAATAAATAATATCATTTATGCGTGGAAGGGAGGGGAAAAGGAAAAAAAAAGGACTGTAAAAATCAAAATGACTATTCAGGACAGACAGGTCCAACCTAGGAAAAAATGCAAATGCTGTTTTCAGTGGGAGGGAGCAAGATGGAGTGGGGAGAAGGACGGCATTTGGTTGACAGGTTACAAATTGAGAAAAGGAAGAGGAAATTGAAAAAGGAAGGAGGAAAAGAGGACATCGGACATACCGGAAGAGACTGTGATTGATGGAATAAGATAAGATATCTGTGGAGGTCTAAAGACAAAATAGAAGTACCAACATGACTGTCGATGGTGTTAAGGGCACCTCCTGTCATATTATGGGGGGGGAAAGGTAACAGCAAGGAAGGAAGGGGAAAAGCTTCATTCAGAGGGGAGGGGGACATCACTAAAGAAAGAGTTCGGCTTCCACTGAAGACAAGTGAATCAAGGGGGGATCGGGGAGCATTTTATATCATCCAAATGGTTCCTTAGGGGAGAAAAGATAAGGTGTAATAGTTACGTTAATTGAGGGGGTCACGAGAGAATGAAAAAAATCGTAATGTTTCAAATAGGCACAGAGAAGAGGGGGGGGAGAAGACTGAATCATGCGAAGTAGGGAAATTGAAGATTTAAAGCCTAGAAAAAGGTTACATGGACGCGAAGAAGCAAGGGGAGAAAAAATTTGAGAGACCGCGCGAGGAACCAATAGGCTTCAAAAGTGAGCAGGGGGAAGGAATGGGGGGGAAGCGTAGGCAAGGGGTGAAAACGGGGGAAAGGGAAAAGTTGGTAACTATCGTTTAATGGCAAACAGGGGGAATAAATTCCAAAACTTAGGAAGGAAGGGGGGGACTCTCTGTCGTAAAGGGGCTTGCCCGAATCACGGGAGAGAGGATACGGAGCACAATTGGTAGTGGGGATGGTTCAGAGGATGACAAGAACTAATCTGCCTCCCACAACAAAAAAAAAAAAAGGAGATTGGAGAATTGGAAAGGGAATCAATCCTAACTATTACATCGGAAGTCATAAGGGGGGAAGGGAAGGGAAAGGGGACAGGGTTGAACACAAGGGAACTAGGTTCAGGTGAGGGAATGACGGGGGTGAGTCCTGATAGCCTTAAGAGAGTGGAAAGGGGATGAGGGGTACAGATTTTTTGGTGGGGGAGTCTTGGGGATTAGCGTGGGGAAGGAGAAAAAAAAGTAAGTCTAGAAATATGATGAGGAGGAGTTGCGGACATAAAGGCCCCAAAAAGAAAAAGGAATGAGGGGAGCCAATTGGGGGAAGATAAAAGTATTTATGTGAAGAATGAAAAGGAAAAGGGGAAAGAATAGAAAGGCTTCATCGAGTGCCGGAAAAAAAAAAGCATAACTGGCAAAGGCCCCTACTCTATCAATCGTTTTCTCTCTTGATAAAGAAGGATGCGACTCGGAAAATCCAATCGCAAAGTCTATGGAAACAATAGTTGGGGGAGACAGTGGTGTATTCTCAAAATACCCGCACACCATAGGTCGAAGCTTTAAAAAAAAAAAAGAAAGAAAAATAAATTTTAAGGGACTCAAAGGGGCAGATCTACAACTCTCACCTGGAGCTCGATTGGGGAAACATGAGCAAAAAGGGGCAGTCTCTAAAATCGACCGCTTGTAAGAAATGACTCATGAACGCGTGAGAGAGGAGGGAGACAAGTTCAGGGAAGGTTAAGGGAGGGAGGATTAAAAGATCCAACTCAGGGAATGACCAGGGAAAGCACTATCACAACAAAAAATGACCGAATAAACATGAGATTACACGAGTAGGTTGGGTTGAAAGGGAGGTTTTCCTTATGTGAACAGAAAGTACACAATTTGAGGAGGGGGGGGGGGCAAGGAAGTGGGCTGCTATTACAAGACACAACCGTACGTATCCCAGGTTGGGAAAAAAAAAGGGAAGAAAGATTAGGGAATTGCAGGGCGGTGTCAAGGAGAATCATGCTCCTTTAATACATCTTGGGGACCTTGTCGAACAAAAAAAAAAAGCAGAGGGGAAAGGGAAAAGATACCGTCACGAAAATAGGGTCCTCCGCCATATTTCATGGAGTTTACTTAGGAAGGAGGGAGGGAGGGAATCTTAAGCTATGTCGGGGGGGTAGTTTCAGTAAAAGGAGGAGGGGGAAGTATTTTGGGTGCGTGTATAAATTTATCGTGGTGGTTTATGGGGGAGGGGATAGGAGCAATTGGCAGAAGTATCAAGCGGAGGAACATTCTCCTCTAGGCCCTCAGGGAAGGAGGATGGGGATAATGACCCAAAATATATCTAAAAAAAGCGAGGGGAAAGATAATATATACCACAATAATGAGACGGAAGGGGGGGAGAGAAGGGCGAGGAGAGGAGGAACTGGGGAACGCCGATTAGCAACTGAAAAACTAAAAAAAAAAGAAAATGGTGGAAGAAGGTACGAAAACCGCAAAAGAGCACAAGATAAGAAAATACAAGATCTTATGGGAAGACAAAATGGAAAAAAGGAAACGGAAAAGAAAAGGAAAATGAAAATTATACAGATCCCTCAAATTACTGGGACAAGGGACAAAATGAAAGGGAGTCGAAAGATGGAAACCACGAGGGAAGGTATGGGGACCGGGCATTGCTAATCAAGAAGGGACACTACAGCGCCAGGGACAGCGGGAGGGGGGCTTCCCATCAGATTAAAAATGTAAAAGAGAAGAAAAAAGTAAGGGGAGAAACAATCAATAGAAGGAAGGGTAGGCTCTGTCATGTTTGAGGAAAACCACTCTTAATTAAAACCTATATTTTAAGACAACCCCGGAGAAAGGGGGAAGAGCATGAGAATCAAAGAAACCATTGGGGGGGGATCAGCGGGGAAAGGGGAAGGAGGAGTGAGTGCGTATTGGGGGACAGATTCGAAGATAAATTTCCCCCCTTCCTTGCTGTCAAGAAGAGAGAAAAAGAGGAGTATGGCGGGGATTGAAAGGGTTCTAGGGGATGATTCAACTTGCTATTAAAGCTTGGGGGGGGGAAATCAAGGAAGAGCAAACACAGCAAATGAATTATTTGCGTCAAAGGCAATCAGAAAAAGAGAATTGAAGAATTCAGGAAGAGTTTGTTTTGGGGGGGAAGGAGGATGGGGAAGAAAAAAGAAAAAGGAAAAACTAAAAAAACAGGATGTTAGGCAGGTTGAGGAGTTCGAGTAAAGATTGGGGCTAAGAAGCTGTATCCTCCGTGGATGGTATACCTTAAGTCTACCTGCAAAGGGGGCCATGGAAAGCGGGAAAGGGGTCGGATCTAGCATATTCAAAAAAGGGGGAAGAGAGCGGTGAGATTCTGAATACTTGACAGAAGGGGGGCGGAAGTCGTCCCACACTCTCATTCGGGCCTGAGTAAAGAGAGATAGCAGACTATCTTAGAAAGAGACTGGGAGTCTAAGAAAATGTAAAAAGACAGGGTGAACGGTGAGCACCCAAAAGCTTATAATAGCCAAAGGGGAAAAAGGGAGGAAGGAGGGAGAGAGGTGAAATAGATTGAAGCACCACGCAAATGCTGAAAGCAAAGAAAAGGTCACGGACTGAAAGGTGAAACAAGAGGGGGCTTTAAATGAGGGAGGGTCGTAATCTCAATTCAAAGGGGGGGTGGGGGGACGGGGAAGAAGCCGTTTTTGCCGCCCTTGCAATAATATGACAAGCACAGGAAAATGAAAGAATGGCTCTCCGACTATGACTCAGAGGACCCGGAAGGGAAAGAGTACCGGAAACGCACAGGGCGCGGGTTATTTCATTGTGCAAAACGCATGGGGGACCACGAAACGCCGCTAGGTTCAAAAAAGCCCTCTTGGGTCAGCAAAAGAGGGGGGAAGGGAGAGTTCTCCTCGCAGCGAGAGAAAGGCTGCGCGATTGGGAAATAGATCTTTCATGAGGGGGAAAGGGAGAAAGACAGTCGGACGCCAGACGGTCAATTTTTCAAGCGCGCAAAAAGAAACAGGAAGGAAGGGGCATTATAGGAGAAAAAGAGTGAAAAGGAGGGATTTGAAACAAATTTCAGCGAGTGCTGTGAGAAATTACCGGAACGAGCAAAGTCGCGGAGGGGGCTACGTGTCAATCGGGGGGGAGGGGGGGAAGAGGAAAAGCAGCAAATCCAGCGTACAAAGTTGTAGGCATTACCTATGGGCCACGACATCGAAGGGCATCTCTGGATCTTGGAGAAAGGAATAGAAAGGGAAGGAAGGGGTAAGGGTTGGCGTAAAAGGGGGAGGAGGGACTTAAACTCAACGGTAAGAAGATCAAGAGGGAAAGCAGTGTAATGTCAGGAAAGGGGGAGGGCGTAGAAGAAAAGGGTCGAGCTGCTTGAAAGAAATCACCGAAGTCGGAGAAGGAAAAAAGGGGAGAAATGACTAATGAGAAAACATGGCAGCCTCGTTCAATAGTCCATCTTAAGGAAGGGGGGAAAAAAAAGGGACAGTCAGGAAAGAAGCTTTCGTGTTCCGCAAAAAAGTCCAGAGCATTGGAAGAAAAAGGGGGGGGACTGAGGGGGGAGAAAAAGGAAGGAAAATCCAGTCTTGAAAGGTGGGGGGAAAGGAGGAGTGGAATTACGGCAAGGTAAACCTAAGAGGTAAGGTTGCAGATTTGGAGACAGAAGCCTTTGCAGGGGGGAGGAAGGACAGCTCATCTCAAAAAAAAAAAAGGGAGATAAACTATTATTGCAATTAATTCGACGACAGAAAAAAAGAAAGAAGGAAAAAGGAAAGTGGCAGGTCTCAAAAGTAGGGAAAACTGAACATGAAAATGAGAAAAGTCCACTAATGATTGGGCTTCAGAAGTCGCACTAAGCTCAGAAGCGAACATTCTAATTAAGGGGGGTGAAAAAGAAAAGGAGGGGGGGAAAAGGGAATGGGGGGGTTAACGTCTTAAAAAAGGACAGACCTTGAAGAGGCACATTATCGCGCTTAAACAAACTAAGGGAGGATATAAGGGTGATTGGAGGCGCTTTTCCAAGAAGAGAATAACTCCCGTTCAAGACAAAGAACATAAGGAGTAAAAAATAGGGGCGAGGGTACTGACACCTAAAGATTTGAAAGATTTGAATTGTGCCAAAAAAATCGAAATGGTAGGTCGGCATTCAGAGGGGATTAATAAGATGAACTCCACTTATGGCTGAGCCCAAGGAAAGGAGGGAAAAGGACTGGTCTCTTAGGGGAAAGATCCTTGGAAGAGGCTCACACAATTTTTTAAAAAATAGGGGAGAAAAAGCTTAATTTTTAATGGAAGAAAGTAAGAAGAGGACAGGAGTTCAAGGGGAAAGAGCATCACGGTGTAGATATAGCGAAATTAAGGAGGGGGAGTTCATGCATGGGAGCCTGAAAAGCTGGATGAGAATCTGGCAGGAGTGTCATAATCATTAGACCTAAAATCTAAACCCTACGAAAGAAGAAGAATGGAGTCTTCAGCAGAGGGAGAGGGAACTCTGAAACCTGGGGAAAGGGGGAAGGGGGGGAACAAGTATTATTGAAATAAAAGGGGAAAAATGCAAAGAGCGTGAAGACTTCTGTTATCTCTGGAGGAAATGGAAAAACATGCCACGTAGCGGAAACTTCCACGCAAGTAGTATGGAAGAGGGGAAAATGCGCGACATAAAGCTGCGCTCACAACGTTCCAACCAAAGGGGAATACGAAAAGTACAGAAAATCAACACGATAACAAACGACGATTCCACACTTCACACGGGGGCAAGGGAACGAAATGCGGGAGTGAGGTCGGGAAGGAGGCACAAGAAGAGGTTTGGGGTAGAAGGAGAAAAGTTTGGGGGGGGGGAGGGCAAATAATACTTATGTCTAATTTTATTAAAGGAAAATCCATTAATGGAAAAAGAGGGGGAGAGCTGAGGAGATAAAATAATTCACAAGAGGGGGAAAAATGAGAATGAGCCAAAATGTTGGGAAAAGGAAAACTAAGGGGGAAAGTATAAACGCTAAAGGGAAACAGGAAGCGAAGAGGGTTTTATCGAACATGTCATCCAAGAATTATGCAAGTTGGGGGAAAGAATACGTAGAGCATAAGACTTTCTAAATCTAAGGGAAAGGAAGAAGAGGGAAAAGTGACAACGTGAAGACGAGAAAAGAGACGATCAAGGGCATAAAGGGTTGAGAGTTGACGGGAAATAGGGTGTAGATCAAACGACATCCTCAGCGAAGACTCGGACAAAAAAAAGGGAGGGAAAGGATCGAGGGAAAGATCTGCTGGCTATGGGGGACAGAGCGGTTGTTAGCGCACGGGAGACAATGGGAAAGAGGAAAAAATCGCCCGCTGTGAAAGAAAAGCCTATAACATTAACCAGGAATAAGGGGGATCAAAGGGAAAGAGGGGGTAAAGGGAGTCGAATAGCAACAGGGCCGGACTCCGGGAAAATGAAACAGAAAAAAAAAGAACATTGTAAAGGATGAGGATTAAGGAAGAAAAAAAAAGGGGCTGTAGGAAAGGATCGGGGGGGGGGAAACCAGATTTGCGCATAAAAAAGGGGAGAGAAGAAATCGTTAGCGTCATTGTAGGTGTGTTTTAGCAGGGCAGGGGGGGGGGAGGAGAGCTCAAGAAAAGGACCCAATATTGTATGGGATTACCCACTCTGTGCCGAGTATAGGAGGAATGCGAGGAAGGGCATGCACTTAAAAACAAGGAAAGGGTCAGTCGCGGAGGAGGGGGACACAAAATCAGACCTAAGTGGGGGGAACGTATGGGGCCGACCAAGACGTAAACTTCCGCTGTCCATGAAAAGGTAGGGAGGGGAATATGTGGCACGAGATCAAGTGATCTGTTGCTTCAGGTCTGGGAGCTGTAAAAGCCGACGGGGGAGGGTAGGTTTACTTCTTCGGGTCACGGGCAGTCGCGGGAAGGGTTGTTGTTGGGGGGAGTATCCACAGGTCCATTGTTAAGATTTACGGAGGTAAGGGGGCAGAAGGAAAAGAAGACGGCGGGCAAAATTCTCACCTATAGATCTGGGGGGGGGGGGGGAACTGATTGGGAGTGAGGAAACTAGAAAAAAGCTCGGTCTCCAGCTCGGCGCTGGGTCAACAGCGTCTACTGAGCCCAGAGATAGGGGTCTTACTGGTTGCTTCTGCAAACTTAGGGGGGGAGAAGGGACTCTCTCACAGATATAAAGGAGGTTCTCAAAGAAGAATAAAAGTGCGGGATAGAAAAATCCGAGAAGACTAAAGAGCTGCAGGGCCTTAGACTGTGCCTGAATCTTTAAAACACTCATTAGAGCAGTTGTCACATAATGAGAGAAAAAGCAATAAAATTAAGTTCCTAATTTGGTAGAATACGCCCAAAAAGGAAGGGAACGGGGAGAAGGAGCCCGTGGCCGAAGGAAGAAATAATCATTAAAAGAAGGAAGAGAAAGCAATTCAAAGTAACCGTAGATAGTCATGAAGAAGGCTCCTTTTTCAAGACCAGCGTTGGGAAAAAATCAAGAGGGGAAAAGGATTGTCGGATCGTCGGCACGCCATATGTTTTACCGTTTAGACAGGGGGAGTGGCTGGCTACATCGGTTAGCAGTGTAGACCGGTCTTTCTCCCAACTTACCCGGAAAAGTGAGCTACGGTGGGAGACACAGTCAGACCTCGCCCAACCCAAAGGGAAGTAACTCAGGGGCAAATATTGCACTTGATTGTATTGATACGCAAAAAGACCGCGGAAAAAAAAAAAAAAAATATCAGAAAAGACTCCATATGAGAGGAGCAGGAGCGGTGAGATGGACACACCCACTGTAGCCAAAGGAGAAAAGCACGATCACACACACTGAAAGGAAGCAATAGCAAAGAACTAGAAGGTGTCAATGGGGTGGAGGGCTTCTTGGCCTGGGTCAGAAAAAGTTTTCGCTTGGCGCTGCGGACCAGATCACATCTGGTAACTCCACAACTACAGACCCCGAGACGTGGGTGCTAGCCCAATACCCCCCCTGACCTGATCAGTGCAGGTGATGCTTTTGAGGGAGGAAATGGCCAGCGGAAACACTTGGATCGATTGACGAGAGCCATCCCACCTCTCTCAAGTTTCAGGGGGAGAACTATTGAAAAGCGCGAGCGGCTATAAAGAAAGGGAGACGGTCAGGGATGGAAAAAGGATCAGAAGAATCTCTCGCTGGATGCGGTATTTGGCGCATAAAGGAAAAACTGAAAAAAAAAGGAAATCTATTTCTGCCTGAATCAGGTGCGGCTTAGATAGTAACTTGTTGGGACGCTGTTGAGGTAGCAAAAGACCCGTGAGCGTACGTGTGGCGGTAGCGACAAAGCATATCTGTTAAGGTTCGTGCCATATATGAGTGTTGCTCGCGATCAAGTGACGAATTGAAGGCCTTCGATTCGCCGGGAGGAAAGAGACTCTTGGCGACAAAAGCGGTAAAATAAGGAGGTGTACATAGAGGGACATCACTCCCTACCGGAAAGACGTTGAGAGTTGTGCATGAATCTTGCGAGCATCAAAATGGCGTCCCTCGAAGGGAAGGGGGGTAGGTTTAAGAAAAGCATTACTTCTGTCCTCGAAAATTCTCGCTTCAGGACTCACGGAGTCGCCCGGAAAAAGTTAAGGAGGATCAGCCGACTATCAGAGAATAGACAGCAACACAAGGGTAAATGTGAGAAACCTGAGAGAGTAAGGGGGTAACGGAGGAAGGGGAAGTAATTTAATTTGAGGAACTCATCTCCGTTGGTACAAGGCTTGAGGGGATGCTGAAAGTTAATAAGAGAAAAAAAGAAATTGAATGATCTGGAGACCCATAATAGGGACGAATAGGCGTGAGGGGAACGGAAGAACCTGAGAGTAAAACGGAATCGAGTTCCCAACCGTTTGGGGTGTGTGAAAGGGGGAAAAAAAACCCGCTAGTTAAAGAAATTGAAAGTTTCTCGTAAAAGGGTTCCCTCAAAAAGAGGAAGGAAAAAAAGTCTGGACTGAGGGGAGTGGGTGTGAATTTAATTTTAGGGGATCAAGGAAAGGAATAGGCTAAATAAATTTACGAAAAGATTTGTCAAGTTCGGCTCGGAAAACAAGTCAGTCAGGAGCAAGGAAAGAATAGCTAGAACAATACTAAGGGGAGGGGCCAGAGGTTAAATTGTTCCTCAATATAAAGGAATAAGAGAAAAAGGGAATTCCACTACAGGAAAAAAGGAGTGCTTGCCTAGATGGAACCCCAGGATAGCGTTCATTGGAAGAGAGGAGGGCAAAAGGTACCATCTCCCGCTCGCTGGTGGATCTTATAGACTGAATGGGACGTATTTGAACGGGGAAAGGACCAAGGTAAAAAAAAAGCTTTAGACTCCCGAAGGAGACTGCCCGGTGCTCAGAGTAACCATCGGGGTACGCTTGGAGGGAAAGCAACGGGTCGAGAGAGACTGCTTCTTGAAGCAAAGAATCACTCTATTTCACCTAATAGGAGAGAGGGAGGCAAGGAATATTGGGGTGGTCGCGAGGTGACAGTAAGATCGGGGGACTAAAGAAAAAAGCAGGGGAAAAGAGGGAAGTGGTAGAGTTACCATGGGCGTTCTAAAGGGGGGGATGAGGGGAGGTCAATTTCCCCTTTCCGGGAGCCAAGCCTGACCAAAGGTATTGCAGAAAGGATGAGGGAGGAAAGAAGGTTAGGAGGAAAGGACGAGACACAACACTGGGAAGGGAGAAGGGATAATGAATGTACAGAACAGGAAAATAAATGTCCGACGAATAAGATCAACCGTCACCTGAGAAGGGCGCACCCGTAAAAGGGAAAAAGGAAAACACGTTCCAAATAGGTTTACTAATTCTCAAGATATGCAGCCTATGCCAATTGAGGAGGTATGGGAGGGGAAAACTGAATAGGGGAGGGGGTGCATTCCCACTCCAATGAAAGTCAAAGGGTGGAAATATGAGAAAAGAATAGTCAGTGAAGAGGAAAAGGACTGGAAAGGAAAGAGGTAATCTCTGTAGGGAAAAAATGGTCTATAGACAAGGTCCTTGCGAAAAAGAGGTAATGAAACCTGGGATTTAATAACGGGGGGAAAGGAGGATAGGGAGGGGTGGGAAATGGTACTGCAAAGGAAAGAATCAGTAACTGTTCAGAGGTAGGGAAGAGGAAAAGGAAGGGGACTTCCCAAAAAGGGAAAGTTCCCAAGACTGTTTTCCGGTCTAAGGGGGGAAAAAGAAAATTTGGTGGGGGAAAACCGTATGGGGACACATCTCAGAATTTTTTGTCGGGGCCTTAAGATCTCGAGTGAAACAGGCGGGTGGAGAAGTTCAAAATGGGAATAGAAATGTTTTGATAGGTCAGCTAAAGGATTCAGAAAGGGGGGAAAGGAAGAAAACTTGAAAGGAGAAGGGACCGAAAATGCTTCGTGTCTATAATCCTTCTCTATGAAAAAGGAGATGGGAGGAAGGCAGATGGCGCGGGGCAAGTCTTCAATAGCCTATAGGGGGGTCGAAAAAATGAAAGGGGGAAGTTTAAATAGGGAGGGGAGTGGGGAAATGGCCGATCAAAAAAACTGACAGCTTAGGGGGGGGAGGGGTGCGAACCTCTGTCGAAATGGACTTACACTTGGACGACTTGCTGATAAAGAGAGAAAAAGGAGGGAAGGGGGGGAATGGGTGCAGAGTAGGGGGAAAAGAGAGAAGAAGCAAACGTACCCTCCCAATTCTAGGGGAGACAAAAAAAAGTACAGAGACGCGGTTTACCAAAGAAAGGTTCCTTATCCTGGTAACGTGGAAGAAATGGGTTTACGAGGTGGGATGGGAGAAAAATCCGGCACCGATATTTACTTCGAAGTTGCCACGTGGGGGGAGGCGGCAAACTAAGACTGGAGGCCTGCGTTATTGGAAGAAAAGGCTTTAGAAGACTAAGGGGGAAAAAGGGATTAAGGAGAGCATCTGGGACATTCTAGACGGGTTGGGGGGGGGGGAAAACGAATGCCAAGATGTCGGGCATTTCTTAAAGGGAGGGCGGGACAAAGGAAAGGCGGCTTAGTAAAGAGATTGTTATAAGACTATAAACATATTAGCAGGATACTGAGAAGCAGGCACGGGGAGCCATAGTCCTTTTACAAAAAATCGTGTAGAAGATCAAAAGACGCAATATTTTCAGAGAACAAAGGTTGGGGCGATGACATTTCTCTTGGGGGAGAAATAAAAGCGCAGAAACGACGACCAGTTAAATGAAAACCTATACCTGAATACGGCGTTGGAAGATCTGCCCGGGAAACGACCACATCACACAATGGAACGGGGGGGAGAGGTGGGGAGACGGGATACAGGACTTTAAGAAAAAGAAAAAAAAAAAGAAGAACAGAATAATCGCAGGTGAGGACAACTAGAGGAAACCCTTAGAGGGGTTCCAGGGAAGGGGGTAGGGATTAAGAAGGCAAAAAGCGAAAAATGGTCTACCATCCGCTCGAAAAAACATGAAAGTAGTAGGATTCTCAGGAGAGGAAAAAAAACCGGAAAAGGTTCTGGAAAAAAAAGAGTGTCATGAAAGACTGGGGGGGGGAGAAGACTGAAACGAAATCTGAGGGGCTCAGGGGCTGGTTTCGCCGGAAGGGTTAAAACCTACAATAGGGGGGTGACTGGGGGTAAATACCAAGTTAATCGGAGTGACTAGGGTAAATGGACGATGGGTGGGGGGAAAGGGACGGGGAAGAAAAGCCAGGGCTCCGTCACAGTAATCGAGAAATAGGGGTTCTATGAAAATCCGAAAGGGAGTGTACAAGAGAATATAAAGGGGTTTGAGAGGCCTCTTCTCTCCTCTTAAATTTAGGAAAAAGAGGAGGGGGACTTCGGAAAGGAACCAAAGAGTTTCTGGGGCTGTGAGTCCTGGGGGGGGACCAGTAGAGAGGGGTGGGGGGGGGGGCGGAGAAAATGGCCAAATGTAGCGGGGGTTTAATTGTGATTTCTTTCTCTGTTTTCAAAGAAGAAAGCGTAACAGGACGACTAGAGAAGAGACTTCAGGATTCCGGGTGGAAAAACGGTCGAGCAAAACAACAAAGAGATAGGTGGAAAATACTATATTTAGAACCAAGGGGAGAAGGAGGGAATTACGTATTGAAAATATAAGAAAAAAAATCCATTAAAGGACGGGTAAAACAAAAGAGGAAACGGCGACCGTGTATCAAACCCGAAGCCCGCAAAAACGAAGAAAAAAACGGGCAGGCAGAAACTCCAAAAAGAAATGCATATTCTAGTTGGAGAAAAAGAACAAAAAAAGGGATTCAGGGAAAGGGGGAACAGAGGGAAAGACTTATGGTTCCAAGAGAGCAAATGAGGATTAAAGAGAACGGAAAGGGGTGTCTTTAGAAAAGACAAGAATCGCCTGGCCAGAAAGACACGGTCGCCATTCAAACAAGGGAATCCATTACAAAGAGAAGTGGGGGAGGGGAAAGAAAAAAGGCCGGCGCAAAAACCAGCAGAAATGAACGACTATTAAAAATTTTAGGAAAAACTATAGGAAAAAGAAACCATACAGATGACGGAAGTGAGAAGCCGAAGACCTGGTGTATGGGGAAATGTCCCTTCAAAGTGAGGGGGGGGGGGGGAAGATAAGACAGAACCAGACTCCTTTACCACGCCCTGTGGGAAAAAGGGAAGCATGTAAATGATGGCTTGGAAACATGGGTTATAGTGGAGGGGAATGAACAGCGGAGATTATCCTTGAATCAGTTTAAAGGACCCAACAGGGGGAGAATCAATGGAAAATGTGTGTGTGTAGGCTTTTGACGAACAACGCAGGAAGAGAGGAAGGGGATAGTTTGGGGTAACCACGCAATTGGGTCTGTTTTAGTTTAGAAAAAATCCAAAAAAGGCAAAGAAAAAGAGCAAACATGAGAGTGGAAAGAGGCCTTGAAAGACCTTACTTGTTCCACGAGAGGCTGTAATCCGACGGTGTTAAGAAAGAAGGAATGAGACTACGTCACCAAAGAGTTTCCAACATAGAGGGTATCAGAGAGGGAATAAGGGGAACTTGAGGAAGAGGGGGGGAAGGGGAAAATCTGAGGGCGGGTCTCCTTTTCAGAATGGAAAGGAGTGAACCCAAGATCTCAGAAGAAGTATCTTTGGGGGGAAAGGGATTAAATCTGCGTCCTCACTCCTCAATGAGTTGGACTCAAAGGGAAGGAATTATTGAGAAAAGAGGAGAAAACTCGCAGTAGAAGAAAAACAAAAAAAAAAAAAAAAAGAGGATGAAGAGCCAGCCGTAAAAAGCCTATCTATTCAGGAACTCTGGAGAAGCACGAGAAGGGACCCTGATTACTGGGAGAGGGGGACCCAACAACCACACCCCAAAAACCAAAAACCCCCCCAACCAACCCCCCACCCAAACAAGAAAAAAAAAAAAACAAAACCAACCCAAAAACCAGACAAATCATTAAAAACGGACCAATCGGCTTACTGTGGGTTTTCGTCAGAAATAGAAGGGGGGGTGGGGGAAGGGGATGCAGGAAGGAGGGTGAAAACTCTCGCCCCATCCAGAACAACTTTTGGATAAAAAAAGATCAGTTCCAAATAGGAGGGAAGGTTTCCCAGGGAATAGGAAAAAATCCCTGTTAGGTCTTGGGGGGGAGGGTTGACAGGGGGTGACATTGGAAACAAAAAGCTCAAATAAATCAAAAGTTATTAAGGGAGGGGAAGATCTTGCAGTTTGCGCGTCGCCAGAGGGATAAATTCCTTCGCTATTCGGTTTGGCCTGAGGAGGGGAGCACAGAGTATCAAAGGGGATCTCTGAGAAGGGGACTTGAAATAAATGAGACTCAGGGAAACAAGCACCGTTAAATCGCCCTTCCGTCAGGCTCGGATACAAGGAAGGGTCCTCTGGAAAGAAGGATACGCCTGAATCCTACTACATGGGGGGCAAAGGGAAGAACCCCTGGACGTGTGATAAAGACGGGTAAAAAAACTTCTGGAACTCCAAACATATTAAGGGAAAATAAAGAGAGGACAGGGGGGCAAGGACATATGCTCTCTCAGTGTTGAGCTTCCTCCTCTTAATGCCGAGCCACTGCATATAGGTACTGGGGGCGGAAGGGAAAGGTCGGGAAGTTAAGCCAACAGCGAGCAGTTTGTGAACTGGAAAGGAGTGTTATAAAAAGAAAGTGAGGATAGCAAACTGAGTCTGAATTCTCATCATAACCTCTGTCAGAGTATGAAAGACTGAAGGAGAGATTCACCTCCTGTCCTCTGGGGAACTTTGAAGGGGCAACAAAGCATCAAAAAAAGCTTTGTTAGAACCAGACGCAACATGCCGAAAAAGAGGGAAACTGGGGGGAAGGAGAGGCTGAGTCTACTTGCTAGTGGAAGGTGAAGTAGGGAAGGGGAAGTCCCCTGGCGGTTGAAAAAAAAGAGAAAAGGTAGTTGCAAATTACCGAAGAGCCGAGTGTCGTC
>Ga0179593_1571463_pt1 | contig 14396 bp, 7 predicted proteins | sample CZODoug2_1_08_16_FD_185931 | JGI IMG/M metagenome (GOLD analysis project Ga0179593, IMG submission 185931) | Vadose zone soil fungal communities from Angelo Coast Range Reserve, California, USA - CZODoug2_1_08_16fungal (PacBio error correction) | ecosystem: Environmental > Terrestrial > Soil >...
CGCCAAAAAAGGGAAAGGGAGGGAAAGAAAAAAATGTTGTTACCTCAGACCAATCGAAAGGAACACATCGCCATGTTTAAGACCACTTCAAAGAAAAAGAAACAGCGTGAAGAGAGGGGAATCGATGCCAAAAGGGTGGGGAGACACTAGCGATTGTTGTAATATCAGGGGCAATAGGGGCTTCACAATGAACTCGGGAGGTAGGGGGTTTTGGGGGGGGAAGAGGTTGGCGCGTCTTTTTATTGGAAAAAACAGGAGGCAATAGGAAACTGAATAGAGGGGGAATGCCGGTGCGGTCCGGAAAGGGAAAAAGGGCAACCGGCGGGCGCAGACTTGGCGAAAAGGGGGGAGAAAGAGCTCGGTGGAAAAACGACATGGAGGATCGGAAATGTTACGACGGGGAAAGGGAAGAGCGGGAAAGTAAAGCTTTTGCGACGCGAGCGAAAAAAAGGGAAAAGGAAAAAATTCCAGTTGATAGCGATGGAGGGGAACGCAGCAAAGCCGTCTCCGGTCTCGCAGCAAGCAAAAGCAGAGAAGAATCCTTGACGGTCTGAAGCGCAAAATAAGAAGCCAGAACGGAAAATGCAAATGGAAAGGCATCACGCATTACCAAGAAACTCGGGGAGGGGGGAGGACGGGAGCGCCGAATAAGTCAACGACTGTCCTCAGGCAGGCACGCGAGGAACACTATTGAGTGTCCTACTTCGACGATAGTTTACGAAAAAAAAGGGGGGACTGAATGCTTTTGCTCTGTGTTACGGGAAAGCTTCGCCTTTTGCGTCTCGGCAGGGGAGGCGGGATTGCCATGAGTTTGTAAGGCGAGGTGAAAACTCACCGTTCTCGCTTGGAGTGGGGAAAAAAGCAGGGAGCGGGGCGTGAATAAGCTGTAACCAGGCGGGGATGCCCTAGACGTAAAAGGGGGAAGCCGTATCACGCTCCGAAGGGGACTAGGTTGCGGGAGACGAACAACATTTCCCAGCTTCAAGGGAAGAACCTGAAGCCGCGCCAACCTAAGCTGCGAAGGGAAGGGAGATCCTGAATATAGGCACAAATCTAGGTCATAAGTTATCGAGGTGAAGCCGGAATGAAAGAGAAAGGAGTAGCTTCCTTAATGACAGAGGGGCACCTGGGCTAAGTATCAGAAAAGAAATTATCACATAGGAAATCCCGAACAACACACCGGTTCGCTAAGGTTTCAGGGAAGAAAAGAAAAATCGGTAAACACTTTGTCAGCATGGAGAGTTGCATTGGGGGGCAAAGAAGTCACTACAGTTGCGTTTAAATCAATTCGTTCGGCGTTTCTTTCCAGGGAGGTCTGGATCTAAAATAGGTGGGTAAAAGTATGAGAAAAGCTCAAATATCGGGGACTGGGATTTAAAGAATTGATAGAAAAAAAAGTATAAAAGAAGGGACTAGACGGGAGTTCCAGCGTCAGTTCACCGATCATTTGCGACGGACAACGGCCACCGCTATTGAAGATAAAACAGCAGGTACCCAATCGTGAGGCGTAAAAAATGTACAAGGCCTGAACGGAATAAGGAGGTTTGGCCGTCGCCTGCGGCGGAGTTTTCTCGCCCTTGACAGAAACTGGCTTGGGAAATGAAAGGGGTTTTAAGCTTTCTTAGTCTGCTCTTCGGGACTAATGAAAGCCAGAATGGCATCTGTCATCAGAAACTCAAAAGGGAAAAACGGGCCGGACGTCGGCTAAAGTAACTCAAGAACTAAAAAAGGGGGGTTGTAGTGGAGGATAGAAAAACACCGTTAGAGGAGGCGACGGAGTGGAGCGGCTAGGAAAAGCGCTTTCTGGGGCCCAAAGGATGGGGGCCTAGGGAAAACAGAGACAAAGACAAGCAGCGCGCGAGTATATCTGTAAAGGAAAGAAATGAAGGGGGCGTATATAAAAACATAGAAAACCGAAAATTAACCCTTAGCTGGGGCAACAAAAGACCAGAACGGGTTAGAGTGAAAATCGCGACAAACCTAATAAGGGGAATCAACGAAGCTAAAACCAAGGAGGGATAGGTTCACAGAATAAAATATGAGGAAAAGATCGGGGGGGAACTGAAAGGGAGTGGACAATAAACAGAAGATGTAAAGAGAAAAGGATTGAAAAGAAGGCGCTGGGAGGATACTTGAAGGGAAAAATTGACTGGGGGGGTGGAAAACCGTAAAACATAAACGCGCCTGGAGGGTTCTTTGATCGGTAAAGAATTTCAGAGCAGGGAACGGGGGTCAAAGGAGTCGAGAAGGTCAAAACGAATTTAAAATAGAGGGGGGGGAGAACAAAATTCATAGCAAAAGAAGCGAAGATCTAAGCAACTGATATCATGGGACAGGCTCAAAAAATGTCTTGGCAGGTCTTCCACTGAAAAAGTACTCATTTAAAGACTAAAAGTCGGGGGGAAGGCAACGGGGGAGAGGTTCGTCAAACGGGAATGCTGCCCCAAGGAAAATCCGGTTTCAAAAGGGGATTTGCCGGAAAGAATCCCCGGCATTCACGCGCCCTCTAGTTTGACAGTACACTGGAAAAGCAGCAGAAGTTCACCCCCAATAATCCAAAAAATAATCTCGAACAAGAGTAACTAAGAGAAAGAATAAATTTAAGCCCCTAGGGCCTGTGTAGAGAGGACCAGGAAAGCTCTGGGGCGGCACCCACACGATTTTTGGGGGATCGAAAGGGGAATGGGGGAAAGAGTCCAGACAATCTCAAGAAGGGGGGGATGCGAAAACCTGGCGATGGAATCTTGGAAAAAAAAAAAAGGGGGGCCTTTGATGGGAACTTTTTGATTAAATGAAAGAAGGGAGAGATGGGGCGGTGGGGCACACACCAAAAACAAGGGAGGGGAGAGATACGCGTCCTGACATCTTGCACAGCGAGCCGAGAAAGGTCAAGCAAAAAACGGGGAACCATACAAGAGGTTTCGAACACAACCGGAGAAAATCGCGAACAGAGCAAAAAAGAAAAGATAGGATGAAAGTGGCAAGAGAGGATGAAGACATTCCAACATCGAGAGTTTGGAAATAAAGAAGGAGGTGGGGGGTAATAAATATATCAACCTTGAATAGTGGCCTAGTAGATGGAGGGTGGGGGCGGACGCTTACAGTTTTGCATGAGACCTGAGGACAGTACGGGGGGAACTGACCTAGAGCAGTGCTACATTCAGTATGAAGAGGAAACGTAGAACGTCGGCAGGCAGAACTTTAGTGGCTCAACGCGTTAGAACTTACCCGAAGGGAAAGGGATAGAGAAGATAAAAGGGGAGTACTGGGAAAGAACTGGCAATCACGTGGTTAAAACATCGCGGGACTAATCAAACAGGGGGGAAGGACAGCTAGATCGAAAAGTTTATCGGGATATTTTCGTGGAATCAAGTTTGCAAAACCCGGACCTTCTCGAAGAGGGTGCAGACCAATGAAGAACTAATTACCCGGGTCATGGAGTCCGAGAGCACGAAACCTACCGAAGTTATCGATCGGTAAGACGGCATTCAAAGGCGAGGGGGGGAGATTTACTAAGTAAAAAAGGTCTTCTAAACGTTAAAAGCTTGCATTGAAATCTTTTCATGGGGCGGGGGGCAATAGGACGAATAGTTACCGGGGAATATGATTGTGCAACGAGGGGGGAGGAAAATCTGAAGGGGGGGGGTTATCCCGGGGCGGAGAACCGGCCAGGGAGCTTCTCCCTGGATTTAGGGGAGGGAGTTTGATTCACTCTTTTATAGCGTGTGGCAAGTTTGCCGCCGTGGGAAAGTGCGGGGGAACGGTAGGAGGGGCGAATTTGGGATCCTAGCGCAACATGAGGGAAGAACGAAAGTCAATCAACCGCATCCGTCTCCTTTGCTATGGGGACCATGAAAAAGTTCCTTAAGGAAGCCAAGGGCCTATGAGCCGCGCGCCGACCTATACGTGAGATCAGAAAAGTATGAAAACAAAGACAAGAAGCGAGGTCATCCGGTTCTATTTATCGATGTTCCTAAAGGCAACGATAAGGGGGGGAAAGGGGAAGGAATGGAAGGGGAAAGGGAAGAAGAAAATCTCATGAAAAGCCAACGGCCTTAAGGGGCGAATGTTCCAGGGCAGGGTAAGGGGATGACCTTTTCTCAGCTGGAAGGTGAGGGGATAGGAACGTCACACAATAAGTCAAACGGGAAGGCTGGGAAGCAATGGAAAGAAGAATGACTGGGGGAAGCGGCCATTCAAAGCTGGTGGGAGTGAAATTAAACGATTTTTACTCATGAAGAAGTAGTTGGGAGAGAGGAAAAAAGTACTTACTTCTTCACAGAAAGTAGATACTTCTAAACATATTCTACCATACATTTCAAATCTTTGCGAGGGGGGTCCCTGCAACCGGACTTTAGTTCACCACAGAAAAAAGAAATCCGGGCATCGTTCTGAACGGGAATTCCTCAAAGAAAAGTTACATTTGGGGGGTTGTGGACGAAAAGATCTGAAAAAAGGTGCGCGTACGTCTGCAAGAGGTTTTAGAATGCGGGGTGTTGCGGGAGGGTCCTGCAAGCGTCTCCGTGGAGAACCAGAGGGCCCTTTCATAAAAAATCCAAAAAATGGGTTACTTAACTAAAAAAAGGTTAAAAAGAGGGAGGCTGAGGGGGAAGTGCTTCGATCGTTAGCTGAATTTTACGGGAGTGCAGGAGTAAGCAAAAGAGTGCTACAGGGAGGGGAAATGGTAAACGGAGGAAAAGAGAGCTCGGATCCTCTCGCGTCTGAGCAGGGACTCTCTTCATCATTTCTAGGGGCATAAACATAGCAAAAACATTTACGGTAGAGTAACAGTAAGATACCTCTGGGCCACTGCCACAAAGCACGAAAAAGGTTCTCGGTCCTCAAGGATACGTCTAAAAAAACCAGCCCATTGCCGGGAGCACGATCGGAAAGATTTCCTTTCCCACAGCAAAAGAAAAATAGGAGTGACTTGTAAAACTAATCAGGGAAATAAAAAAATGATTGCAGAGCTATTGTAACAGAGACCTGATTACGAATCACCGGCGGGGAGTTACACTTGACTGCTAACCTTTTCAAAACTTGGCAGATGGGTAGGGCAGGGGGCCAGATCGGATCGAGCGCCTTCTGGCAACTCTGAAAGGGAAGATAAAGATCGGAAACGGGATGAAGGCGAGAGGGAGTGGTCTCCGAAGAAGACTTCCCGTAGACGTGTTGCAATTAAGCTATCTGCAACGAAAATAAAGACTGGGGGAAAAGGGGGCAGGGTACAGCCCGTGTGGTTGAGAGAGCTACTGTCGCCAATAGAGCCAGTGGATTCCTTCAGTCTCGGGCAGTAAAGCAGTACTAGAAGAAGAGACTTGTTTATCTTTCACTCTAAAAAAGTTTAGCTCAAAGGAATGAAAGCAGGGTCCCTTAATTTAACTTGGAACTCAAGTCTCACGCAGGAGAGTCATGATTAAAAAGGGAGAGAAGGCCCCCATCATACAAAAAGTAAGACGAGAACGAAACCCGTTTAAAATCGCTGTAGCATTTAATGAAGTGGGGTCCAAAAAAAATACTGGAGGCCCAGACCACTTAGCTATGGGAGGGATAGAGTTGAAGAGGACAGCATGCTAGGTTGACCTGGGAGGTAATACCTGAGATGTGAGAGTCGCACCAGATCTTGGAGTAGGGAAACAGGGGGTGAAAATGCGGCGAGGCAGATAGGGTGGGAGAAAGGGGCGATCTCGAAATCCACACCCAACGGGAGGAGGAAGAAAAAATCCTTAAGTTGCACAAAGAGAATGGCGCGTTGGAAATTAATACGACTCGTTGACGGGGGAAAAAAGAAAGGTTATGGAACAAAGAGCCAGAACGCTTGAGGCATGTCGGAGGAAAACATCGATATCCAACTAGAAGTGTTTTAAGACAGGAGAGAGTTTGGGATAATTGCATATTATTAATAAAAGAGGTGGAGGAGGGGGGAAAGATGGTTTAGAGAGGGGTCTTTGATTAGGAAACGGCGGCGCGAGAGGCCAAGACCGGAAAGCAAGGGTGCTACAATAGATTCACAGACATAGGCACCGGAGAGGGGATGAGGCAAAGTACGTTGGGAGAGCAGGACCCATAAAACCGAAGATCTGAAATGATTACTGAGGGGCTGCAAAAGACTGGAAAAATGGTTTCTAGGGCGACCTCTGGGGAGCTCCAACGCCAAAGGAATATCGCCTTAAGGGGTGAGCGTGTCAGTGGGGCAGAGCGCTACTTTTCCAACCGAGACCGTGGAAGAGTGTTAAACATCCACAGCTGACCTCAGGAATCTGAAGTGCCTAGGGCGAAAAAAAGAAATGTCAAAGTCCCTGAAGAAATTTACGGGGGGGGAATGGACGGAAACATAACAAAGGACGCCAAGAAATTAGCGCGCCACCTTTACTCACCGGGGTCACGGAAGTATCTTCTTTCAATCGAGCAAGGGGAAATCCTGAGGATTTTCTTTCACTACCGTTCGCGAGAGGTTTAAAAACGTGTAAACGATTTACAGGGCGTAGGGGTGGAAAGGAAAGAGCTGGTACCTGCGGCGGAGTGCGAGAGGTTTTAGGTTGGATTTGTAACTAATACTAACGATTCTGAGCTTTAAGGGGAAAAAACAAGGGGGGAAAGAGGGATAGCCGGGTCAAAGAGCGCGTGGGGCCGATGACGAAAAATGGATGGAACGCCTCGTGACTATCTCCACGAGAAAAGAAGAAGTCGGGGATATGTGCGTAAGAAGACGGCCAGCTTCGAAAGAGTAGCAGCGATGCTCCAACTCCGCGCAGGGTCATCTAACGGCGAAAGAAATTATTCCTAACAAACGCTGAGTTAGTTTGGGAAGGGGTATATACGTCCGGGGAAAGGAGAGTTTCGTGCCTACCTGGAACTGGTCCTGAAAAAGACGCGATGAGCAGACTATGAAATCCTGGGAAAAAGGATCAAAAAGGTCTGAGTGCGATTCCGCAGTGAGAACCGGTGACTAAAGCTGAGCAGGGAAGTACAAAAAACAAATGTCACTACTTCGGGGGCTAATCTGAAATATAGGGGAAGAACTAGTGAGGCGCGTGACCATGGTTTGGACGAATGCAAAAGAAAAGATCTGAAACTGATCTGAAGATTTTTTAAGATATCTCTCAACAACAAAAATTAGGGGGAATTCGGAGGGTATAAAGGTCATTTCAACCTAGATGGAGGCGACTTGTACAACTGAATGGTAGTCCAGACCCCGCCGTCGTAACGCACAGTGCGGGGCCAATGAAATCGGCGGATTGGGGGGGACTTCGATGCTCGGCAAGCGTGAAATGGAATCGACAAATCGACTGTAAGGGGGGGGGGGGCCGGGATACTTCTTCTCGGGAGCTAAAATACGTGCCCAGTCAGGCGAAGACAAGCGCAATTTGCAGGGACCGTCAGTCAGGATAAAGAGAAAAAAGAGGGGGAGGTATTGATGAATAAAGGTTGAGGTCGGAAGGGATGGAGAAATTGCGAGCGGAGTTAACGCAGAGGGGGAAAGTCGAAAGGAAATGGTCCCTGAACCAGAAATAGATCCTGGATCCGCGAAGAGGATCACTCACTGAGGTCCATCCTTTTTAGTCGGGCATTCTCGAAAAGGGACAACGCGCGGACCGCCTTCGGGGGCAACTTTTCCAAAAGAACAGAATGGGATATGTGAACAATATAGCCTAATAAAGGAACATGGCAGAAGAATAAGGGATAAACCGTGTGAAAAGGGCAGTATCCACATAAAAATCGGGGAAATGAAACTATAGAAGGGAGAAAGAATATTTTTGAGAAAATGGATGAATGAGACGTGCAGGAGTGGACGGCGTCGGTAACGAAAGTAGGGGAAGAGGGGGGTCCGGAGGTCCGAGATGGAGGGGAAGGACTTCGCGGATCATGTCGTTGGAGGGCGGTATAGCTACCTTGGGAAGAAAACGTGATTTGGGTGACCCAGTGAGGGGGAGAAGTTTGGGGGGCAAAAAGGGCGATCTTCCCCCTCAGATCAAAAGGGAAGAGGAGGCGTAATGCCACGTTGGGAGAGCGGTCAATAGGTTAACCAAGTGCCGGATTCAAAGAGAGAGATACCGCCTTACTCTTTAAGGGAAACGGAGGGGGGGGGAAGACAGTTTGAAGGACGAAAAGTGGGGAACTAAGCAAAGGGCCTTTCCACGGTGTGTGGGTCGGAAGAAGAAGCATTGGTGCAGGCCCTGCTAAGGTGGGAAGAAAACGCGAGCCGACGGGCCCAAAGAAATCACCAAAAAGAAGCGAAAAAAACCTAGAATGGGGGGGTACTAAAAATAAAAAGTAAGGAATCGAGGGGGGGATGCCATTGGAATGTCAAAAGTAAATCAGCTTGGGGCACAAAAACTTACGTATTTGGGCAAAAACTTAAGATGGAATAGAAAGAGCTAAAGCTCCGCTTGGCAGGGGTTAAAGGGGGGGAAATAATGGTCAGCGGTGCAAAGAGCTGGGCGGATGGGAAAAGTACAGCCCTATGACCCGAGGGGCAAGTGAATGGTAGGATCTCTCCAAAAGAGGGGAAGGAGGAAAAGGAAGCCCTTACATAATTGCAAAAAATAGGGCGCAATAACAAATTTGGGACCCACCTCCAAAGGGGAAAAGGTTGGAAAGAGACACAAGGAACAGGGTATTGACAACAGCGCAAAAGATCTTGGGAGATCAGGGAAATTAAAAGCGATAAAGATAAGAGAGGGGATAAGTTGGGGTGGGGCGACAACCACTAGCGGTTTAAGAATGGAAAACAGGTCATCGGGCTTAAATTCCTCGAAGTACTGTTTGGGATGGGTAGTTCAATGGCGCGGGGGTGGATGATTGGGAACTTCTGTCGCGACGGGAGTGCACTACGTAGGTCGAAACAAATGTCCTGCCAACGGTACCCGGGCCCGGGAGAAGACAGTGATTTGGGACAAACTTAGAAATGCCGCGCGTACCCTCCTACACCGAAGCTAATCTAGGATAGGTAAGGGAACGAGCTGTAAGAACTGACAAAGAAAGGGGGCTGAACAATAAAGGGCCTGCACGATCGCAATTCAGTTTACGAGTTAGGGGGCGAGCACTTGTGTAGAAATTCGGCGAAAGCAGCATCTAGCCGGGAGAGGAAAAGTCAAGCTCTTTACCTGAGAAAAAAAGAGGGAAAGGCCGGAAGGAACGAATGGAAGGATAGCTTTAAGAATTCAACCAAGAAAAAGGGGAGAAAGTGAAGGGAAACGGAGGACTAGGAAGATTCTTCATTCAATCGCGATTCAAAGAAGTGGAAATCTTCGCTAAATGGGTACCGAATACCTACGATTGGGTCTAAGGGAAGGGATCTTGGTGTTGGGACGTTAGGAGGCAGAGATCGCCTTATTATGTGGTGACTCAAAAGTTATGGGAGAAATTTGGGGCAGGGATCCGGGTAGGAGGGAGGGGGGGAGTGGGCAGGAGAGTAGGGGACTAGAACATTGATGGACCTCCTGTCTTTATAACGCAGGATACTTATTGGGAATGGTGCGGTAAGAAGGACATTTCCCATTAGATAAGCAGCCAGATTCTGGGGCTAAGTCGAAGAAAAGAACTCAGAGTACTTGTGATTAGAACCGTTCCGGGGGAGAATCTATCCAATAAAAGCCGCACTTTGAATAACGGTTCTATTTTAGGAGGAGGACCGGATTTCACAGGGCGGTATAGGGAAAGCGTGTCAAGGAAGGAAAAATGAGCGCCGATAAAAAACGAGGAACTGGAAACACACACTCTTCTGAAAGGAAGGGGCCGGGGGAAAAGCTATCGTAAGTGCGCATCTTGCCATGTGCTTGACCGAGAGGTATAAGTTTCATGGAGCAGCTAAAAACGAACGGTTACCGCTGTTGCTTTATCTGCATGCAACAGGGGGGGACTTGGGAGGGAAGAGTGAAGGAAAAAACGGGATAACTAGGGGGAGAAGACTCCATCAAAAAGAGGGGAGAGAGCTCTTCTAAAAATTTCCTCCAGCGCAGTTACGGGAGGACAGCGCTTCCACGACTGCTGCGGTTCCGATCCAGAACCAGAGACGCAAGGGAATCGGCGCCTGACTGAAAGGAGGACCGCAACGTCTGACTGATGATCGAATGCTCGCAAGAGAGCAAAGGGGGGGAAAAACGCCCGGGAGTGACGGTCACCGAATTTAAGGACAGGTGTGTTGGCCGCTCGTGGGGGGGCAGCTCATAGAGATCCGGAGTCAGAATTAACGTTTTCCCGTGTCACAACATGAAGAATTTTCGCAGGCCGGGAAACCAGCGGGCTAGAGGAAAAGCTCTTCTTTTAGGGAGGCAAGAAAGGGGGGGTCGGGAGAGGGGAAGATGAGGAAGTTTTAGCAATAGGGGGCGAGCGCTGTAAAAGGAAGGAGAAGGAAACTACGTCGGCAAGATATAGAAGAAGGAGGGCGCTCTGGGTATCTGGTCACGGGGCGTTCCTAAAATGGGCGAGACATCCTCCTCGAGACATCAGCTTCCTTAGCGAGGAAACACGCGGGTGACACTCAAGAAGCCAAGAAGGTTGAGAAAGATTAATCACAACGGGAAACCTAATAAAGTAGAATCTCCATTGCAGACGAAGGGAAAAGAAGAGAGAGTCAGTTTCACACACATAGAAAAAATAGAAAAAATAGGGAATGTAAACCGAGGAAGTTGACAACAACTCAAAGAGTTGTAACCAGATTCGATTGAATTCGAAGAGTCACCGAGGAAGAATTTCTTCTGAGAAATTGGGAGAAAAAAGAGGGTTAGAAGGATGCCGATAAATTCTTGTCCTCCTTCGAGATGGAGGGTAAAAGCTTAACTGTTGATAAGGCTGGAGGGGAAAGAACCGAGTCATAACGTCCGGAGACTGAAAAGGGAGCCGAGCTGCAATAATCTCAAAAGCAAGACGATATCTGCTCATGTAAAAGGGGGTAACGAGCGCAACAGCTTTACACAGGTGCTGGAGCTTGAAGAGGGGAAGGACCGACGGTAAATCGGGGACGAGGAGTCTGAGCGGGGAGGAGGGAAAGGTCTGAAAAGTAAGGTGCGCCCTCAGTCTGCCGCCAGGGGAAGGGGCGTTAGCATTGTCGCACAGGGACTAGGGGTTTCAGTCCTTATTTCATGTCGGGGCGAAAAGTCCAAACAAAAAAATTCCAAAGGGAAAGAGAGAAACAAAACGAAAAGATAAGGGAAGAAGTAAAAAAGGCAATGGAGAGTTCCCTGTACACAATTGGGGTACTTCCCCACAACTGTATTTGGGGAGGTGGAAAAATAGTAAGTCATTCTACGAGAGGTTGAGGGATAACCAAAGGGCGGAGAAGGGGTAGGTGGGATGGAAAAAACATTTGGGGAGTGGAGGTCTCTGATTGCAAGTATGTGGGGGGAAGGGTCACTCTCAACAACACAAGGGTAGTCTAGGAGTAGAGGGCAAAGAATTTAACCAAGGCTGCTGTGCTAGTCAAAATGGGGGGGGAAAAAAGGGGAAGAAAGCTATTGGCGACAGGGGGAAAAGCGCCAGTTTATTTACCAAGGTCGCCAGAAAACTGGGGTGGGAAGATTCATCGCTAAGAACGATCGATAAGCCGACCAGCGATTTAATGGAGATCAACATTTCAAGAAATAAGATCCTCTCTCTGGGACGGTGGGGTGGGGTAGGGGGCACGCTTTTGGGAGTCAGGTTACAGATGCACTAAGAGAAGTGTATCGACAAGTCCGGATTAGGAAAGTCAAACGTTAGGGGATGCAAAGGGCGGGTCAGAAATGAATGTCGCAATATTTACGGGAAAAAGGGCCTGCGTTGAGGGAAGAAACCGAGCTAAGGGAGAAGGAGAAGCAGGATGCATAGCTTAATACTTACAAGATTTGAAAAGCCTATTTCGACCATCGAAAGGTTCCTACCAAGTGGACAGCAAGTAAATTGTATCGGAGAAAGAAAGTTCTTTTTCCTCATCCGGAGAACATAATAACCGCTTTCTCGAAGCGATCATAGGCGAAGGGGGGCAAAGAGAAAAGGTAAGCACTTGACATAGAAAAACCAGAAGCTTCAAAACAGTTATCGTAGGAGGTTAAAGGCATTCAAAATGAAAAAGAAAATTTACGAAGGGGAAGGACGAAACGGTCTTCTTCACGGCTGATAGGCAATGCAAAATATTCTGCAACAGAGTCGAAGTTGGGATGCAGATCTACCACTATGGGGAGTACACCGCCCTTAAAATTTTCTGGTGTAGGGAAAGGGGAAAATCTCCGGATTTAGACAGGTCGGGCACCCTAGGGGTGGGGGGGGTAGCGATTGGAGGTCAACACTCTCAAACGTCGAGGGGGGCAAGTGGGACCCGCCCGACGAAAGGGGGAAAGGTACTTAGGTCCCACTCTATGAGTCCCGAGAAAGATGTAAAAAGCTCCGCGTGAGCAGAGTATCAAAGCAGCTATGGAGCACGTATTTGACAAAAAGGTGGAGGGGAAGTAAGAAGTGACAGTAGCCTTCCGGGCACCAACTCGGGGCAAGCCCATAGCCATCAGCCTTGACCTCGGACGATAAAGCAACTTTTCCTCGGCTCGGAAGAAGGTTATCGTGTTAGAGGGTCAAAGAAAAGGCACGGGGATGGGATGGGGGGGACTTCCTCCAAGAGCTGGCACGCCTGGTGAAGATAAAAGGGAAAAACGAAGATCAACGGAAGAGGACCACACACCTGGCAGTAATCGAAGGAAAAGGGACGAAGAAGGGCTCGTCGAACCTTGGAAAAAAGCTGGGGAAGGGAAAGGAAGACTTGAAAAAACAGAAAGGGAAGAAAAAAGGGGAATAAAAAGGAAGAAGTCCTCTGTGACGGTGGGCTGAAGGGAAAACATGCAAAGGGTGACTTATTCCGAGGCTGCAAACACCACTAGATGGACGCTTTACAGTATTTTTTAGAAGTCTCAAAAAAGAAAACTTAGGAGGAGAAAAAATCGGGGTCTAGCGTCGTCGTCAAAAAAAAGAGACTTTTTCGAAAAAATCAAAAAAGAGGAAATGGGGGTCTATCCAGCCACAAAGTGAATTCGCGCTTCCAGACTCAGTCAAAAAGAGGGCAGGAACTGGGGTTTGGGGAAAGGGCGGATGACAGGAAAACAGGTTCGATTCCCTTAAGGCGAAGCTCCCGCGCGGGGGAAAAGGTAAGGACCTTTGGTTTTTTGTTAAAAGGGAGAAAAGCGGAGAAGAGGAATCCTGATTCGAAAGTTGAGAGAAGAAACATAGAGCCAGGGCCAGAAATCCTGGTACTAGGAAGAACATAGGAACCTCAGAACGTAATGAAACTCTGGAGGGTGTTGAGATTGGCTTAGATCGCCACAGGTAGATAATGCTACGATGCATAGGAGGAGCAAAGCGAAGGTAGCCGTAATGCGCCAGGAACTTTGTCCAGGACAACAGGACCATACTCGCACCTTCTCCTCTCGAGATGAGTCTGTTCACTCCGCGGGGAAAAAGGCCAGGGAGTCGGGAACAGAAACCATCGCGCAGGAAAAGGGGTCACCAACTGAAGGACAGGAAGGAAAAAGAGGTCCCACTTGGGCCCAAAGCGCACTATTTGATCGCTAAAAAAACTAGAAGGAGAAATAGGAAACGACGAAAGGGACCTTCCTCTTTTCCATGGGACTAGGGAGGCTCAGGGGGCAAGAAAATCAGATGGGGAAAAAATGCAGAATCGTCGAAGAAGACCGATCGCGTCTGCAAAGCAAGGCGGGGGGCCTAATTTTTCCTTAAGTATACCCGAGAGAAAGGCTGGGGGGGGGGAGCCTTCGATCGGTCTTTTGAAGCGGAAAGAAGAAACGAAAAAAGATAGGGCGGCGGATGTTACTTTCTTCCCAACCCCCAACACCGCTAACCATACATAGGTCCGGATATAGGGGAAAAAAAAGTAGAGAATTCACAAGGTCTCAAGAATCGATTATCGCTGAAAATAACGGGGGGGAGAGAGAAAGAGTAGAAAAAGAGCCCCAAGTGCCAAGGAAAGGGGAACATTAGTGTCAGGACCCAATAAGGGAAGTTCCGATTCGCTTGTGGAAACTAACGAGGAGGGAGTCAACTGCCTCGTCAATCACAAAAAACCGTGTTCCCGTAGGGAACGGGAAATCCCATTGTCGACGCCCGCTAGGGCAGGCAGGGAAATCGCGCAAACGACCAAGAAACAAAAAGAATAGCGAAACGAAAAAGAAATAAGGCGATTATCATTTAAACCAGAAAAGGCAATGTTGAGAAGGTAAAGAGCGGCCCCACAACTGATCGGATGTGAAAGAGATTTTGGGAGGAATCATCAGGAAGATCAGCGGGTCGAATGGGGGATGGCCCTTTTAAGAAAAATGGCGTGGTGGTCAAGACTGGAAGGAGGGGAATGACAAAAATTTTTGATTTAGGGAAAAAAGACCTAGAGAAGGGGGAGGAGGGAAAACCAAAAGGCG
>Ga0179593_1632285_pt1 | contig 14396 bp, 18 predicted proteins | sample CZODoug2_1_08_16_FD_185931 | JGI IMG/M metagenome (GOLD analysis project Ga0179593, IMG submission 185931) | Vadose zone soil fungal communities from Angelo Coast Range Reserve, California, USA - CZODoug2_1_08_16fungal (PacBio error correction) | ecosystem: Environmental > Terrestrial > Soil >...
CGAGGCTCGAAAGCGAAACAAAAACGGCATTAAGCAGAGAAAAACTTGCACAAAACAAAGCTCTCTTCTTCGACGGAGGCAGTCGCCATCCTGCTAGGCTGGTGGGAGAACCCTAAGCGCGGTTCCGCCGCGAACTGAAAGAGGGCCGGATCCGCGGCGGATGACAAACCCGAAAGGCGGCCAAACCGTGAACTACCGAGTGGAAAACCCTCACGTGAAATCTTCTTCGGAAAATTATTAATGCCAGGGGTAGGGAATCAGAATTCCACAATTTTTGGAAGGTTTTTAACGAAAAGCGATGGCCTAGAGGAGCTCGCGCGTGTAGGGGGAAAGGAAAAAAAAGGTTAGAAAAGAGTCACTCTATCCCATAGCGCTGAAGGGGGAGGAGCTTATTCGATCGATGCAGAGCAATTGGTCCTTTACGATGGGAACTTCGATAAATCGCTAGAAGCAGGATGAGAAAAGGGGAAGGGGTCGAGTGGAGTGATGGGTTCTAGTCTTCCAGGACGAGGGATCGGAGAGAATCGGAACGGAAAGCTAAAGTCTCAAGCTGGAAGGGAAAGCGCGACTTGCTTCAGGCCCCATGGCGTGGCAGAGAGGAGCCTGAACAGGGCCGTCTGATCGGGAGTGAAAGAGGGGTGGCCGTGCGCCTCCAAGACGATCACCAGGAGCGTTTCAACTCAACCTTAGGGAAAGAGGAGGGAAAAGGGGGGCGGTAGGAATGTGTGGGAAAACCGAAATTGACAGCAGAGAGATTAGGTTGAGAAGTGACAACAACTCGGAAAGATGGGGGACTAGCTATTCCTCAAGAATCGCCTCCCTCCGGGGGGGAGCAGTTCAAATCAAAGGGCTTTAATTAAGAAGGGGGAAACGCTTACTTATGATTACCAAGAAGAAGAATCTAAAGTCCCAGGGCGACCTCCGCGTACCTGGGGGAAGGGAACCGAGAACTCGTGCAAGCTCAGCCGTTTGGGGTGACAGAGTAAAGGTCTTGGGGTCCATGACCTATCGCATCAAAAAACCAACAGAGGTCAACGTGAAAGGGAAGAGGGCTAGAAATGTGCGTGCTATTTCTCGTTGGCGCTGAGAAAAGAGGAAAAAAAAAAACGTATGAATGAGGATAAACGCACGAACGCGTATCACTAGAGGGAGAAATAGAGTTGAATTCTGGGGGGGGATTCTCTGCAAAATCGACAGAAAAAGACGTCTCCGCTTGATCTGGACCTCCCCGTAGAAAGCGGAAGGGCTTTCGAGGCTGGAGGACCCTTCCCTTGTTAGTCGCACATCTAGGGGGAGGGGAATTTCACGGACACAGAAAAAGATTGATCAATCGTTTCCAGAGGGGGGTTAATCGCCGGACCTTCCGTAGTGGCGCGGAACGGGGGAATTCGGGGGAAAAAAGAAAAATTCCATTTCTCTTAGAAATCGGGAAAAGGGGGAAGGGAAGGGAGAGTGGGGAAGGTCGTGAGCGAGGGGGGGTAGGGGGGGGAGGGGGGGAGGGATCAGGTAGGGGGAGGGCGGGGGTCGGGAGAAGGAGGAAGGTAAGGGGGGGAGGAGTGGAAAGAGGAAGTGGGGCGGAAAATTGGAAGGAGGCGGGAAATGGTGATGGGAGAGAGAAGGAGGAGGGGTAGAAGAGAGGTGTGGGGGGGAAGTAGGGAGGGGGAAAGAGGGTGGAGGAGGGGGAGGGCGAGGATGGAAGGTGGAGAGTGTAGGGGAAGAAGGAGAGGACCAGGGGTCGAAGGAGGGAAAGAATGAGAGGGGTTGAAATAGATAAGGCGGGAATGGAGGGTGTGGGGAGGGGGAAAGGAGAGAGACGGGAGGGAAGGGAGGGGCGATGGGTGAGATGAAAGGTAGAAGGGGAAGGGAGGATGTAAATGGAAGAACGCAAGAGGGAGGTGGAGGAAGAGGCAGGGAGGGAAGGGGGAGGGAAGGAGGAGGGGGGAGAAGGGAAAATTAGCTAGAGGCTTGGGAACAGAGAGGCAAGAGAAGGGGAGGGACGGGAGAAGGGGAGGAGAGGAGAAGAGGCAAGGAAGATGGGGAAGTGGAGAGAGGGGGAAGGGGGAAGGGCGGAAAAGATAGAAGAGGGGAGAGGCGGAAGGGGCAGTGAGTGGGGGAAAGAGACGGGGGTGAGAGGGCAAGAAGCGGGGGAGAGAGAGTGATGATGGGCAGGGGGGAAGAGGGGGGGGGGGGGGAGAGGGGGGGGGGAAGGGGAAAAAAAGAGGAGGAGTGGAAAAGGGGAGGGGGGGAGATGGGGGAAGGGAGAGAGTAGGAGGCGTATGAGGAGAGGGGGAGGGGGGGGTGAAAGGGAGAGGACGGGAGCCGCTCCCCGCGGGTCAATTTGATTGGTAATCGAGATTTTGTTGTCAGTATGATCAAAAAAAAACTTCGGAGGACTTTTCCTCCTTGGGTGAAGTGGTGTGCCGTTAAAAACAAAAATGCTCACAGGGGGGATCGAAGATCAAAAATGGAAATATAGAGACATGGCGCGGTAATTGGAGGCTAAGGAAGAGGGGGATAGAGGGAATCATAAGGCAAGGGGCAGGCAAGGCCCGTAAAAGAGTGTGGTGCAGCGCCGGCCAATGCGACGCAACGGGATAGACTTCTCGATGGAAAGATAGCGGGAAGTCTATAGATGTGCTGGGGCGTCAAGGGCCAATGTTTTGAAAGATGCATCTAACATCCGAGCCCGAGGAGAAGGGGCGGGCAAGGGGAAGAAGTGTACAAGGGAAAAGGATCGGAGGAATGAAAGGGCCGTTACGCAAAATGGGATGGGGATCTTTTAAACCATGGTCATTGAAAAGTCCCCTCAACCTACTCGACGATGGCAAAAGGATGCGAGGCGAATAACCCCGGTGGCAAAACGTTGTGAGGGAGGAAAGAAACGCCGGGGCGCCGATTACGGAAAGAGGACATCTTCGGGTGTGAAGGGGAAAATCGAACACGTTATACCGGGGTAAGGCTCGGCCGCCTTGTTGGGCCACCAATTCAGGGGCATGCGCGTCATTTCAGCTTCGGAAAAACCCGAGGGGATGGGGGGGAAAAAAAGGGGGAATGGGCTGGTCGGAGGACGTTTGGCCGAATTTGATAGGGGTGGGGAAAGTGATTCGTTGAAAAAGGACAGGACAAGAGCGCATTTCAGAGGACAACCCGACAGAAAGGGAACTCGGCGAAAGAAGGGGAATGGGTATGTCAGCAGAGAAGCAGGGATTGAGTGAAAAGGGCTCCTCGGTCAATCGCGGTTGGCACAACTGGACGAGGCCTTGCTGGGGGGTTAACGCCAGACAGCGTGGCGATGGGTCGAAGCACCCCATGGTCTGGGGGGTTGAGGGAACGTAGCGAGGCATCCTTTGCGTTGAGACACTCTAAGGAAGATGCAGGCGGGCGACGAAACCCAGGGAATGTGCGCGGATCTATGAAGGAGATGGGATTGATGAAGCGCCATATTTGGTTGTTCAGACGAAAGAGCGAAGCGAAAAGGGGGGGAGATGAGTGGCTTGGAAAATCTGGACGGGGGAAAGGGAGATATGTCGATTTTAGTCAAGCCAGGAAAGGAGAAGTCGACCCTGACAAGGTGCATCGGTAGGGGCACCGCCTTGCAGTAACCATACTGGAAGGAAAAGAAAAAAAGAGGGGAACAACTCGTAACGAGCACACAGTGGCTATTGGCCCGCGAAGGATGTGTCGGAAATAGGCAAGCAACGGATGGGGGTCTACGAGGGAGACAGACTCCGTTCTGTCACCAGAATTTAGGCGGGGACGGAAGGGCGGTGGATAACCGGTCCACGGCCACAGGGAACGAAGGGAACCGAAAGGCCGACCGGTCGCCGCTAGAAAAGGTCAGAGAAAACGGAAAGGAAATTAAAGAAGCAAACCTTGGCGGTGATCGTTTGCAAAGGCAGAGGGAACGGTTTGTCGACCGGATAAGCCATTCAGGAAGCAAAAGCTCGAAAAAACCGGATGACTTCACTACCTCATAGAAACATACAGGCGGACGGGAAAAGGGCCTTCTCCTCTTTCTCTCTGTTAGAAAAAAGAAAACGGTTGGAAACCTGGAAGAGAGGCAGGGCTAAATCAAAGATAAAGGTCTGAAATCGCAGGGGAAAAAAAAGAGGAGGTTGGGGAAAACGAGGGGATTGTCCAGTTCACGTCGAAGGCGCGAAAAGGCGGCCTCTTTTGACTGAGGGACACGATCTCTTCAAGATGGGGAAAGAGGAAAAGAGGGGGGGGTGACATCCTGCACTATTCAAGGGAAAATCTGCCGATTCCGGAGAAATGGAAAGCCTCAATCGGTTTTGGGGGGAGAGAAGGGGAGGCGCACGGGGTACGAACACTCCTCAGTTGAATCTGGAAAGATATTCAAGAAGAGGAGTGACCATAAAGGAATCGAGGGTTAAGTGGAGAACAGAGCAGGCGAAAGTCTCGCGAGTTGTAAGCTTGTGCTGACAATTTGTGCGTTGGCGCAGGTCTTGTAAGTCATCCAGTTCTCTTCAAAGATGAATGCTTATATCGGGACCTACCACAAGACTGGAAGCTTGTAGGCTGCTTCTCTAACGGCAGAAGCCAAGGTGTCGAGAAGGATATCAGCGTGACGTCGAGGGGCGGCCGGCTTCTTTCGGGGGAATTCTTGGGTGAGGGGTACGGGTCCACACAAAAAAAAAAAGCGAGTGGCCGGGAAATAAGAGTGGGGAGCCAGAAGCGAGTTTATGAGAGAATCAAGAGACGCACATCTTCTGGTTCCGAAGGAGAAAGAGGACGAAGTGAGGGCAGGGGTTCAATCGAAGAATCAAATTGTTTCAAGTCCGCGTTGGTTCCACGATCGGCCAGGACTCCTCTCGGAGTGGCAAGGGAGGCAAGGAAAAGTCCACCGAGCACAATGGAGGCGAGAGGAAAGAATTTTAAACTAGGGACGGACCTGAAAAAGAAAAGGAGAACGCCGCGGTCGACACATATGTTGACAAGCACTAAAGTCCCGGAAGAGAGGAAGGATAGGGCTTTTAACAACAAGCTCGGGAAAGTCAAGAAAGCATCGATCAAAAGAGCATTTAATGGGGGTCGGGGGCGACGGAATTCGGAGACTGTATCAACGCCAGGGATCATCGAGGCCCAACAGGAGGCATGGGGGTGCGAGGGACGGAACTCAAAAGAATACACGCGGGAAGGGTCGGGTGCCAAAGACAAGAAGCTTCGACTTGGAAACAAAATAGCATGAAAAGAAAAAGAACGCTGCGTAATGGGGAGGGCACCATTTTTTGCACGAAAACTAGGAGGAAGACACTTCACGCAAACGAGAAGGCGGCCTCAAGAGGGGAGAAATCAAAAGAAGTCCTTCGACTGCAAAACAGCTACGGCCACGCCTTTCGAGGGGGGCATCACCCGCGCCGTGGGTAGAGGAAATGCTGAGCCGGAATTGGTCAAGTCGGCCAAAGAAAGGAGGAGAACAACAATACCTTTATTCGACAGTGGCAATCCAAAAGGCGCGAAGAGAAGGAGTCATAGAAAGGCCCGAGGAGGGGAGGGCAGCATATTCAGCAAATTGGGGCGGGTTCTTCCGAATTGTACTTTCGCTGAAATAGGAGGAGCGCAGTCTTTTGGGGCTTTTATGAAAATTACACCAGAGTCCACTAAAGAAACACGCAGGTCCTCGGAGGTTGCATTCGAGGAAGCCTGGGCGGTAAACTTAAGGGTCCATTAGGCGATATGAAAGGGAGCAGCTCGGCGCCGGCTTGGCTAGGAGCAACCAGGGGGACTGGATCGACGCCCCTGCAAATGGAGGGAGGAGGGGAACGATGAAGTCTCTACACTTGAAGAGGGAGGCATTCAAACACATATGACGGAAAAATGACTGACTTGGCAGTTCCGTGGAAGGGGGGGGGACAGGGGGGAGGCGAAAAGCCCGCCAATAACCGCGAAAGGGATATCTGGGGGGAAGCAAAAACCTGGAGTGTCAACGTGCCCGACAGGGGGGACGGAAGGCATTTTTGGTGGAAAAAAAAAAAAGAAAGAAACAGGAACGCATTCTAGACCTTGGCGCAGACAGACAGAACACAAGAAAAGCTGGTGAGGGCGATGTCCAGGACCATCGTCCCGAAGGGTTCGTCAAAGAAAAACTGAAAGCTCCACCTACGAAAGTAAAAGAGTTATAAAAAAGGCAAAAAGGAGGAGTAAGAGGAGGATTTGGCGAAGAAATCCCAAGATGTAACAAAGGGGCTAAACAAAGAGGGGTCAGGGAAAAGTGGAGAACCGCGGCAAAAAGAGCAGGACCGGGGAGGTGTAAAAAGACCTCTAGACGGGCGGGGAGCGATCTCAAGGTTGTCGGACCGCGAAACAAGCGTCCTTTCGAGGGCTCGACCATGGTTAGGAAGGTGGTTTCGCGGGGAAGGCTCTCGAAAAACAACAACGAGTAGGAGGACCGGGGAGGGAGAGAAATAAAGAGAAAATAACACGCCACAGGTCTATGAAAAAAAAATGGGGGGACGCGGTGGGTGAGCGCAACGTGAGATGGACCTCCACCGATCCGCTGAAAGGACCGACCGAAAGGTCATATGGTGCGCATTCTCAAAAAATCTTGAAAGACAGTCAGCGGGAAGAAAAAGGAAGTGGCTATTTAAATGCACAGAAGGAAAGCCGAAGGTGCCTCTTGCCTGACTCTTAGACGAGGGCCTGGAATGGAGGGGTGAGAACTTCGGAAGAGTCGAGTAGGAAAGAAAAGACCATCACCAAATTGGTGGGAAAGGTTGTCCGAGCACACAGGCTCCGCACTTCTCGGGTTTTGGGTCCTGGACAAAATGGACGTCGATGAACTCCAGGTGTGAGAAAAACGTAGAGGGCGCGATTGGTTCGGCGAAAACAAATCGTTTTGAGATAACCTGCAGACACTCGGCGGGGGAAGGCGAAGGATGCCAGGGGAATAGGGATTTTTAATAGCAGTCGCACACGAAAAAAATCAGAGGGGGGAGACTGTCGGTCGGGCGCATAGAGCCGCTGACTCGGAATATGGGAGCGGTACCCATCGCACCATGTTTTGAATAGCAACAATCCTCGAAAGGCTCGAAAATGATCGTAAGAATAGCCATAAAAGGGGAGGACATGAATTGCTCTCATTCAACGCAGCCTCCTATAGGAAGCGTGAGAGAGGATCTTTGAACCATGGGAGGGGGAGAACCACCAACCAAAAAACCAGGCGGCTCGATGCTCATAGAAAAATGGCAAGGACTGGCGGATAACCCAGGGAAAACCAGGGGAATTATATGTCAGCGAAAAAAAAACAGGGAAGGAAGGAAACGTCAAGCGAGCAGCTTAGCGATGGAGAAGGGGGGGGAACCGGGGAGCTGGGGTCTAAACTTCCCGGGGGTTCGCGGCCTAGGTTTTTTTCGTCAGGAATCGGTACCAGGGAAAAAGAATCCAGAAGGCCGGCGAAACCGCGCGGAGGTGGATGATTCCACAGGGGGAAGAATTCGTAGGGGAAGGGGTTACGAAGAATCTTGATGAGGCGTGACGTTACTTTCTGGGGGGGGGGGGGAGCAAACCGGACGGCATCTTGCGACTCAGTTAAGGGGACTGCCCACAAAGGACACAAAAGAGGGAGGGGAAATGTTTCGGCCATCAGGAGGAGAAAGTCGAAGGGTAGGGCTTCCTAAAACCGCAGGGGTGGGTCGCTCGAAGTGCGGTGGTGGCTGGCTTTGTTCTACGAAAGGAGAAAGAGGGAGGGGGAGTTTCCGTCAGACGCAAAAAAACCAGGGGGGGGGGGAAAGGACTGTCCGCGCGATGAAGCCTTGTCGGTGATAGGGAGAAGGAGGCGGGGCCGGACACAGAAACCCATCAGGGGAATTGAAAAGAATGCACTTGTCTACCAAGGTGGGGGCATTATGGCAAAAAACATATTGGGGGGGGGTTCACCGACCCGCGAATGACTGAGGAAGGGGAAGGACGGAGAGGGGACTTGGCAAAGATCGAACGCTCGGAGCCAGGAGGGTCGAGGGGGAAAGCCGTCCGAAGGCGCGGCGAGAAAAAAAGCTTGAATCGGTTACATCGGGTGGACCTCCCTTGAAGGGAAAAAGGCCGGAAGAGATGGAAAAAGCGGAACGCGCCATGTACGAGGTTGGGGAAAAACGCAGTGGCGTCGGGGCGATCATAGGAAAAGACCGGAAGATGACGACCTCGGGGGGGATTCTGTGAAAAAGACGTTCTGGAACCGAGATTAAAAAGGTCCCGAAAAGGTCGATGGTGAAACGTGCTGGGGGAGGGGAGGAGCCACCAAAGCAGCCCGCCGGCCCCGAAGCAGTCAGGGAGAGGGGTGCAACGTAGAGCCGCCAGTAGGATCCCGCACCTTTCTGGGGGGGAAGTTTTCGCGAAGAGGAAACCTCAGCTTCAGGAGAAGGGAGGTGGGAGAGAGAAGCCGGAAGAGAACCGGAGAGGAAGAAGACGTGAAAGGAAAATTAACAGAAGGGGATTTCTGAACACGTCCCACATGCGGAAAAGCGTGCTCTGGGGAACAAAAAAACAAATAATCAACCCCAAAACACAAAACACACCCCCAGACCACAACCAAACCCAACCACAAAAAGCAGGGAGGGGGACGCTCTTCTTGACAGATAATTCCGCAGAAAAGGAGAGCAGGGGAGGCCTCGAAGAAAAGGGTCCTTCTTGCTCAAGAACGCTCTTAAAAAAACAAAGGATTCGGTTAAAGGGAGGGACAAAGGGAAGAAAGTGTCGAAAAATTTATGCTCCAGGGTTAAAAATGCAGGATGTACGAAAAGAAGAAGAGATCTCAACAACACAACATTATGTAGGGAAGAAGAAGGAGGGGGGGGCTTGAGACTGGGGGAATCAGAACCCGCATAATTTTTCCGCTCATTCTACTTTCCCTGAGAAAGGAAGTTGGTCAAAAGGGGGTTGGAAGAGCGGGATTAGAAGCCGAACTACCTTTTGCAATCGCACTCGAGTCATTGGGGATCGGCCTATCTTTTTCAAGAAGCGAGCCATCCAGGGGGAGGGAAGAAGGGGGTTGAGGGGGAAGCGAGCACGAGGCTAGTCGCTATGTTTTAAGCAGGGGGGAGGAAAATTTCTGGGCAAGGGTCAGAAGGGAACGAAGTTTCTCGTCAAAATGGGAGGATCGCCTAACCGCGCGAACTCTGAAAAAGGGAGAGTGAGTAAGGCCGGCAAGGTGCGGAATGCATTCGGGGAAGGATTCTACAAAAAGTACTCAGGCCCCAGGTCCGAGTAAAGGGAGCGGGGACTGAGGTTATTGTGGCCGTTTGGAAAAAAGGGGGTCCAGCAGACCGAAAAGGAATCAAAAAGGGTCTTGCCACCGCCGTACATAAGAAGGAAAGAGTTGGTATGATCAAGAAAGAAGACAGAGCGCCCTCTTCGCGGGGGAGGGTAGGTGGGGCGACAGGGGAAGGACTCCATCGTGGCGCGTGGCGGCGGGGGGGAAAAAAAGCCTATCTGAGAAATGGCGCGAAAAGGGGCGTTGGTCCCGATCCCGTCGCCTCCAAGGAAAATGTTACAAGGGGGAGAAGAAACCGAACCGATTAGGTGACGTAAAATTGGACTCTGCGTCCGACACTGACAATCTAAAAGAAAGGGGACACTTAGAGGGCCAAAGCAACTCACCTCTCATCACGGTACGCAGGAGGGAAATCTGCGAGGGAGACAATTGATTTCCGGAGCGTGGAAAAAGGCATCGATCCGCTAATTTGGAAAAAAACTGAGGGAGAAGACCTGCGTCTTAGAAACGCCTTAGACGGAAGTACGCCAAGGATCGAAGCGAAAAAAAAACGCATCCAGAATCACCGGCGTCCAAAAAAGGGGGGGGGGGGGAGGGTTCTGACGGAACAGCCAAGACGAATCACGTCTGTTGAAGGTCTGAGCAAAAGAACTTAGGGGAAGTGGAACAAATCATAAAAAAAAGGGGAGCAGAACAACGTCTCCACTGCGCGCGGGGAGTTTCAAAGGAGGGGGGGGATGCAATTTTCGAAGGGGCTTACGTGCGGCGGACACAGAAAGGGGCAACGAAAGTAAATTCCAAAGGATCAGAGAGGAGGATGACCAAGCCGTCCGATGATCAACTGTGGAATCATCACCCTAAGAGAGGTTGTGAAACGAGGCGGAATTGGGCCGAAAAAAAGGGGGGGACCTAGCTCTACAACCGACCGTGTTCAGGGGGAAGGAGCAAAGCCGAACCTCAGATAAACTATCGCGGAGATTAGAGACGGGCGGAAGCTTCTTGGAGGATCATAATAGGGGTAACCTGGGAGTCAAAATACTTCGAAGGATCGAGCGAGTCGTTGAATGTGGGTAGGAAAGAAAACAATTGTATCACACAGGGACGAGAAACGGGTCAGCGGCGGCGCGTGCATTCTGCAAGGGGAAGCAGTGGAAGGATTACGGAGACTTTCCGGAGAGTCCACATAAGCAAAGGGAAAAGATGACAGGAGGGCGATTCAATGAAAAGGGGGCTAGTCGCATTCACATCGGAAAGGAGGAGACTCTGCAATCGAGGAGAAGATATGAAAAGGGAAGGGGGGTTCCCCCACCCCTTGACCCAAGATAGGGAATTCAGGCCCCCTATTACGGGACATCCATGAAGGACAGAGAGGGTTCAAGGTATTGGACGAGAGGGAGGGGGGTCTTCGCCGCCAATCTCTCAAAAGGAATATCGGGAAACCCCTGTGTTGATTCATAGGAAGGGGACCTAATGGCTCTAAGGGGGAGTGTTTAAGCACCACTGGAAGAGAAGAAACCAGCGTAGAGACTGATACAAAAAGAAGGTCCAACACCCTCTTAACACTTGGAGGGGGCCGAGCAGAAAGGAAAATATCGCTCTTCCGTCTGTTCAGAAGATTGAACCATTAACTTCAGAATGCATTAATGCCGGGAGTCGGTTCAAGCCCACAATTGGACTTACACCGATTGCTCGGGGGCGAAAAAAAGCTCTACATGGATTCCGATTGAAAGCTTGTTCCTGGACGAGTTTGAGAACAGAGCAAATGGGGGAGGTGAGGGGTGAAGAAGCGCTGCGACTAGTTTAGTAAGGAAAGTGGCTTCAGCGCAGGAAAAAGAAACAGGAATGTTCGAGGGCTAGACAAAGGGGGACGATTTGGAGCGGGCGTTCTCTGTTGCATCTTCTATCACCACAAGGAAAGAAAATAAAAAGAGATGGAGTCAAAAAACGAAAAGTCACGCCACCTGGGTCAGGAAAGAGAATAAGGGGAGTTGTGGTATTGACTTAAAAGCCCGGTTATCTGACAACAAAGAACGGAAAGGGGGGGGTAGCTTCTTCAGTCAACAGAACGGAAGGAAGCGATCCCCTCGTCGCCATAACCGGAAGATTTAAGAGGGGGGGATCGGCTATTGACTCGATCGAGGGGTTCTAAAAAAGGTTGCGATTAAAACTAAGACAGGAGGTGGCGAGAATTACCGGGGGGGAGGAGGTGACTCCATTCTTCAAAAGGCAAAAAAAATCCCGGCACCGGATGTGGGGAAAAGTCATGTAGGGCACATGAGAGAGGGACTGAGTCGACAGTTTGTGACCGCAAACATGCGAAACATGTCGTCACGGCGAGGAGAAATAGGCCCCGATATACATGGTGGGAAGGAGAAAACAGGAGGTGTCGTAAGAACGGCAATCAAACATTCAAAAAGGGGTGGCACGAGAATGGTTGTTGGAATCGCCGGCTTACAGGGCTCAGAGGGGGGAAGACGGGGCAAGAGCAGATAGACGTTAAGAAAAAGTGCAGGGGAGGTCACACTCGCAAACATTGGGGAAAAGAGAAACGGCGCCTAGATCCTGGCGCTCGGAGAAGGAAACGAAGAAAAGAAGGGAAATTGCCCTCTATCTGGCGAGAGAGGAAACTCAAGCCTGCGTGGGGATTTCCGAGGGGAAAGTTGGTTGTCCTAACCTCCAAGCAAACGGAAGAGAGGAGAAGCGAAAGGGCAGAAACAGTACGCTGTGGGGATAAAAAGGGGGGGAACCAAAGGGGGGGGGGGGTCTGAGGAGCCTCTCCGTGCCAAAGGAATCGGAAGCTTCTCGCGATCGTAGGTTTTGGAAAAGAGTGGCCACGAAGGGGGAAACTCGCCGCCGGAGGTTGGTCTGCCTTCAAGAAGAAAAAAAAAAAGAGTCAGACAGAAGTCTCAGTCTAGAAGGGAAAGGTTGGATACCACCAGTTGTCCTCGAAGGGCCTTAAAAGGGGAGGAAGTTCGAAGTGAGGTTTTCACTTACTGTGAGTTGAAACTTCTGCGTTGGAAGGGGTCCGACATAACGGACTTGGCTACCAGAAGGAAATGGGGGCGACCGTCGGAGAACAAGTTGTTAGAGGGGACTTCCGCCAAAGGAAAAGATTGTGTAACAGCTATAAGTAGAGGGGGGGGGGGGAAGACGACAGGACAGACCGTTGTATGATAGTGGGACCGAAACCCCGGAGCGGTGATGCCTGTTACTTTGCTGGAAAGCAGACGCTAAGGCAACAGGTAGGAAGTGAAAGAGAAAAAGGGGTTAAATTTCTCGGGCTAGGCCGGGGGGTGAAAAGAAAAAAATGTGAAATCTCCATATTTGGGGGGGAAAAAAACTCAGAAATTCCCTCCGAGAAGGAAGGAGAGGTTGGGGGCCAAAGTATAGAGCCGCTGCCGTGATCAGGTGAATGGTCAGGGGGTCTCCCAAAAAAAAGCGAGAGTACCCATAAAAACAGGGAGAGTTGAAAGAGGGTGCTTGCCGCCCTCCTTAACAAGGAAGGCAAGGCTCCGGGGGAACGTGGGGATGGAATCGCAAACCTATCGAGAAAAAAGTGGGTAAAAGCCAAATGCGTGTCCGAATCTTCACCATAAAGGGGGGGACTACTCTGTGTCGTCTTAAAAAGCCGCTGCGAGCGTCGGATTTCCCTACCTAAGTAGGGGGGGGGATCAGGGAAAAAAAAAAAAATGTCTGCTTATGCACCTAGGTAACAGAAGGGACCGACCTGTCCCCTAATCGAGCCTACCGGAGAAGAGGGAATGCGCAGCGTTGTCATGATCAAAAAACACCTTGGGAAAGGTTTTCGCGAAAGTCCCTTCAAGAGTCGGAAGGGACGCTGTGGTCACTGAAGAATCTAATTCATCGCCGTGGGAGAACGCTCGTACTAAAGGAAAAGAACGAATGCGAAGAGGGAGTCGGGAAGCATAGAGTCACACCATCGAGGAAAAAGGAGATAGTGCTCGAGGGGGAAAAGAAAACGAAGGCAGAAAACAGCCGTTGGAGGAGGAGGGAGGAAAAAGAGAGGCCGACTTCAACCTATCGGTGCGATCAAAGTCGACCCTGAAAGGGAAGGGCGCAATAAGATATTTGACCAACGGCTTGTATGGGGAAATTGGCGACGAAGATGCGCCTAAAAAAAAGCACGAAAGCAAGATCTCTCCACCAAAACCAAAGAAGAAGGAAAAAGATCGGGAGAGGACATCCTGCATATGGCGCCAAGCGGCAAGGAAGAGGGGTCGCCCAATGAAAGCCTTTGTCAACCCGCGAGTGTTTGTGCTAGCTATGGCGAACAAGGTAAGAGTTGAACAGATCACTCTGAAGGGGGGAAGGACTGTGTCAAAGAAAAGCGGGACCTCAGGCTGTTTTCTGTGAGGGGGGGCGGGGAGAAAAAGCGGGCAGAGGTGTGGTGCTTCCGACGCCTTCGTTTGAATGGTAGAAGGATTGTAGGAAAAAGGTAGAAGGGGAGTGACGAAGAGGAATTCTTACGGTACCACCGCTCTATCAAAGGAGTCGCGAAACGGCATCACCATGGCGAAAAAGGGATGGAGGTGGTACGGTCGAGAATTCCAGCGCTACCGTTCCTGAGCTTTCAAAAACGGCTTGGGGGGCCTTTTGCCTTGGGGGGAAAAGCAAAGACCAGGGTGAGCACAAAAGAGAAGTGAAATCCTACAGAGTGTGATAAAAATCACGCGAGGGGGCAAACCGAAAGCGAAGGGAACCAAAACGGTGCTGGGCCGAATGAAAGGCTCGACGAAAGAGGGCGGCGGGAATAAAGACTATAGAGAAGGAAGGGGGGGCTTTCAAAAGGAAGCAAGATCCTCGCGGAGACAAGGACGTCATGTTTACGAAATGGAAAGACCAAAAATATGGGGGCTGTTTCGACGTCTATCCCTGAAAAATGTAAGAAAGGTAAAATCGCAAGTGGGGTCTCACAGGGAGAAGGAAGAAAGTGGCCAAGCCACTCAAAATCCGTCACGGACGAAAAGTCCGGGGAAAACAAGTTGCTCGTAAAAACGGGGAAGAACAGAGACCGCGCATTTTACCCTGATGGGGAGGGGGATACGGGCCACTGCATTCGGCATTAGGAGGATCAAAAAGGGAGAGAAGCGCGACCCTGCATACCGCAAGCGCCGGGGTTTTTGAGGAGAAAGGAAAAAACGAGGCCTTG
>Ga0179593_1815781_pt1 | contig 14396 bp, 20 predicted proteins | sample CZODoug2_1_08_16_FD_185931 | JGI IMG/M metagenome (GOLD analysis project Ga0179593, IMG submission 185931) | Vadose zone soil fungal communities from Angelo Coast Range Reserve, California, USA - CZODoug2_1_08_16fungal (PacBio error correction) | ecosystem: Environmental > Terrestrial > Soil >...
GGCGTGGCCGCAGCGGGCGAAAATGGGGGCTGCGCTGGTAGGCAGAAGAAAAGCGTTTCGGGCTGCTGGAGGAACGGGGTCAAGGGAAAAACAAAATGTCCCGGGCGGGAAGCGATAAAAAAGAAAACGCTCAAATAAGACGACGAATAAGTCAGAGGGGTAAAAAAAAAACAAAAAAAGTCTGAGCAATCTTTGAAACAACGAAAAAAAAAAAAGTCAAAACGAACAAACCAAAGAAACAAAAAAAAACAAAAAAGAAAAAAATACAAAAATGAATATTCTATTCTGAGCCTTCTCTATAAAAAAAACAACAAAAAAGAATCAAACAAGCAAAGGGAAAAAAGTGCAGGGGGGGAAGAACACAAAGGATTGGCGACGCCCCGAAACCTGCTTAAATATTAACGGTGACACAAACGCGATTAAGAAAGCCGCCATCACGTCCTTCAGGCCAACAAGGGCGATCTCCTGGCGGCAACAGACCTAGAAAGAAAGCAGGAGAGTTTCGATCAAAAAGTAACTGAAGGGGTTGACGTCCATTAACGGCCCAATGTCCATCGTGTCCGGAAAACTACGTTGAGTGATACGAAAAGCGATTATAGAGAACAAAGGGGGAAGTACTCAAAGGCATCGTTAAAGAAGGGGGAATGAACAGATCTACGCGGGAAAAGGGGGTGAAAAAACGCTGGGAAAGGCGCAAATCAACTGCACCGGACTTGAGAATAGCCCTGCGATCTCCATAAGGAAGAAACTAAGGGGCGCAAAGAGAATCTATTTCTCAAACAATCCATAGTCGGAGGGCTATGATAAATCCCGGGCCAGGGGTGGCATTAACTCTAAAAGGAGGCGCCCTCTCTCTATACATTCAAAAGCCGGTCCCCAGAGGGACAAAAACCGGTCAGGTGGGCGAACTCGCCGCCCGGAGCGGAAAAGTCTTTTTCTCTCTAAGCGATCGTCCTCGCAGGGCTCAAATAAGGGGGGGGCATTTCAGGGCATCGGGGGGGGGGGGGTGACTACGACTCACACTGGCGCCCTTGCACTCGAGAAGGGAGGGGGATAGAAAGGCCGTTCAGAAAAGGGCCTGAGAGGGAAAAGCTTTCGGTTGATTATAATCCACGATAGGGAGTTCAGGACCGTATCGAGGGGCAATCGGAGGCTCGGAAGGAGGGGCAAGAGCCAAAATCAGACAGGATCGACAAAGGCCGTCCTGGGAAAGAAAACGACGTCATCGGGCAAGGAAGAAGGGGGGGAATATGCTTGAGGGACAGGCTGCGATAAGGTCGTCCGTGGGGTTGGCAATGGGGGGAAAGTACTGGGTCGAGGTCAATGAATCGCGGGGGGGGGTAGACCAGTTCGTCCAAGGGGGAAAAAGTAGCCAGAGAAAAAAACCCTTACCTAAAGCGTTGGACATCGCGGCGGAGAGTCCCATTGAAATCATCCCTAGCAAGCCGAGAGGGGGTGGGTCGAAGGGATTTTGTAAGTGTCACCAAGGGGGACCCGAGCTGTTCATGGAAGAGAAGGTAGAGCCAAGTTCCTGCCTGATCTTTAAAACTCGCGACGGGTAAAAGAAGGTAGGGGGCTCCTGGGAAATTGCTGGGAACAAAGCCTCAGCACGAGAGAGGATTCGAAAAAAAAAAAGCCGACGGAGAAAGCAGGGGAAAAAGTCGTGGGGGTCATGGGAAAATCCCGGGGGAAAGGAAATTAAAGCAGGGCGGTAAAGTGGGACCCTGATATCGGTCATACCAGGGAAATTTTTCGCAGGTGCATTGGGGAGATCATGGTCAGAAGGGGGGGGCTAAATCCTATGGGTTGTCCTACTTCCCGGTTTTCTGTAACCAAGCACATTGGTTCCAGAAAAAGGCAAGCCGCCGAGCATTATAGGAATACGACGGGGGGCGATACGAAAAAGAAATGGGCCGGTTGGAAGTCGCAACTTGAATAATAGGGGAACTGTGGCACGGGAGACCACGCAAGCTGTACGGGGCGTTCAAAAACTCGGAACAGAGGGTCTCCATACAGAGAAAGAGGATCCGCTTGCTGGGAAGGCATGCAAAAAACCTGGAAGCAACTGGACTAAGGTGCGCCGAAATAGTTGGGGAAAAAAAAAAAAAAGAGGGAAAAATCCTGAATTTTCCGGGGCAGGGTCTGTAAGGGGAAGAAAGCTTCGTAAAAGCCTAGTGGGGAAAAGGCAAGCACATGAGAAGCGGAAGAAAAAGGAACGTTTCCATAAAAAAAAAAAAAAAAAGGAGACAGCTTTAGAAAAAAAAAACATGAAAAAAAGAAACCCGGCCGAACATTACTAACCCACAAGAAGGTTTCTCTAGGGGTGAGAGGTACTGGCTGGAGAGGGAAATCGGCTGTGGAGGATCCCAGCTCGAAGAGAATCGAACCCCCTCCCTAAAAAGTCCCAAGAGAGGAGTGGGGGAAGTGCACACAGGCGGGAGGCGCAGGAAGGAAGCGGGAAAGGGGTCGAAGTGTGGCAAAGGGGCAGGCTCCTAATCAAAACTCCCTTTCCAGGCGACGCTTGATTATAAAAAGATTACCTCGATAAGAAGCGTGTCATGAAATAATGGTGGGGGGAAAGAAGCCACAACAAAAATCCGCCTATCATGTCCATCGCAACCGCTTATTCGGCGGACCGAGGAAAGAATCCTTCGGGCAAAGGGCTCTAGTGAGGCGATCACCGTAGGAAAGGGCCATACAGGGGGGGGCGGAGGGAAATCTGCCTTTCGAGAACGATGCCGATCAAAAAAAGGAGAGGCGACACAACCAGGCTTTCGGAAAAAAGGGGGTTCTAAGCTCTAACAACAACGTAGGGAGGTTCTTCAAAAAAAACTAACGCGGTAGGGGGGACGAGGATTTCCGGAAAGGCAGGAAAAAAGGGGTCAAAGGGAGGATATCAAAGGAACGGAATTGGACCAAATAGGTCCAAACAAAGAAAAAAGGGGGGATAACCGACCTCAAGAAGCCGAATTGGGAATCCGACGATGACTCAAAAAACGAACATGGAAAGGGCTGGTCGGGAGGGAAGGCGGGAGACATGGGGAAATGGGGCTTCAAACGACCAACCATCTACCTGAAGAGAAAAAAAAACGATGACAACCTCGTAAGAGAAAGGTCGTTCGGAAGGGGAGTCGGTGGAAATCTGAGGCGACTAGGCGTCAAAATATAAGGGGTTAAGATACAAGATCGCGGTCTAAGAAGGACTACTCAATAGAAGCAAACTGCACCAAGGTGATAAGGCAGGTTGAGGAGACGGGGGGCGAGGGGATGGAAACTTTCATTCCAGGAAAGGTTGCCCAGAAGGGGAACATTACCGGGACACCACCCCTACGTAGAAAGGGTCTGAAGGGTGGGAGCTTCAAAAAGAAAGTGGAACCGCAGTTGGGAGAGGGAATGCGGTCTGCGGGTATGAGCCTGTTATAGGGGCGTATCTGAACGCGCAAAAAAAAATTTCTTACGCAGGGGAAAAGTGCAGAAAGCAGGACACATCTGTATAAAAGAAAAAACACGCAGTCCTTGCTCAGCTGCTACAGGACCCTCGGGACTTCATGCGGCGTCCACTTTAAATGAGAGCTGGGGACCGGCGGGAAAAGAGGGACAGTCTTCCAGGGTTTGTAAGAGCCATCGATGCCTGACCAACACGAGATGGGTGCTCGGTCGGTATGAAAAATCTTGGTGCCGGAAGGGGTTAACTCCATGGGCGGATGTGCTTTTAGACCGAACTCCAGAGAATAAAACTAGAGTTGAGAATCTTCAGAGAAAAACACTTAGAAGTCCATCCTAGGGTAGGCCGATAAACCGGAGATCAGGCAGGGGAATTATCTAGCATGGAAAGTTCGGGTTACATAAAAAGGGGTCTGAAAAAAAAAGACATACACTAGTGTTGTGGGGGGGAAAATCTACCTCCAGGAGGAAAAAAAAAAAAAAAGACCGGGAAAAAAGGTAAAGCAAATAGAAGAATTGGATCTTAAAGGGGCTCCCAGCATGCTTTCCTTTCGAGGGGGAGACCTTACATGAGGAAACAACACGGGCTCTTCTCGTGAGCGAGAGAAGAGGGCAAGGGTGCTGAGCGGGGGCCCAGCAAGGGAATAAAACCGACATCCTTAACGGGTCGCTAACTGCATAACCGAAAAAACCGAAAGGATAGAAGCACCCGGGTGAGGGGGAAGAACGATCGTGGGCCACAAGACGGCCAAAGGAGACCGCTTGAGTTATGGAGGAAGGTCTTTAGGACACGTCTCGGACACTCTATCAAGAAAAGAACTCGTCTTGTAAATGGCTTTAATTTTCAGAGGAAACCTCACCGCCCAGGATACAGATGTAAACTTCAAAGTTCATCCAACAATACCTTCAGAGCCTTATCCCGAATCGTAAAAGCACCATGCCCAACTCTATCAAAAAGCCTCGTAAGTTAACCACCTTCTTTCCCCACAAGCATGAATTAGTGGACCCAGAGGGGAAAAAAAAAAAGTCAAGGTCGGCCAGTAAAAAAAGTCAGGACACTGATCATTTTAATGCTTGCGACAGCGAGCAGAATCATGTTCTCGGGGGGATCGATGAGAGGAAGAGGTTGACTTATTAAAAGTCAAACCGAAAGAGGGTAAGGGGGCCGAACGGATAAGAAAGAAAAGGAATGGGTCGGAAAAGGGGCGGCACAAGTGAGGGGACGTCCGAACACAAAAAAAAACACGCAGGTGCCGCAGCAATTCTGCCCGTACTGTGAGGGAGAACACTCAGAAAATCGCAGGGGGGGAAACTAATGTTGAAAAACGCCGGTGTGGGGACGGCAATCATGGGGGGTGAGTGAAAAAAAATCCTATCAAAAAGGGGGCCTTAGAAAAAACAAAAACGGGGGGGAAGAGAGGGAAAGAGACCGGGCAGTTTAGGTGGGGAGGCAGAAGGACGCCTATGACACGGGAAATCGCCGTCAAAGAAAAAACAATATTTTCAAAGGGTACCTAGAAGGAACTGGGGGTTCGAAGGACAGTCCGGGGGGATTTCGAGAGAAGAAGGGTCTGCGACAATCAAGAATTCGCCGGGGGGAGTAAGATAATGATATATCAGGGGACCGCGGCTCAGGAGGAGGGAGGGGACGTACTAATTCAACTGAGAGAAGTGATCGCAGAAGAAGGGCCTTAGGAAAGGATCGAGTGGAACTCAAAGGGGCAAAAGAATCAGCGTATCAAGGAAAGATTGCAGGGAAGGGACGAACTCGACAAAGGGACGTGTCCTCTCCTTTAAACCGGATATACAGGACAACTTTTCTGGTGGCACTTCTGACGTGAGATCTCCTCGTTTCGTGTGTTGGGGACCGCATCGCCGGGATGGGAGAAAGTGCTGGGAAGAACCTTGCGAGGATGTCGGAGGGAACTAAGAAAAAAAAGGAATGCACAAAAAAAAGAACATGAAAAAACCGGCCGACGTTCGGGCACTTAAACCGGGAATAGCTATCTAAGGCTCCGAAATCCACAAGGCTAACGCGAGGTTTCGGTAGGGTCTGAAGGTGTGTCTTTTTTTTAAACAACCGCTTTTTGTCTTGCGCTCCCTAAAGTGATGTGTCAAAGGGGGCTGGGGAGAGAGGGAAGCAGGATTGTCTTGCGGTACGCTTAAACAGAAAGGACGGTGGCAGCGAAACGATTGAGAAATGTTGGGAAACGATCATCAAACCCTACCTCAGAGAGTCCTAACGGCACGATTACTAAAAGAGAGTAAAAAAAGATCAGGGGGAGCCCGAATTGTCAAGAGCCCAGGTCCCGCACGCCCCTTCCAGAATTCTGAAGAAACTATCCAGTCAGTCAGCAAAGCCTTGTGCGGGTGGATTTGTGTAGTCGAAGAGGGGGAAACTTCAATAAAAAAGTCTATGCTGATGGGGCCGGGAGAAACCAGGCAGACATTTTTGAAACGACAGCATTGTGGGGTTTCTGCGGAACAAAGAAAGATACCGCTTATAGAAGCGACGGACTAAACGAACCGGGGGAGTCTACCCAGCTCAGCTGGAAAAGGGGGCGGCGCGCCGAACATCGGGAATGTGGTGGGGGGTTGGGTTGGTGGCTTGTCGTTAAATCGACAACGGCCATCAAGTTGCAAAACATGAGGGAATGTCGAATGCTCTTAAAAGACCATAGGAGAACAATCATCTCGAGAGATTGGTGGGAAAATCAAAAAGGCTGCCTGGAGAAAGATAAGCGGAGGAGTCCTCATAGTTAGCAAGCTCACAGGGAGAAGCCCTGAAAGTTGAAGAGGGTCAAAGTTGGGTGACGTGATAAAGGGGGCCGATGCGTCGAAGAAAGACCAAAAGAAGGTTCCCTCGTCAGCGATGATTAAAGAGGAACTCGGGAAAACCATATACCAAACAGGGGGATGGAACATCTGTGGAACGCGAAAAAACCGCATTAATTCGAGAACCCTAACCATGGGGGAGGGCCAGGGGGGGGGAAATCAGAAAGAAAAAAAAAAACCTTCATCGAGGGACCGTTTAATGGGAAAGAGGAAAATCGTCTGTGAGCGGATTAAATGGAGACGAGACCGTCTACAGAAACGGCAGGGAAAAATTGAGCTGGAAAAGAGGGAAGGGAAGCAAATCTATCAGCAGGAAAGTGAATTTGTTAAGCGTTGAGCTTCTGGGAGGGGGGGACAGCCGAAACCAGCGAAACCATAAAATCCCTCTACGAAACGAAAGGAGCTTGAGGACCGAGAAAAAAACTCGTGGCATGGAAGTAATGGTGGGAGAGTGAAGCAACAAAAAAGCGCGATCTGGGGAAAAGGACCACAATTAAAAGGACCTTGACAGGGGGAAAGGTCCTCTTCCATCCTTCAAAACCCACTCTCTGTGGGAACGTCAGTCTATCAAAAAGGCCCAGTGGCAAGTCAGGCTATGGGGGTCTCTAGACACGAGCTATTGCGGCACGGGAGCTGAGAGAAATCTTTGAGCGTTGCGGGGGGGAATTGACAGATACTAGAAATGACCAACTGGAGGGAAAAGGGGAATAGATATATATTAACACGATATCAGTACCCGAAAGAGGGTCTCGACGACGCCTCTAAGACATCACGCGGTAGAGAGATACATTCGCCTGAATCGCCTACGGGAAAGTCAAAAAAAAGACCCGGCCATCAGTGCCCAACTCAAGAAACTAAGGGGGGAACTCCTACAGGATTGAAAGAGACATCAGCGGTCCAAGTCCTCATTTAATTTGGGGGAGTGGACAGATAGGGGCTGGTGTACCCCGAAGTCGGCATGGGGGGAGTCCATCCCGAAAAACCCGGCAAGAGCGAGGGAACGGAATGGTCTCTCATTGCAAGGTCAGGAGAGACTGTGGGGTGGTTTGTATATCTGGGTTGGGGGTGCGGGGGGGGGGTGTGAGGGGGGGGGGGGGGGGAGGAGGGGGGGGGTGGGTGGGTGGGGGGGAAATGGGGGGTCGGGCGGCAAGGTAGAAAAGGCTGAAAAAGAATCACATGAAAACGATCGTGGGGCTGGGAGAAGTTCAAGATCGGGGAACTGTTGGGGAGTCGTTGAGGTGGGGAAAAGGGTAACATGCATCAGCAGCCTCTGCTGTTCTCGTGCCGGAGCCAACACTCCTCTTTTCAAAAATCACTTTGCATGTAGGGGAATAGAGCCCAAAGAACGGGTGGGGTTCGAAATTTCCCGAAAATGGTCGAAGGCCGGGTGGAATTCATCGGTGGCGGGGAAGAGAAGGACAGGCTGTTATCATCAGTGAAACGCGGGACATGTGAGTAAAAAAGCTCAATCATTGTGCTGAAGCCGGACACAAAAGTGTTCGTAGGCAGGAGCACAAAAGCGGGAAAGACCACCTACAAAGGTCCGGGGGAACGTTCAAGTGTGCTGAAGAAGGTGTCAAACTATGAACGGCGCAAAAAGACAGGCTTGCTCAGGTGGGGTGTCAAGGGAACAAAGCTTAGGTCTCGGGGGTTGAAAGAAGAAAAGAGAGTCGAAGAGTATGGGGGAGATCTGAATATAATGGGAGGAAAACCAACGGGAGGCAAAAGGGCAACATTGTATTGTCAGGGGGTCAAAAAAAAGAGAAAAGCATAAGCACGCGATTACGCACGTTGCGAAACGGCGGCCGCACGGGAGGGTATGAGCAGAGACACTGAAAAGACTAAAAAAAAATGCAGAGCTCGCAAAGCGGGCGGCAGAGCGGAGATTCTTCGGAGGGGGGAATACCATGTGAGGCGGGGGGACAGAAAAATGGGTGGGATCGGAAAAAAGACTATTGTAGGGAAAAAAAGATACGACTGCGCAGACACAAAAAGTAAAAAGGGGGAAGTGAGGCCTACACGGAGGCTGAGAGGGACCAGGATAGGGGTTTTCCTGTGAGGAAACGGTAGACAGAAAGTAAAATGAGTGAGCGGCCGACAGTGGGGAACGACTGAGGACGGTGCGCGGAATGATAGGGAGGTCAGGGGGGAAGGGGAAAAGCAATACTCAGGAAACGCCACTTTTGGGAAACCGTAGAGGCCAAAGACCCTCGCTGGGAAGCGCGGGAAAACGCGAACGGCTACCTGGCAAAGAGGGGAAATGGGGAAAGGAGCACCAAGCCCAGAACCATCCCGGGGTACTGCATAATGGAGTGGGAAAAAAAGTTCAGGAGAAAAATCTCAGAATACAAACCTATCAGGGAATCTCTGAAGGTGACTGGCACAGGAGGTGCCTGGAAACAGCCGTCCGGAATCACGAATGTATGTCGGAAAGGCTTGTGAAGTCAGTTTGCCTTGGAGATGGGCGACAAAAAGGGAAACCTAAAAGGGGGCCGGTTGCTCAAAAAAGGAGGGACACATCTTCTCAGACGTCCGACGCGAGTATCTTCACCAGAAACAACTGAAGAAGAAAAATGCCGCCGGCGTGGACACTAAAAAAGGGGAGGGCTATTGCCAACCTCCAACTTATAGTCAGGGGGGGCTAGTGGGATGGGCCGGGGGGGGCGCCTCGCGCTCGGAGGTCGGAGAATTTTGGAAAAGGACGAGGCAGGCACTCCTCAAGAGGCCGGTTATATTAATCAGGGAGGGGGTCAAGTATCAGTTGATTATTACCTCAAGGGAAGGCATAGTGGGAGGGGACTCGGAGGGAAGTGCTGAACTGAAGGGATGAAAAATATAGGGTTAATCGTGAACTTGTTTAGGGAGGGGAAGTAGTAGAGACGGGGGCGACGATTCCTTAATCTACCGCAGGATTGGGGGGGAAACTTATAACCTCAGAAAAAGCTATTAGCTATCAGAGATCTGGAGGAACGCGCCCACCGGTGGGCTAGGTCTTGGCGTCCCCAAGGGTTTCTAATGGGGGAAGAGTACTAAATCCGGCAGAGCCTTATCCTGAGCAAACCTAACTAGGATAACCGAGAATAGAACTGCTTCCGTGGTATTGGGTCTTTGGGGTCTCCCGGTACCCACTGCCTGGGGAGCGCTCGGGACGGGAACGAAACACCCGGAGTGCAAACATTAGTTTTCTCGAGGGACGAAAGAAAGGGGAACTCCAGGAAAAAAAGATTGCAGGACCTTGGGGGCGGTCCGAAAGAAAGAAACACCCTTAAAGGGGAGGGGCTGCGTGTATAACTCTTAGAATCAGGCGATTGATATTCCGGCCGGGGGGGGCCAAAAGGTCGATGATCGGGGGAAACTGGATAAAGGAAAGAAAGAATCTCTGATAAAGCCGTATGAATTGAAAAAACTCATGAAAGCTGCGACAGAAGAAAGGGCTAAAAAAGGAGAGGGATCGTACTATGGGAAAGGAAAAGGGGGGGCCGGGGACGGAAAGAGAAACCAGCGGATCCGAGATCAATCTGGAAAAGTTGAAAGAAAACTGAAGTGAGAAGGGTCGGGGGTGCCTTCGGGAGGCATTGTGGACAGGGACCAGCACGGGGCTGAGTTCGCCTATTGGGGAGACGTTGGCGTCCAGTGGTGCGGGCACTTTTCTCAAGAGCCATATGAAACGAAGACCGACCTGAAATCCGTTTGAGGGGACCAAAAAAAAAGTTATCTGGGAGGGAGGAAAAGGAGAGGTTAAACCCGACCGACAGCCAGTCATCCATGAAGAAAAAATTCGGGGTGTCACTTGCGAGTCTGGTGGGGGGGCAATGTTTTTTTGACCAGATGTTTGCCGGGACCTTGTCTTGGGAGCTGGGAGCCGAGAATTCTGTGCGGGCTTTTCAGGACGGCGGATCATATCTTATTTGGGGGGCAGCTAGACGGGAACCAGGTTGGCGAAGCAGAAGCACACCAGTTGCCGGGACGCCGGGGGGAACCTCATCGCAATAGTCGTACTCATGGGGACGAGGTGGGGGGGGAGGAATGGAAACAGGCAGTGGGTAGCGGAACTATCAAAAAAGGAGCCTTAACCAGGAACAAAAAACTGGGGCCTGTGGCTTTTGGCGAAGGTGGGAGGGTGTTCAAGAAAGAAGGATGTTGTCCGAACTTAAAAACGCGAAAATTTTTGGTTGTGCTGGAAAACACTGCGGACATTGGGAAAAAGAAGGCGAAGAGATCAAGGGAATCTCCTGGTGTGGGGGGTATGCGGAAGAACTACGTGATGCGGAGTCAGAAAAGGGGCACTTTCGGCTAAACTGATAAAAAGGGTACCATCGAGGAGTCCAGGGGGGTCAACGCGGCCGATCGTGAAAAGGTCCGTTTCAGCCCCAGTTGGGACACCAACAAAGGACTCTCTAGTTCTCCAAAAATAGGCCGAGCTGAGGCGCGTAGCACGGGGCAGAGGACGAACGGTACAAACCTGGGGCTGCGACACGGGAAGGAGAGGTTTGGGGGCACGGGGAAAAAAGGTGGCTGAAATATGTCAGGGGAAAAAGGGGGGGAGCGAGGGACTATTATGCACAGGGGAAAAGAAAAAATTGGCAGGGATTTGCTTTCGATCAGAGCGAACAAGCCTGGTCTTCGGCGTCATACAAAAGGGGAAGAATCGTGGAAGAGGGGGCACCAAGGGGGGAAACGTTTGAGAAACATCCGGGAAAAACTCCGTCAATAGAAAGTGATGAATCCCTTCTTGTCAGGAAAAGGTTGGCTATCCACCCTCAAGAGGAGCTTGAGATTTACTGAAGCAAGAGGTTGCTTTTACCTTGGAGGTCGTTCTGTGCGGCGCGGGGAGGGAAGTTTCGCCATCAACAATCTGCCAAAAGGGGAGGGGGGGCTTACCAAAAAGCCACTACAACAAGTGGGGGGGGACAACTTCATTAGTGGGTCCTAGTTGCCAGGGGGGGAGATATAGAACGCAACGGGTCGAGAGGGCTCATGTGTCAGGGGGGTGACGCGTCCTAAGCGGGTGAAAGGGGTCTATTTTGACCCCGCTGGCGCTCTCGAAAAAAAAAAAGAAAGGGAACTGAATTATGATGGCCGTTATTAGTTCGGAAGACCATGGGACTACGGCGGGGGCAAAGAAAGGGACTACTGTGGTCAAGGGGGGGGGGGGGGGTTTCGGCTTCCATGGGTAGGGGTATGGTCTTGTAAGGAAGGTCACGAAAGCCATGTTATCAAGTTCCTTTGGTTTTCTCGTGGGTTCCGGGGGATCTCATCTTCGGGGGGGTGCTTTACTCCCGGAAGCGGGAATCTTGAAGGTCCCTTTTCGAAACCTGTTTCCTATGCCTCGTCCAAGTGTGTAGGGTAAGGCCTGGATGCTTCACAAACTTCGGCGTATGTAGGAGGAAAAAAGTTCTTCGCATAAATTTGGGGCAAGCGCTAACGGGGTGGGAATATTCTAACTTTCTCGCTCGATAGAGGCTTTCGGAAGGATCTGTGGTCGTCGTGGAGCCTCCAAGATTCCTAAAACGTATGGGCGACACGTGGTCTTCTTGTTCTGGACGACCATCGAACGTCTCAAAACACTCACAACAGCGAACCGGGCGTCTTAGAAAAGATATATGAATACGCCGACAGGACCCGAATGGAAAAGAGGATGAGGAGGGGGGGGGGGTGGGGGGGGGGGGGGGGGGGGTGGGGGGGGGGGTCGAAACTCCACTAACGCTCGGAAGCGATAAACAAAAAACCCGACTGTCACAATATCCTCCTTTTGCAACCTCTCCAAGGATTTGAAGACTGGACTCAGCCTCCGGAAAGAGAATGTCGCGTCGCTCCCTTTGAGTGCCGAATACACACTCGGGGGCGTTCTTCAAGGGGACACGAGGCCCTATCCTCATTTGCGATTCTCTGAGCATCTCGGAGGGGGGGCATGGGTGGAGGGGGTTGCGAAATCCCGAAGGCCCTTGGAAAGAAAACACGATGGATCAGTCGTCGATCAAGGGGGTCCATAAGGCTCGGGGGGGGGGGCAGGTTGTGGGGTCGGAGGAGAGACAGTCGCATAGAAGTCAGCGGAACTACTCCCCTATCCTCTCAGACGCGGGCGGGGAAAAGACGGGCTCGGCGGGGGGCGATCAAACACGACCGCAGGTATTCTAACAGAAGGAGTGGGACGAGGGGAATGGTGAAAAAGGAAATGCTCATGGTATAGGTCAGCTCGGACTATGTAGCTCTAAAAAAGTCAACACAGGATCTAAATAAAGAAAAGACCTGTTAGAAAAACCCAATATTCAAATTCGCTTTGAGTGTGGGGGGTAAGATTAGCTCAAAATGGAGGGCGGGAATTACATGATCAATGTCTGGGAGACATTTGGCGGGAACTTACGTCGATTGGTAAAAAGCAAGTACGAATGTTGAGGTTAGCGGTGGCGATCAGGGAGCCATCAGAAAAACTCGAGGAAGGCGAGAAATCTTTTTACAAAAGAATCGGCCCCAAATGAAAAAGAAAAAAACCAAAAAAAAAAAGGCCATAGAAGGAAAGGCGGGGGGATCTTAGGGCTCCCTCTCAACGATGGAGACTCGACACTTCTGGAAAAAACCATGCAGATGGGGGGGATAGTTATGGCTAGAGAAAAGGCGTCGCATCTATTTAGGAGGCGTTTCATAGGGGGATGGACCAAGCGTTGGACGACGAATACGGCTCAAAAATGAGTCGGGTTTACTAAAAAAACCCCCAGTCATCAAACAGTTGAAAGTATTCTCACTTTTTCGGAGCGGGCAAATAGCGTACCGGCGGGAAGGAGGGTCAGCTTCACGTAGGTTTTGGAAAGGGAAAAGCGATGCAGAAAGCAACGTTCGGAAATGTGCTCGATCGGTATTTCGAAAAATCTAAAGCACTGGGAAAAGGGGTTACCAAACGCACCTTGATGGGGATGGTCGACAAGATCTTACGGACAACAAAAAAAACAAAGGATCGCGCGCTGGATAGTTGACGAAAAGGACGAACCGGGGGGGTCAGGGAGGGGAAGTCAGACCATTCGTTAGTCACAAAGCAGCGTGGTACGTGGACGGAGGGGGAGCATAGGGGACCAAAGGCGGGTTCAGGAAAAGGGTATAGATGGGAAGGGACAAAAATCCATAAGTTGTAGTGAAAAAAAAAGATTCGCATGACACAAAACCCCCGGGAAAGCTTGTAATGTTAAGGGGACTGGATGCAGGGTTCCGGAAATAATAGAATGCTTTAGGGACACGCTGTGGACCGAAAAAATGAGGGGAATTGCGAGGAGGTGCTGGAGGGGTCACGCTCAGGGATAGAAGAAAGAGTGTGGATAGGGGCGTGCCGCAGCCACATTTGGAAAGTAGACCCGGAAGTAGGAAACTTCGCGGGCAAATCGCTCATTCACGAGAGCCGTAATGGCTAGGGCAACAAGTCCGCGAGTCTGCATACAATCGGGGGAAATCAAGAAAGCCAGGCAAGAAAGAAGAGGAGGAGGGAGTCAGGTCGGGAGGATCGCCGCCTATCCTCAACACCGGGAAAAAGGGGGGCAAGGGTGCATTGGAATAGGGGGAAAAAGGGGAACTTCCTGCCTACCAAGCCGTGGAGCGATCAAACATCGGGCGTGACCTCGCGTCCGTAAGAAAGACTGCATCTTACCGGATATCCTGAGAAGAATAACGTCTTGGAACAAAGAAGGACGCATGAAAAGAACACAAACAAATCGCCCTTGAGGGGATAAGCGGGAGGGGAAGGGGGGGACGCTATTTGGATACCTTTCGATCGGGGGGGAGGATGGGGGAATGAGTGGGGCACACGGGTGAGCAAGCGAGCCGAAGAAGGTACGTGGCTTTGGGTTCCAAAGGATTCATATTATCAGGACTCATACCAATCCAAGCACCCGATCGGAGGCCGCGAAATCCTGAACAGAGAAAATAAGGCGTCAAGGCCGAAGGGGGGGGGAGGAAAAAGACCAAAAAGCAGCGCGAAGGAACTGCAAAAAAAAAAAATTGGAGCTAAAAGGGGAGAACTTCTCGAAAAGTCAGAAACTAATTGGGGGGGGACGGAGGGGGGGGGCTGAAGGGGGGGAGAGGAAAAAGTCAAAAAAGAGGAGGGGAGATTGTGAAACAGAATCCTGCCGGAT
>Ga0179593_1551262_pt1 | contig 14395 bp, 28 predicted proteins | sample CZODoug2_1_08_16_FD_185931 | JGI IMG/M metagenome (GOLD analysis project Ga0179593, IMG submission 185931) | Vadose zone soil fungal communities from Angelo Coast Range Reserve, California, USA - CZODoug2_1_08_16fungal (PacBio error correction) | ecosystem: Environmental > Terrestrial > Soil >...
GAAGGGTTAACTATGAGGAGCGAGCATCTCCTAAGGGTGAGAGTTTCAGATCAGGAAAGTAAATGAAGGTATCAATGACATGTCTACAAGTTCATTGGGGAAAGAGGAAGGGGAAATTCATAAAACCTGGCCGGAAGGACAGGACTATAAAGGCGAAGAGGGAAGTTGTGGGGGGACAGTATCCTCTTCACTCTAAAGAGCTGGGGGGGGGAGGGAGTGTCGAAAGCAGTATAAAAGGAGGTAAAAAGGTCGTAAAAGGCACACCCCTGAAGGAAATGGAAAAGGTATGGGCATAAGAAAGGGGGAATCTACCCTCTTTGGTGGAAGACCTTAACAAGGGGATTCAGAGATGGCGGAGAAAGGGAGTGAGGAGGAAAGAGGAGAGCCGGTGTGTAGTAGAATAGAGGTTGGGGGGCGGAGACATTCGCCTCATACTATCGAGAGAACAAAGAAGGAACCTGGGAACCGTTTCGATCAGAACTGGAGCAGAAATGAAACAATGGCGGGAAGTTAGAATCATATACAGCAGCACAGTGAAAAGTCTCCCTATGAAGATCTCTTCGCCGCGTTGCGGGGGAGGGACGTAAAAAGGAAGGTCAAGAGTGGGAGTCAAAAAGGATAAAGGGTCTCCATGAAGCACCCTTGGGAAGAAGTTGACTACGTTCTTCGTAAAAGCGAACCAAAGAAATCAGGGGGTGAAAAAGAAAACTCGCAATTCCCAGTCTGTAAAATGGGTCAAACCAAGAAAATGAGGTTACTTCATAATCAAAGAAGGGCTTCAAAAAGGGAGTAAAGGGGAAAAGGATAAAAGGATCCTGAAAACTAAGGATTTGCGTAAAAGAAACAGAAGCTTGGGGGGGCGCTTGCATTGCGAAAAATGATGGGGGGGAACACCTGGGAGGAGACAAAAAGACCCAATCTGAGTGAGATTGACTAGCGAAAACAGGAAGTTCAAGACCGAGAGGACGGAAAACGGACGTAAATTAGCCTCAGCTCGGGGGATAACCGGTCCTTCGTCCACCATCTTGACCTAATAGCAAAAAGGGAGAGAGAAAAAACAAGAGGACGGAAAGCTATCAAAAAGGAACGTCGAGTCTGTGGTCATTGAGGAAAAACTTGGTGTATGGGGGAAAGAAGCAGTCCATGAAAAAAAAATTCCTCCAAATAAGGACCCACCCTGCCTTGAAGAAGGATCACTTAAGAGAAGCAAGGCCCCTTAAACGGAAAGATCCTACGGGAAGATTCCGGAAAAAATGGCTAAAACGAAATGTTATTCAAGCCATGACGAATCTTTGCTAAAATTTGGAGGGCCCTCAGAAAATCCTAGGAAAAAAAACCGATCAAAATTCAATCTGATAAACGGGCCCTACAAAAAAAGGGAAACCACCTCTGCATTGAAGGTAAAAAAACTTGTGTAACTAGGAAAGAAGAGGAACTGCAAAGGGGAAAAAGACGAGAGAAAAAAGGGTTTAAGAGTGGTTAAAAAACCCGGTAAATCTGTAGGGGGGAAAAAAGGATTCTGGCTAATTCGGGAGAAAGGAATCTGGCAAAAAGTAGAGGGTATTCTTTCCAGAGGGTGATAGCAAAGAAAGCCTCATCAAAGCACTAGTGCGGAGAGTAAGAAAGGTCTAGAACAGGAAAGCGTCTTGAAGAACCGTGGGGGGGGAAGTCGCTGATTAGTCCAGGAAGAAACCGTAAAAATATAGTTATGAAATAAAAAGGCTAGGTAAAAAGGAGCGTCGGTCCAGGGTCAGCCAAAAAAAAACCATTGTATAAAAACCGGAAAAAAGGGTCATAAGGCGTCCTTTTTTCGTGAGAGGGTCGATAGAACGCTTTACAACTTCAAAATCAGACAGTCTAGAAAACGAGAGGGATGTCTCGAAAAAACGATGCGGGGACGGATGGCCAATACCACAAGGGGGGAACGAACATCAGGGGGGGGCGTGCCGAGGAAAAGAAAGTCTTTGCGAGGACTGGGTAAGACCAGATTCGTAGACCAAGGGGAGAAGGTCAAGGAGCGTTTGGTAGAGTATTTTTGGGAGTGCCCGTCTGATTGAATACTCCGGGACTAAAATGATAAAGAAAGGAGGAGGGTACAGAGGCGGCATGCCTGAGGATATAGATACAAAGAGACCCCCGGGGCATCAATGGGGGGGGGATTGACCAAAAGAAAAGGAAAAATGAAGCAAGAACTGACTTGAAAACACACTATGCACTTGGGGGGGAGATGATACGAGAGCTTAATTAAGGTATCGGAAGAAGGATGGTCATCAATCTTGGAGCGAGAATAATACCAAGGAAGTCCGTGCCGGGAAGGGGGGGAGAGAGTGAGGGAATTCGGAACCAGGAACGGTCCCTGAAGCGGGCTTGGAAGACTGGGGAGGGGAATCAGATAGGAAATGTAAACGCTGAAACCAAAAGGGTTTAAAGGCCGTGTTTGGGCGGATACACGGGACCTCCGGGGAGGAGGGGCGAAGGCGGGGGGGGGAAGACTAGTATGTCCTGAGAAGAGTTGAGGAAGGAGGGGCCTAAAAGGCCCTAAAGAACCTGGGAAAACTATGAAGGAAGGTCAAGAAGAGAAAGTCAAGTAGATTGGGTAGGAGGGAAGAGAGCGTGGAAGAAAGTCTGGTACGAAGCTCGAACTTTGTAGAATCAAGAAAGGGGAAAACCGGGGAAAAGTTACCGGGTGAGCGCCAAGAAAAGGCCAAATGGGAGGTGGTTTCAAAGTACCGCATTGAGGGGGGGGGGGGGTCTTTAGAATTCAAAAAGGAAAACTGAGAGTTATATATGGGGGGGGGAAAGGAAAGGGGACTAGGGGAAGCGGTACTTGCCAAGTTTTTCCCGGAGGGGGGGGGGCTCCTAGGCAATCGAAAAAAAAGGGAAGCCGGGCGCGAAAGGGAAAAAAGAAAAGGCGGAAGAGCCGTCTTGAGAGTATGATGATCGGGAGGAATTGGGTGTCGGAGAAGGGCGTGCTAGGGGCTTGGAACTGGGGAAGAGGGAGCTTAAGTTTAACTTAAATGTGTCAGACTATAAGGGAGTGGAAAGTCTGCAGGAAGAAGGGTCCGGAGTAAAAGTACTTCTCAAAGGCAAACATACCAGATAAAAACTTCTGAAATTTCCCTTCGCGGTGAATCCTGGAACCTGGTTGGGGGAATTCAGAAACGAAATGCTATGAAATAAGGGGTTGGAAAGAGGGTGGAGGAAAGGTATCAACTTCCTAGCTCGTCTCAAAGATTAAGAATGGGGGGCGACAAAGGGTAATTAGCTCCCACGGGAAGAATCCGGATCTCGATGTTAAGTCATGAGCTGGGAAGGCTGGAACAACAAGATGGGGAAAAGTGGAAGTATTTTTTTCTAATCAAAAGGATAATTCGGGAAAGAAGAAGTTTCTTGGTAGAAAAAAGAATTAGGGGGGTCCGTCATCCCACAAATGAACAAGAAGGAAAGGGCTTTATGGACAATTTGGCAAAAAGTTGAGACGGAAGGAGGGATTCGGTCATTGTCACCCTATCTGGAAGAAAAAGATCTCGGGGGAAGAAAGCTACGCCGGAAAACTTATGGGTTAGGGAGAGATCAGTTGAAGGTTGCCCTCCTTAATAAAAAAGTTATCAAAAGGGCCTCCTATGAGGTTCAGGGGGGTATAAAGGAGCTCAAAAATAGGGGTTAGAAAAGTGAAGCCGCGTCGAACTAGGGATCCACAAATCGGGGCCGATAGAATGAGCAAGGGATTTAAAAAGGAAGAAAAATAAAAACTATCCTCGGCCGGATACTGGGAAAAAGGAGGATCCCTAAAAGACGCGAAGAGGTTAAAAAGGAATCTGAGGAGGCAAAGGGGAGAAAAGGTTGTTTAAAAAAATGTCCAAAAATCAGGTTAACAGTGAAATACGCGCAGTAGGGCTGAAAAAAAAAAAACAGTCTAAGGGAGAGAAAAGGGATCAGCGTGCTGTTCGCCAAAACCAGAACGAGACCGGCGAAGAAGAAGAAAGGGGGAGGAGAAGGAAAAGCGCCGTCCCTTCTTCTTCAGGGGGGTCCTTTCGCATCGTCGAGAAAAGTTCCCAAGTTATGAGGGAGGGGTCTGAGCCCTCTAAAAGGATGCCCGTCTCTCCACATCCAATAGTAAATGAAACGAAAGAGTGCTACAAAGCTGGTTCAAAAATATCCTCCAAGGAGGAGGGGGTTAGCATGGGAAAAATACAATTGTAGGAATTCGTGCTCTGTTCATTGCAGAAAGGGTTCTAAAAAGGAGAGGAGAGGGGGATTGCATAAAACGACCCTTCATAAAAAGGGGTGCGTGGAGGGAAAAGGAATTCAATTCTCATAGCCTAAGGGGAGTTCCAAAATCGGGGAATCTGGGTGGCGCTGGAAAAGGGAAAAGGGCTGTTTTAAAAAGGGTTAGTCGACCCCAGCCACCCCCGGATGGGAAATGGGTTGAACCCAATACGACAACCAAAGGGGGTGAAAATCTTTGTCGGGATTTCCCACCGAAAAGGATCCCCGTAAAGTGGAACGACTGTTAAGTATAAGGGAATATGAGGGAGGAAAATGAGAAAAGAAATTACATTATCTATCCAGAATGACACTATTAGACGGACTCAGACAATCTGGGAAAGAGGTTCGAGCAGGTTAAAAAAAAGATATACAAGGAAAAAGGCAGCCTTAGATAGCGGCAACCTAGTCGTTGGGGGGGAGGCCTTTGAAAAACTTGGCGGGAAAGGCTTTGAGGAAGGGAGACTACAGAATTTGAGGGGGTCCTCGTTTCTATATAAAAAACGATACTATAAAAAGGGAAGAGGAGGAATCTGGGGAATTCAAAAAATTGTAAAAAAAAATAAGAGTTTTCAAAAAACAACTGGGTCGTTCTTAGATGAAGTGGACTTAGGGCGGGGGTCGCGAAAAAAACACCTTACAGAAGGGACTACGCTCTCAACTATCCCCGCTCCAGGGTGGATGCATACTTGGGTCCCACAAGGGGGGAGCACAGGAACAAAGCTCTTCCCAAAAATATAGCCGTACCGTTGAGGGCTGGGGGGTGCGGAAAGGAACAAAAATTCCGTACCAGAGGAAGGGTTTCAGGTCCCCGGTATTTGGAAGAAAGGGACAGAAAAGAAATCAAAGAGTAAGCGTCCAAACAATACAGACGGAGCGAAAAAGAGGGCAGGGTTTTTATAAGTATCTCCTAAAATTATGGTAGGCATTAATAATCATGAATAGAACCATTCCCGGTGTAGACGGGACTGGCCGGCGAACATCGGATCCATACACGCGAGACGACCTCTTAACGACAGTTATTCTAAAGAAGCTCCAAGGGGGATCAAGACCAAATAGTCGCATTCGAAAAATTTTTCCCTCCGCGGGGACCAAAGGCCCAATGAGAAATGAAAAAAAATACAACTAGTAGCCACACTAGCGTTCCGAAAAAGGTAACAGCACATACGTGTAAGGGCTCCTGAGATAACGACAGAAAGGAAAAGTAAAAGTGAAGCCCCCAAAAAGGTAAATCGGGAGGGGGAAAGTAAATGGGGTTTCCATCCTACCAGAGGGAAATTCCCTCATTGAGATTAGACCTGGGGGTAGGAAAAAAACCAAAAAAAGAACCCCACGATTGCTGCAGAGTTCGAAGAGGGGAACTCCATCGAAGGGCTGAAAAAGGCGTGTTCGTCATTTAAATCAAACCAAATCCTCGATTGGCTGCTAAGAGTAAATTACGGGAGCTGGATCTTTCAGGTTCCTAAGGATTGGAGTTCTGGAGAACCAGATCAAAAAAGAATCAGAAAAACAAAAGAAAAAAAAAAAATGCTGGTTCTTTGGTTGCTAATTCAAAAGGGAATGAAAAAAAGGCTCAGGAGCAGCCATGCGCACAAGCTCTTCGTCTCGATGAAGACACAAAAAAATTTGACTTACCGGGGGTTCTCCATAAGAGGGCAAATGAAGGAATTTGTAACTGTATTATTCCAAAATTTTGGAAATAACGAATAGAAAGAGACGGGAACAGATGTGCCGGAGGGGACAGGATGGCCGGGCCAGAAACGGCGAAGGGAAAGCGTGGCCGTGTTACAAGCAAGATCACTCAACAACAAAACGAAAAGATAGGCTCTGGCGAGGAAAGGGAGAAAAACGGGGGAGAGATCGGCAAAAAGGGCCAAAGACAATCGGGATCGACAAGGTTCAAACTTCGGCGGAGAACTGACACAAGAAAAACAAATTGAATTACCATTAAATGACTGGACTCAAATAAAACCGTGGAAGGACACAGCAGACTACCATGTAAAGAACGTGGAAAAAGAGCCGTATTCGGAAGGGAAAGGAAGACGGGAAGAATGGAAAACGGCAAAGTTTGTCGAAGATCGCGTGGGAGGGCGAGCGAACGAAACGGCCGGGGGGGCAAGTGAACCCTCCTACGTGAAAAGATTAAGGATTGGGGGCCCGAACGCGCTTCAATATAAATAACGAAAAGGTGAAATGATAGGATTGGGGGGGAAAGCCGCGTTTCTTCCCCAGACATTAGCGGGCAGGAGGAAAAACGAAACAGGCGTCGCTCAAGAGGTTGAGGGGAACTCGGGAAAAGGAACATCTGTCACAGAATGCAAAAACTGGGCCTCCCGGGAAAGTCAAAAAGGCTAAAAACCAGGACCGACCCCCGAATTACAGGGGGGGAAGAAAAAAAAATGGCGGTAGGTATGCTATGTCGGAGTTCAGAAGCTTTCCGAGGGGAAATCTAGCAAGATTTGGCGGGTCCCGTTCAAATCAACTCTGGAAGTATCTGGGGATCTTTGAAGATTAAAACACAGAATACGCTCCTATGTGTCTAGACGGATCCTGGGTGGCATCATCTGGAGGGGGAAGCGGAGCGCAAGGGGATCGTCGAAATTCTCAGGAAAAAGTGATCCAAAGGGCAGTCCGGGGGTCTTTTCCTGGGCATTAGGAAAAATTGCAGGGGACTGGCATAAGTAAACAAAACAAATACAAACTCCAAAAACTCTTTCCCTGCACCTTAAAGGGAAAGTCCGGCTAGTAAGAACTCTCTCAACATTGTCGACTCGGGGATTCGAGGCAAGATTCAAATGTGGACTACGTCCCGTTAGTAAAAAAAGAAGTGAGACTAATAAGGCGTGGTAAAAGTATTCCATCTGGAAGGAAAGACGGTAAAAAAAGTCGATACGTGGTTACTAGCAATCGAGGGGAAAAAAGGCGGGGGGCCGACCAAAGGTGGAGCAAAAAAAGGGGGTGGGGGCGCGTTTAACCTGTTAGGGGGAAAAAAGGTCGACAGCGCACTAAAAATCGAGCAAAATCTGAAGAGTGGGTTTGTACGAAACTATCCTATAATAACCCCTTGAAAAAAAGGGGAAAAGGCGAAAATTCCAGTAAAAAAAATTTATAAGAAAGGGACAAACAAAGGGTATTCTACTTTATGAGTTGATTAAAAGAAGCTTTAGATTATCGAACGCCAGAAAGAAAGGTGCCGCCGCCTAGGTGCGTATGCTTGTGCTGCTGTATAGGGGGAACGCTCGAGATCACAGAGGAAAATGGCCCATCGCGGGAGTCAGACTGAAACTTGGTCTGGCTGATATGACTCACTCGGGGGGGGCCCAATGAAAAAAAAAGCAGGCCTATGGGCTCGGGGAAATCCAAGGAAGGGGGAAGATTCGGGAGGAAAGGGGTCAAAGCTTCCAACGTAGGGGTCAGGGGGTAGAGACCCGTAAAGGTCCAAAAGAAAGTGGGGGGGAAGGGTGTGATCTAAAAAAGGTCTTACCTCCGGGGGGGACTTTCCTAAAAATACCCCCAGCGGGGAGCTAAAGCCAGAATCGGCAGACTTTCCGACTCACGCCTTTTCAGAAGTTGACCTTGGAAGTCAAACGGAGGCGGCCGAAGCAATGGGAAGCGAATTGAGCACTTCGAGCTGCTCCCTATCCGCATCAAAAACAAAATGGGGGAGCAGAAGGGGCTAATTTATCGCAGAGGGGGATTCATTAGGCTGTGATAGAAATACGTCATTTGGACAAGGTAGGAGAAGGGGTACTCCAGGGGAAAAGGAGGGGAAAAAGACCGGAGGGGCGAGAAAATTGGGGAAGACTTCGTAACAAGAGAAAGGGGAAGGTGGGGAAAAAGCATCTGCGGAAGCCGATCTCAGGACTTCGAAAAAAAAAGTAGGGGGCTTTTGCCTTTATCAGGATCCAAGGTCAACATTAAGCAAAAAAAAGATTTACGGGGACCATAAGGAGAAATACATAAGGGCGCCCAGAAAAAAGGTAGGACCGGAGAAGATCTTGGGTCTAAAAATTAAGAAAAAAATCAAAAGATCAGCGTGGGGAGCCGACGTCCGTGGTCCATGCAAAAGAGATCGTTGAGGAAAAAAGCCTCATATAAACGCACTGAGCCGAACGCTCGTTCAAGAATGGCGGAGTACATAAAGGTGATAGAGGAAAAATAAAGGGGGGAGTTACAAAACAGTATTGACGCTGGGATCCAAAACGAGGAAAAAGCTGAGGGGGGGAGACCAGCAACCTTCCCAGGGTCCGGGAAGGACCCCAAGAAAGAAGACTGTCGGCTGCGAGAGTACCCAATGGAAAAGAACCGAGGATGTCCCAAATTATCAAAGAAGTCTAAAAAAAAAAGCTTTTGGGAAATTGGCCTACAAAAAAGAGTTAGGGCAGGGGAAACCTTAAGGAGACCGATTCCAAACCTAAAAGTCACCAGTTTAAAAAAATTATGGGACTTTTCCAAACCTAAATCTTGAGGAGGGGGGGGGAAATCCATTCAAAGGGTCAGTAGAGTGGGGGGAATGCAGACTTTTATGTCTTGGCAAAGAGAGATGAATGCTCTCCGAAAGCGAAGGTTGTGGGGGAAAGAACGGCAGTCGTGGACTGAACAAACTGGCAGGGGACCTGAAGGTTTCAGTACTGGGGGGGGAAAGTCAGGGGGAAATAAAAACCGGCGAACTACCTCATAGGTATCCTATAAAGCCCCGAGTACTTAAAGCTACAAAACTAACGAAGAAGAGCGAAAAAAATACACTCGTTCCGAGGAAAAAAGATTATGAGAAAAAAAAACGAAGAATCATAAAAACGGCGTCGATAGAATTAGTTTGCGAGGGGACCGGAAAAAAAGACGTGCAGTGACCACCCGGGAGGGGAACGGAAGATCGGAAATAGCGGCCGTACCTGTTACTAAGGAGTTATCGAGGAAAAAAAGGTGGGACAAGCGAAAGGGAACACAAGTTGAGCCCAAGGGTCAGGGGGTGGTAAGTTCGGACTTACAATATGTGGGGGAAAGAGAAGGGAAAAAAACGTGAGGAAAAGGAGTCATTCAAGGCAAAATCCCATATTTCAGGCAAAAAATGACCCCGGACACATTTTATGGGGAAAGCGGAAAATCTGGGGGTCGGGGTCGTGGGGACCTTTTTGGGAGTTGGGAAGTTGCAATGGAGGGGCGGCCCGTATTATGAAGATTCGTAAAAAGCTTCTTCGGACTGCGAAGGGAGAGGGAGTCCGGGGAGAGGGGCGGAAAAAACAGTAAGGAGGCGAACTGTATCAAAAGCCGACCAAAAGAAACTGTGGGATGGGAATAAATTAACCCGGGAAGGTCGCAGAGCGCAGCAGGCATTCCGTCTAAGGGACCGGTCTGGAAAGATCGGGGTGCAAGGGGAGGGAAAAACCGGAAACGTAAGTCCCGAAGCATCGGTCGTTGAAGGAGGAAAAAGGAAAAAAGAGTTTTGGGAACTGGACGCCTCGAAGACGGGAAGAGGGGGAAGACTATGCCGAAAGGAGGGAGGAAGGGGGGGTCTAGTGAATCTGGGAGTCATATGTAGGCAATGATGACTTAAGCCCGAGTTAGGACGGTCTCGGCATCTCTCAAAAAATGATGGAGAACTTCCGCTTTCAGGCCAATAGAGATCTAAGGAAAAAAGCGCCGGACTTTACTAGAACAATGGACACCAATACTTCACTCTAAAAAAGAAAACTCTAAAAAAAAAAAAAGATAATAAGAAATGTACTCTCTGAGACTCATAAACCTTCGAGGGGGTACGGGGAGACATGCTGCAAGTGTCAATAAAGGCACTACAAGGAGATGGCAGAAAGAACGGTAATACCGAATAGCTCCTCATGCTAGAATTAAGTGAAAGGAATGCTGAACTCGTCTGCAGTTTTCCAGAGCTCCGGGGACGAGAAACAGAAGGACAAAAACAGCAGGGAAATGGAGGGGAGAGAACCAGAAAGGAAGAGGGGGGGGTAACGTTTGGGGTTGGGCAAAGACCGACTCAAAAAGAAATCATAGCCGGAGAAAGAAGAAGAAGAGGGAATTCTCGGGAAGACGGCAAAGCCAAAAGGGTCGACCGAAAGGATCGAGACCAGTCGTTGACAGAGGAGGGCAAGAACATGGAACGCTCAAGGTAAAGTAGCTTGCAAGAAGCACAGGTGACAAGACTGTCCATGCAGATCCCTGAGTACTGGGCTTCGGGACCTCATGGAAAAAAAGGGGCGCCAAGGGGGCCCAATAAAACGGTGTTTACGGAACGTTTAAACAATGGGGGGGAAAAAGGGAAATTTAAGGAGGCTTGCAGGAGAAGGGGAAAAAATCGTTGGGGGGGTGGGGGGGGGACGTGTGTACGTCTTTGGGGGAGGGGGCGATCTAAAAAAACATGGGGGAAGAGAGCTTGGGAAAGGAGGGAAGGGTAAACCTTTCGCCGTTTGAGATCAGAGGGCTCCGTCGGAAATCAAGCCGGCTGCGGGCCAAAGAAGAGATCTGGGAAGCAGATGCCGGATCGCGGGTATTATAGGGGGTTAGGAAGTGGATCGTGGCGGGGGGAGGGAGGAAATGTCTTAGGGAACTAAAACACCAGGACCGGATGCTCCCTACTTGAACGCGGGACAACAGAAAATCCTCAAAAAGGGAGGGAGTCAGAACTGGAGAGAGGTGGCCGAGTCGTGTGGACGCGCTCAATGAAAGGATGTCGTTCGAGAAGAGGCATTCGAGGCAACCTATAGGAACGACGGAGGGGGACAAAACGGCGCAGAAAAAAGAGAATTCACGGCTGTCAAGAGCAGGGGCGAGAGACGAAGACTCTCTGAGAAATGAAGAAAAAACATGGGCTCGAGTAATCGTTGATCACGCGGGTCCCCCCGGCTCGGAGGGGGAGGGCATTGGCAAATGCTCCTTCCTAAGAAGTTCGAAAAGCTGGGAGGTCGAACTGGCCGGGGAAAGGGCATGCTAAAGACTACATTCGGGGACGGAAAAAAAAGGGGAGATTCACGGACGGGCAGGTCAACGAGTTTCTATGAGGGGGGTATTTGGGTGGGAAAGGGGGGGCCTACAAGGGGGGACGGGATCGACCTGGGGGACCATCAAAAAGGAAAAAACTTTAGGGTAACTTGGGTTAGGTCACCGCCGAAAAACCGGCAAGGGAGGTCGAGCTACGAAAGCTATCACAAGTGACACCTCAAAAAACCGCCAGGGGAAAGTCACAAAAGCCAGGTGACGCCATTCATCGTAGACCTTGCTGCAAGGGACTTGTTTGGGGAAGGAAACTGCTGCGAACTCAAGGCCCAAAGCAGCCGAAAGCGGAGTCGAAAAAGGGGGGGGCTGTCTTAGAAGTCTATGGGGATTTGGAACAGAAGCTGGGGGGGGGGGGGGGGAGGGGGGGGGGGGGGGGGGGGGGGGGGGGGGGGGGACACACCTCAAATTCTTCTATGAAATCGGGAGTCGGGCAAAAGGCCTTCAAGGAGCTAGGTTCAATCTTCCAAAAAACTCAGGGGGGGGGGAGAGATTTCAGACAATTAAAGGAAAAAAAGCAGGGGGGGGAAAATCAGGGGGGAGAACCCGATACTCCCCAGATCCTTTAGGAAAAGTGTCGGGGTCGAAAGAAAACCACCCAGATTACAGAGATTCACAAAAAACAATTCTCCTTCTTCTTCTGAGCAGAAGATATCTTGTCGAAAGGAGGAAAAACTCCCGCCGGGACCTTCACGGAGCGTCCATTGAAGGGGGGGGACCTTGGGAATTCTCCAGGAAAAATCCGACAAGAGCATGACGCTCCCGAAAGAAAGGGAAGAGAAAATTGGGATCGTCATCAGATAGAAAGGCTCTAAAAAAAAGAAACTAGAGGAGGGCATCTAGGACGAAGAAAAGGCTCAATGGGGGTGAAAACTCTTGTGGCGCGTTCAGCTCTTGCAGGCTGGGGGAGGAGGAGAAGCAGATCAAATATTCGAAAAAAGCCAAGTACGGAAAAGGGGCTTTTAAGAAGGCGATCGGAAAGGAAATTACTAAGAAAGAATTTGGGTTCCCACTAAGTCTTAGTGGGTGGGGGGGGGAAGGGGGGGTCTATCTTGAAAGAGCCCAATGCAGGGGGGGAAAGGATCGGCATTCATTCGTAAAAAGAAACCCCTGAGGGGGGGGGAACCTTTGCACTCTTCCGGGGAAAGAAAGGAAACAGGGGAACCCGTGTCGGGAAAGGGGGGGCCCGCCCTAAATCCAGGGTCCATAAAAATCGGGAATTATATAGGCCTACGGAAAGGGATTTTGAGGGAAAAAGCTGGAGAAAATCTTAAAGAAAAGGTCGCATAAAGAGTGGAAAAGCAGCAAAGGGAAAAGAACCCTCTGTGGGCCAATCCGGGGGAAAAGAAAGAAACACTCATGGACGGAAGCAAGGGCCGGGGAGATGCCTTGTCAAGCTTTCAGGGCGTTGAAAGAAAAATCACAGAGGAAACTAGAAGGACCTTGGGAGCTATTACCCTCCCAAGAGAAAAAGCTATCAAAGAGGGGAGAGGAATGGAAAACGGAAAGAAAAGGAAAAACCACCTAAAAGAGGTCCTAAAAAAGAAGGAAGGGGGTAATTAAGGACTTCCCAAGTTCCACTTTAAGGATCCATCGGGAAAGGAAGGGAGGATATTCGCTAACCCCTACCAGGATCAAAGATCTCCAAAAGAAAATTTTTAGAGAGGGGGGAAGGAAGAAAACGTTAAATTGTGGCGATCCGAAAGCCGGCTAGACGCTGTGGAATACGATCATAAGACGCCTTAAGCATGATTCCGGGGAAAGAGAAAGAAGGAATATCTGGAGTACACTCAGAGGGGAAGGCGGCTTAAGGGCGCGAAGAAGGAGTTATAAAGAGTCCACCCTTTTCACGGGGAAGAAAGAAGAATGCCAGGAACAAAATGACTTAAGGAAGAGAAAACGCCGAAAGCGAATAGCACACAGAGGACTGCTTTCAGGTGGATGACTTTGGGGAGAAGGAGTAATGGGAAAAGAGGAAAATTTCAGAAAGGTCCTAAGGGGAAGGGGAACATCACCAGTAAAAAGGACCATACTGGAAGAAAAACTCACTCTCCCACGATTCCAGGCACTAGAATCTTCAAGAGCCAGATTAAGCGGGACGAAATCAGAAAGGGGAAATAATAGGAACCGTCCGAATGCTTTTCGAAAATGGATCCGAGGAATCGGAGGGAGAATTAAAAAAGGGGGAAAGTCTTAGGACAAAAGAAAGCGAAAGGGGGGACCCTACAAGAGAGGAAGGTTCGTAATACCCAAAAAGGTACATAACGAGGGAGGGCTTCTCCTGAAAAGAAACAGATAAAAGGAAGAAGAAGATGTGAAAAGGGGTGAACTTCCTATATTCGGGGGCCCGGGGACTGGGGGGGCGGGCGTCTGTCTGCAAATAGAATCGACTTTCAGGTCGGACATTCGTTGGAAAATAAGGGAGGCTCGCAAGGGACGTCGAAAAAAACCAGATAGGAAGAGGGGTCTAAGAAGCTGAAGGGTCTGGTCGGACAGGCCCGAAGGGGTTGGGAAGAGGGGAAGGGAGAAGGTCTGCGAAAAAGGAAGGGGATTCTTGGAGAACTCTGTATTCCGGACCGCGTGTCAAAAGGTTACCAAAACGAAACAGTAATCACATTTAAGAGAAATCCGCCAAAAAAAAAGTTGGGGAAAAGGGGTCCTCGTACTGTAATACACAAAGAATTCGAGAGGCACGGAAAGAGAGCAGCAACGTCGTACCTGCAGGGGTAAAAAAGAGGGGGGGAGGGCACGGAAATTGGACGGGGGGGGGTAGAAAAAGTCCATCAAACTGTCGGGGATTCAAAGAAAAGGGGAGTGATGGGGTTACAGAAAGGAGTAAAATCATCGGCAAGAAAAAAGGGAACTAAGATCAGAAGAGGGGGGCATTCTTTGGAACGTAGGGGTCAGGAAATTGGACAGCATTAGGGAAAAGGGGATTTATGACCGTCTATCTGAATCCAGGAGATCTCTCAAAAAAAAAGAGGAAAAGGATATAAGGGAGATTGAACACGTAAATCAACCATGAAGAGTAGGAAAAAGGCTCAAGTCCCTGCAAAGAAAAGGGTCAAATCATGGGGGACAACGACGAAGAGATGAGGATCTAAAAATGAGGGAAAGAAAGAACCTT
>Ga0179593_1576653_pt1 | contig 14395 bp, 17 predicted proteins | sample CZODoug2_1_08_16_FD_185931 | JGI IMG/M metagenome (GOLD analysis project Ga0179593, IMG submission 185931) | Vadose zone soil fungal communities from Angelo Coast Range Reserve, California, USA - CZODoug2_1_08_16fungal (PacBio error correction) | ecosystem: Environmental > Terrestrial > Soil >...
GAGCTTGGAAACCAGCACGGAGGGTCTTCAACGGGGGGGAGCCCGTGGGGCCGTATTTGAAAAAAGAAATCAACTCACGAGGGGGGGGAAGAAATCCTTCCGAACCTCTGAGATCAACGAGGCTCCATTAGGAAAAAGAACTTTCCTGTTCGCGGTACCTGAAAAACGAAAAAGAGGGAGAACCGTACGACTACCTGCTTTAATCACCAAAAAGGAGGCTCGAAACTCAGTGGGGGAATCTCTGAAAGGTAGGAAATAATAAAGAAATAGTTACAAAAGGTAACTAAAGAAAAAGAGGGGGGAACGATCTCAAGAAGGTCTTCTCTCGGAGGGTGAAGGGCTGAAAAAGAACGCTCCGAAGAAGCTGCAGAAAGAGAAAATGTTACGTGGCCCGACCACGAAGAGGGGTGGCGAAAGAAGATCTCCCCTATTTCGAGAGGGAGCCGTCCAGGAGTTCACATGGGAGAAATATAAAAAGGGGGAAGAACTCAAAGCGGGAAGGGCCTAAGAATTATGCATTGAAGGCAAGAAGGACGAGGAAAGGGCATCCCGGATGAAAAAGACATCCCGCCTACAAGCGAAGAATTGAAAAAAAAAAAAAAACCTGAGATAAAAAAGAATTTCCTCCCAAGTTGTGGACTCAGGGAGGGCACCTACCAGATTCAGCCCTTTCGATTGCGAAAAAAAGGAAGGGACCCAGAAGAATTCCCTCTGCGCGCCAAGAGGAAGAGGCCTGAACGGCCCTTTGGAGTGCGAAAAGGGTATAATCTTCCCCCTGTCAGAACAGGGAAGAGGGAAGATGTGGAAAAAAAAAGAAGCGAGACTGATGTTTTGTTGCGAAGAAAGAAGTCAATCTCTAAGGGAAGGAAAACCTAACTCCTATCACCGAACAAAAGGTGTGCTCAACCTGCTTAAGGGAAAAAAAGGGGTCTCGCACCGAAGGGGACCAACCACTTTCGTCTTCGTCGACCAAGGGGGGGAAAAAGGGTGTCGACGTCTCAACGTTTAAGGAGACGGATATTGCCATAAACATGAGGGAAAGAAAAAGTTTCAGAAGAGGGGTGGAAGGACTACCATCAAGGGCGGGATCGGAGGGAAGGGGAGGGAATACCTGTAAAAAAATGAAAAAAGGGCCGTATAAGGATCAAGGGCAGTCTTGACTTACGGCTCCACTAACTTAGAACTAGGGCTGAGGTTGGGCTCGGGTAAAAGGGGAAACCTTAGAGCGCAAAACACCTCTCGTATAAATCGTACCGCTGCAACACGCCGACAACCGCCTCGAGAGAAAGAAGGATGAATCCAGAAAAAAGGAAATTTCTATTTCTGCTGGAAAGAAAAAGTACGGGCGTGATCAAAGCGAAAAAAGGGAAAAAGGGAAAAAGAAGAGGAAAGTCTTTCCATCGGCAACACAACGGAGGGAAAAGATATATTATGGGTGGTTTTATATTGAATGTAATTTTTAAGAAAGCAGAATACAGAAGGAATCTTTCCTCCGAGTAGAAAGGAAGGCTCCCGGCAAACGGGGAGAAGGGACGGAGGAGGGGAGAGAGGGTTTTCATCAAGTCACTGCACGAATGAGACATTTGGTGTCGTTTTCGTTCGGGGGGACGATTAGAGGACCAAAAGGATGCGGGTCGAATTGTGTTCGTGGGTGGGAAGAAGAGAGGATCGTGGCAGTCTCTTTACAAAGACTAGACCGGGCGCGCGAATAAAGAGTCTCTCCTACTGGGACCTGTGAAAAAAGAAGCTTCCGCCCCGGAGAGAGGCGAAAGTGGAAGAGGCGGGGACCAAACAGAAAGAACCTTCGGTTTACGATCGCCTCCGGGAGGGAAAACTCGCGTGAGGAAAAATCCCGGACCAAAAAGAGACCCCAAAAAAGGAAAAAAAGAAAAAATAGACCTCGGGGGAACTCCTTAAAGAGAAGGAAAAGAAGGCATCAAGACTGAGAAAAGAAAAAGATCAGACCAACTGAAAAAAAAAAAAAAAACAAAAAACTGACAAAAGAAAAAAGATGAAGAGGGGGAACCCCGAAAAGTGTTGGGCGACGAGGGGGCCACAAAGGTTGGCAAAAAAAAATAACGCAAAAAGGTGAGCAACAATTTTTCCGAAAGGGAGGGAAGGGGGGTGCAAAAAAAGAGGTCTAGAATGCGGTAAAAAAGAGAACCAAATCAGGGAATCGAGGAAGGGGGAAAGTTGCAAAAAAAAGAGAAAGCATCGAAAAAGGGGAAAAAAAATTCTATCATGTTAGATCCGGAGGGGTAGAGCCCGGAAAGCACGAGGGTTCATGGAACGGAGGGAAAGAAAAAGCCTTCGAGCGCTGAAAACTCAAAAAAGTGGGAAGAAAAAAGAAGAACTTTGAGAGGAAAAAAAAAAGGGGGTTGTCTCTCCCAAAGACAGGGGGGGGGGAAAAGGGATCATACTCCCAAGACAAAAAAGTGGGAAAAAGAATTTCAGAAAAAGGATTAATTAAATCTTGAGAGACGGTCCAAAAAAAAATTAATCTGTGTCGTGAAGCAGGAATCACGATTCAAATTGCAAAAAAGGGAAAGCACGCCTTGAAGGGAAAAATCCATGAAAGGAAGAGGAGCCCGCAGGGCAGAAAGGATGTCAAATTGACCAAAAAACAAGGGGGAGGGAAGAAAGTCCATGGGGGGTCTCCTCCCCCTCAAAGAGGCGCCACAAAACGACGGGGCACACTCGTTAAGAATCGTCAAGAAAGAAACTATCCGCGGGGGTGGCCAACGTAAAAAAGAAAACTCGGCCAGCAAAGGGAGAAAGATCGGGACTCGAAGGCCAGGCAAAGAGATCAAAGAGCCCAGTTACCAGCTCGAAAGGAGCTCTGCAAAAAAAAAAAAAGGACTAAGCCGTTAAGGGAGTAGGGGGGAGCCCTCAACCGGAATAAAGCTTGTCGAAGCGGGGGGGGGGGGGGAAGGTTACAAACCCAAAGAATTAGGGGAAAAAAAAGGGTTTTCTAGGATCATGCGCTACCTGAGGGTCCCACAAAAGGGGCGTACGACGCACACAGAAAGCTTGCAGCCATGGGGGAAGGCGTAAATGAGTGGAAAAAAGAAATCGCAAAAAAAAGTCAACCGGGGGGGTCGCGCGACGGAAAAAACATATCAAAGAAGGAAGAGTCTCCGAGGGGGACACCGAGACATCAATCTCTCCGATGGAAGAGTGCCCTCAACTAGGGTAGAAAAGAGTACCTTCTGGGATAGGGGGAGGGGGACCTCGAAGACTTTGCCCCCTCAAAAGGAAAAAGATCCCAAAAAGATCCTGGACGAAGAAGAAGGGGAGGTTTGCGTACCTCGGGCAAAAAAGATAAAAAAAGGGGAGACCGAAACTATTTTCAAAAAAGGGGGAGGGGGAAAACTCCTGGGGGAGTCCGCTCACGGAAAACGAAAGGAGGTTATCCAGAAAAAGAAAAGAAGGGGGGAAGACCAGCCAACGGAAAAAATCGTAGTCCGTATCGGTGGGAGAGTAGGTTTCCTACAAATATAAATCGCAAAAAGGGAACCCAACGACCCAGTGAGGACGAAAAGGAAAGCTAGCCTGACTCTGCAAAAGGAAAGGGGGGAGCTCGAGGGGATGAAAAGAAAGAATGGGCAGAGCCGGGTGAGGGCTTGGAAAAAAAAGGACTTAACTCCGACCCTTCCAAAGGGAATCCTCGAGAGGCCACGCGGAAGATAGTCGTCTGGTGAAAAAAAAAAAAACGAAAGGGACCGGAAAAAAAAAATCGCCATCTCCTTTTCAGAATTAAAGTCCTAATTGGATCCAGAAAAACGGAAATTCTTAAGCTTGAAAAGGAAAAAGAAGACCACTTAGGTGAAGAGCTACTCGTCTTCTCAACGCAATCCTCGCGGTGAAAACAGGGGGGGGCAATCCGAGGACGGCCGAAAGGGGCTTGAGGGGGGAAAAGGGCTCCCCCTAAAGAGAAGAGGGGAACATCATCCACTCGGGAAGAAGGTCCAAAAAAATTCCTTGCCAGTCTGTCCATGATGAGCCAAAAGGAAAAGGGAGTTTGAAACCTTGGGAGACCATCAGGGATCCTCCTGCGAATCGTCCAAGGGAGGGGGTTGGCAGGCGGTTTAACACCGGGAACTGAAAAAAAACCTGAAAAAAAAAATTCTGAAAGGGGGAGCGATCTCCAAAGAAGGGGAATCTGATCCCTAAAGTCTACCGAGGGGGATATGTCAACTGGAAAAGGATTAAACGGGTCTTTTGGTTGTTCGTCATAAACAAAGAACTTTGAAAACGTCTAAAAAGAAACCTCGCCGGACGAAGGATACAAAAAAACGGGGTTGTCAAAAAGAGTTTTCTTATGGGGAGGAAAAAGACGGAGAAACTATGCGCGAGCACAACCCTCACGCTCTGGGGAGGATGGAAAAACAAAAGAAAAAGATAAAAAAAAAAGAATCTCTCCTTAGGAGGAGAAATTACGCCATTTGTCGGGATTGTGGATCGAGGGAACGCCTCTTTCGAGAAGGCGAATCTATATCAGGGGTCTCACCTCAGAATAGTTGCGGCGACCTCGGGTCAGGGGACACCCTTCCAAGAAAGGAAGGTGTCACGCAAATGCCTTCCCCTCGAAAGGAGAGCCAACGGAAAAATAGAAAAAAAAGGGGCGGCGGAATCGCCGAGCCCGCAAGCAAAGTTGAAAGAAAAAAAGAAAAATCTCTTCGCCGAGAGGGACGGGAAATGCGTGAACAGACGACCCGGAGGCCGGGAAGGATTCGGGGGGGGACACTCCCCTCCCTAGAAGACGACTAAAACCAGCCAAGAAGAAGGTTTACTCAAAAAAAGGAAATAAAAGGGAAAAATCGATTCCGACACAAAGGACCCCGAAGAGGTTTTCGTCGGCAAAAACTCGGGTAAAAGTCTCGGAGGAGCGGCAACTTCCTTTGGATTCCGGTTCAAAAAGCTGAAGGGGGGAAAAAACAACCACTTATTATTATTAAAAAAGAAGGACGGCTTACTTGGCAGAAGTCCCTTCTTGACGCTTCCTAAAACACATCAAATACGGTACGCGAGGGAGGGTTCTGCTCAAAAAAAAAGGGGGGGAGGAGACTGTGCCTTTTTGTCGAAAGGGGAGATTTTAACTAATCTCGTGAAGGGAAAATCAAAAGAAAAAGGGAAGGAAGACTCCGGCCTGAAAGAAGAATAATAGAAGGAAAAATTCCCCCTCGCGGTCTCTGCCTAAAAATGGGGGAAAAGAAAAAAAAGGGGAAAGACTCTGGAACGAAGAATATCGTTAACCTCAAAACCGAAAAAGAAAGGGGAAACAATCTCGGAAGGAAAATAACCAAGGTTAAAACCGGGAGGAAGTATTCTTGCTGCCTGGGGAAAAACATGGATATTTTAGGAGAAGTGTCTCTAAAAAAAGACACTTACGAATTTTGCTGGCATTTGGGGGTCGAAAGAGGACCTTGAAAAAAGGATTTAGAAAAGAGAAGAAAAAAAGTATTATAGCAGAGAGGTAGAAAGACTAAGCGGAAGAGAAAGGCTCCAATATTCTACAGAAAGTATATGAGGAAATTAGCAGGAAATCCTCTTCCATTCACTGGTTTAAAGGGGGTCCGCGAAAAAGAGGAAGTGTTATAAGAAAATAAGAAAAATAACAGAAGGAAAGGAAAGCTCTTTCAGGGGGGGAGGGGATCAATGCCCTTGGGGTGTGCCAAGGTGTCGCACCTCAAACAGCCAGCAAGGTCAAGCTGCGAAAAAGGTTTTTACCGCCAAAAGGTCCTTTTTGCATCGAAGAAAATTGTCTAGATAAAGAAAGCCTTTCCAAAGAAAAGGGGTCTCTTTCAAAAAAAAGGGGGGGGTGTCAACAAGAACGAGAGTACATCTCAATTGAAACGATTTGAAATCAAAAACACAAAAGGAGCCTGGGCGCTGGAAAAAGGGACCTACCGAGGCCCCCGCATGGGAGGACTTCCAACTTGGGGACTGAAAAAAAGGAAAAGCTCAGACCACAAAAGACGCCTATTATCTCTAAGGAAGAGCGCTCTGCTGCAAAAGGATGTGGAAAGAGAGGAACTTTGTGGAAAAAAGACTTTTCTTCTAGACAGGAAGGTTGGGAAAACCGTTCCCCGGCGGGAGAGTGGATCACGGGTTAGGAGGGGGAAAAATGGACACCTCCCTCAGGGGCTCTACAAGGCCGGAGCCTGTAAAAGCGGAGAAGGCAGAAAAGAGGGAAGATCACACCCTGGGAATATCTTGGGTTGGCTGGGAGACCGGATCTGAGAAAAAATGGGAAGGGACCTTGAAAAAAATTTCCTTTCCCTTACCGCAGGGGCCACAAAAACCCACTAAACGGAGTGACCGCAAGCTGAAAGGGGTGAGGGGGCATAAAAATTAACCTCCGGGGGATATGGAGGCGAGAGTGAGAAGGCAAAAAAAAGTTCCAACTTTTGCGAGAAAAAATTAAAATGGTCGATGGGTGGGAACTCGTCGCAGAATCCGCCTAAGGGAAAACAGGGGGAAAGATCGACTGGGGAAAAGGGACACTGGACCGAGGAAAGGAGACGATCCCGCAAAAGAAACCGGAAGGGAAAAAGAGGGAAAGAAAGGCCAGGGGGGAGGTTGGGGGGGAATGTCATCAAGAAAAATAGTACAGCCCCGCCAAAAGGGTAAAAAAAGAAAACCAAGAAAAAAAAAAAGGGTCAGGAGCCCTATTATAAGGGTGTTCTGAAAATTTCAGAGGTCTAATGAGAGATTTTTTGGGTCCACATCTCAATAAAAAATTCAAAGCATCGCGGAGGGGCGGCAAACCCGGGGCTGGAGGACCAAAAAAAAGCGGCCTAGGTGACGGGGGGGGGGCGGGTTGGAAAAGGAAAGCCGAACAATCAAAAGGGGAGCCGAGAAAAAATCCTTAAGGCGGGAAGAAAATCCCATACATGACTCGAGAACCGGGGAAGAAGGTGGGAAAAAACCTCCAGGGTGGAACGGGAGCAAGGAGAATGCGAAAAGAAAGAAGGGGGGATCCATTGGACCAAACGACGGCGAGGGTACTCCCAAAAAATGGATGGAAACCTGGCAAAAACCTGGGGGAGTTCGGGAGGTACGCATAAGGAAAAACCGGAGGGGAAGGGGGAGCAGCGCGCGTGGTACAAAAAGCCCATCTCGAAGCCCTTGCGGGTGCCAGTTCCGGGGAAAAAAAAAAAAAACGAAGGAGGCTTTTAAGATAATGTTACGGGGCAAAAAAAGCCACTAGGGACTAAGACATTTCCCTGGCGCAAAACCTAGGGGAAAAGCGCCAACGAGGTGCGTTAGCGGAAGAAAGCCGTCCCGAAACAAAAGGAAAAATGGAGGACCTCCGTTACGTGAAAAGGGGATGCCCGGCCTTCGGCGAAAAGAGCGGTCCGGAAAAAGTCGGGGGGAAAATCAAAAAGTACTCTTAGGAAATGCGGGAACGATGTCCACGAACGTCAGAAGCGGTCGGGCCACGGATTCATAAGGTATCGCCGAGTTGGGGGGCCCGAGGGGGGGGCTCGGGAATTCGCAAAACACCTCGAGCATCTGACACCGGGACGAAACCAGGGAAGAAAAACATCTCTCCTCCGGACTGACGGCCCGCGGAGACGCTAGAAGTGAAACTTAAACAACGTTTTGCAAAAGAAAAAGCGAGAATCCGGTGACCAAAGGGTGAGGACTTCCCCTTTCCTAAAGGGGGGACTCAGGGGGAGAAACCCTAAAGGACGCGAATCAGGGGGAGAAGAAGGCATCTCTACCTAACGGGGTACTTGAAGACCGATCAGAGAAAAAGTGTCCAAGTTATGAGGAAGGTCTGGGGACCAAGACACGAGGAAAAAACCAACAACACTGTGGGAGGGTTCGAACCAACGTCTTTCCCAAAACGAGGAAACTTGTCCGACGCCAGAAAAAGGAGAAAGCTAGGGAGAGGTCTGGAAAAGGAAAGAAACCTCGGGTAAAAGCGTCTGGGGGAACGAAAGGGATACGGGCAGAAGGCTGTTTAAAGAGGATGCAGGGGGGTCCCTCCCGAACAAAACCCCGAAAAGTACGAAAAAAAACGGTGGTCCGTCTTAGAGGAAAACCCAGGGGAAACTTTGGCGCCATAAAAATATGAAGATCTTGCGGAAGGAAAAAGAAGGGGAACGTGCTACCTGAAAGAAAAGGTCGTAGCAAGTCCGCGCGGTGAAAAAGAGCCTCCGAAATGGGGGGAACTGAAAAAACCGAGGAGTCGGGGGGGAAGCCTCCGGATCCCTACAAAGTTCGGAGTTTCGGGGGTGGGGAAAAAAGGCGAATTAAGGCGACAGATTTAAACTCAGATCCTCGCAAAAGGGGGTTCGAGGGCCATAAGAAAGAAAAAACAACCCTTCTAAAAAAGGGAATAGGAAGAGGATTTCAATCTTATTCATTGAGGGAGAACCTCTGCTCTAGGGGGAAAAAGGGACCCGTTGGGAGACCCCAGCCATCGAAACCTTAAAAAGGCTCTCTTACCCAAGAACGCACAAATCGGCGGAGGGGGGGGCCGAAAGGGAAGAAAAAAACCCGGTAGATTTCTGAAAAAGGAACCAAATTTCGCAAGCGGTCGCCTTCTCCAACTAAAAGAAGAAGAAGAGGGAGGCGTTTCAGAAAAGGGGTTTCTCCTACCAAGCCTTCGGTGGATTCTCCGGTAGCTGCTAAATAAGGAGGAAGGCCAAAACAGAAAAGATCCAAAAAAAGCTCCCCCCAAAGGAAGAGGTGGGGGAGGTCCACCCCGAAAGCAAAACTTAGTGCCAAAGTGGGAGAAATTAAGGGAGAGACGTATCCGGGAAAAAGGCTCTCCAGGAAAAATCTTAGTCTACTAGACGAAGGTGGTGGGGGGGAAAAAGCCCAAGGGGGCGGAAAAAATCCCGGGGGGGAAAAAAGGGCCCTTGTTTTGATCTGAAGGGAAAACGAGACGTTAAAGGGGTCGTACTCTACCATGTTAGTAGAAACAACAGGAAAAGAGTCGTCGAACGAAAAAGACTCAATCAGTTTAGGAAGAAAAGGATGGTAAAAGCGATGCCTAAGGGTCAGGTCCGCTTGGAGGACGGAAAAAGAACTCTTTGCCTCAAAAAGGGAAGGGAGGCCCAGGAAAAAAAAAGAGGTTGCTCGCAAAGAAGCATACGTTCAAGTGAAGCAAAAAAATGAAGACCTACGGTCAGGAAGACAGGCAAAAGGGTCTGATTAATAGAGGGGCTCCCGCAAAAAGTTTGAAAGGGGAAAGCGGAGAAAGGGGACTTCCAGAGAAACAAAAAAAAAAAAGACCTGCGAAGCCTTCAAGAAAGAGCGAACCAACTGAAAAAAGGGGGGGGGACTGAGAGGGGGAAAAAAAACGTACCCTTCGTCTCCATGGGGTGTTCGGAAAAAGGAGTCTCCTCGCCCTAATCAGTGGAGAAATCAAAAAGCGGTCCAAACAAGAAGAATTTCGAGGGGAAAAAAGGGGAGGTCACTTACCATAAAGAGGGAGATCAGAAACTCCTCTCCGTCCTGAAGTAAGTCTATCAAAAAATCATAGAATCGGGGGAAGGAACCCACGCGAAAAAAAAAAAAAAAAAAAAAAAAGACCCTTCTTCCTCCTTCAAAGAAGGGGGAATTCCAGAGAAGAATCCCCTCCTCCACGAGTAAAGACGGCAACTTGTGTTGGCAGATAGGAAAGGGGGTCATCCCAAGAGGGGAGAATCTCATGTCCCCAGAAGGCGGAAAACCCCCACCCAGGAAAAAAGGGTCTTACCACTCTCAAAAGAAGGAAAAAAGGAAGCAAAAATGGGGGATCATCATCTTCGTTCAAGAAGGTATCAGAGAAATGAAAAGTGTTTATATGGGAAAACTCCTTTCCAAGCGCAAAAGTTCTCTAACGGCCGCGCTGACAATGCAAAGAAGACGAAAAAGGGAAAAAAGGGGGAGCTCGTTACCTTTATCAAGGGACGAGTTTGGTGAAAAAATCGCGCAAGAAACCACCTGTAAACTGGGTGCCGAAACAAAAAAAAAGGGAAGATCTTCACCAAAGAACGGGTGCGCAGTTGGCAGAAAACCAAAAGGGGTGGCACGCGGGACGGCGACAAAAAGGCGATGGCCTTGAAGGGAGGAGGAGGTTGCGGGGAAAAAAAACCCTGTAACGACCTGCGGGAGGAATCGAAAATAAAAAAAAAAGTCTAAGCAAAATCTCCTCCTCGAAGAAAAAGGAATTCGTGCCAGAAGGAGGAACTACTGAAAGGGAATCGAAAAGAAGGGGGGAAAACCTTGCGCGAGGAAAAAAAAAACGCTAAGAAATTTTTTCCGGTGAAAAAAAAGGGGAAAAAAGGAGAAAAGCACCGGCGAGCAGGGGGAAGAAATTTGGGGGGGAACGTGGACACCGTGCGTACAAAAAAAAGAACAAGAGGGGGTGGGGAACACCCTTGCGCAAAAACGGTGACGGAAAAAACAAAAAAAACTCGGAAAGGAGGGCACGATTGGAGACGAAATTCAGCGGAAAAGACCAGCGCACGTGGGGGTTTAAAGGACGAGGAAAAAAGGGGAAGGGCCCAGCGACCCAAAAGGAAAAGACTGAGGGAAGTCTACTAACTCCACGCCCACGTGGGTAGGACCAAACGAAACCAAAAAAAGGAAAAAAAGCGAAAAAAAAGGGAAGGGAGGGAAGGTTTAACTAGTCCAGGCAAAGAGAGAGCTTTCAGAGGAGGGTCGATCTCCTCGGGGAACAACAAACACACAAAGAAGGCTCCAGAAGAAAACGGCCTCGTCGTCCATAAGCTCCAGAGAGGGGTTGTTATCGGGGGAGAAAACGACCCCAAAAGGAGTATCAAGGGGCAAGAAAGCGAACGAGGGGTCTTCTCCCGAGTGGAACCCTACTAAAAATACCCTACCTGTCAAGACCAAAGGAGAGGGGATCTCAGAAGAAAAAATGTGCATCTATCCGGGAAAACGGTGTTCCGAAAAAAAAGAAAAACTCCTATTGAACCGGGGGAAGGGGGTTCAAAAGGGTGGTTCTGGCAACAAGGGGTGGGGGGGACGTTCCTACAAAAGAAAAAGCCCGCCGTAAGAAAAAAAAAAAACCCTTCCTTTTTCGTTCTTGAGGACGGCCAAAAAGGAAGGGGGCAGGGGGCTCCGAGACCAAGAGAGGAGGAAGGGGCGAGAATCGAGCCCTTCGAAAAGGGAAAAATCAAAAAAAAAAATTTCAGAGAGTGGGGGGAGAAATTACGTAACCAAGAACGGAAGGTCTCCGAAAAGGCTCGACCCTCGGGAAAAAAGGGGGTAAAAGGGCCGAAAGAACGCTCTCCCCCCCGCACGCGCTCATTCTATGGGGGGAGGCGAAAAAAGAATGACCCTCAGGAGGGGGGGGGGACCCCCCTATCACAAAAAAGGCATCCAAGCAAAAGCCCTGGGCCTTCCTCAAAAAAAGAAGAGGGCAGAAAAAAAGAGAGGGGTGTCAAAGTTAGTCCAGGAGAAAAAAATGTTCTTCGCCTAAAAAAAAGAAAAGGGGCCCCGAGACTCTAAAGGCGACGAACAGTACTAGGGGGGGAAAAAGAAGGGGAAAAAAAACTACTCAGAGGCGCCCCATCACTAGGGGAAAAGGGGCAAAAAAAAAAAAGCTCAGGGGGAGGAAAGGTCCTACACCCGCCATGAAAAATGGCGGTGGCGGTTATAATCAGGAAAGCTAAGGGAGGGGAAAAGTCGCGCAGAAAAAAAAAAGTCGCCCTATCGACAATCTAGGAAACAACAAAGTATTATGACAATAGAGAGATGTGGATGGGAGACCCCCAAGGATAAAGCAAGACTAAGGAGAAAGGCTACCTTCTTCGAAGGGGAAGCACCAAAAAATATCCCGTAGGCCCAGGGTGTCGACCCCCTGATCAGTGAAGAGAAGGGAGTGGGAAAAGCTGGCAGAGGGAAGGCTATCCGGAGTCGTCCTCCAGGGGAAGAAAGTGGAAAAGAGAGGGAAAACTCGTTCGAAAGAAAGGAAGAAAAAAGAAACGAGGTTCAAAAGAAAAGAAACTCGGGGGAAAAAAACCTTTTTACCTAAGGGGCCCTCCGGTTAGAACAAAAATCGAAAGGATCCCTTCTCAAAGGGACCGCAGGGCCGTATGCGAGGGAAAAGGAACCAGTGAGGAGAAGGAAACTACAAAGAGAAAAAACCTTCTCGAAAGGGGGGCTCGGTTCTTGAAAGGGGAAAAAACAAAAAGTACACGATGACCGAGTCGAAAAAGAATAGAGGGGGCGAGGGTCGAAAAAAAAAAAGTTTTAGGATCTTCATTAAAAAGAAAAGGCAGGAACCAGAATTCACTACTGCGGCGAGAGGATAGCGGACATCAGCAAAAGGGGGGATGGCCTGCAGACGGAAGAGGAAAAAAGTCCTGTACTACGCAAACAGACAAAAAACATTCAGGTTGGAGGAGAAATGCTTTTCGGGGGGGGTGGGCATGCAGGGGAAGGGGACCCTTGGTGTGCGCCAAACCGGAAAACAAAGTAAAGAAAAACCTTTGGAAAAAAAACTCTTCAAAAGAGGGGTCTGCCCGGGGGACGAAAAAAAATGGCCGCTGGGAGGACAGAGGGCCTAGGAAATGGCCGGGGGGGAAAAAAGGGGCTCGTGGACAAGACGGCGGCGAAGAAAAAAGGGATCACGAAAGAGCAGTACAGGAATCCCCAAGTAAAAAGAAACAAAACAAGACAACGGATCGTGCAAAATAGGGAAGGAAGGGATGCCCAGGGGGCCTGGCGCCGCGTGGGACGAGGGGGGGGGGCGGCCGAGGAAAAAAAAAAAGCCAAAATCCTGCCCTGATGATAGAGTCCGAGACGGAGGGATAGAAAACCTCGTCGGGGGGGAGTGGGAGCTATCAGAAAAAGGGTTTTTTACAAAATACGGAGGCTACCGGGTCCTTTCCCGAGTTCCCGAAAAAAACTTTCCGGCGGTGAGAGGGGATTGCCGAAGGGGGAACTGGTCGTACGAATTACAACTTCCAGAAAAAGGAAAAGCTGAAGGAGGAAGAGGGATCTCAAATGATGGGAACCTCCTCCCGAAGATGGGTAGGGTCAACAAGGGGGGAAAAATGCGGGCGCCGATTAGGAATCCTGGTCAGGGCACGAAGGGGGGGACAGGAAGGGGGAAGAAACAAAAAGGAACCCTTCCATGGCGAGATCCCATTAAGCGTAGGAGGAAAAACCGGAGAATTGGAGCAGCGACAGGAACAGGCAAGGGCCCGCAAGTTGATCCTAAGGGGGGGTCGGGGGGGGGGGAAGCCTCCGGGGAACTGGGGGAAATTAACCAGAGGCTCAAACAGTGAGAGTGAGGGGGAAGGGACTCTTTGAAGGGTATACTTGGAGAAGAAAGAGTTTAAAAAGAACCGAAAAAAGGTCCTTTCCCAAAAAAAAAAAACCAAAAAACTCCTAGCGCCAAAATGAAAAAAGTTGGGGGAGGGTGCCAAAGACGCAAACTCCGCTGGAGCGAAGATGGGGAAAAAAAGATCAAAATCCAGCTGCAGGGGAGGTAAGAAAGAAACGGAGTTTTCGGGGGGGGGAGTCCATAAGGTGGGGGGTGGAAGAGAAAAAAAAAATGACGGCAAAAGAACATCAAGAAAAAATAGAAAGGGGGGGGGTAGAATCTCATCCTAAAGAAGGGCACGGGGGGGACCGTTAAGAAAAACTTAAATCGCTGTTAAAGGGGGGTGGAGAATAAACTTTGGGGGAAAAAAAAAAAAGGGGAAGGGACATCGAAACTTTTTCCGAGGGAGATCAGTTACTCTAACCGGGACTGAGCGACTAACTATAGCGTCTTGGGGTGTACGTGCGAGTTTTCAAGAAATTCTGGGGGTATCCTCATGCCGAGAACACTCGAGCGAACAGTCAAGGAGAAACTTTACTCCCAACGGCGGATCGAAGTAGTGGAGTTCGGTGAGGTGTAAAGAGAAGCGAGGGAGGTTGAGGGGGAAGCAAGTTGATAGCGCAGCAACCAGGGATGGAAGAAACAAAAAAAGGGAAAGCAATTCCTTTGGGTAACTGAAGGCGGTCCGGGAGGGGACATTCAAAACCTCGAAAGAGAAATTGTCATGGGGGAGACAAGGCAAGAAAAGGAAATCTTTTAGGAGGGGGGAAAGAGAAGACCCATGGGGAGGGGTTAAAGGAAGGTCCGGGGAGGGGAAAAAATGCAAGAGGGGGGGCGGTTTTTTAAAAGGGGGGGGGGCCCGACGCCGGGAAAAAAGGCGGCCCTCGAAAATGCATGCGAATTGAAGGGAAGGCGCCGGACGCGAAAAGGGAGCAACGAAAGAGAGGCCCTCATAGAAAAACACGGGACATCACGCCGGAGGGACAAAAGCGGAGGGGCAGAGTTGTGAGAAAAACTTGCGCCTAACAAATCGTCTCCGGGCCAAAAAGAAAGGGCATGGGCCCCAGCAAAAAAAAAAAAGCCCCGAGGGGCGGG
>Ga0179593_1755177_pt1 | contig 14395 bp, 12 predicted proteins | sample CZODoug2_1_08_16_FD_185931 | JGI IMG/M metagenome (GOLD analysis project Ga0179593, IMG submission 185931) | Vadose zone soil fungal communities from Angelo Coast Range Reserve, California, USA - CZODoug2_1_08_16fungal (PacBio error correction) | ecosystem: Environmental > Terrestrial > Soil >...
AAAAGTACAAGGGAGACCTTCAAGACGCCGTAACCCATTTCAGGCAAGAAGAAAATGACCTGTCTATGCCGGCGAAATAACCGAACAAAAGGACGGGAAGGGGGTGCTTCAAAGAGAAGGAATCCAGACCGGGTTTCTAATTGGAGGAGGCTCTTCTCCGTCCTTCTGGGCGAGAGAGGGTATCTCAGAAAAAACAAAAAAGAAATAGAGGAAAACATACGGCGAAGAGTCTCGACAGAAAAATTTCGGCGCGCCCGGATGATGAAGAAGGGTCAAAACGGCAGGGCCGCCCCGGCGGCTTTCAAAGGGAAAGAGGGGGAATAATGTTCAAATCGCAGGGGCGTCGGGCCGAGAGACATGCTACCTAACCCCAAAGGGAGAAGATTGAGGGGAGATTAAAAAAGGGTACGCGAAAAAACTATCCCAAGAGGGGATGGCGGCAGCCGGGTGGAAAGGAAAAGAAGATCCCGTATCGCGATTCCGAAAGCACTCGGTAAAACTGCAAAGAAAAAAGAGGCGATAGCGAAACGAAGGAAGAGGAGCAAGCTAGGGAACCGAAGAGGGGAGGAGTCCTGCTTCAATTTAATCAAAAAAGGGAGTGGTAGGAAACCGGTGGCTGAGAATGGTGGACCGTCGTCCCATGAAAAACGTTGTGGATCATCGAAATGACAACAGAAAAAAGCAAAAGACATTCCTGGCGAAAAAAAAAAATTGTCTGCTCTGACGGAAAATGTAGAGGAGTGAATGCCGTAAAAGGGAAACGTTCAGGAAGAAAGTCGGAGGGTCCAGGAAGAAGGACTATTATGTCCCGAATGACGAAACCGAAAAGCGAAGGAGGGGGAGGGTAGAAGGAGGGGGAGAAAGAGGACTTGGGAGGTGAAAAAAAAAAAAAAAGCGGGAGATGATCTGCAGAGAAACGAAGAGAGAGAGAGTCGTTTTCGCGGCATCCACAAACGGGGGTAAAAACTAGGGAAAGCCGGCGTACCACGTCAAACCGTGTCGAAAGGAAAGTGATGCGGATGATGAAGATAGGAATGGGCTCGGCGTACGGAGAGACCGAAAGAGGACACCCTTGGAAAGAAAGAGTAGTCTAGGTGGTATTATTTCGAAGAAGGGGGAAAAAGGAGGACGACTCCTATTCTTCGTGAATGGTCGATAAGGGAAAAGGAGTAAAATCAAGATCTGGGGACGAATCTTCGGATTGGGGGGTATGAAGCTCCGAAAAAATTCCACCCCAAGATGAAAGAGTGGGGTAATCACCCCTTCCAAAACATCATAAGACGAGCAGGAGAACAGTCAAAGAAAAAAAAAACCGAAAACATCTCACTAGCGTCCACGTCGGGAAGACTATATCATCGGGGGGAAAAAATTCGCCGCCCGCCGATACTTTCCATAGAACAGAAAAGGGGAGAAGAACCCCCGGGGTCATCACGGGACAGATGACCATACTCTGCGAGGGGGGGGCTTTCCGAAGGAAAAAAAGATAGAAGGGGACGAAATCATCGAGCCGATCGGCAGAGATCTCCGGGGCCTGGGGAAGATGGGGAAAGAAGGATCAAACGAGGGGGGGGCCGGGGATACAAGTATAATCGTCATGAACTGTTGCTGGGGAATGGGGGAAAATCGCCCGAGAGAGAAATCTTCGTTGAAAGGGGCCAGGACCCTCATGTAGGAGGGGAGGTATCTATTCTACCAGTCTGAGGGACCAAAAGGACGACGCATAACCGAAAAAGTATTGGAGTATCGCGGAGAAAATGCGCGACTAAAAACAACCTCTCAGAAGGACTACCACCCCGTCGATTCCTCATCATTCAAAAAGGCTGGAGGATTGGGGAACCGAGAGATCGAAAGGAATCTCGAAAAGGGGATTTCGAATACCCGCTAGAGTAAAAAACTTTCTCAACCCTCGCAGCACCGCAAATAGGAGGGGGGAAACGGAATGAAAATCGACAAAAAATCAGAAAGACGGGGAGTCTTCGAAAGATGATTCGACGCAGGGGGAAAGAAGAGCCTTGGAGAGGGAGTTCGGTGTCTGTCAAAAGAGGATACTACACGTTTAAGAATCTAGGGAGATCCCGAATGAGAGGACCAAAGAAGGCACTCCCGTGACGAGAGAAAAACGAAAATCTGCAATCCATTTGGGATCCGGGTCAGGAGAAAGAAATGGGGAGGAAGGGGAATGGTCGGTAAAGAGGGGGAGGGATCAGGGCTACAGGGGAGGGTTTTCAAGACAAAGAGGGAGTCAACCCAGAAGAAAGAGAAAACCTCCTGTTTCGGGCGGGGTACTAAAAATAAAAAAGGGAAAAGAGAACTCGACTACTAAAGGAAGTGCTACGTGAAAGACTTGCCAAAAGGAGAAATGATTTCAAGCTCGTCGTAACTCATCCTGGGGAAAAAGAAGGGGAGGGGCGGGAGGTCTAAAGGTAAGGGGAGACTGAAAAAACCGTCTGTCGCTCGAAGAGAACGGGACGGTGTAGCGTCCGAGAAAGCTTTTGCGTCAGCACCCATTCTGAAGATCGCAGAACCGGGAGGGCAAAGGGAGAAAAATGAGAAATTTCGAAAAAAAGGATGAAAAGGAGAAGGAGGGAAAAAACGCATACGAGCAAAGAGGACGGGGAAGGAAAAAGCGCTTCGCGACGCGCGCAACAACGTAGGCTAGCAAAAAGCGGGCCGGACTGAAAAACACAAGACCGTCGGAAAGGACGGCGCCGGGAAGAAAAGAGAGGGGGGGCTTTCAGAGAAAGTCAGGCGGCAGAGGGGGAAAAAGAGACTGTAGAGACTTAAATCGACGTATTCTTGAAAAAATGCGTTGGGGAAGGGGAGGGAAGCCTCTCGGCCTTCTCTGCTCGAAAAGGAAAAAACCTCGAAAGGGGAAGATGTGAAAAAGCACGAAGGAAAGGGAAAAACCAGTCTCGTCAAAAAAAAGTAACAGGAGTTTTGCGAGGATCGTGCAAAAAAAAAAAAACAAAAACAGACCATAGAAAAGGACGAAAGACCTGCTACAAATGTCTTCTCCAGGTGAAAAGCTCTGTCGTAAGAGACTCCAACGTACATCGCATAGCAAGAGACAATGGATGGCAAAAAGATATCAAGAAAGGGTCCCTCTGTGGGAACCTCCGGGAAGCTTAAAAAAAAGAGATCGATTTGCCGAGTACAAGGGGGGGGAGACCGAGAGATTTGAAGGAAAAGGGATACATAAAATTTCCAAGTGGAGAGGGGTCATTACGAACTGATGGAGGTCATTACGAGTGGATGCCTAATAGGGGAGTTGCCGTCGAGGGATGAAGGGCTTCGAGGGGCCTCGGTGAATAAGGAGGGGGGCTTAGCATAAATAGTCTCAGCCTCATCAAGAAGAAGGAGAGCTGGAAGAACATGTGAAGATTGACTAGGCATTTCCCCAATCAGACCATGGGAGTGTTAGAAAGAGGGAGGGTGTTGGATGCCTAAAAGGGGGTAGAAAGAGAAACAAATCTGGGGGGAACTAAGAAATAAGCTAGAAAGGGGAAAATAAAGTTAATTTGGCGGAAAGAGAGGGTGGGACTTCAAATGAGGAAAGACTATCGTCCTCTACTTATTCTCTGGTATTGAACTGGAGTCGCAGTCGTCTGGACCTCGTAAGAGAAGGGGTTCGAAATGACTTTTACGATTTGTTCTAAGGGGAGAGGCCTGCGAAGGTTGATTGGAAACTGGCATGGAAGCCGAAAAAAACAGCTTCTCAAGTATGAAAAATGCGGAAGACTTTTCGAATCGAAGGGATCTGGATGAAAAGACTAGCCCGCAGGGACACCTCATTAAAACAAATAAGAGGAGGACGAACTTATGAAAAGAGGGCTGGGGAGAAACTTCGGTCCATATCTTCTGGATACCTCTTATATATAGAGAGACGACTTCACTCGTACTGGCCGGCGATTCGTGTGCTAAGGGAGATCGGCTTAGGTGGAGGCGGAGGACCACTGGCAGTGGGGGGGAAAAGGTGATGACGCATGAAAGCCTTTGAGGGAAAAGCAAAGTTCCTCTCTTCATCCCGGGAGCGGGGAAGGGAGCATCTATGCCTTCCGAAAACGATCTCCAGAGAAATAGAGACGCATTAACGAGAGGGACGTTAAAAGGGGAGGGGCATCACGCTTCACACACAGGTCGAGAGTAAGGGCTAAAGGGTCGGAAAAAATATCGAAAAAAGAGGAGATTGATCGTCCATTGAGAAAAGACTTTACGGGGGAAGATAAAAGGCCGAACCTGTCGTCCCGTAGAGCTAAGGGGAAGGCGAGGAAAATTCCAAGGGACACTAACTCTCAGATTCGCGAAGAAATATAACGATGCTGTAGGGAGTTGAGGAACCTGCGAAATAACGAAAGGGAAAAAAGCAAGAGAAGGAGAGGGAGAGCGGAGCCACAAAGGCTTCAAGGGGAAATCCTCGCGAAAAGAGAACGTCTTAAGATAGTAAGCGCCGACTTTCTATCGCAAAGACGAAAGAAGGGGGAGCCGTGGGGGCAGTCCCGATTACCGCTGCGGTAACCACACAATCGGGGGAAAAAAATGGCACGCCGTGAAAAGTAATGGCGCAGAAGGGTTAAACGATGAAAGAAGGAAAAAATGTACGACGCCTACAAAAATGGGAAAGAAAACAAGGAAAAGCCGAAGGTCGAAGCCAACGAAAAAAGGAATCGTTGAAGGCGAAGAAAAAAAAGGGGAGCTTCAACAGAGAGAGTCGGGGTGAGAAAACCCCTTTCTCGCAGGTACTAAGGACGGAAAGGAGACTCCGGAGTGACAGAGGAAGGGCTATATGAGGGGGGAACATGTGGGAAAAGACTCATCAAAAGGCATCTCGGGAGGGGATCGACTTTATTGACGCTCACGCGCTCCAAACCGGGACACTGGCCTACGCCCAAGGGGCTGGAACTAAAGAAATATGAATAGGGAAGAATGCGAACATGGGGGGGAACATTTCCTATCATGCGGCAAAGACTAGGCAGAACAGAAAGAAAAAAGTCCGGAGAGGATATTGTCAAAACTACAGAAAGGTGTATGAAATCAATCCGGAAGCCTTTCTAGATCGAAAAAGACTCTAATTAAAGGGGAATCTTCTCCGGATCTGTAGAAAAATGCTTCAAGAGGGAGTAGGGAAGATAGGGGGAAGAAGAAAAGAGAAAAGATTCCGAGAACGGAGCCTTTCGGAGAAACCCAGGAAACTGGACTTCATGCAGGGAGGAGTCCGGCCGAACTAAAAAACGTAATGTTGGGGGCGCCTGTGGAAAGGGAAAAAGGGCCTCGCACCGTTCGGCAAAGATAGGCCTGCTAAAAGGAGATCCTGAGAAAGGGTCTGAAGAAGGTCACGCCTGCGCAAAGGAGCGTCGGCCAGGGTAAACTATCCCCCGTCGGTCAAGGAGGGCGCAGCGGTCAAGGAGAAAAGGCGAGGAAAAACTTGAACGGAGCCTGCCGTACCAAAAAATGAGAAGCTATGGTAGGATAAAAAAAGATTTCAAAAAGGACCCTAGAAAATTCTAGAAAGGGAGAGGAGAAAAGGGAGGAATCAATTTCTATCGCTAGAATTTAGGACTTAGGCCACGGCCCTTCTTAAGGAAAGAAAAGTACAGATTTTGTACGAGTCCCCCCCACAGGAAGAAAAGGAACTCTGGACCTTCATTCAAGCAAATGGATAAGAAAGAAAGCAGGAATACCAATCTTGAACAAACAAAGAAAAGTAACTGTCGAGGGAAAGTATAAAGAGGGAGAGAAGGGGAGCCCTGTCAGCATGATGAGAAAAATGCGCGCTGAAACGCCGAGATCGAGAAGGAATCGACAAGGGACTTAGGAAGATTTAATAAGGTAAGGAAAAGTAAAGCGCGCAGCCAGACAGGGTGAGAGGGGGCTGAAGGTCGAGGAAAGACACATCAAAAGAAAAGCCTATAAAAAAGAAAAGAGTGCGGCCAAAGACCTTCTAACGGGGAAGACTATCAAGAAGGAGGGGCTACATCTCTTAGATCGCATCACCGCGGGAAAAGAAATGTAGACAGCAGGCTACGGGGGGGACTGGGACTGGAAAGGAAGGGGGAACAGTCGAATGCGTTAAAAGTGAAGGCATAAGCTGCGCCTGGATTAAGGGAAGGAAACTTCAGAAGAATGAGGGGAATTGGGGGAGCTAAGGGCTACTCCTAAAAAGGATGCCGGGGGGGAAAAGGAGGAAAAATCCAAGAAAAATTCGATGATTGGGGAAAAGGAGGAAAAAGTTCAAGTTTAAGTCCCAGCCGAGCAAAAGGAAGATCCGATCTGAAAATTCTGCCAAATCCCGAAGAAACCGCCGAAAAAGTACAAAGAGAAAAGAGGTTGAACAAAAAAACCGCAGAAAAAGTCCGTATGAGGAAGAAAGGCGATACACCGGACATACGGAGAAGGAAAAGATCGGGAAGGTCGCGATGGAACATCAGAGTGAAGGGGGAAAAAGGGCGTTCCTGGAAAAGGACTGAGAAAAAATATCCGAAGAAATCCTGTGGGGAGAGGGTGCGTAATTTAGAGATGAAAAGAGGATCTAGTCCCAAGGCCGAACAGCAAAGAAAAGAAAGTAAAAATTAGAGGAGAAAATTCTGAAAGATGACAGGAAGAAGAGCCCAGAAGGTAGGGTCGAATCACTCAAAAAAACTGAAAACGGGGTTCGCCAGGGCGGCCCAAAAGTATCTTGCAACGCAATTTACGTTATCAAGGGCCGACGCAATAAATAAAAGGGATTGACTTCGTGGGAGGCGATTACGCGGGACAACCAGAAAATGACTACCACCGAACAACACCGGCTCGATTGGGAGGGAAGGGGAAAATCGGAAGTGTAAAGCTATAAGCCTGGGAGGGGAAGAGAAGGAATTTGACGCCGGAGAAAGCAAAGAAAAATCCCGGAGAACCCGAAATAAGCGAAAGGAGGCAAGCCGATAAAAGAAAAAAACGCTTAAACGGATCGAAAGGCATCCGAAACAGCGCCTATAGTCAGGAAAGGCGGAGAGAACTCAAAGAAAGTCTTCTGGAAAGGCGGCGAAGGAAATGGGTAGAAACAACGGTGGCTAAAATCGATGTCGTGGGGCCGCTCACTAAAAGAAGGGCTAGAAGAAAACCGCGTTGCGCAAAAAAAGAATGGTCAAAACGGAAAGAGGGAAAGCATGCCCAGGAGGAGGGAACAAGATTGTTCTTTGAGGAAGACTAATGACGATTCTTAAGAAAGGTTGGGGGGGAGACAGTGTACTCCTGAGGAGAAAAAACAAGAAAGGGCTTAAAAGGCAATCGACCTAAACCTGTTCGTGTTCTCGAAGGGAAAGCGTCTGCATAACTTGCGAGACGGAGGGGGATCGGGAGAGGACAAACGCAGCTCGAGAAAGAGATCTAGCCGGAAAGCCAGGCATGAGAATTCCGCTAGGGAAAGATCGGCGGCTGTGGTATCTCAGCGGACCGGAGGGACGAACGTCCAAAAAGAGATACCGAAAGAAAAAGACCCATAAAGACTAGACGCCGGGGATTGGCTTGAAAGCGGTGCAGTACACTTGCCTCATCCTTCGGCTAGGAAGAGGGAATCTAAGGACCTTCACATTCAGGTAAAGTCGTAGGGAACAAACTTGATGGTGAATAAGAGTTGTCTGAATAGAAAAGTCTCTGGTGGGAAAGAGGAAGCTCTCACGCAAGCGTTATACCAAGAACGAAAAAGTGAAGCACTAAAAATACCAGAGGGCTCATTAAAGGTCTCAAAGAGCTTCCTTTCGAAAATCAGCAAGCGCTCTCTTATAAAATCGAAAAGGGGGAATAGGGGGAAAAAAAGTACATGAGAGATTCGGAAAGGAAATATCCCGTCGAAAGAGGAAGAGGTGATTTAGCAGAGGAAGGCTGTAGTTTGCTAGAGAGGAACGGGATCAGGGTTGAAGAATTACGAACCCGGAGAAGAAGTTTTCAGAGACGAAGAGGTGTTTCAGAAAATCTCTAGTATGAATTTTTCAAAGGTGTAGAACTTCTAGAGTCCAGCGGAGAGGAGCTATGCGGTAAATCTAAAAAAACGACCATAATGGGCAGAAGATCGATCATTACCAGTAAATAAGAAGGGTCTCGATAAAAACCTCTTGGTAAAAAGGAGCCTCGACAGAAGATTCTAAGGCCCACGTCGGGGCGAGAAAAAAGGGGGGAATACCATCTCGACGTACTAAAAGAGGAGACCTCCGGAAGGATCTTAGCGCATGAGACTAAAGAAGATGATTATGTATATGACGATGAATCCAGGGGGAAAGGAATTCATGATCGGCTTTCCGCGGGGCTGAGGGTCAGGGAAAGGGTGGCGAGGGGGGTGAAGGCCGGAGGGAGTTCAGGCTAGGAGACCCTCGCGTCATTGACACCCTGGGCAGCTGGCTCGCTGGAAAGGTGAAAAGAATCTTATCGAAAAGCGTCTCAGGTTTTGGAAGAAAAAAGGAGAAGCGAAAGGGGGGAAGTCTGCTCAAAATTGAAGGGTCTCCAAGCTTCAAAAATCAGAAATGAGGAAGCAGGGAAAGGGAAAAGAATAAAGAAGGGTTTGAGACTGGGGAAGGGGGGAAAGTCAATGTCTAAAGAATAACAATCGACAGGAGGTTCGCGTTTGAATTTCAGGGGGGGGGGTACAGAGAGGGGATAGAAGAGGTGCGGAGGGTCTGGAGGACTATGTCACTTTATAAGGGTGGCAAGGAAGAAGTGTAAGGACTAAAGGGTATTCCAAACTCTCAAAAAGAAGACTCTCACTGAAAGGAAAAACGAAGGAAAAGATTTATCATGCGGCCGATCTGTCTCGTTTCAGAAAGAAGGAGAGAGGGGGGACCCGACGCGGAAAGGAAGAGGGCATGGCATAGGGAGAAAACTATCGGGAACGGAAAGGAAATTATAAACCGCGGGGTCTGGGGAACAGAAGGGAGGAGGACATCCGCAGAGTCTGCGGGGAAATTCACCAACCGGGGGCGAAGAAGTCGAATTCACGCGACGGGAGGCTACTGAGAGGGAGGGCAGAGAAGAGGCGGCCCCTGTGGGGCTCGATATAAAAGGGATGGGGACGGGGTGGAAGAAACCTCATCGGGATGGGAGGTAAAGGGAAAATCTGAAGGAGGAGGAGTCTCTACTGACACATGACACCCAAAAAGGAAGAAGTTCGCGCAATAATGCGAACTCCAAGTCGGAAAATCTACGAGAGACTCTAAGGGAGCGGCTTTGCAGGGGTCTTCAGAAAAAGCAGAATCGCCTACTACGTTTCTAAGTGGGGGAATGATGTACGGGGAGAAATATTAGAGGAAGGGACGATTCAAAAAAAATAGGTCTGAAGAAAGAATCCTTCGCACGGACGCAAAAAGGGGTCGGGCCCGCAAGACGGGGGAAAACTAATGGGGCTAGTATTGATAGGGGGGCCGCGAAACAAAAAGATCGCTCAGAAGACTCTCATATCATGCCTCGTTTTATATGGGGAAGGTGAAGAAGGCCTACCGGCTTCAAGGAAAGCCGCTATAAACCACTTTCGAATAGGAGACAAAAGGCGCGATCTTCGGCTGATCCATCCTGGGAGCGAGGGGATAATAGGCTTAAGACGAGATCCGAGTGCCTAGGAACCGGCTTGCTCTTGACTAAGGAAGTAGGGAAACGTCATTCAACTCCGGCTGTATAAGAAAAGAGTTAAGAGAGACAATTGAACAAAAAAAATGAATGGAATAGATGTGTCATGCACGGCTGGTCCTTTTTCGCAGATAAGAAGAAAAAAACATGGAAAGGATCGAGGGGCGCTCAACGGCATAGGAGGGAAAAAAGGATGGGCCATGCCTCTTGAAGGCTGAAAACAGGGCGGGAACCCTTAGAGAAACTCCTCGGGAAAGAAAAAACTCTCCGGCGATCGTAGTCTGGCAGCGGAATACCCAGTTGCTCCCCCTCCAAGAGGGAATAAAGAAAGGTCGACTCTGGAAGACTGAGGACCGTCGGAGAAAGCAAGGACGACGGGAGGAAAAAAGCAAGAAGGACGCCGTAAAAGGAGGGAATTAACTGGGGGGGAGCCCGCGAGAAAGACCCAAATATCCGGATAACTGGAGGAGAACCTATCATGCCTCAGGAAGGGGGCAAGCCCAAGATCCAGGCCGATGCCGTCTGAGGAGCCGGAAAGAGTAACTGGTGCATAGCATAAAGCCGAAACGGGCGCTAATAAAAAAGTGGAAGTGGAGGAGGGCACGGTCGGATCGAAAGTATTACAATAGAGAGAACGACTTCATACTTGGTCAAAGTCAAAAAGGAAGGGGAGAACTTTCAGGGATCCACGTGGAATGCCAGTTCATGTTCTCCATTAGGATTATAGTTATCCTTCCTCCTTATTAGGGAGTAGGGAAGAAACTTATAAACATTCTCAAAGGAAAAGTTCGCCCAAAATCCGTGCTGATATGAAAGGTCCAGTTCTTCTCCTCCAGCCTCAAAAGGAAGGAGGGGAATGAGGGAGGGACCCGAGGGGGGGATGTTGAATCAGAAATCCCGGAAATAAGCGGATGAAAACCGACTTCAAGGGGGGAGAACGGAAGGCTATCCTCAACTTAAAATGAAAATAGAGAGGAGAGAAAAAGAACAACGGGAGAGAGCTGGGTCGGAGAAGCTTCGGAGAATGAGAAGGAAGAAAAGCAAGGTCTATAGACAGGAAGCGGAGTTAAATATGACACGGGGGGGGGGGTCCCGGGGAAAGGGGAAATGACTACAGTGAAGGGGGTTCCCATTCGGGGAAAGGGGGATCGTCTACTCCAGGCGCAAGAAAAAACCTAAAAATTCCTATTCGTAAGCCTCTGGCGATCAAGCAATTCTACCAGCAACGGCGAATCTACTTCCTCGGCGGATGATGCTGGAGGATAGAAAATAACGTCGAAAAAGGAAGGAAGTTCGCAAGAGACATATTAGGGGGCAACTTCTTGCAGAAAGAAAAAGAGAAAAGACCGCTGCGTTGTAGCCGATCGAATGGGACTGTAAAGAGGAGGGAAGGAAGGGACTTCGTGAAAAAAAAAGCGCCAGAGGATCGCGCGAAAGTCGATACTTAGTGTACACATCACCGGTGGGTAGGTAGCACGATTCACGAATCCAAAAGCAAACATGACGCTTGCGGCCAGGAGAAAGAAAGGGGGAGAGAGACGGGATGAAGACGATAAATACGAGGTTGATCTTCTGGGGATAAGGGGGAGGAAAAGGAGGTAAGGAAGGCACTAAGGCCAACCCAAAGGGGGAGGTTTTTTGCCGTGATGCCGTTCCCCCCCAGGAAACCCCACGAAAGCAACAACCCCCCCCATGAAAACTCCGATAAAGATATAAACGGCAAGGAAGTCGACTGCTCAACGTCTTCGCCGAATTCGGGGTGGATAGAAGCAAAAGGGATACTCAAAGGATTACGGGGAGGGAAAAACCCATGCGAGAGATGCTTCAGAAAACCCTTAGCCAGTCATTTGTCGATTCCTCTGACAGTCCACACTCCAGAATGAGGAAACCATAGAAGAAGTCTCCGTGAGGAATGGAAACAAAAAGATATTCAGGGGGTAAGCCTTAAAAGGGGATCATCATCAGATTGTCTAAGACGTTTCATAGTCGGAACAGGACGGAAGAGGTCGCGATGGGCAATGGTAACCGGGTTCAAAAGAGAAAAAAAGAAAAGAAAAGCAAGTTATAAAGTAAGTGATAAGGAGAAAGATAGCCCAGGGGAAAAAAAGCGAAAGGACTGATTACAAGTCAGACTGACCATCGGGAAAAGGAGAAAAAAGGAAAACTGAACGGGCGAACCTCCGACTGAGAAAAGGGTTCGCCATCCCAACGGGCACGAAGGGAAGGGGAGAGTTCGACCAACCGCGCAGAAGAGAGAGAAACATGAGAAAAAAGAAGGGGAGTGAGAGATCGTGTGAGAGATCGACGATTACTTTAAGCACCAAAGACAAGAACAAAGTGCAGCATCGGAAAAAGGAGCTACTTGGGGCGATTGGGCACTAGAGGGAGAAAAAGGTGGAAAAAGAGGGCTCACAGGAAAGTGAGGAAAAGGACTCTCTTGGCCTGCCTCTCTATTATAGAGTAAAACCGTTCGAACCCGAAAAACGAGAGGGAGGAAGGACCTAGAACAGCCGAAATCATGAACGAGCGACCAAAAAAGGGAGAGAAAAAAACTATGTGTGAAGTCTGAGAAGATGGTAAAATATCCCATGTCGTCGTTCTGGGGCGATCGGTGGAGAACGGAGATACAAACGGTTGGCGATTTAGGGGGAAGGAAGAGACTTCTCGAAGAACCGCCATCTTGGCGCGGGCAACATCGAGAACCATGGCGAAGACTGCCCGGGGCCAAAGGAGGATCTATATGGTCTGAGAGAACGGCCCTTTATAAGTACAGTGGACCTTCAGGTCTACCTTCTGAAACAGGGGGGAGAAAAAACTAATCGATATAAAACACAGACGCGACTCGACATTGAGAAAGAAAACGGCTGAGGACATAGCGACCTAGAGCGAGATAGCGTACAACTACTCCTTCGGCTATACAGAAAGGGGTGCGACTGGCAGAAACTTCAGGGAAGCTCGACGTCAAGAGAGTTTTATAGAGAAGAGTGAAACGTGGCTGCGGCGGGAGGAAGAGCGCGCTTTCGCTGAGAAAACAAGAGAAGGCCAACGGGGGGGGAAGATCCGGGGATTGCTGAAAATTGCGTCCAGAGGAAGATGCGTGCGCGCCAGGAGGAGAGAGGAGAAAGGCGCGTTGCTCGTATGCGACGCCTACACCAAAAAAAAATGAGGAGAGAGGAGGGAACATCCGAGAGGGGGAGTCAGAAATTACGAAAAGAGGGGGGGGAAAGAGGTACCAAAAAAGGGGACCTCAAACCAGTTCCAAGAAAGCGTTCTCCGCTACCGAAAGCAAAAAGTGAGGAAGAAAAGAAGGAAGTTCGCAACCGAAAAGACTCTGAGAAGAAAAAAAGCCGTATTGGGAAGAAAGAGTTTAAGATACAATTACCGGGGGAAAAGGAGGGAAAGTCTCAATGGGATTCGAAGTGTCCGGAGAAACACAGGAAGTTGTTTCACCGCGTGCCGAAGGCAGAAGAACGGAGGGGCTATTGAAAAAAGAAAGATAGGAGTTTTGTCGACATTTCAACAAGGAATAGAACACCCCCAGGGGGGTCAGCAGAATCGTCAGACATCAGTGAAAAAGGGGGAGAAAGAGGGGAAGGGGAGGAAGATGCATGTCTGTCGATTTGAGGGAGAACCGAGGAAAAAAGAGTCCTGGGTTCTCCAGAAGGGTCGAGAAAAATCGATGGAATAACCTGTGGTAGTAGAAGGAAGACAGGTGCCGTCGCCGTGGATCGAAAAAATGCAGAGGACCCTTGCGTAAATACGGATAAAAAAATCGCTGGAAGTGAATCGTCCTGGTCTTTCATTATTGCGTGCAGAGAAAGACGGTCGGCCGACTGACGTCGCGGGGGGGGAGAACGTTGGAGGGCTACTAGGAGGCTTAGAAATCGCGCAGCCTGGAGCAGGCGTTGTCGAGGAGTCACCAGGTTTATCGAGACAAAGGCCTAGGAAAATCGAAAGAGACGTAGAAGCGAGGGGGGCGCACTTTAGAGAGGTGAAGCAAGCGGGTCAATTAAACTAATATCAGAAAGAAGGAAGGAAAAAAGCAGGGAGGGCTGAGGGGATCTGATGGATAAGGGAAAGCTCTTTTGTCAGAAGAGATAAAGCGAGGGGCTCAGGGGGGGAGAATGAAAAGATTGGGAGAAAAGTCGTCTGCGAGTATGGGCCCGGCAGATAACGGAGGGGGAACGATGGGTCGAGGTACTTGAGAAAGAAGATCGCGAGGGTCTTGGGCAGAGATAAGGGCAGCTTTCTCACGTACGCAATCGGAAAATCAGAAAGAGAGGGCTCGAATAGGGAAAAAGAAGGGGAGATCTTGGTGGGGGGGGATGAGCCGCGGGCCATCGCGGAAAAATTAAAAAGAGGGACTGCCGGGACTTATGAACGCCGAATTCAAAAAGGACGGGGAGGGAATCCGGATCTAGGGCGTTGGAGGGGAAAGTAGATCACGGCGACGGCACCAATTCCTTAGGGGGGAGAGAAAACAGTCAGGCGCCGAAGGGCGGAGCCGGGGTGAAAAATTACGTCATGAAACTCTCACTGAATTGGGGGCTGAAGGGGAGCCCTGGGAAAGAAGGAATGGGGAAAGAATTCCATAAGTCTAGAAACCAAAATTCCGCAGTGGGAGACGAATGGGGGATCTACGAGAGGACCGTTCAAAATCTGGCATCACGGAAGGGAAACACCGTCGCTATACGTGCTTGCAGGGGGAGGTTTTATGACGATTCCGAGGAAACCTGATCAAGGAAAAAAAAAAGAAAAGACCTCTCCCGTCGAAATGTCTGACCGGGGTAGGCCAATAAGCTGCCTC
>Ga0179593_1430803_pt1 | contig 14394 bp, 15 predicted proteins | sample CZODoug2_1_08_16_FD_185931 | JGI IMG/M metagenome (GOLD analysis project Ga0179593, IMG submission 185931) | Vadose zone soil fungal communities from Angelo Coast Range Reserve, California, USA - CZODoug2_1_08_16fungal (PacBio error correction) | ecosystem: Environmental > Terrestrial > Soil >...
AAACTTAACGGTTCCTGGCCCCATCGCACCGACGCGCCCACGGTGTCAACACCATACATAACGCAAAACCTTGACGAAATCGTAATCCGGGGGGGGGAAAAAGGCCCACGTGGCGGGAGCGTGCGACGGGGGAAGCGAGTATCCTGGGGGTGAGGGGGGCCCAAAAAAAAAAACAATCGCAACAGGGGCCCCATCGGCTGTGGGGGTCCCTGAGGGGGATTAAGAAGTTGGACCGATAATCCCCACGGTAACGAGAAAGTACACGCACTTACAGGTCAACAACCTGAAAAAATGCGCGGTAACCGCGCGGCCCAGGTCACAAACAGACCACCAATGTTCGTGGGGGGTGTCAAGAACTGGCATGGCCGTCTAGAAACCCATGAACGTGGGTGCTCATGGGCAAGCAGCACCGAAAAAGGGAACAAAAACGAAGGGGTCCATCACTAGCGTTGGGGAAAAAGAACAGCAACATGCGAAAGGTGGTCCCCACGCCGGGAGGCAAGTGTAAGACCGTAGGGTCAACAAACCAAAGCCAGGCACGTTCAAAACCAGGGGGAGAAAAGAGACGACGGAACTCCACCGTGAATGGGAGGGTTGGCAGACACCGACCGCGAAGTAAGTTAACTTCAATTGGAAAAAAGGAAAAAAGTCCCTTCCCCGCCGGGATTGGGCTCTTTTCGGAGGAGGTGGGAGCAACTGAACATCTTCCAGGAAAGAGAAAAGGGACAGTAATACAGTCGGCAGGTAGGTGGGGGAGGGCCGAACTGAAATTGCTGACCAAGAAGAGGGGGAACGGAGCGAACCATACGCAGTAATGATTGCCGTTGAAATAGACCATTACAGCGAAAAACGCTAGCAGACCAAAGCGTGAGAACCAATCAAAATGGATATGCCGACTTGGTTCATGAGGGTGACCGAGTCCGGCCAAAAAAAAAAACCTGAAAGACGGAGACATGAGGTAACGCTTCATATTTGGATTCCTAACTCAAAATAAAAGGGGCCAAGTCGCGTCCGTCTAAGCTGCGGCACACTAGAAAGGAGATTTATCAAAAATAAATGAGCAAAAGGAATCGGACCAATGAACCGACGAACCTGCTCACGCACCCAAAACTCAACGACCAGGATCGAAGGAGAAACGCCCCAGAAGGACGAACAAGGTGCCTGCACAAACGGTTGGGTTAACGGTGGGTGTTAGGACAGAAAACGAGGAGGGAAAAAAGCACAAGGCAGTCAGAGGCAAAAAAAGGTGCAAGGAAAAAAGAGTAGATCAGCGCACGACAGAACCCACGGAGTACCGCGACGAAGAAAAAACGGACCAAACTGATCAAAAATTGCCAAACACAAAAAAAAGTCCGCAAAACCCAGGCACGGGTGGGGCGTCAAACATGAGGAGGAAAGACAAGACCAAGGACTGGGGAAGAAGTGACCATCAGGACCAGTGCCACCAAGCAAAAAAAAGACCGAAAGCGAAAAGGTCGACGGTGGGAAAGGATAACCGTGCAAAAAATCAAACGCGTGAAGGGGGGCGGGACAAAAATGGCTGGGAGAAGAAGCGCAACCGAAAAAGAAGCGGCCTGGAAGCCTGTGGGAGCGAGATCCCGAAGGCGGAGTCGGAGCGAATCCGGAGTCACTGCCAAGCACCAAAAAAGGCAGAGGTAGCAAATAGGGCTCTGAAACATGAAGTCCGGGGGGCAACACAAAAACTAAGGTTGGGACCCTGAAAATACCCATTGTTAGGGGGTAAAAGGGGTCCTGCTCGGTGGACCCGTCAAATGCAACAGTTAATACAGAGGCGGTATAAGAAAGACATATGAAAAAACTCCAGACGGAAGGAAGTTAACCAGGTCCCGGAAGAGCAAAAAAAAAAACCAGCAAAAACCAAAAAAAAAAAAGGTCCACCGCCCAAAACTAACAGGGGGTGGCCGGACGGGAGCTTGTTCCTGCGAGAAAAGGACACGACATACGGAAAAAAAGGCAAATTTCCGCGGGAAGGGGGGCAGGGGGTTCAGGGAAAAGATCAAAGAGCAAAATGCGAAACAAACTTGGAAAATGCCTTTGGCCACCACAAGGAACGGGGCCGAAAGCGGGACACAAGAGGGGATGGGTCGGCCCCCGCGAGCCTGTGGGAGAAGCCACCGGTTTTTAATTGTTACACGTGGGGGAAAAGGATCCCAAAAGGGATCAAACGGCCTGGACCCCTGGAAGCGGAAGCTCCAGGGGCAGCAGGGAAAGGAAGCAACTAAAAGAAGAAATTGGGTTGGCAAACGAAAAAGAAGTCGGGCTGCACCGAAGGGACGGGTTGAGAAAGTGCGATGGAAGGGATCAAGATGAACGTTCCGTCTGGGGAACCCGAGCGGGCTATTACGCCGAAAAAAGCGGCAGGCCCGCCAGAGGGAGGGCGGTGCCAAAGGGTTTCACTCGGGGGTAAAAAAGCCCCCGGCGCTGCTGAGGTTGTGAAGAAACTGCGAACAAACAACCAACAAACTCCAGCAGGTCAGGAAGCGGTTGAAAAAAAAGTCAAAAGCCCTGGGGATAAAGGCTCAAACCTTTGGATAAGCAAACGAAAGAAAAGGGTGGGAGCCGTGGCCGCCCAAAGAAAATGAATCTTCGGGGGGGGGATCTGGAAGAGTGGGCACCAAAAAGTGGCAGGAACTGGCTGGAGTTCGTGCCCGACTCCGGATTGAAATGTGAAATTCAAGGAAAGGACGTGGCCCAGCGGGGGTCGTTAATGGGGACGGCTTAGGGGCAGTGGGGGTCCCAGGGCACCGCAAAAAAAAGCTTGTCAGACGCGGGGAGTCTCCTGCTGCAAGGACAAAAAAAACTCAAAAGGGCCCACGAAGTCACCAAAATGCCAAAGGGGGAGAACCAAAACAAATGGAACTTTACCCTGAAAGACAAACAAGTACCGTCCGGACAGACCCACGTCCACCAAAACAGAACCTTCAGTTGGAGAAAACACAGTTTGAACGGAACACAGCCCGAACGCGGAGGCAGTTTTGAAACCACAGCCACGGTGGACAAGGGACCCGGCATTGGAAAACAAAAAAAAAAAAGAAAGTGGGGCACACGGGAGCAAAACGGGGTATTGCACCGAGGACCACGGTAAGAGGAGGGGCGGCAAAAGGAAAAGTCCTCGTGCCGCGGGGGGCAGGCAGTCCACGGCGGGGGGAGGTGCAGTGGAACGCAAACCAACGTACAGGGGAAAAGAGTTTGCCAGAGGGTTCCATGGTAACATCAGGGCACACGCCATGGTCCCAAGTGGGGACTGTCAAAGAAACCAACCCGGAGCAAGGAGCAAACAACGGACTGGCGTGCCCTGACCAACAAGAGCGTGCAAGATAACATCAAAACATGTGATGAAGAGACCACACAAAGGGAAAAAGTGGTGAGGTGATCACCGCAGGGAAAAAAGACGGGAAAAAGGGGGAAAACTCACACAAAGGAGGAGAAGGTGACTCTAACGATTCAATTCCAAAAAAGTCCGCTCAGAGAATATCACAAAAGCAGAGGGGGGAAAAGACCTGCAAACACCAGCCGATGGGTGCGATAAAAAACCTCGTACTGGGGCTTACAGCATACGTCCAAAGAAACCTTCCAGGGTCGAAAACCCGTCACGCAATTCAGAAAGTCGGGAAGGACCAGGGACGTTACACCCGGGGGGGCCGGGGGAAAAGCCTCGAACGACTACCGGGTGTTTATTCGAACCAAAAAGGGGGGGGCGGAGACCTCTTAAACTCGGGGTCCGAAAAAAACTGGAAGCGGCGCTGAAACTCTAGAGCAATAAAAAGGAAACGCAGCACTGGCTTCCGAAGGGGGATGTAGAGGGGGGGACGGAGACATACCAAACTACCGTCAAACAAGGGGACGTATAGCAAAAACTACGAAGAGAACTCTCGGCGACGACGGCCTTCGTTAACACACTGGTCTCAAACTGGCCGACCGCAGGCCGTTCCGCCAAAGACGGGTACGGAACGGGGGGAACAAGCCAGGTGGTTCTAGCTAAAAAAATACAATCACTAGCAGGGAAAAAAAATACCTCAAACAAAGATGGCCCCTGGGCTGGAAGTCAGGATATGACAAGGAGGACAGGACAATTCAAGTTAAACTAATGACTGCCCCAGTCAACGTGGGAAAAAGAGGGCAGGGTTCAAGCAAAGTCGGACGAAAAGGCGGGTCCACAACCTTATCAAGATAATCTCCAGGCAAAAATAAAGGGAAACAACGGGTCCCATGGGGGGAAAAAGTTAAGGGATGAAAGAGTTTACCGGTAATACGGAAGGTCGCAGGCACGTGCCATTACATGGAAGGGAATCAAAATCGAAAATTAAAAGGCAACAAGACGAACCTGAGGCAAAAAAGTGCATGAAATTCGTCTCAAGACAGGAAACCATGGTAGTGGCAAAGCAGAAAAATCACCACGGACGGTAAAGAACGTCAGACTGAACCAGGGAAGAAAAGGCTTAACACACCGTCCTTGTGACCAAACATAGGAACAGCCCACACAACTCTACAGGAGTTAGAGCCAACTTCAAAAAAAATCATAAGAGTAAAGGTGGGGAGAAGGGGTAAATTGAGAACAGCGAGGCGAAGGGATGGGGAATAGAGCGTGTGGAAAGAGAGCCTCCAAATGCCGTAAACGGGGGTTGTGGTAAAGCAGACCACAAATCTAGGGAAAAAAATCTAACTCTCGGAGAAAAAAAATTCAGAAGACGTAAGGGGTTCGAACGAGGTTACCGGAAAGGGGAAAATTAACCTAGGGAGCTCTTCAGCTTCCGAAACTAAAACAAACAACCAAAATGATTAGGGGGGAGAGCGGGGACAATAATCATTTCAAGCCAAGGAAGTAACAAAACGGGGCAAAGAAAACCCATGGAAGAACAGAAGCGAGGATTTTTCGAGATGAAAACTAAAAAAACCGGTAACAACAGCGCATTTTGGGAGGAGATCGAGGGCAAAATCTCAATATAAAGAAAAATCACCAAGAACTCGCCAACGCGTTAAACAAAGAGGAACAACCGGCTCAACCTGGACCGAGAAAGAAAGTGGGTGGATCGAAAAACAGGGGTAAAGAGGGGGGAGCCGGTGGCCTAAAGGATTTGTCAAAACAAAAATCGGGCTGTTCCAGGGGGAAGGAACCAGGACAAATGGAAACCCGGCCTCAAAAGACGCCTGGGTCCTTGCATTACCTTAAAAAAAAAATCAGTGCGACTGGTGCCACTGAAACCCCAGCCGTTCGGCACGGAAAACACCCACAAGGGACAGCCCAAAATGAAAAAAGTGGCCAGCCCGACGGGCCAACAACGCCCTGTCCAAGAACTCCAAAGGAAAAGAACCAACTAAACCTGGGTGACCAAGGGCCCCCGAGGTGAAAGGCTAGATGATAGAAATGGACGAACCAGGAGGGAGCCTTCAGGCACCTGCCCAAATGAACCCCGCAGGGCACACTGCAGATCAAGCCCCCTTGCACTACAGATGAACAACCAACAAGGAGACATGAAAAGCTCAACAGAAAAAAAAAAAAAAAAAAAAAAAAAAGGAAAACTGGACCGGAAAAGGGGAGGAGGACCCCTCAAAGAGTCATCCTCACAAAAACAACATCTCACGGCCCACGCCGTAAAACTTCAAAACTCCCCAGCCGGACGGCTGTCGGCCGCGAACCGGTCAATCAGCAAAAAAGGTCTTTGTCAAAGGTAGGCCAGGCGTGACAAAGGAAGCCAAAGGGAGAGGTCTTTGTGAACTCTAGTACAAAGAGAAAAGCCGGCGCCGCAACGGACGCGCGTAAATGAGAAAGAGAGCGTTCAACAGACCAGAACAGTGACACAAGCAGGGAAGGGGTTCCGACCCAAAAAAAAAAAAGGTGGGAAGAAACATCAAGAGCAACGAGGCCCTTGGGGACGGACCCCACCCAGGGTGGACCGGATCCCTTACGTAAAGGAACGGGGCAGAGGTGCGAAGGGGGGGTAAGAACGTATTAAAGTCCTAAAAAAAGGGGTTAGCCAAGAGAGGGGGGGTTCTTCCAGCGGCAGGGTAAAAGGCATCAGTCCTTTAAAAACCGCAGCTGGGGAGAGGAGAGTTAGTCGGAAACCGGGTGAGCCTGGAAAAAAAAATGTGGTGAAGGTACATGTGACAAATGAAGGCGGGCCCCAGGACCGGAAAAACACGTAACAACATTCCGGGGGTGGGGCCATCATAACTGCTTGGATCTGAACAACAAAAAGAAAAAAAAAAAACGAGGAGGGGTGGAAACAGAAAGGAGAACGGAGGACGGGCCAAAACTTACAAGGAAGTCCCACTTTTTAAAACCCAAAAGGGGGAAACTTGGGAAGTAAAAGGGACATCGGCAACCTCAGGGGTGGACGTCGGGGGTTGTCTTAAAAAGGACAAAAAACAACTGCAAAAAATGACCCCAAGCGCAACAAAAAAGGATGGTACCTTGCCGCACCAGGGAAAAGGGTTGTCAGAGGGCCCATACCTGTGGACCCATTCCGAGTCAAAACGAACCCGACCGGACTTGCAAAACAGGAACAGATCAGAAAAAAAAAGAAACCTACCAGGAAAGAATGGGTAACATACAGGAGGTCCGGGGAGGGCCGGCCCCCCCTCCAGCGGGATTTACTGGGTAACAAATAAGGGTGGGGTGCAAACATCCAAGGCCCCGGGGGGGGGAACGGGAGGAAAGAAGCAGGGTAGGACAAGAAAGGTCGAAAATAAAAACGGCGACCATCAAGGAGCCAGTTCCAAGGGGGCCAAGCCAAATCAAGGACAAGGCCGCCCCCGTAAGGGAACAAGGAGAGAAAAAATAAAAAACGGCAAAAGAGACATAACGCAGAAGAAAAGAAACCAAACTGGGCCCAGGACACCCGGGGCCATCTACAGAAAAAAAAAGAAATAAACAAATCATCATAAAAGGACCCGCTCACCCACACCGGTCATCAAAAAAGGTTCGTCAAAAAGAAAACTCCAAAACAAAAATAAGCAAGGTAGACCAGCCATTAAGGTCACAGCCGCCCGCCATGGGCGTGGGGGTTTTGAACTCAAGGGCCATCTCAACCACCGAAAAGATAACGGGGCCAGAGACAGGCAAAAAACACCAAAGGGAAGGAAGTGATACCACCGGCAGGAAAGCGTAGACCGACGAAAGGGTAAAAACAGCGACGTCCAGTAAAGAACGATCTAAAAAACAAATCAGCACGACCCTGAGTTGCAGAAAGATCGGGGGTCCCGAAAAGAACCGGCCAAGGGTCCAGGAAAAAAGCCGTTTACCGCCCCAACGGAGACAAAAAGTCCAAAAAAGCCCGGGCACGGGGACTGGAGAGAAGCAACAGTAGAAAAAACCGTGGGACAACCGACCGGCAAACATCTTCGGACCGAATCTGAAACCCTAAAACGAGGAGGGGTAAAAGCTGGGGCGAAAAAGCCCCGTCCGGTTGGGAAACAAGGACAGACACGGGCGAAAGGTAACGACAGGCAGACGCAACAAAAACACCGGGCACGACCGCGCCCCCGCAAGTCAGCCACAAGGCAGTCACGAACGACAGCACAGTGGAACAAAAACTCAAAACCTGCTTTCGGTGCCAACTGACAGGCAGGCTGGGGTCTGGCGGTTGAAAACGAGGCCAACTCCTCATGGAGCAGGAAGGGCAATAGGGCCGAAAGTGTAAACCACTAGCAAGCCCGGGACCAAAAAAGAACAAAGGAAAAGAGTCAAAGAAAGACCTGACCAGGTGATTTCGGGGGGGGGGGGGGCACAAATAGACGGGCTTTCAAAAAGAAACGGGGGCACCAGTGTCAGTGCAGAAAAAAAGGGAGCTGAACCCGCCTGAAAGGGGTGGTGCAAGGGAAAGCGCGACTCAAAAAGTAAGGAGGGAGGAGCTCCGGGAATCGATCTCCGTCCAAAAGGGGGCCAAAACTTTGGAACAAAGGAGACTCGGCGTGGGAGCACGCATTCAAAAACTCGACAACATCCATGTGGAACTCCAGAGTCGCGTATAAAACACGGAACAGGAGAAGGAAAGACCTGGGGCGGGAGGGATTTTCTGCAGGGGCAAACCATTGAGGACGGATAAAGGGTGGCTTGCGGTGAAAAAGGAAAAAAAATGGGGGTGGTACGAGTGGAAAATAAACGGAAGGGTTCAACGCACCTGGACCTGGGTGGAGAGAATCTAGGTTATAACGTGAAGGAGGACCTCTGCTGGGATTAAAAAAAGGATGAAAACTTCAGGGGGAGGGAGCATCCCAAAGGTGTCACAGGGGACCTCATAGCGGCTAACAACCGAAAAACCAGGTTTTCCAAATTAGTCAAACGGAAAAGGGGTCCTGCCCATCGAAAATCACGGCCAAAGGGAGGAAGGTAGTCTTGGGAAAAGGGCCGTTGAAAGTCATGGGAGGAATCTAACTTCGTCACGGGGAAGCCCGCCTAGAAAAAGAACGGACAAGTGGCAAACAAAGAAAAATTGTCGATCCGCAAACTCCACCAGGCTTCCCCTCAGAAAGATGGTCAACACGCCGGTCCGCCTCAAGCGACTCTTCAAAAAAAATCCCCTGAAAAACCTGTGGGGGTCAGGAGACAAGACCCGAGGGAAAAAAACAAAGCGCTCGATGGGTCCGGAGGGGGAGGGGAACAGGTACAACAGAGAAGACTACTTCCAGGGGTCGCCGTCTTAGAAAAAGTCAATTGGCAGCCATCAAGAGTTCGCCCAATACCTACCCCAAAGTAAGCAAAAAGAAAAAAAGGGCAAAGCTAGAAGAGAAAAAGGATCAAAAAGAAAAGAAAAGAAAAACAAAATTTCCACCAAAAAAGGGCCTGGGGCGAGGGAGCCCGGACTAAGAGCGCGGAAAAGGGGGGTTGCCCCCATCACAAAAGGAAGAGGGACAAAAAGACCTATACATGAAATGAAATTGATACGAACCTGGCCATACGTCAAGGGCAAGAGGATACATAGGCCCTGGTGGACTGGATGTTCCCACAGCTCGTGAGACCACGACAAAGAACGGTCCGGACTACCGGCCAAGGGGTGCGAAAAAAGAGCATCAAAAAACAGAAAAGGGTCTCAGGGACAGAAAAACAATGAAAAGCAGGGGAAAAAAAAGAGCGCCAAGGGGGAAAAGAAGGGAGAGCTGTAAAGCCACGCAAATGGCGCAACCGCAATCAACGGTTGAAAGGAGCCACCAAGTTCTATCAAAAAACTATCCAAAACGGCAGGGGGGCAAAATCGGAAAACCGCAGGGAGAAAGGGCAGACACAAAAAACACCGGAAAAAACACAAGACGTTGATCTGGCAAGGGTTTGCGCTGGCAGAAATGGCCTCACCAGAGAACGGAAAACAAAGAGAAGCACCGCGACAAGCCATAAGGAGCGAAAGAGTTACGTCGGTCGGGGTGGGGGGAGGAGAGGATGGTGCAAGGAGAGGCAAAAAAGGGCAAGAACCGGAAAGGACTCCAATACCTCGAAAAGATCAGAAAACTCAACAACAACAAAAAACGGAAGGAGGGAAAGAAAAGATGGGTACGGCTGGAAAAGGTGCGGCAAACGCAAGAAAAAAGACAAACAAAGAGAAAAGAACAAAAGGACAAGAACCCGACCCAAAACGCCGCCTTGACATGAAAAGCGGGGCGGGAGGATTAACTTAATCAGGGGTAGCATTCGCCAGCAAAGCAAAAGGCCGAGACGGAGGTAAAGGGAGGGCAATGGCGACATGTGCAAGGGGCGAAACAATGGTTTTTACCCCACGAAAAAAGACGAGCCGGTGAAAAACTGCAGACAGGTAAACACAAACAAAAGTGAAAGGAGGAATAAAACGGGGGGACCCGAGGAGGCCTCTCAATTAAATGGCGCCTTCGTGGGTCAAACCGCGGGACAACGGTGGCCTGGGCGCATGGGAAAAAAAAACACTTTAAAAAAAGGGGGGAGCTGGAAAACAAAGCACGAGACCCCGAACCTTGCTGACGTGGGGGATCACAAAAAAAGACCGTGAACCTCACAACAAAAACGGCCAGGGGTGTGAAAACAAAAAAAAAGTGAACAGGAACAAAACAACAAAGCCCGACCAGGAACACCGGGGAAGTGCGGGCCCGTCCTCGTTTGCTTTCGTGGAAGCAAAGAAATCTCAGAAGTCGGCTACTGCTCAAAGCAGAAGTCAAAAATGGCGGCAAAAAATGACTAACATGGGGTGGTCTTGAAGTGACAGAGGCCGAGGGACCCAATCAAGGAGACTTCGGCGGGGTTTGGGGAGGTATCGGGTCACAGAACTCAGGGAGTTAACCTCAACAAAGGACGAAAAGGGACGGGGGGGAGAAAAAAAATTACCAGTAGACTGACGTTGAGAAAACATGGAAAAAGGGAAAATCAAGCGAAAAATTAAAAAAAAAAGAAAAGATTTGCGACCAACAGCCGGGGGGGTTTTGGAGATCAGCCCGACATGGCAAAAGGGGGTGGGGCAAGAAGGGGCCGCCGATCATTTAAAAAATGGCATGAACCGTGCGGGAAAAAAAATGGTCAAAAGTACAAAGAAGTGTGGGACAGCGAAAAGCACGGGGACAAGGAAAAAGCCACGGAAAGAGGGGGCGAAAAAAACTTCGAAGTAGATTATCCGAACTGATGAACAACCATACATAAAAAAAAAAAAGAAACTAAAAGGCTCTCCCTCAAAAAGCAAACGCGATCAGAGGAAGAACCGTGCAAAGGGGAAGCAACGTGGGGGAAAATGGGGGGTTGGGAGGTTTGTAAGACAAGTCCTGGAATGGAAACAAATATACGCCCGTGCGACTTCTAAAAACTCACTCCACAACGATTAGATAAAAGAGGAGAAGAAAAACTGACCGGCTTTAACCTCGGAAAAAAAAGATAAAAAAATTCGAACCTAGAGAGAAACCCCAGCCAATGGCGGCAAAAAAATGCCGGGGAGGAACTGGAGGGGAAAACGGGGATGATAACCCAGTACAAAAGAAAGGGACATCAACAGAAAATTGGCCGTGGCAAACACAGCAGAAATCAACTGACCTAGAAAAAGGTCGAACTGCCTGAGGGAGCATTTGGGCCAGATTACGCAGAAGAACGACGGCCCTGACCGGGCAAAATGGAAAAACATAATAAAAATGCAAGAAGCGAGCAACAAAAAACAGGAAAGAAACGAATGGAAAGAACTGGTTTAAGAAAAGAGGGGCTTACCTGCGACGGAATCGAGACGGTGAGATCTGGGCCAAAAAAAAATACAAGGGACAACCAAAAATAAAGGGTCCGACAAAGAAATAAGGGGGACTGGCGATTGACGGGAAGAAAAAAGGACGTCACATTGGCAAAGCAGAAGGGGGGAAACAGGAAAAAATACCAGTGAAAGGAGTAGGAGCGTTACGTCCAAAGGGCGCAAACGTGTGCGGACGATGGGGCAGTGTAATACTAACCTATTGACCCCAACAGGCCGAGAGGAACCTTGTAAAAGGCACAGAACGCACCCGAACAAAGGCCAAGACGGCTCACCTCACCCCTATCAGTTGGACCCGGGAGGGAAGCAACCTGGGGGGAAGGGTCTCTGATGAAATACATGAAGGACGATTGTGGCCCCTCTGTGGTGAAGAGGAGAGCGGGACGTGCGACCGGGAGCACCGGGTCACCAAAAGTGGGGGGAAAAGTGGGAAAAAACAAGTAAGTCAGACCGCGGTACCAGACGAGGGGGGTGGTGGTGGACGAAAGGCAGTACGGACGAGCTGTGGAGGTTGGGGGGTCCTTGGAACACCGGTTTCATAAGTATGGATACAGAAAAGGAAGACAATAAAGCCGGCTCTAAAAAATACCCTGCGCGTCAAAAAAAAGGAAAAGAACTACTGGGGTCTATTTCGTGAGTCAATATATGTGATGTGCAAGAACCAATCAGGGGATTCAGGGTGAAGGACGCCGTGCTGAAAAAAATAACCTTCTAACTGGGGACCCGTTCCGGGGGGGAACAGGGAAGAAAACTATCGGTGCACGCCCCCATGGGGGGGAGCGCATGCGGGGCAAAATGGGGGGCGAGGTCACAATCCCCGTCGCTAAAAAAAGGCCGGGTCTAGATCACCCGAAAAAGGAGAAAACAAAAAAAAAAGGCTGGGTCCAAGTGACCATACAAGAAAGCGGGTGGTAGACAGGAGTTCGAACGGGTGGAGAACGCTAACAGTAGGGTCCAGTTTAATCGGGCACGCCTATGAATAAAACTGCTTGGTGGGGTCAAATTTAAGACTGGGACCTAAAAGGAAAACGGGTTGGAACTAACAGGGAGGGATTGAGGACTACTGCCGGGTGAAACAGGCAAGGGGTGAATTGGAGACCTTAACAACGATCAATTTACCCGGGGCTTGTCAAGGGGGAGGGGCTTGGGGCAGGGGCCCCTGGGGCCCTGGAAAAGGGCCAATGTCAACCAAGAAAAGCAGTGTAAAGGGAAAAGACTGAAATATCCTGCACATCAAGGTCAAGGAGCCTCAATAACCCTGGCAAAACCCAAGGGCAGTGTGTCGAAACAAACTGAAGCTGGGTAAACAAAAAAAGACATACCGATTTGCGTTCTCAAAAGGGGGCACCAACATACTAGGGGAAAAGAAAAAAAGTTGCACCGGGGTTTCGGTCGCAAGCGGATAACTGACAAGGTGAAAAGGCAAGGGACGGAATTCCTTTGGCCATTGGACAAATCTGAGTGCAAAAGGTATGAAAAAGGGGCTGACCAATTTGGGGGGAAGGGGGGAAGGGTTGGGGAACGTAACAGAAGACTCACCTCCTCGTAAAGGAAGCAACAACGTTGAACAGTTTATGGCGGGAAAGACAAATCCTAGGGACCAAACAGAATCTGGGGGGGAAAGGGAGGGCCTACTCAACAAACGAAATTTTAAAACAATTTTTTAATGACTTACCAAAAACAAGGCAAACATCTCAAGGTCGAAAAGGTCAGGTCCGAAAAAACGAGAGGTTGGGGGGGAATAAGCCAGCAGGTTGAGAACACAACCTAACCAGGGGGGCTGGGAAATCGACAAGAAAGGACCGCGGAGGCAAAAAATAAAAAACGGGTGTACGAACTCACCCAATAGGAAATTACGCCAAATAAAACCAGGCACAGCAAGAGCACCTCGCCCAGAACGCAAAAAAAAGTTTCAACCTGAGACCGGAAAAACACATCAAAGGGGGGACGAAAAAAATCGCAGGGCTTACATAAAACTCCGGCCAGACTGAAAACAGGCAAAAAAGCGCAACAAGCAAAAACCGGGCTTGGCAAACGTTCCGCTCGGTCACCAAAGGAAAAAAGGGGTAAAACAAACGCCTCTGAAAGCTGGGAAAGGATTCGGCAACCACCGTGGGGGGGGGGGGACACACCGGAATAAATCCGAAGGAGGATTGCGCACAACTGAAAACCGGATAAAGTGAAAAAAACCAGAAGCCAACGCCAGAGAGGCCAACCAAAGAAGTCCGGGGCCCAAAAACAATGTAAAATCTCGGGGGTTGGGGGAAATAGACACGAAATGAAACACCAGGGAGAAAACTCGCGGCATAATAAGAAAAAACAGCAAAGCACCTGCGGTAAATTCTCTTGACGACGAACCCTTTCCTGTGAAAACGACGGGAAGGGTAGGTGCCGACCAGCCGTGGAAGCCGACTCAGATCGGGAAGAAGCCTCTTGTAAACGATGGGTCCAGGGGAGGGGAAAGGAGGTGAGGCAGTCGGTAGTAGCAGGGAACGAGAGCGGGATCAATTCCTCTTGAACCATGCGGAAGGGAAGGGGCCAACAAAAGCTCGGGAAATAGAAAAAAAAAAAAATAAAGGGGGAAGCAAAGCTGACCGCAAAAGACCAGCAAAGGGGCCACCCAGGTTTCGAGGGAAGTAGAAGGAAAGTTCCCACTTGCAGCAGGGGGCCTTGTCGCCTGTTCAAGGTTGACTCTGGGAACGAAAAAAAACTGGTTAAGAAGAAAAGGAGGGGGGGGTCATGGGAAAAAAATCGACAGGACGTTAGGCGTCAGGAAGCACCAGGACCGCGATAACAGCGGGAACAAAACTTGTCCAAAGAAATTTCCCAAGAAACAAGGAAAAAAAAGCAGAAAAAAATTCGTGGGGAAAGACCGTTACGGCACGGCCGAACAGCGACCTCTTTCTTCAACAAACGGCAAGATTAAAAAGTTACTGGACCAGGTGTAACCGGGGGGGGAAAAGATTGAGAAAAAACAGCGAAGGAGAGACAAATGGAGTCGGATTGGCTCGGGCCATTGACAAATGCGAGAGAAAGAACAAACAAAAGAACAGATGTGTGAAAAACAGGGGGTGTGTAAAGGCTCAGCTCTACAGCCTCGACAAGAGATGGGGACGGAAAATGGGTGGGACGGGGAAAAAGTACCGTAGGGTTACGACGGGGGTTAAAAGGACAGGGATGCGAAGCAATGGGG
>Ga0179593_1580733_pt1 | contig 14394 bp, 15 predicted proteins | sample CZODoug2_1_08_16_FD_185931 | JGI IMG/M metagenome (GOLD analysis project Ga0179593, IMG submission 185931) | Vadose zone soil fungal communities from Angelo Coast Range Reserve, California, USA - CZODoug2_1_08_16fungal (PacBio error correction) | ecosystem: Environmental > Terrestrial > Soil >...
CTTCAAACGTTAATCTTGGAGAGGGGAAAGAAAAAGAGGTTGATTCTCAAAGGATTCCAGCCAAGGAAAAGAAGAGCTTCCATGCCTTTCCAATAGGGGGAAAAACTGTCGGTAAGGGGGGGTAAAAAGGAGGCTTCGGTTTGCACCACGCAGAAAGAAAAGAAAGAAAGGGGGGAAGGGGAGGATTCGTTGTCTTCGACGTGCAGCACGAGGAGGTGGAAAGGAGGGAAGGGGGGGGGGGGGAAGGAGGCCATTCCTGCCAAGTCTGGAAGAGAAAAGCTGGAAAGAGGGAAAAAGTTCTTACCTTCTCCCGGAACTGGTCGAATCTACCGGCTTTGGGAAAGGGGGGAAAAAACAAAAGCCCCGCTCTTACGTTGGAGGGGGGGGAGGGGGAGGGGGTCCGAGGTCGTTCTTGTCCTGTCTGAGCACTTCCCATACCAGAGAAAAAAAAAGGGGAAAAGGGGGGGGGGGGTGATCAAATGATCTTCCGTGAAGTCGCGGGGGGAAAAAGAAAAAAAAGGGGGGGTTTGCCATCTTCTCCCGTTCAGAGCGTGCAGGGAAAAGAAAAAAAAAGGGAAGGGTTTCCCTGGGTCATATTGCCTCCAAGAGAAAAGAGGGTCGAAAAAAAGAAAGAAGGACTGCGCCCTTTATCCAGTCCCCTCCCTCTTCCCATACTTTACCTCAAAGGAAAAGGGAAAAAGTGACCACGCCGTCCAAAAAAAGGAAAAAAACGAAGAAAAAAAAAGGAGAAAAAAAAAAAAGCTTGTCAACGTACTTCATGCTTGAAGCCACCCGTTGTCTACGAAAGGAAGGGGAAAAAAGAGTCCTTGTTATGACTTCGATAGGAGGAGGGCAGGGAAGGGGAAGGGAGAGGAAAGATCTTGCTTGACCAAAAAGGGATCTCCCTCGACAAGGGGGGGCAAGAAAAGGGAGAAGACCACCTTCCTTCCCTTCTCCCTTCCTTCTGAGAATAGGAGGGGAAAAAAATCGCGTCAGCTTGGGTTGTGAGGAAGGAGGGCGGAAAAGGAAGGAAAAAAAAAAAAGCTTTTGTCCTCTCCCTCCTTATTCGCTCCAGGTAATGGGGGGAAGGATGCTTCCCACCAGCAACTGGGAAAAGTCCAGAAGAAGGCGCACGAGGGAGTGGGGGGGAAGAAAAGAGGTTGGCGACCTCCAACTGGGCCTTCCTCTCTGCTAATCTGGATAGGGGAAAAAAAGGGAAAGGGATTTCTCGCTCGTGAACTTCTGAGGCGCGTAATGTCGAGGAAGAGAAAAAAGAACAGAAGAAAGAGGGCTGCCGCTCGCCTCGATCATTTTCCTTCTTTTACTTTCTATTTCGCAAAAAGGAGAGGGAAAGAAAGAGATATTTTTGCGGAAAAAAGTCACAGAAAGTCAATGGAGCGAGGAGGTAGGGAAAGGAATGGGAGGAGTGGTAGCTTTCCTCTACCTTACGCAAGGAAGAGAGAAAAAAAAAAGGACGACAGAGCACGGGAAAGGTGGAGGCTCCAACAAAGATCTTTATTCTTTAGAGATGGGGAGAAAGAGGAAAATAAAGGGATTTTCCCATTTGGATGTGGGAGAGGAGGGGAAAGAGATACCTACGATCAAACATTACCTTATCTCTCCGTTAGGGAGAGAAAGAAGGGAGGGAAGGGGGGGGAAATGGGGGAAAGAGGACGTCCATCCTCTACTTACTGCAAGAAAAAAAAGAGGAAGGAAAAAGGTGATGCGAATTTCTCACCTCCTTATTTCTAATTTCTTCATGTGGAAATGGGGGAAAGGAAGAAAAGGGGGAGATCAGGCCTTGTAAGGATCTTTCAAACTTGATTTGACAGAAAAGAAAGATGAATCGATCACTCTCTCCACGTTTAAAAAAGAGGAAAAGATGGAAACCTTCTTCATTTTTCTATACACGGAGGGGTAGAGGAAGAACTTTGAAAAGCTGGGAAAGAAATCGGAGGATTTTTCCACTCACTTTTATCTGCTTGGGGCAAAAGGTGAGAAAGCCTTAGAAAGTATGTGTCATAGGTAAAGGAACTGGGAAGGGAAGAAAAGGGAACCCCCTCTGTTTTTGAAAAAAGATGAGCGGGAAGAGGGGAGGAAAATCAGAAAGGGCAGGGAAACTCGACATACTGTTGGGAGGAGAGTGAAACTTCACTCTCTTAAACGGGAAGAAGACAGGAAGGAAAGAGAGAGGGGGAAATTTAGGAGACTGTGACTTTCTCTCTGCCGACGAGCGGGGCACCAAAAAAAAGGGGAAAAAAAAAAAAGAAGGCTGTATTTTAAACTTCCCACAGTCTATGGGGATGGGGAGTGCGAAGGGAAAAGAACGACACGGGGAAAAAGAAACCGATCCCCCTCATAGCTTTCTTTTCATTTTCTGGGAAAAAACAGGGGGGAAGAAGGGGGAGGAATGAGAACAAGTTCAGTTATACGGTGAAGAAGTAAAGAAAAAATCAGCCTCCGTGCTGAAGAGGTCAAGGAAAGAATCCACTAACGATCTCGGGCCCGAATCCTCTTTCCTGCACCGTCGAAAAAGGAAAGATCTTAGTTTGAACGGAGAAGGGGGAGGGAGGGAGGGGTTTTTCAAACCCTCATCCTAATTTGAGAAGCAACAGAGGGAAAGGAAGAGAGGGGTGAAGACTACAACCTTCCGCAGGGGAGGGGGGGAGAGAGGGGAAGTTCTTATACTCCACTATAGGGGTAAAGGAAAAAAGGGGGGGGAAGTAGGGGCTCTACATATTACGTTCTGAAGGAGAGGGAAAAGGAAAAAGGGGGAAAACGGACTTTTCATGAACATCGACTGAAGTCGGGAAGGAGGGGAGATGGGTTGCGCATAAAGTCCGAGAGTTAGACAAAAAGGAAGGGAGGAGGATTATTGTCATCACATGTACCTGCAGAGGGAAGAGGGAGGGGAGAAAAAACATTGATTGCGGACGCTATCGCGGGGAAAAAAAAAAGAGCTTCTTGCAGCGAGGGAGAGAGGAAAGGAAGAAAAGTATCTTGCCCTATTGAGAGTAGGAAAAGGGGGGAGAAGGGGTAACTTCTGTGGATGGAATGGTGCGGAAAAAGGAGGTTAAACGGCGCGGCGGTCACGCATACGGTGGAGAGGGGAAACGCTCTTGCATAATGAGACCAGTATATGGCGCTATCAGTTTGGAAGGGAAGGCAATTTTCCTTACAAGCCGAGAAAAGCGGAAAAAAGAAAGAGGGGGGGGGAAAACGAAGTCGGCATTGCGCCGGAGTACGCAGAAAATATGGGGGGAAAAAAAAGGGGGGGGGAATACCCGGGCACTGTATCGGTCCTGAGGAAGGGGACGTTGGGCGCACTGGCGGGAATCGGGGTCGAGAAAAAGGGAAGGGGGGGGGGCCAGTTCTCAACAACGATTGAAAAGAGGGGGAGGATTGGGAATAAACCGCAAGTCTCGCAAGGCAAGGGAGGGAGGGGAAAAAAAGGTCCAGTCGAGCGCTTCTCTCCTTCTTTTTCGAAAAAAGGAGGGAAGACGGGGCGGGCCTTCGTCCCGCCGGACAGCCGAGGGAGAAGGGAAAAGAAGGAGGAAGCTCTACTCACTTCGTTATCTCTCCTCAAAAAAAAAAGAAAGGGAAGGGGGAGATATTTGTAAGTAATTGGTGGGAAAAAGAAAACCCCCCCCCGCCCTCGGCTAGAAAAGTAAAGCCCATCGCGTGAGTGCGAGGAAGAAAAAAAAAAAAAAAGGACCAGGCTGCTGTCTCTACGTCGCGTTCCTGCAGAGACTTGGAGGGGGAGGGGAAAAAGGGGGAAAAAAACTCGGGGGGACCATCGCAGTGCATCGTGAACTTGAAACGGAACAGAAAAATCGACCCCTATCTTCCCAAGAAAAAAAGGAAAATTAATTGCGAGACCGATTCCATTGCAAGGGGGGGAGGGCGTGCAGGCGCTTGAGACGACAAAAGGGAAAAAAGGAAGACATTATCTCTCACTCTGAATCAACAAGAGAGGGAGAAGGTCGGAAATTGCCTGCTTTTTCTTTCAAAAGGGAGCGTTTCCCGTCAAGAAAGGAGGAAAAAAAAAATCGCGAGCGTTGGGGGAAGAAAACTTATTCTTGACCGAAGGAAAGAAAGAAAGCAGGCTCATCATCCCCTCTTCCATCCACCGAGGGAGAAAAAAAGAAAAAAGACCACGCTCTAATATTCAAGCAGATCCTGGATCACGCTTGAATGGAAAGAGGAAGAAGTGGTGTCGGCGTTCTCGTCGAGTTTTGCCGCGATAGCGGGGAAGAAAGGGAGCCAAAGGCGCAGGGCTCCTGCGGTCATTTGAAAAAAAGAAAAAGAAAAGGTACCGCGTTTGAGCGGGCTAAAGGGGAAAAGGGAGCAATCCTCTCCTCTGGGGGAAAGAGGCGCTTTTTCCTGCAAAGCGCGGAGGGGGAAAAAAGAAGAAAAGGGGAACGAAATCGTCGCGCCCCGTTTCATGCAAAAAAAAAAACCAGCTCGCCTGATACAAATCAGTGTAGTATCCAAGAAAAGGAGAAAAGAAAATTAAACTTTCCACTGCGGAAGGTTGTAGTCGGCAGAAAAAAAAAGCCGAAGTTGCTGCTCAAATTCGTCTTCGGTTTGCAAAAAGAAAAGGAGCATAGGGCTACGATTTCCGCGTCCAGTTCGTTGTCTTCGAAAGGAAAAAGGGGGAACTTTGGCCCGAGATCGTTAGGGAGGTCAGCGCAAGGAAAAAGGGAAAAAAAAAACGGCTGATTTATGAACCAGCAGTACATTCCCACAGGAAAGGGGAAAAAAAAAAGAAAAGCTTCTGGATATAGCTGTTCGCCGCTCCATGTTTGTAACCAGCCACGAGAGAGAGGGAGGGGAAAGGGAGGGTCTTGTTCCCTAGGTTCCGTTCTTGGCAAGGAAGGGAGAAAAAAAAAAAAGGATCAACTTGGGGGGTTTATCAATGTCTTTCAGGGGAAAAAAAAGAAAAAATTCCTCGCCATCGCGCGGCGACCAGGAGGGGGGGAATCCCGTGTCAGAGCGTTCCGGGCAGATCCCGGGAAAGGGGCCCACCAACAGTATGTCTAGTTTCCCTGGGAAGGGGGAGGGAAAGGGTAGATCAGCTTTGTTTTTCCAACCCCGAGGGGGGGGTATAGACCTCCCTCTGCCCATACTTTAAAGAAAGGGGGAACGCTGCACCGTGACCAGCCGATAAAAAGGAAAAAAAAGGAAGACTCCGAACAGCTTTTCAACGTACTTCATGCTGAAGCCAAAAAGGGGGGGGGAGAAAGGAAAGACTCTTCTTTCCTTTTGACTGAACTCGATGAAGGAGAAAAGAGGGGTGAGCGCGTTGGCCAGCAAGTTTTGAAAGGGAGAGGAATCGACCGCGGGGCAGCCCCCCTCGCTATAAGAAGGGAAAAAAAAAACCGAGAATCGCTATCCTTCCGCGAACCATCGCCGTTAGAGGGGGGGGGGCGGTCGAACCGTGCCATGTTCAACAATTCATCCAACAAGAAAAAGAGGGAAACCATGGGGGGTTGAGGCGTAGGATCGAGAGGGAAAAAAAGAGGGGGAAAAGCCCTGATGTTTCCGCCTGGCGCCACGCCAGAGGGGGGGAAAGAATGGGTTGGCGACCTCCAACTGGTCCGTCCGCTCTGCGAAACGAGGGAAAGAGGGACCTGGATTCTCGCTCTTCTGCTTTCCTTCGCGTAATGTCGGAGAAATAGAAAAGAAGAAAAAATCAGAAAGGCTGCCGCTCGCCTGACATCCCGGTGCCTTCTGTGACGTGAGGAAAAGTAAAAAAAGAAGAAAAAGGGGGGGGGAAAGAGAAGATGTTTTTCTCAATCCGAACGTCACAGAGCACCGGGAGGGGGAGGAGAAGAGAAGGGGTAGCTTTCCGCGACATTACGCGAATTAAAGCATACGAGCGAGAAAAAAAGAAAAAAGAAAAGAAAAAGAAGGCCCATTGGAGGTCTCCAACCCCTCTCTTTCATTCTTTCAGCTATTCTTTCTTAAAAAGAAGGGAAAAAGGCGTGACCATTTGCTGGTGAAGAATTCGTTTCGCAAAGACGAAGGAGCATACGGGAGGGAGCGCAAAATATTTCGTGCTGGTGGAGGAGGGGGGGGGAAAACGTCAAGACATCCAACCCGCTTAACTCGATGTTCTCGAATTGATAGAGATTAGAAGAAAATTTATGATCGCCGAAGGAAAAGGGGAGGAGCCCGTCCTTGTCAAGCTATCTTGTCAAAAAAAAAGGAGGGGGGAAGGGCAACACGGCGCGCGCCCGCGAAGGAGAAGGTAGGAAAAGTTTCGAGACAACGTCGTTTGCTTCAGCATGGAAGAGGGGGGAAAAGGCTTCAAGAGGTTGCCATCATATCTTAGTATTTTTAATCCCGGGGATAGGGGAGGGAAAGTTCAGGAACTTATTTAAAGTATGGTCAGAAGGGGGGGGGAGAAGCATTTCCCACTAGTTCATTCACCCTCGTGTTTGAAAACAATCTGAAATAGAAAAAAGGAGGGGGGGGAGTCACATTAAACTCTACCATACTTGGGGGGGGGGGAAGAGAGAAAAAGCCCCGGAAAAAGGGAGAAGCTTGTCAAACAACATCTTTGTCGCGCGGAGGGGGAGAGGGAAGCTCGGAAGCCGCGGCGGTCGCGTCACGGAAAGATCAATTGGAGAAAAAAACCCCCAATGTTTGATCCGCTGGATTTGGAAAAGGAAAAAAGGGCCCAGGAACCCTCGGACCAAGACATCCAATTCGTCATTAGGAAAAGAAGAAAGGAATGGGGGTCTAACGCTATATCCAGAAGAAGGTAGGATGGGACGGAAAGAACGTGGGACTGTAACTGTCTGGTCATCAATAAGAAGAAAGAAAGAAAGGGCCCGGCCCTTGGTCATGCTTGGAAAAGACCCGGACTCCTCGTGCTGCACGTCTAAGACAACGAAATGGAAGAGGGAAAAAAGGAAAAGAAGGGCGGAGTAGTCAGTTTCTTCGTTCGTTGTTGAAAAAAAAGGGGGGGGCATGTTACCGTCCCGACTTTGTGATTGCCGATACAAAAAGAGGGGGGAAGACGAGTGGATTTCTTGCGGGAATAAATGATTCTTGTAATCATGTCTCTCTTTTAGACATCACAGGGAGCGACAGATTTACTTTCTGAAGGACGTTCAGGGAACGGAGAAGGGAATTTCATAAAAGCGCCTGCTTAGGTGGAGAAAAGAAAAAGAAAGGCAGAAGAGTTATCCCCTCTCACAAGAAAACGAGAATTCGCTTATTGTCTCACATAACTCTTCAGGAGTAAGGGGAGGAAGGGGGGAGAAACACGCATTCTCTTCACTCGACGAGAAAAGAAAGGAAAGGAAAATGAGCTCTAACTCATGCAAAAGAGGGGAAAAGGAAGGTTAGAGAGTAAGGGTCCTTAATGTTTCCGGGAGGGACTCTTGATGGAATATTTTCGATGGGAAGGAGGAAATCAGGAGATTCTTCTCGGAGGAAAAGTTCTTCCGTATTTTTGGTCTAACCGCATAGAAAGAAGGGATGATCAATGCGGTTTAAATAACCGGGAAATTTAAGTAAAAATCCTAGAATCTTTCATCAATGGTTGGAAGGGGGAGAGTTAAAGGATTCCGCAGAAAATTGTTTGTCTTCTTCCAGCGAATGAAAAGAATCAATGATCTTTCTCTCAATCTGGAAGAAAGGGGGGGGCAGGCGTGAAGATCTGGTTTCTATCTCTGGAAGAAAAGGTGGAAAGGTTAACTATTCCCTTTTGTCCGATGGGAAAGAAGTAGGGAGATTAAAATAAGACATCAATATCAAGTCTCTGCAGGGAAGGGGGGGGGGGGTGGGCGAACGTAGAGAAAAAAAGACAGAGGGATCGCGGCTCGCCGTCGTTTTCGCCTGAAGAATCACAAAGAGCTTGGCGGGCCTTCGTCCGAGGGGAAAGAAGGGGGGGGGGGGGAAGGTAGGAACACCAATTACTTAGCAAACTCGAATAAAAGAAAAAAGAGGAGGAAAAAGGAGAGATAAACGAAGATGAGTAGGAGAGGGGAGAAAAGACACGTAGGGACAGCCGCCCCTCTTCTTTCCGGAGGGAAGAAAAAAGGGGGAAAGGGGGGGAGAGGATTAAGGGCTAAAAACGGACTGGCGAAAAGACAAAGGGAGAGAGGGGGAAAGAGTCTCTACGTTCTCTTTCCTGTCAGATAAGTGAAGGGGAGGGGGACATTTCCCGCCTGACGCATCGGCAAGGAAGAGGGGGAAACCATGCCGCCCGCGCATCGACCCAGAGCTGAAAGAAGAGGAAAGAGTGTCGAGACCGATGAAAGGGGAAAACGGGGTGCAGGCCTGGAAGACGACAAAAATATTTTCTGAGGGAAGTAAGAAGTAGAGGCTCACGCTGAAAAAAAAGGGAGGGGGAAAGGTACGGAAATTGCCGCGGTTTCTTTCACCCGAAAACCGGGAGAGAGGGAAAGACGGCACGTCCATCTCGAGCGGTGAAACAAAGAAAGTGAAGCCGCGGCCGCGCTCCTAATCGCCGACGCAAGGAGAAAAGAAAAAAGCGGGACATCGACTCGCCCGGAAAAAAGAAAAGAGAATAGGCAATCAATCCTTTGATCAACTATTGCAGAGGAAAAGAGAAGGCGATGATTTTGTACAGGGAGGTGATCAAATCAGGTCCGCAAGTAACTGGGTGTAGTCCGCCCACATGCGCAAGCGGAGAAGGAGGGGAAACAATAAGCTAATTGCTCGAGGGAAAGGGTACGGGATGCGCAAATCCTCTTCCGCTTGTTGCGCAAAAAAAAAGCAAGGGAGGCGAACTTCCTCATGCAAAGGGAAAGGTTTGAAACTTAATCTGTCTCTCCCCTTTTCATGCAATGGGGGAGACACAGCGCTCCTTGATTAACCAGAATAATGGGAAAAGCTCTCGACTCCAGCACTCCCCTCTTCCATGAGGGGGGGAAAAGAGAATAACCACGCTGGACTTACAAGCGAGGTGGAAAGAGAGGGTGCACCACCGCCGCCGAAACCGAGAGCCGCCTTGGTAGAAACGGAAAAAGGAGGGGAGGGAGAAAGTGTCAGCCCGCGAGTTGGTCAAGGAGGGTGTGGATGTCATGCGCAAGTCCTGTCAATGTCCGGGAATCTGTACCACACAAAAGGAAAAGACAAGTCGTCACCGTCTCCCGTAACTGGGAGAAGGGAGAAGAGTTAAAAAACCAGGTGTACACCACTAATCCCGCTCATCGTGGGAAGGAATGAAAAAGGGGGACTACCTTGTATGGTCTGGGGAGGAAAAATCTAGCACTTTCATCCCATCTAACTTTGGGAAGTTTTCAAATCAAGACAGGGAGAAAAAGGAGGAAGGGAGGGGAACGAGCCGCTGTCAGAATAGAAGTCCATCGCTTCCTTGAAAAGAGAGAGAGAGGATCAGGTCAGAGCGTGCAGGGAAAGGATCCATGTCGTCCTGATGATCGTAAAGGAAAAGGAGGTCAGGTGGCCTCCAGCCGTAGCTTCCACTGACTGGGCAGAGGAGGCCAACCGAGGGTGACATAGAAGGTGCGCCTTTATCCAGTGCCGAACAGGGACAGAAGTGCTTGCGAACGATGCGCTGCAAAGGGGAAAAATAAAAACTTCAAACTCCTACCCCTCTGTGCACCCTCGGGAAGAAGCACGAAAAGCGGGGGAGGGGAAAAGAAAAAGAAGGGTGTCTCGAATCATCCCAGAAAAAAGGGAAACGCTTCTATACGGCGCGGCGCTCGCCTGTGTGAAAGTGAAAAGAGAAGGGGGAAAAGGAAAAGAGGGCTTTACCAGACTGATGCACGAGGGGAAGAAGATCATACATTCCACTGCCCGCCCTTCAGAAAAAGAGGAGGGGAAAGAGAAAAAATCGCGTTCATCTGGGTTGGCTGCAGAAGAGGGGAGGGGGGAGAGAAAGTCTCCACAGCACGCCCATCTTTTGCGCTCCCTCCGGATGAGCTCAGGATAAGGTGGGGGAAGGATGAAAAGCAATGTTAAAATTGCCGCTGTATTGTGCCGCAAGGGGAGCACCAGAAAGGGCGATAATGAAAGCCTCAGCTCTTTGTTGGCTACCTCCAACTGGGCCGTCCGCTCTGCACGACAGCATGGGGGAGGGGAGGGATTTCTCGCTCGCCCTGCTTTCCTTCGCGTAATGGGGAGGAAATTTGGGTACCTTCATAGGGCTGCGCTCGCCTCGTCGCAGGTGCCCTTCTGTGACGGGAGGATGGGCGAAAAAGGGGGGGGGGGAGGGGAAAAGAGAGAGGATATTTTTGTCTCAATCCCAACGTCAAAGAAGAAAGGAGAGGGGGAAAAAAAGACTCAGTGCAATTGCGGATGGTTAAGGAAACAGAAGAGGGAAAGAAAGAAACTCAATTACTAACTCTAGCACGGGAGAAAGAGAGTGGGGGTCTCCAACAAAGAGCTGGAGGCTTTCATCTATTCGGTCTCACAAAAGGGAGGAAAAGCAGAAGCTGCTTTTCCACCCAAAGGTGCTGGGGGGGAAAGCTCGATCCTAACGCTCAACAGTACCTGTAGCGCACGGGAGGGGGAGCGGAAGGAAAGGTTGAAACCTTGCACGGGTCGCCGCCATCCGCTAAGGTAGCAGGAAAAAAGAGCATTCTCCAGCCGATTGCTAATGGTCCTTCATTTGAATGGGATGAGAGCACAGTAAAAGGAGAAAGAAAGGGAAATTTTCCAGTCATAGTCTTTAAAAACGGGAGGGGGGAAATACGAGCGCCCGCTCCGTAATCAAGTCATGCAAAAAGGAAGAGGGGGGGGCAAAGGAAAAAAGGGCGTTGGCTTCAGCATGAATCGGGGAAAAAGGGGAGGGAGCGGAGGATTTTTAATTCACGGGGATGTCTTGGGTAAAGGGAAAAAGGGAGGGGTGTAAAGGATGGTCCATAGTGATTATTGATAAAGTGAGAAGGCCTTAGGAACCCAATTTTTGGGAAACAGCTGAATCGAAAGCGTGGAGCTAAAGAAGACGGGGGGAAAAAGAGGAAAAGACTTTTGGTGGAAGAGAGAAGACGCGACTTCACCTCTGAAACGGAGAATCTGGCAAACAACAGCTTGTAAAAAGAGGGGGGAAGGAGAGGGAATTTCTCTTCTGCCGCTGCGCGTGTCAAGAAAGATCCATTGGACTGAAGGGGGATTTGAACTTCACAAGTCTATGGGATGGAAGTGCTCAGACAGGCCAAGAAGAACAAAGAAAGGACCTAAAATGTGGTTACAACCCGGGGGCGAACAGCTATATCCAGAAGCCTGTAGACTTTCGACATTCAGAAGGAAGAAATCAGCCGCCTGTTGCGGAATATTCCCCGCCCTTGTCTGACTGGCTCATGACTCCACTAGGGGGAAGGGAAAAAGCTCTCCTGCGTGCCGAACCCTCAACTGGACTCGGAACTCGTAGAAAAAAAAGGAAGAGGAGGGGGTTTCGGCGGCGTTGGTGCAACCGAAGTCGATTTGAGCAGCAAAGAGAAAGAAAGGGGGGGTGAGTGGCCTACTACAACCTTCCGCATTGAAAGGGAAGGAAAGAGAAGGGCGTCGCTAATTTCTGGATACTCAAGGATGTCATGGGTATCAGAAGGAGGGGGGAGTGGACAATTGAACCCGTTGCGCTACAGATTGGGGACTGTCTGGCCCGGCCCCCCTTTTTTTTTTTTTTTTTTTTTGCCTGAGGCCGGAGAAGGAGTCGTTTGCGCCACAAAGCGAAGAGAAGAAACTAAGAGCCCCGCTCAACGCGGACCTCGAGCATCGCTTATGTGGGAAGGAAGCGGAGAAGGGGGTGTCGGCCTACAACCAGTTACTTGGGAGGAAAGAGAAGAAAACAAAGAACGAGAACGCCGACAAATTCCATCGGCTATGCCAGCGAGGAGCCAGAAAAGGGAAGAGGAAAAGGGCCTATTCGAGAGTAGGCCGTAAGGGGGGAAATAAGCGGTGATTTAATATGTGCTGATGAGCCTGAGGACAGAAGGAGGACGGGAAAGACATACGGTTTGAAGGGGGGCCGAACCAGATGGCGCAGGTCTTCCAGAAAATAGGGGAATAAAAGGAGGGGCGGTGAAAGAACCGCAGGAAAGGAAAAGGGCCAGCATGGTTGTCATTCGTGAGCGATAACCGGGATCGGAGGAAGAAAAGAAGGGGGGTCGTTCTTCATCTCCTGCACGCCAGAAAGAAGAAAGGGAAAAGAGGTAGAAATTTCTTTATCGGAAAGGGAGGGGGGGAGCTGGGCTGGCCTGTCATGGTTACGTTGGAGAAAAGGGGAAAGAGGGGGAGGAAAAGTGATTTGTTTCGTATATGAAAAAAAGAGGAAAAATCTTCCTTGAACTTCTAACGTATATACAAGAAAAGGAAATCGCTTCCTCGACCAGGAGGGTCACGGCCCTTAATCCTCGCACTCACGACAGTTGCGGGGGAAAAAAAAGGGGGAGTGTCCCTACGTTAAAACCAATTACTGCAATCTCTACTTCACTTCGTTTATCGAGAAAAGGACAAGGGGAAAAATAACGAAGTGAGTTGAGATTTGTAAGTAATTGGGGTTCAGACGAGAGACGGAGAAGCCCGCCAAGCTCGTTATGCGCGTATGAAAGGGGCAGAGGAGCCTCGCTCGCCTGGACATACGAGAGGTCAGTTCCTGCAGAAGATTGATGTCTTTCTTTGAAGCTCCCGCCAAGAAAAGAAAGGAAATCTTGACTTGAAAACGGAACAGCGAACCGCGACCCAGATCTTTCCCGCATGGAAGGGAAAGGTGAGATACCTATTCCATTTCCCTTGTATTCGGGGGAGAGAATACTACAAAATTTTTCTGCTACTCCTTCTGCCATGCCGATCCGTAGCGAAGAGATGAACAACCTTTCTGGCAACGAACGACGGAAATTGGGGGGCCGTCTTTTCTTTCACACAGAAAAAGGGAGAAAAGAAGTCTTTAAGAACTTGCTCCATCTTAGGAGAGGGGGGAAGAACAACGTATGCGTGACCTCCGCGCCGCCTCCCTGAAAAAGAAAGAGAAAGAATCACCTCTTCCATAAAACAGGGAGAACAAGACCGGCCTACTCCTAATAGCACTCAGATCCTGGTCAAAAGGGAGCCCTCTCTGGCATAGCCGATGCATTTGGAGGGCAGGGGTTGCCGCGATAGCTTTTCCGCAGAAAAAAAAGGAAGAGGCTCCTCAGGTCATGGTGAGCACAAAGAAGGACGGGGAGGTGGATCGGGCTACTCTTCGACTTTAATAGCCAAATAAGAGGAAAAAAAAGAAAGAAGTCGCTTTTCCTGCAAAGCGAGGGGGGAGAAAAAAAAAACCGGGTCAAACGTATCTGTCGCGCCCCGTTTCATGCACTCCCCCGAGGGGATGTCGAAAAAAAAGGGGAAGGCCCGCCCTTCGCGACTCATCACCTCCAGCGAGTGAGAGTGAAAAATGCAATCCCCACTCTTGACTGTACAAGCGAAGGGGGGGGGGGGGAAAAAAGAAGGACTAAACCTAGAAGCCTCGTTTCGCGAAGGCCGTGGGAAAAGGAAAAACTTGTCTTCCGACGGCAGACGCGTAGTTGTCCGGGCTGTGACCGAGTCGGGGGGAGAGAAGAATGAAAAAGGGCCTTTAAATCTTCCGCCACCGTCTTCTGATTGAGGAAAAAGAAAAGATGCCCCTTCTCCCGGAAAAATGGTCTAATTCTACCGTCCTTCTTGATATAGCTTGTTACGCCCAATGTGGGAAGGGGAGGGGAAGAAAGGAGGAACGGTTATGGTTCTTGGTCCGAGTTTCGTTTACGGGGGGAAGGGACGGGGAAAAGTAACAAATCAGCAGGATCAACTTGGGGGGTTTATCAAATATCTTTTCCGTGAACGCGCCGCGCAGAAGGGAAAGAAAGCGAGAGCAGACAATATGTTTGTTTGGACAGCTTAAAAGGGAGGCAGGCAGATAATGTCTCCTTATTATCTCCACCAACAGGAGGGGGGGGGAAGAAGAAGGTAGCTCCACTGCTTTTTCGATTCACAGTGGGGGTGAAAAAAAGGGAGGGCGCCTTTATCTCGTCCTCCCTCTGCCCATACGTTACCTCCGGAAGGAGGAAGGGCCATCCGTGACCAGCCGGACCCGTTGAAGGCTACGCTCTGTGCAACCTCTGGGAAAAAGAAAAGAAGGGCTGAAGCCAACTCCTTGTGCAGAGAGAAAAAGGTGAACCATCTTCTTACAGTGTGACTTACTTCTATTACGCGGCCGGGCGAAAGAGGGGAAAAAGAGACGGTGGCCAGCAATTTTGAAAGATCTTGCGTGACCAGGAAAAAGGCAAACGACCAGCGGGCACTCGTCGATCATCCATTCCACCGTGCCGCCCCGGGGGGGGGAAAGAAGGAAAGGAGGGCGACATCTCGTTCAGCTGGTTGGCAAGAAGGGAGCACGTGCCAGGTTCAAACAATTCATCCACCAGCACGCCC
>Ga0179593_1318545_pt1 | contig 14393 bp, 22 predicted proteins | sample CZODoug2_1_08_16_FD_185931 | JGI IMG/M metagenome (GOLD analysis project Ga0179593, IMG submission 185931) | Vadose zone soil fungal communities from Angelo Coast Range Reserve, California, USA - CZODoug2_1_08_16fungal (PacBio error correction) | ecosystem: Environmental > Terrestrial > Soil >...
CCGGAGAGGTGGGGGGGGGGGGTCGAGGAAGAGGTCGAGCTGACGAAAACCAATGCCGAATCGGTAAAATGACCACCGAAAGAGTCATGACAGCCAAAGGACGGTGGGGGAAAACGAAAACCTAAAAAGTCCTCGTCGGTGTGGGATTCAGAATGTTACCGCCCTAGAGATTAACGGCTTTCCCTGGACTAGGTTAGGGGAGACCCACCTTAAGAGGAAAAAGAGGACGTCTGGAGACAAAATTTCCTTGCACGATGATCGTCCGCCGCCGCCAGTAGAGAGGAGAAACTACTAAACTTCGCTGCTAACACTAGGAGAGGGATGGATAGAACAGGGAATGCTTCAGGGTAAGTTGAGATGTTACCTGGAAGAAGAGAGGTTATACGACCGTTGGAGGGTGACCTGTGCAATCGAAGACTGACTCTGGCGTGCGATATCACATTCCTTTGACGCTGAACGGGAGCCGTGGGTGAAACGAGGAAGAACCCTCTAGGTCATTGGACACGAAAACAAATAAGTCAAGGAAAGCGAGTCAACGATGATGAAGAAGGAAAGGAAGATTCTCGGTGTTCTGGAGGTCTCTGGAGAGTAATAGCAGGGCGGTCTGAAGGTGAGGAAGAAGGAGGAAAGGGAGGACTAGAAACTCCCTTGGCCTTGGCTTCAGAAAGGGATCGAGAAAAACGCGAGGGGGAACTATCGTGGACATCAAGGTCACTTGGTTATCGCTCTTCCAAGCTCGCACACTGCAAACGAGAAAAACCGCCTTCGGCGGGTCAAGGTAACGACGGGAGCGAAGAAAGGGGAAATGACGATTACCAAGCTCCCAAACTCTGAGGAGGAGGCACCATGGAAGAAGGACAAAACAGGGATACGAGAAGCAACTGGATACAAGCTTATTATCATGGTTTTGTCGGAATGCCGGGACAGTGGGGCCCGGAGATCAAGAGGGGGACGGAGGGGCGGGGATATATCTATTTATTAAAAAGGTTCAAAGGAAGGTGAGTGGCCGAGGAAGAAGAGGTAATTTCGAGGGGTTTCCCGGGGTGAAATGTCTCGCACATAAGTTTCGATGCGTTGAACGGAAGCGCGAGGCATGGCGGGGAAACCGGCAAACGAGTAGTTACAGCAGGCTCAGAAAAGCTAAAAAACGATGCGGCGGGCGACCCGCAGTAACGGCTCAAGATTTACCTTGATATCAGCTCGTGACAGATCACAAAACCGGGCAAGGGGGGCTGGACGAAAAAAGAAGAAATAAAGAAAGAAAAGAAGAAGAGAAAGCGAGTGGGGGACAAGATCTCTCTCAACACAAAAAACAAGAGAGTATCTCACGCACCAATGTCGCGGAGGGAAGCGGTTTCTCTTTCCGACGTGAGGAGGAGGAGAGGGGAAGATTGCCACTTTGTGGACTGTAACGATGAAAGTGAGCCAAGACAGTCATCACAAAAAACCTCGACCCGGTCAGGAAGAGGGGATTTCCGCGAACTCGCCCTCTCTCTAGAGCGAGTGAGATCTTCTCCTTTGTGGAAAAGGGACCGGGGGAAAAAGAGGCATCGAGAGAAAAGGGGGAAAAAAGTCATCTGCGAAAAAGGATATTTGAATAATTGGGCTAAAACAATTTGGAACCGAAAAGGGCCTGCCTCTGCCTCGGAAAAATAGGAGGCGAACCATCGAGACGGAATCACGAAGGAATGGCTGAAAAAAAAAGACTCCTGAAAGAGGGGGCGATCAAAAACCATTCTCGCTCATCCATTTCTAGAGATCGACAATGATGATTCATGGTATATCCGAAGATGAGGGAAGGAATGACGGGGAAGACGCACTACCCAGTCGGAAAGGAAATACGGAGGGGGTAGCAGCCTTAGGGGAGGGTGAGCGGAGGGTGGAAGAGCTACAAGAGATGTAAACGAAAGGGGTTCTCAACATCTACTTTACATTAGGCAGAAAAGATTAATCAAAGAAAAGGAGAGGCAATAGCAGAAAAAAGGGAAGAACGTATGACACCTTCATTCTAGCTCGAAGAAGAGAAGAGAGAACTAGAACGAAAAGGTCACACACAAGACAGAGTGGGGAGATGGAAGAAATATTATGTCGAGGCGGGACATCGAGGGCGCTTTGCACGCCCACAAAATGGGAAGAGGACGCGGCCCCTTACTGCAGATACGCAAACAAGAAGGAAAGGCTTTCAACTGAAGCAAAAGGAAAATCAAGAATGACCCGACCCGCATCGACTTTCCATGTCACCGACTCAAATAAGCCGCACCATTGGTTGTCTAGATGGGAGAACGAGCAGATGATCGGAAAAGGGGAGGACATGGCCTCTATTTCATAGCTATGAGAAGAAAGCGTGGTAAAAAAAGGGGAAAGGAGGTATCAAAAAGAGTAGAGAAAAGGGGGTTCAAAAAATCACCGGGAATCTCGAGGCGGGTCACGAGGAGAAAAAGAAGAAAAAGACTTGCTGGGTTGAAAGGACCACAGGAAGGGACTATGGGGGGAGAAAGGGGAAGCGCATGCCGTTACGTCAAGCTCTACCTCATGACTACTTCCAGAGAAAGAAACTCCGTATGAAAGCGGATAAAAAAGCGCGGATTGAGAGGAAGGGATCAGAGAACTCGAAGGGGGTCGACAGGACCCCAAAAGAAAAGATTCAGGGGGGAGAGGAAGAAAAGGGCAGGTGGAAAACACACAAAAAACGATGACAAAAAAAAAAAGAAATCTCTTTAAGATCCGCCAGATGAAGCACATTGCCATAAAAAAAACCCAGGAACGGATGGCGGGAACAGGGCCATTAGCAACTAACGGGAAAGGCAACAGGGAGAACGAAAAAAAAGACGCCGAAGGAGCAAAACAATAACTCATTCTTTAGTGCCAAAGCGCCTCTGAAAACGGCTTGCAGAAAACCATCGGCCGACCCGAAGACCGAATCCTCAAAATTAGGAACAATATTTTCGACTGGAGGGACGCAACAACAGAAAAGAAAAAAAGACGAAAGTTCAAAGAGATTGGGCCTCGCTGAAAAACGACTTCTTTCGGAGGGACGTCACAGGAAAAGTGAGAATTGCTAAAGGAAAAAAAACCCGGACAAGGCTCTCCACCAAGATCAGGAGTGATCTGCCAAGGAAGGGCTGGAGCGGGCTGAACTCTACCCAAGCTCGACCTCATATATCTATCAACTCTTATAACGCCTAGATAAAAGCTTCTTTCGGACAGTATCGGGGGGACCTGTGAGGAAACCAGTCATCTTACTACGCAACAGTCAAAAAGAAAAAGAGATGGGAGGAAGGAGCTTCATCAGTGAAGCAAGATGGTATGCTGGAGCACTGGGGGACAAGAACATTGACAGCAAGGGGAACGTACCAGAAGCATGCGAACAAAAAGGCGTCTTTTTAAAAGACTCCAAGATAAGCCGAGAAATCCCGGACTGTTCAAAAGAGGGGGATGGGAAGAAGGGTACACACTCCCTCCGTTTACTAGAGGGGTCGACAGAGGGGTAACTTCGGAAGAGAAAAACAGGGGGGAAGCCTCCCCACCGATTTTGGAAGTTAGAACTGGAAAAACAAGCCAGAATGGAAAACGGGCCGCACACGGGATTCGTAATGCCTGGGGAAAGCGAGGAAGACACCGGGGGAGTGATGAGGGGAAGCCTCGCCACAGGGATAAGAAACGATCAGCGAGGTTGGCAGAATAAAGATAATGTCGTCAAAATTTCCGCCATCGGCCACAATTCTTCGAAAGGCTTTGTTGACACCAGCTCGACGGGGTACGGTCGGAACAAAGGCAGACGAAGGGACGCTGAAGAACTTAGTCAGCGGGGGGAGGGCAAGGGAAGATCCACCGCGTTAGTCCGGGGTCAGAAACCATCTCTCCTCACCAGCCTACTCATTCTCCGAAGCCGCCAGCGATGCGATAAACGTAGAGAAAAGGACAAGAGAGGGGGATTTCAAGTTAAAAGGAAATTAGGGTAAAAGAGAAACGGGGAACACATTGAGAAACAGAGGGGGAACTGCCTTTATCCTTTTAGGAAAGCGGAGCGGCTTCAGTATAGGAACGCCGTACCAGAGAAGATGAACGGAGGTCGAGTCCTTCGAAACGGAAGAGAAGGGGGGAAAAAGAGCTACGGGGAAAGGACCCAATCGGGCCCGCAAAGAGGTACTTGAAAAACCGAGGGGTTGTTTCGCACGAGACGGGGAAGACCAACGAGGAACGGGAAGGGTCGAAGAACGGCGACATACCTACCGGGGAAAAAAAAGAAGAAGGGGAAATCTTCCCAACATTGGAGGCAAGGAACTCCTACCTTCAATGGATCACGAATCGTAACTCGCTGCGGGTGCTGAAGAATGGAAGTAAAACAGACGCAAAAGAGCAGGCCCTCTAAATGAAGAAAAGGAGAAGAAAGTTAGTCATAAGAGAAGTTCCGGGAATACAGGAGGAAGAGTTTGATCTGAACGGTGTAGCTTTCACCCTGAAACACATGGAACATCGTCAGGAGAAGGAGGCATCAAACTGGTCCAAAAAAACTAGGGGGAGGGAAAAAGAGAGAGGTTGGGGGACCAGTGATGAGAAAAGGCGGAACTTAATGTGGTAAAAAGGTGATGGCCATGCACCGTGACTACCAAAAAAAAAATCCGCTATACATATAATTGCTTCCCAGGAGGAGAAGAGAATAACCTTGGAAGGGTCGGACTGACCCTGATTGGAGGTCCGGTTAGAGAAGGGTTTGGCGTGTGTCCCGGAAATTCGAAGCAAAACAAGCAGAGCGTTCCTGCGAGGGGGGCGGGAAGAAAGGAAAGAGGCACTTCACAAGGTGAGGGTGACAATTTCTGACGGCAAGAAGGGAACGGAGTGGGTTATATATTAGAACGACATAAGAGCCGCGTGGTCAGAGAGGAATGGCCCACTCCTGGGAGCACAAAAAATGAGGGAATAGAATGAAAAGGGAATAAAACAAGGAGTCACCGCGAGGTGAGCTATCTCTTAGGAATCGCCGCCGACGTCTGGTGTCGTACGAGTTTCGATCATGAACCTCCGAAAAAAGACGAACTATGCAACTCGAGACCATAGAAATTCTTCTCTTCTAATTTTGGACGTAATCGGGGGAAATCGCCGACCTAAAGACAAAAATTCGTAAAGGTCTGTTAAGAGGAGGGACCGAAAATGAACTAGAAGATAGATGCTTGGTTTCAAAAAAACCGGTTAAAGGCGGGATAGGTGGGGGAATGAACCAATACTACTAGAATGATGGCAAGGGGTCGAATTTCGGCGATGGAGCCGACCGTGGAGACAATTTAAAGATGCACAAAATCGGAGAGAATTAAATTAAGGAAAAGGAAAAATGCTGGGCGAAAGAGAGCTGACGATTAACCCTAGGCGATCGAGGTATCAGGGGCGATTCTTCAAACCATCCTCGGGTCGTCCTCATTACCAAGTTCCACAATCAGGAGATAAAGTGTTATAGAAAAGGGGGGGGAAAGCGTCGCGAAGAAACAAAATCCTGTGGGGCGTCCCAGGCGCGAGGACGACGCTGACTAAAAAGAGAAGCAGAAGAAACCGGCGGCGAATTGTTCCCACTCGAATGGCAAAACACTGGATCGAAGAGGAAGGAAGGTTAGAGGGGGAAAAAAGATACATGTGTGTCGTCGCCAGAACGGTCGGAGAGGTCACGTACCTGAGGACTTGTTTCCGGGCCCCAGAGAAAGAAAAAAAAGACGCGGGGGGAAAGAAACCAAAAAAAAAAAAACCGCTCCGCTCCTAAAGAGTGATGGTGATAACTGGAAAAAGAAAAAAAGATTAAACATTTGGTCAGTTCACGGGCGAGAAACGGGAAGAAGAAGAGCAGCAGGATCTTCCTACAGTTAAAGCGGTGGAGGGGAAAGGGTGAGTCGCGCACCGGGGGGAAAAAAACCAGTAAAATCATCGCGATTAGTGGGTACTGAGGGTCATATCAACGAAAGGACAAATTGCACGGGTGACTGGATGTAGAAAAATAGCAAGGGGTCCGTGCAGTCATGGGCCGTACGACTTTCACGAACAGGGGTGAAGAGAGGGGGGGAAGGAAATGAAAGTCCTCGCTTCTGGTTGAGTTCTGACTCGGCGAAAATATGGGAAAAACTTGGCGGCACGCGAGGATCGGGGAAGGGGAATGAGGGCGGGAAAGATGGGGGGGAAAATCAGTAGGGAAGCGCGATGGGGGCAACTGCAGAACGACAAAGGGACGGCGGGGATGGCTGGGATCGAACTTCTAGACGTCAAAAGGGACACTGTCTCGCGGGAGTGCGGGTACGGGTCGAAGCAAATGGAGGATGCCGAAGGTGTTAAAGGGGAAGTTTTGGGGAGGTTTTCAGTCTTAAGGAAGTGCTTATCGCTTGGTACAAGACTGGACGTGGGGGGGGGGGTTGGTATCGGGTGTGGGTGGGGCGGAAAAAAAAGGACTTGAAAGCCGGCACTCCAGAAGACAGAAGAGACGCGTGGAAAAGAGGAAAGGGTCGCACAGAAAAGGAATGCGGATTTCCAAGGCTCCAACTGCAGAGCGTTGTATCCGATCTGCAGGACGGAAGGCGGGGTATCGAGGGGGCAATTGCGGGAGCGAGTGAAGGAAAGGAAAGACGGCTCGAAACTTGAGAAAACACCGAAAATACGGGAAGACTTCAAGGTTGTAAAAAAATCAAAAACCGTCAAGCGTAGGTGGGTGGAGCAAAAAATAGGAACTGCCTAGGAGAAGGAAGGTGAGGCCGGGGAAGGGGGGGAAGTTTAGCCACCTAAAAACTCGGAATCCTTCTTAGGAAACTGCACTCGGGGCGGAGACTTACGCAAAGGAATAGGAGGGAAAAGAAGAGAGCTTTCTCTTCTCCATCGGGACAAAAGGGGGGGAAGACTTTCGATTTAGGGGAAAAGGAAAGATAAATCTGGGTCAGGGAAAAAAAAAATTCGAAGGGGGGGGTGTTCCTGTTGAAGTCGACAGACAGCCTAGTGGAGAATCAGCATAAGAGGAGGCGCCATTTGTGCCGGAAAGGAAACCGCAGACGATGTCCTGTAAAAATCACTTTCGGCCATCTACAACGAAGGAGAAGAAGAAGGCGCGGCTACGAGTGAGGAATGATACTTCTTCGGGAAGGGGGACCGGGTCAACCTTTTCGGGGAAGATTCACTAAAAAACCTCGAGAAGGGAAATAGCAGGCAGCGCATTTTAAAAGGCAGATGTTTGACGCACCAACCCTTGAAAAGACTCTTCGGAGGGCAAACTTAAAACATCAGAGAGAACGACCCTAAAGAGAACCACCCAAGCTTCAGGTCATGAACGAAGGTGCGGAACAGATAGGTGCCTCATACCGAACCAAAGAGTAGGGAAGTCCAGGCGTGAGAAGGAGCACAAAGAGAACCAAAAAAGGGAAGAGGGAGAGAGACCTGCTGGGAAGGGAATGGGAATTAGTAAGAATTCTACAAGAAACTATGGAGTGATTGATCGAGCCGAGGTACCGTGACGGCTCAATGTTAGAAACAGGGGGGGTTTCAAGGGGGGAGCACTTCAAAAAAGGGTGCGGACGATGCGGGGGCGGAATCTCGATAAGATGGGAAGCCGGGAACAAATCTCCTCTGATCGAACACGCGAGATAAGAGTCGGGAGGAGGAAAGTAAGAAAAGCCCGAGAAAAGGCTCGCGATTTGATGAAGGGAGAAAGGGGGGATATAATGTCATCTTCACACCGGTCGGCCCTGATTTCTTTACGAATATAAAGAGAAATAAATCGGGGCCTAGCACCCTAAGGGAGAGCCCTCAGAAGGGGGTGTTCAAAAACGAGATAGAGAAAAAAACCACAAAAGGAGTATAAATATGTATCGGTTCTCTTTGCGCTGAAGTCGTGATCGCTATGGAACAGAGTGAGCGGCGAGTCGGAACAATGACTCCTGCCGTGGACCGCTTTACGAGATGGAGCCCGAAAAAAGGAGGATAGTCAAGTGTATCGGGCGTGAAGGACTACATCGGACCTTAAATGAAGAGAGCGGGTCCCGCAGTCGGCGTGGTGTCGTCAAACTCCAAGCCAGCGGCAGAAACTGACGAAAAAAGGAAGCAAGAAAAGTCTTGGGAGAATTTGCACAAACCAGGGAAACAACTACGGCAAGAAACGTCCAAGCTGCTCTCAACAAGCATTCTACTCATCAATAAGTCATGAAACTAAGAGGGGCATGATCAAAAAGAGAAAGCAATCGGCGCGGGAATCAAAAAAAATCAAAGACTTGTCTACCTGCTGCTACCGGAAGACGATGATCATGGTAAGCCTAGAGGCTGGAGCTGTCGGGAACACTATGAACGGAATACGAAAAGAGAAAAAGGAAGTGACGACCCTAATCATTCTTTTGACGCTGGTGGGAGGTGGGAAAGAAATGGAAGAGCGAGAAGAAGATGGCAAAAACGGGTGGCAGCACATCGAAGGTTGACAAGGGAAGCCTGACTCTTAATACCAAAAGCGATTCTCGGAGCCGTCAAAGTGAATAAAGGATTCAGGGACAATAGAACCGGACAAGAGATACTAAGAATAAAGAACCTATCCAAACTTTCAGATGTGATCAATAGTTTAACGAAGATGGCAAAAGATGTCGGGGCAACGGAGGGCGCGGTGGGGAAGCGGGCACAAAACTTTCTAAGCGCAGGAAACAGTGATAAAGCCACGACAGAGTCCCCCGTCTAAAGAGTCCCCCTGTCAACAAGGCACTTGAAAGACAAGGAATCGCGGGAAAGGAAAGAGGAGAGGGGGAAAGACGCACCTTTGGGAGAGGAGGTCTCTAAAACAGCTTGAGAGGCATGAGACATGAACTGGCCGTAAGACGTATAAGCCGCGGACCGCGAACGTTCGTATCCACGGAAACTAGTGACAACAAAGATGAAAACGAGAAAAGAGATAGTACGGAAACGGGCTTAAGGGAACCACCAGCATTCGGTGTGCGGATTCCACAGGAATTTTGTCGATGGTCTACCTGTTGCTCATCAGGGAACGTCAAGACGCGACAGCAAGGCCAGGACCTCTATATAAGTCTGCAGAACATAGAATCGCTGGATGAAAGCTTCTGAAAAATCGAGTCCATAGGGCAGGTACATGGCCAAGAACGCACGGAAAACGCGAGGGTCATGGTCGAGGAGAAGCCGGGAAGGTCGTTTTGCGGCACAAAAAAAAGGATACCACAACACCGAAAGGCGCTGTAGATAGAGGAAGGGGGGAGGGCAGGTTAAAAAAAACCATCCCAAAAAAGGGAAAAGGGGGATGGCGCGCGGCAATGAGCGCCTGCAAGAGCCCAGTACCTGAAGGACGAGAAAAATTGTCAGGTGCCGAAACCACGAAATTCTCTCCCAAGACACAGCAAGCGTCGGGGGTCGGATGAGAAGGAAAAATAGAAAGCGGAACCACGGCGAAGACCCCATAGTGCCAACGCCATTCCCGAGGCCAGCGCCGCAAAGGAGGAAAATAGTTTGATTGGTAAGCCCCACATAATGCGAAAGAAGGGCGCAGCTGTGGGGGGGGAAGAGATGACACGCTGGTGAGGGGGGCGTGAAGTCCCCAGGGAACTTAATGAACAAGACAGGGCATTTATAAAGAAGAAACCCCTGCAGGGAAGTGAATAAAAAAAATACCCCAGACGATTATATCTGAGTACGCGGGGGAGAGAGACCGCAAGCTCGAAACCAAGAGGAAGGAAGGTAGACCGAATCTTGGAGAGTAAATGAGAGGAAGTAGAGTAAGGTTGAAAAAAAAAGTCTCAGACGTCATCCCGAGAAAAGGGGCATCACCAATCCCAAAAGCTTAATAAAAACCGATGATGAATATTGGGAAAAAAATACATCATGCACGGACAGAAAGAAAGGGCTACGACACCACTTTCTCGGGAAAAAAAGAGAGAAACCGAGAAGTAATCGAGATCAGGCCTTGGAAAGATCGTTTTAACCAAAACATAACAAAAAAACTTCAAAACAAAACGGGAAACAAAGCCGGGAAAACATGGATCGGAGGAAGAATCGTCAATCTAAATCGTGACCAAGGCGTTTTGATTTTGCGAGCTGTAAAAAAGGACTCTAAACTTTCACAGGACCGAATCGGCTTCTAACAAGGTTTAGGGCGCGAAACGACACCTAGGAAATAGGGAAAAGCGGCCCACGCCCCTAAGAGAGTCACAGCAGCAAGCAGGCGGGTCATAGGAAGGACGAAAGTGTCGCCCAGCGAAGGGGGAAAGAGGAAAGAAGGTAGCAAGACTGAATGTTCCAGTTTAAAAAAAGAGAGGGCGCAAGAAAAGACGTGTACGGTTAAAAACAATTCACGAATCGCGCTGCAGGACTATTCAAGCCGTCGGTCTTGGCAGCAACAACGCGTGAAAGACGGTTTCCGCGCCCAGAACCAAAGCGATCGAGAGTAAACATTGTAAGCCAAGCTCTCCACTTCTCAGAAATAAAAAGCGGGGTCTTTCAGGTCACAGATTGACAAGCCCTGGGAACATGGCAGCGCCGCATTGATCCTGGTCACAATGTCAAAGGCAGTCAATGAGGGAAGTCGTGCGTCAAGGAACGAGTCCGCATACAAACGGCAAAACGGCGAGTCCGACCCCTATCCACTAGAGAGAAAGGAAGTGAGGAAAAGGGGAACGAGTCCCCGCCAGCGTGGACATGCTCACCTGGTTTTCGGGATAATTTCCGAGCCCAGCGGCGGGGGCGGAGAAGTGTCGAGCGTAGCGAGGAACCACCGCAAAAAAAAGGCTGCCGAAGTTTGAACGCTAACCGGGAGGATACGCCTAGCAATCAAAAAAAGATAACTCTCAGAGTGAAACAGAGGCTGGGGTGATGAAGATTTCCGGAAACCGAAGGAAAGACAAACCGTCGTCAGTCAAAGGGGGAAAGAGATCCGGGAGAGGGGGAAAAAGAATCACTACGGAAAAAGGGTAGACAGACCTGCTTTATTGAGATAGAAGGGTATGAGGGGTAGTCACGGAAGGAAAAGCAAACCTGGAAAATGGAAATCAATTCCGTCCGCCGAAAAATCAAAATCGGGACATCAAAACAAACACGGAGGAGGAGGAGAAGGGGGGGGGGGGGGCAGGACCATTGATGCGCAAGTCCGGAAGGCAGTGGTCAGGGAATTGCATGCCGTGACGAAACAGCAAAAAGAAAAATCACTAGTAAAGATAATTTAAACAACGGATGTCGAGGATACTAAATATGAGAAGAAGGGAAAATGGGGAAGGATCGCCGGGCCGAGATGGGGTCGTGAGGTTACAAGGGAAAAAAAAAGAAACGCTTCCTCTGCGCGGGATCGTGGAAGATAGGGGAGTCCGGGATGAAGGCAAGTTCTACGGCATCCAGTCAGGGAGAGGGGGCTAGAGAGGAGAAAAATCCGAAATCTGTGACGAACTCCTGGGACCATTATCGAAAAAAACAAGCCGTAAAAAAGAAACGCCTGAGGCAACTCCAGAGTCAAGGGGGGGACAAACCTTCTTCTCCTCTGTCGAAGATAGGAGGGGCTCGCCAAGGGAGGGGGTAAAAGACAGTGCCGAAGAAGAAATAGGGGGGGGGGGGGAAACAGAAGTGAGTAAACGATCCTGAAAGAATTCCTACTCCTTACATCGTAACGGCAAGGCGGGAGGGAGCAAATGTGGACAGGGAAATTCAAAAAAAAAAAGGCAGACCTCACCTGGGCTGAATTTCAGGATGAAACTGCGAGGAAAAAAGCGTATAATAAAACTACGATTGACTATAGGAAACCTGGAGTTAAGCGTGGAATATTGTAAGTGAAAGAAACTTTTTTTTACTCATCTCGGTAACTAGTTCCGGCGAATGGGAAACGAAAGGAGGACAGGATGGGCGACTAGCTGGGCAAATTTTCACAACGGCTAAAGTCAAAAGGGCCGAGGGCATAAACTGGCACATCGAGGGCGTAGGATGGAACAAAAGAGGAGGATCAACGCGGAGTAAAGAGTGGATGCAGTCACCTCATCACGTTATCATACGAACATCGGGACCCAATGAAGGCCGAAGACGATAAGGCGGAAAGGGGGAGATATTGGGGGAAAGGGGGGAGCTAAGAAAAAAAGCCGTGGTGGGGGGAAAATCTTGAGGGAGACCGAATGCTTACTACTCTGACAGCAGCGAGTCTAAAACCGGCGGAGTATGTAGGGGTAAAAGAAGGACAGAGGGAAGAGGGGGAAAGGAGGCTATGAGATTGTAAACAAAGAAAAGGTGTGTCGTAACCTAAAGGGGAAAAGCCAAGGAGGGTGAGACTTGTTGTCCTTGGGCCAACATCAGGCCGGGGGCGTGAAAAGAAAGCGAAAGGTGAGGGAGAGGGAGGTCCTCTGGACGGGAGGAAAAATTGTGTAAAAAGCAACAGGTCGCTACGGTAAAGCATAAGATAACGCATAGGCGTCTTCGCGAGGATAGAGGTTCAAGGGGGAGGGTGCAGGGAGAATACGGCGATCCTCAGGAAAAGCGGGGTCAAGTCATATTCAAAGGACGGGAGTCTGATGTAGGAAACGCCAGTGTTGCTGGTGAAAGTCATGCCTACCGGGGGGGAAGAATGGGTCAGACCAAAGAGTGGTGAAGCGAGGACAATCTAGATTTTCATTCAAACGAATGCAGCCTTGCGGTTGGAGAAAAAAAACTAGCGAAAATTTGGGAAAAACGTGGAACGCGGATCGGAATAAAGGGCAAAAAGGGTGGGCGCAGCCGTTTGGGGTCAGAGGGGGGGGGAGATTTGCCTGCTCGCACGCCTGGGAAGTGCAGGTATGGATGCGACGCAGTTAAACCGGGTTTCGGAACCTTAATCTTAGGAGACGTGCGGTAAAAGGGTCGATCAAGTAGTAGACAGAAAAAAAACCACCTTTTCCGGGCCAGGGTGGGGGGAAGGGGTGTGAAGCGGAATCCTGAGGAGCTTAAAAAGGTCGCAGGGAACAGTTGGTGGTTGGGTAGAGTTTGGTTTGTGAAAAACAAGGGAGGATGCTGCTTCAAAGAGACAACAGAAGAAGAAGGGGGGGCCAGTGTGAATTGGGGCCTGTGAAACTAAAAGGGAACCTTCGTAGTTAATCGACACCATTGCAGCTAATCCGCTCGGTTGTAGAAGTCGGGGTCAGCACCGATGGGGAGTATCGAGGCCTTGGAACGGTCGCAAAAGGGGAGACAGCCACTGCCTTCTAGGAACAGGCCCAAATGAAATCCTCTGGGGCCATACGGGGATCGGGAAACAACGCACCGTCCAAACGTAGGGGTTAGGTCACTGGAAAGGGCCTAGAGATATGACACGCTGGCACTGAATCAAACTTAAGGTGCGAACAACCAGTAAGGAAACTCGGATTAGAAAAATTGCCGGTCAAGCGGCTGAAGACGTCAGAACGCCGGCCGGCCATATATCAGAATGAAAAAATTCGCAGCAAGCAGAGACCAAAAAGGGGGGCCAAAAGGTGAAGAGAAAGGTTCGGTAGGACCTGGAACAGAGTCGAAATTAACCTTTGATAGGACAGTTCTTCCGTCCGACATCCGGACGCTGGCGTTGGATAGAAATGCATGCAGAAAACAGAGGCGCGGGCAAGGGGGGTGAAATTCTTCAGGGAAAAGAAAAAAAATCGAGTCCCAGGAGCAAAACCCTTGGGCCATCTCGCAACGATAAAGATGAAAAAAGGCCAGCTCGGGGGTGACGGGCTGGCTCTTCTTCGTATATCAAAAACTTTCCTCCTTGTCAAAGGAGAAGAAACGGTGACTGCTCAAGGCCTCGCCCTTGGCCTTGAATATCTGGCCTCATGTAACAGTCCGATTTGCGGAAAAAAGAGAGACATCTTCTGGGAGGGCTCTGCATCTCTCAGCAGAACCCGAAACGACAACGCATGCGTACGAGGTAACTAGGCATCTATCAGGGGAGAGGGGAAACATAGAAGAAGAGACAGAGATTAGGATCAGGGGAATGAATCAACATGGAGATCCGGGAGAAAGTTAAGAGAAAAAGCAATGGTGGGAAAGGAGGGGCTACCGACTTGAAAGACACGGGGGAAGGGAGAATTAGGGCGAAAAAGGATGTATGGATGCGGCCGCCGATGTTCTTCTTTGCAAGAGACTCGGAAGGTTTATGGGCGTCGGGGGGGGCCCAAGGGGGGGGACAAGTAGGGGAAAACTTTCTCTGGGACGGGGTAGGAAAGCAGAGCCATGGAGGGGAGGGGGAATGTTCCACGAAAAAACGGAGGGACAGAGCGGGAAAAAGAAAAGAAATATAGTGCGAAGGTCGCTTGAAAACCCGAAAAATAAAACGAAAAAAATTTGAAATGACGTTGCTCCTCGAAAACAAGGGAAAACTTCACGTAAAAAGGGTTTCCCTGAGGCCATTGGGAGAGATAGCAAGCGCACTTCAAGAAGAGACCGAGCAACCGTCCGCGAATTGGTAG
>Ga0179593_1368566_pt1 | contig 14393 bp, 12 predicted proteins | sample CZODoug2_1_08_16_FD_185931 | JGI IMG/M metagenome (GOLD analysis project Ga0179593, IMG submission 185931) | Vadose zone soil fungal communities from Angelo Coast Range Reserve, California, USA - CZODoug2_1_08_16fungal (PacBio error correction) | ecosystem: Environmental > Terrestrial > Soil >...
AGGAGGACTAGTCAGCTCGTCCTATGGAAAAATTGCTTTGCGAGAACAGAGAGGGGAAGGGAGGGAAAAGGGGGTACTCTCTAACTCCTTTAACGAAAAAGTGCTAGGGTGCGTTAGAAAGAAACTTAGACTACCAGGGGGAAAAAATCTTCAACTCCGGGGGGGAGAGCGGAAGGAGGGCCTCCAAGCGGAAGGGCAATCTCTGCCGCGTTTCGGGGCTACCTGGGGGCAGGAACGAGACATAGGAAAACACATCACGAACTGTCAATATCGTACTCGAGGCAAGACAGGGCGTTGCGCAGACGAAAAAACACACCTCTCCAGAAGACCTGGCAGAAGTAATCTCTGAGGACTTCTGAAAAAAAAAAAAAAAAAAAAAAGAAAAAAAAAGAAACAAAAAAAAAAAAAAAAATCCTAAAGGAGAAATGTCTACTCCAGGCGCTTTTTGGAGTCGAGAAGAAACGTCATGACGCTTAACTGACATAAGTCCTCTAGTGGGCCTACATGTAGAAAAAGCCGAGTCGGGCATCTCAAAGAAACGCGATTAGCCAGGGAAAGTAAACAGATTCTAGAAAGGGATATCTTCTACTTTCAAAAGGGGTCGAAAGAGAAAAGAGACGTGCAAAAAAAAAGAGCGCAAAATCTGGCCAACGTAATAGACCGTCGCAGGCGAGGAGTTAACTCGCTTACCTCCTCGTGGATGAACCTTCTCGTAGGCATCAGCGGGAGAAGGAATGCCAAGGGCAAAAGAGGCAGGGTTCTGCGTAGGCACCACACCCTCAGAGAAGCGGGCTACCCAGGTGTGGATCCTAGGCAATCCGTGAAGGTACGGGAGGGGAGTTGACTTTTACCGGGGAAAAAAGATGCGCGGCCAAACCTTCACGTATTCCAGGGTTACGGGAGAGGGAGCAGAGGACTTGTCCCTTGAAACGCTTGGGGGGAGGAGTAATGAAGGGGTGAAAGACTAAGTTGGAGAGCGGTTCAGGGCTCCCTCGCTGTGGACGGGCCCCGGGTCCCTGGTCAGCAAGTGGGGAGTTCTCGGGTTTATCCGCTCTCTTCCGACGAAGACATGATTGCTCTAAGCTCGCCCCGCGCTAAAGAGACTAGTCATAGTCGAGACGTGCATGGTCTCGGCTAGTGAGACTCGAGTACTCAGTGAGGGGGGGGATACATACAAGGCCCTAAAAGACGTCAAGGAAGAAGTACTATAACAGGCTGTGCTCGTTTTGACTGTATCGGATCTTTGGACCACGAGAGGGAAAAAAGGGACGAAGGCCGTTCGCCGGAAAGGGGACCAACAAAGAAACCTCGGACTACAGAAAAGTCCACAGAGGACCGGGGCATACCATATAGCGGCACTTCTCGAGAAAGATATTCTATAAGCGCAATCTAGAGAATAATCTGAAAGTGAGCTACGTACAGTCGGAGCGTCAGACTGGCAGGGGGCGGGCCCCTACACGTGGAGTCTTCTTGAGGTTTGTCCGGGGAGGTGGGAGCGGTAAGAGTGCTCTCAGGGGCATCGGGCTAGGCGGTTCGGATGACACGGGGTCGAAGTCCTATTTTACCAGAAAATGGGCAAAGGAACTTCGCTAAAGACAAAGGTAAACGCCGGTCAGTAAATCCCTCCTTCCATCCGCAAGGTGTCAACTGAGTCGGGTTTTTAAAGGGTTGGAAAGTTTCCAATATCAATGATCTCTGAGGGAGGCCAAGTCCTTTGTCAGATACGGTGAGAAGAAGGGTACAAAATGGCGGAACTTTAGCAATGACAAAAGGACGGCCGGGTACTGAAGAAAAGATCAATAGCAAACTTACCTGGAAGAAGAAGGCTAGCCGACGGTTTGTTAAGATCCCCGTTCCCTGTCCTCAGTTCGTGCCTCTACTAATTCTATCCGGATCAGGACAAACGAGAACACACGAAAACATTCACACGCGCCCTCTCCCTTCTGCTTGTAATTTGGTGTGCCAGACTGAAAAAACCTGTGGGAGATATTTGCATAGCGCTGTTTGTTAAACGTCTTGATGAGACGGAAGGAAGGGGTCATTTGCCTAGTTACGAACGGTCAAACCAGTGGACTGGGGGGAGAGATCTTTGGGTGAAAATACTTGCAGAAAAAGGTCCTGTTATTAGAAGGTTCGAAAGGGGGTGGAAAGAGGATAGAGATTCAGAAGTCCCATAATTGTATACCCGGCGAGGAGTACTGTTTGAAGTTGCCCCCCCCAAACTAACCAGTCGGAGGAGGTCATTACAATACGCCAACATGGGGGTTGATTTTGTGACGAAAGACATGAGAGGGGGACTTTTTTTGCTCTGGAAGCTACTGGGAAGGGAGCTTCTCGCACTAAACCAGATTGTCCGCTCCTGAAGGGCAGTGACTCTGTGAAGGGTAGGAAACCTCAACTTCGAAAACGTACAGAAGATAAAAATGCAGGAAGAGACGAAAACTGTTTTCTTTGAATGAAAAACCAGGAATCAAAGGGTGACTCAGAAGAACTATCAAGAAATAAGAAAGATAATAGGGGGACGGTTGCTATGGCGCTGAGGCGGTCAGACGCTCTGTGGGCGATGGCATCGTTGGTAAGAGCAAAACTGTGACGTTCTCGTCAGAAGGGGGGGTTCCCGCACCTGGCGAGTCCTGGGTACTGGGAAAGGTGAGTGGAATGAAAAAGATAACTCTGCGTAACGGTCGATTGTGAGAAAAAGAACTCGTGGGGATCGGGAAAGACGTATCTCCACGGAGTGCCCCCAAGTAAAAGAAAAGGCCTAAGCCAGAAACAGGATGGGCCTACTAAGCGATCAGATTAGTACGGGTGGGGGCAGTAGTTGTAGATTCTAGGTATCTTAATGAAAAAAACACGCAGGGCTGTAAAAGAGAAACCGAGATAGACACTAGGCTTCTCAGAACGAGACGATCCAACTCTAGCGGACTCTCGGAAAGGGCCGTTACGGAACGATAATAATGTCCGTCTTTGGATTGAGAAATGGCCGACGTCCTCCGATCCGGGGACCGAAGCCGTCTTCTTCAGCGGGGGATCTCTATGCCTCTTTTTGGGTCCGCAGAAAGGCTAAAATCGTCTCCTCATCCCCAATGTAAGATACAAGAACGAGCGAGAGATACCTCCCCTCCCCTCGGGGAAATCCGAAAGAAGCGCGGCTTGTAGAACAGTCACTTCCTCACGAAGAAAGACGAAGGCAGAGAAGATGATAAATACAAAATAACTCTCACTGAAAGAAAGACCGAAGAAACTTGACCTGGGGGGTGCGATCTCCTCCGCCTCAGTGGGGAGACTACACCTAAAGAACATTCTATTTCTATCATCCAAGAGGTGTAGCGGGCAGAGGTGCAGGAGAGGGGGGTATCGAATCAGTTATAAGAAAAGAGAGCACTCGAATGATATAAAAACAAGAACGGGAGGGAGGGGAGTGTAAAATAAGTAATTCCTTCGAAGCGGAAACGGGATAAATCAGTAAGTCACCTAAAACCATGTTGTAAAGAGTATACCCGAAAGAGCAGGGAGGGAATAGAACCTGGTCTTTCTTTTTTCTGTCGCAATTTAGGAGGCGCGGGGACAGAACAGGGCAAAAAAAGGGCCCAAGCTGAGTCAGGTAGTCGAGGGAGTTAGAAGCCGACAGGCAAACAAGCGAAACGTGGTACAGATAGAGGTCTTGACCTCAATTAAGTCCGATAGGCAGACGCGAAGTTGCAGGGAGGGGCTGGTTACTCTAAATTTATTAGCTTAGAGTCAATTTTTGGGATTCGCTAAATATACAACTATCTGACCAGAAAAAATGGGCTCTGAGATTGCCGAGAAGGCTCTCCTCGAAATAAGGGGGATGAACGCAAAGGGAAGCTCATCAAACTAATAAGAACAAAGAGAGAGGGTACTTCCTTATGGGGCGCAAGAGGGCAACACAATGCTGACTCTAGGGCGGCCGATCGGGGCGTAGACAGAGGAGAATATCCTAATATCCCGAGACATGGTGAAAGTAAGAAAGACTGATGTTCAAGTCGAGCTAGGAATATCTAAGAGAAAAGCCGCGAGTTCGTATCCTTCTCTGGCTGGCGGCAAGGCGAGGATTTATTCCATCCGGTTGCGGACGGATACGTCCATGCCATACGCAAAGAGGGGTTAAAAGGTTGCACCACACCATGGGTAGGAAAAGCGAGTGAGTTATCTTAACTCACACCATCCAGGAAAAGCCGGGGAAGGAGGCCAGGTGGTGAGTCGAAGAAACTACTTACATAGGAGCTTAATAATCAATGACAAAAAAATAATCAGACACAAGTCCCAAATACGACTAACTTCAATCGATGAGAGGTGCATGCTGGAAGGATGATAGTTATTGCTAGTCAGAAGGGGTCAGGAACAAGAAAATCTTGTTGGGCAGCTAAACGCATATCATAGGATTTGAATGATTATTAAGACGCGCCGGATTGTGCCGCTGACCCTCCGGCAGCGAAAGTTGCGTATGGGGGGGGAAGGAGGCAGATCGCCGGCGATTAAAGAGAAAAAGTAATGGAAGAAACATCGCCAGCAAAAAAAAGAATGCGTTCGGAGGGGGAGGAAATGAAGTAACGTTGGCCTGGAACCGAAAAACTGGAGGGGGGGCAAAATACCCTTTTTCATGAATTCAGGACGGAAAGTGAAGCATCAGATTAGGGGGACATAACAAGTCTAAATCAAAGGAAAGATGGGGCGGAAGCTGTCTGTTGAAAACGCTAAAAAGAAACCAGAAAGCGTAGGTTGCCGGTCCAACGACGGAAAACCTCACTGGGTGAGAGATGCAAACGCGTTCATCAATCAAAACTGCGGCGCGTGCAGAGGGCAACGGCCGGGACGAAGTGTCAGGTGAAACGCCTGCGGGGAAGTCACAGAATGGAGATAAAGGGGAGGATTATATGATAGTATTAACATTCTGCTGGGGGGGGTGAGAAGTCGCACTAAGTTTCATCTACTGGGGAGGGACTAGAGCCGAAGAAAACAAAAAAAAGTTAGGCTGATGCGGCTGACAGTAGGGGTGGGAACGTAAGTTGTTCGACTAATGGATCGAGAGGAGACCAAGGAAGCTGAAAGGTACTGATGCAAAAACGAAAAAAAGGGGGGACGATCTACCATGCAGTATCTTGGTCATATGGTTGATCAACTCACCCGGCGTGAAAAACGTGGGGACACACACGAAACTCGACAGTTGGGGAAACCTGAGAATTAGTCTGGCCGGCAGTGAAGAGGAGGTGTGGGACGTTATCTGGGCCTCGATAGGGAAAGTGGGGGCGGTGAGGAGAAAACTTCTCAATAAAAGGGCTCCCTCCTGCTCTCTCAAAAAAATCAGCCGAGGGCAGATCCGTCCAATCAGGCCTCGGAAACACAGCCTCGTTCCACACCATAATATAAATTGTAGGCATTCTGGGTAGAGCGAAAAGAAAGGAAATACGTTCTATATCAGATAAGATTATCAATCTGATCCTTCTTAGCGTCTCTAACCAGAGAGGATCATAGGAAAGGGTCTTGATCGGGGGGGCAGACACGTCTCGTTGGGGGGGGTCTGGAGCAGGTCGGCGGTTTTCGAAAGGGCAGGGAGAGTCGGAATCGGCTTTTGGCATAGGAGGCGTGTCCAGCTATCCCTAAGTAGTCAAAGGATAGAGTTGATCGGAAATTTTCCGGACCGGGCGTAAGTAAGCAAATCCTGTGTAGTGGTCGTACGACGAATTAATATCGGCTATCTGCAAGCCGTAAGAGTGTAGCGGACTACATAGTCAATGAACTCAGAAAGAATAGAGGCTGGGAGGCTAGTTCTGAGGGGGTTTGAAATCGAAGAGTCAATGGACTTATTCTAAACTTAAGAGTGAGGCGTAAAAATGGCGAGACCTCTCTTGCTTGACGTAGAACAAAAATTCGATGGGGGAGCCTAAAACAAGAAAGGGTCTAAACTAGATCAATCACGCAGAACCAACTTTGAAAAGGAAACGGAAGACCGCGAGCGGAAAGTTGTGGAAGGGAACTGCGGGGAAAACTCCCTCTTTGGTAGAAAGGGGGAAACGGAACTAAAGAAGGCTCAAGCTGGTATGGAAACGCACCTTAAACACCCCCCTTGAGATGGCTCTGACGTCTGAGTTTGGCCTCCAGAATACTCAGGGAGGGGAAGTCCTGGAGATCTATGAGATGACTCTCTAAAGTATCCCTTCCCCTAAAAGTGAGTCCGCAAGGCCGAAAGAGGGATTGAGTAATTTTCAAAGAGGAAAGGGGGAAGGATATTGATAGGGAGGACAGTCAGGACTTCGTAAGAGACATCCTGAACCCGTCAGCCAGGAGATCGAGGAAATCCGGTTTGCTCGGGCCCCGAGCTAATTTTAGACTGCAGGAAGAGGTGCAGGGAGTTGGCCAAAAGACTATACAGAGCGAGGTGGGCATTATTCGTAGGGGTGGCTCTGAAAATGCTGGCGGAAGCGAAAGACTCTTGCTTAGTCTTCTCGGGGGAGGAGTGTTGGTTACGCCGAAAGGAATAAAAAGCGTTGAAGGCAGGGTTGCTCTTTCGGGGGGCGAAGGACTGGTGAGGGAGCAAGAGTAAAGCGGAGACTCTGCTGACTTAGTTGGTAAGAAGGGGATCGTACTGAGCGTGCCGAACGAGCAAAAGGGAGGGGAGGGGGAGGACATCAATCCCTCACTTCATCAGAAAGATCTGAAGGACGTCTTCCGAAACCATCTAGCATTCGATTGGACAACCAGTACCGAAAACTTCCTTGTGAAGGTCAGAGAGCTAGCCCCCTACGCTTAACGAAGGTGTGGAGGGATTAACAATCAGAATGAGCGGGTGGGGAAAGGGAAGGACTGAACGGCAAACGAGTCGAAAGAAAACACAAGGGAAGGAGGAAGTAAATATATAGATAGGCCAGTGATTCCAAGAGTCATCCAAGTTCGATGAGGGGCATCCCTCAAGTCGAGTAGCGGTCGTGGGGTATCTCGCATCCTGTGAAAAGACACGTTCATTGAACAGTATGTTTAGCACCCGCGAACGAAACATATCACTGAAGGCAAGCCGTAGGTCAGAGACGGAGAGTTGTCCAACCGTGGAGGGGAAAACGCCCTCGGCAGTCGGGGGTGACACCGTAACAGGTCATCATATTCACACCTCCGAAGCTCGAAATAGAAGCGCAAAAATAGTGATCCGTCCACCTACTGCGAATGACCGTGGAAAGTTCTTTCGCTTACAGGTCTACAACTCACGGAAAACGGGAGTAAACCTCAGGAGGGGTCTGAGTAAGCCGCTGAAAAGCACCCAGAGCCGATGAAATTACACTAACAAGTGTGATATCGAACAATCTCGCCTTCATCTTAACACTTCCGGATATGCACGAACCAAGGACCGTGAAAAAGAAGGGGGGGGGGACGAAGGGGTCAGGCTTGCGCTAAGCCCTTTACTTGGAACAGCGAGAGCGAAGACTTCAACTAGGCCTCGTAGGCGGGGACGCGAAGAAGGAGGTGCGGGGTCGTGAGATGGCTCTGCTAAGACGAAAAAGGGAGGCCAGGCTCTGGAATCGTGTTCGCAGAAGGCCCAAAAATCGGGGAAAGAATAACCCAGGTTGGGGAAGGGAGGGCATCACAGGGGGCCCAGAAGGGACGGTAGTTGACGGTTCCGACAAACCGAGGGAGGGCCATTAAGTGGTTCCCCGTTAACTCAGAGGACTGGAGGCTGGGGGAACCAGGGGTCCTGTGAAAGCTGAAAGTCGTAAGCATGAGTGAGACTTAAGCTAGGGATACTCCCTAAGCTGGTGAGAGACAGGGGGAAACGGCTCGGCAGGGTCTATCCGTGGATTCAGAGCCGGATGGGACTCTAACTCGGGGAAAGATCGCCACAGGAAGGCCTACTCGGGAGTAATGGGTCATGATTACCATAACTTCAAAGAACGAAGAGCCGCGGCCTGCTACTCTCTGTGCGTCAGACGTACCATTCCGGAAAATGAGAATCTGAGAAAGGGGGGGTGTAAAAGGTCAATCGTCATGTGAAAAGCACTTCCGAGGCAAATCAGACGGGCTGGGGGCCTAGCCTGGATCACGTAGGGGAAAAAGGAACACGAACCTCAAAGAAACCTCTCGTCGAAGAGACTCCAGTCACTGAGCCGAGCAGCGCTATCACAAACTAAAGCCTGCTGCATAGCAGAAGAGGAGAGAGAGGGGCGGAGACGTCTCTTCGTCATAAAATACGCAGGCCTGACCAGAAAGTTCAGTCTGACTTATTGAAGGCGGAAGGGGGGGGAGGAGAATCTTGCGCTCGGGCGAAAGGATAGGAGGGGAGCTAGCACGGGCTCGCCGATAGGCCCGAACCGCACGGTCTCGAGAGGAGACACATCACAGACTCCTCAAGCCGGACCAAGGAGGCAAAAATCGCAGGTTGACCTTTAAGATTATCTGGCCCGTTTTTTCCCTGGATCAAGATACCTTCCACGGAAGGCTTGGACAAAATAGGACATTTGGGTGGATCATCTACTGTATGTCAGAGGGACCCAAACTGGGGATCAGGTACAACTGTAAAAGGAAAAAAAGAGATAACCAAAAAAAAAAACAGAACCCGGCCTGTTATCGGGGTTAGAGGATCACGAAGGAACACTACCGTCAGAAACCAGAATCATCAAGCGGTTTGGAATATCTAAGTCGAGGAGGCGACCAGACGGGAAGTCGAAGGAACCCAAAAAAAGAAAACGGGAGAGCGCCTCTCCAATCGCAGTTATTTCACAGAAAAGGAACGGAGAGAAAAGGGGTAGAAGGGGGCTAGTAATGTGACATCAGCGACGGGGGGGAAGGGAGAGGGGGAAGGGCATGCACGGCCTACCTGTACTGCGCCAGAAATTGGGTTGGGCCGTCGATCGGAAACCGGCAAAAGGCAGGGTATGATGGAGTTGGGGAGGAAAGGAGTAACACCCAATTGAAGGGGTATTAAAGTACAGGCGGTTGTCATAGATGAGAAGGTAAACGCCGCAGGAATGGATAAAAACGGAAGTATTGCAGCAGTAGCATGGGGGAAAGGCAAAAAAAGGGGAGGGGGGTTCAGAAAGGAGATAACCAATCGATGGATGGCTGTTCAGGGGTTGGGTGGGATAGATTCTCACAAAGCAGCGCGATCTGCCGAGACAGGAAAAACTTGGGAAGAAATCCTGCAGGCCCTTTAAAGCGGAAGGAGGTCGATTCAAAAGGAACAGGAGAAAGACACCGTCACGCATATTATCTCAAAGGACCCGACGAAGGTTGGGACGGGGATGACAACAGGAGAGCGGACGAAGAAAGGATCAATTCGAGGAGAAGAGAAAAAGGGAGTGGGGAGAGTGGAAGGGGAGGGGGACGTTGAAAAAGTAAGCTCTCTTTTGGCTTGATTGTGGGTAACCTTCCAATCTCAGGTCCGTCAGGGCGTCGACTGGTGACCACCCAACTCGAGGCTTCCTGGGGAAAGGATGGAACCCGAACTGGGGGATCGCACGCGGGGAAGGACTTCGGGAGGGGGCGAAACCCCTAGTTGCCTGGGGGATATAGCCGTAAACTAAAAAGGATGCCCTCAAGCATGAAGACATTCAAAGTGCCGTCGCAGAAAAGGAACCCTACTCTAGGGATGGTCTTGAAGGAGGGAGACATACACTTCGTCGACGGAATTGCTCATTCTCGTTGGATAGCCGGATATCATCGCTTCTAGCGACATCTGGGCGAGAAGCGCTACCATCACGTACTAGGGCGCATCCTCTTGAAGGAGGGAGACCGGGAAGGTGTATGTGAATTGGGGTTGCGTCTGGCCGACAGTAATCGATATCAAAGGACTATCCAAGCTAGACGATCTATCTATAGCTGCATTAGGGGGGTACATCTACTTTCGAGAAAGGAGGGGGGGAGGCAGCACCCTGGACGATCCTCTCTCATCGGGCCAGCGAACCAAAGAAAAGAAAATCGCGCCTCGACAATCTAGGGAGAGAGGGCCGCGACGACCAAGTCCGTGACTGGGCTGAACTTACTTCTCTAGGACGCGAGAAACAGAAAAAAGCACAAGCGCTTCATTTTTTCTCAAAAACCGACTTTAACAAGAAAGCAAGGATGCTAATGTGCCCAGGGTGCGCAAATGAAAGAGGGGGGCAAGGGTACAACTGGGTGCCGGGTGCACGTGTTGGGGAGTCACATGCCCTGTCGAAGAAAAACGCGAGGGCGAAACTCGGAAGACCTCTAAAACAAAAAAAGGAAGATATGAAAAAAAAGAAAAAGGAGGAGAGATCGTTGCTACCGCCAGGTCCTCTAACACTAACCACGAAAATCATGTTGGTGAAACGCGTTCCTAAAAAAAGCAAAACGTCTTATCGCCCTCGCAGGGGGGGCAGGAAAGGGGGAACGAAGCTTCAGAGGGAGGGTGAAATCGGGGAAAGAAGAAGGATGAGGGAGTCGTTCGCTGGAGCGTCTTCCCGACGGAAGTAACAGTGGTCCAGAAGGATCGCGCTAGCTATATCTACAGGCTGCGGGATAGTGGGGGACTTTGATTTGGAGGGGTGACGGAGGGAAAGAGGGGGGAGAGTCAAAAGGGGGGCTTGCGCGCCTTCTACTATTCCCATAGGGCCCTACACATAGGCTGATAGGCGTTTAAAAGCCGGACGGGGTACTTTAAACGTGAGAAAGATGAACTGGACTACGAAAGAAATACCTACTCCTCACACGGGTGATCTGACGACGCTGATTTTCTTATACGTCATTCTGCTCGCATAGTGGTCGCGCTGACAGGGTCCAGGGGAAATCAGAGAAGAAAGTAGTCTATCAACATGGGTTATCAGAAGGAGAAAAATCGAAAACTGTCAAGTAATAATCCACTTTACTCAGATAGACTAAGGTAGTGAAGAACTTCTTCATCCTGAGAGGGGGAAAAGGGTCGCAGGGAAGGACTGTGCGCGTGCTGATTTTTTAATGCCGTGGGGACTCTAAGGCGGATACTATCCTGTTCACGCAAACGGGTGGGTTACTCCCCGAAGACCGGGCGATAAAAAAAAAAAAACGAGGGTGTTAAGAGTGACTGCAGAGGAACCAACCGAAGGGAACTAGTCATTCAAGTTGTCCTGGGCAAAAAGGCCTCCACAGGGAAGGGCACAAATAATGAAATTCTTCCACAAGATATGCGGACAAAAGAGGACAGACCACGAAGAGGAGGGCTCTCAGATAGAGATTATGAAGATTAAGCGGGATTCTGATTGTTGGAGGGACACCGGGGTGGACAAGAGGGCCTGCTATCATAGGGGGAAGGCGGGAAAAAAGGGGGAAAAGAGTTCTGGTTCTAAGAAACCGAAAACTAAGAAATGACAGGGGGAAAAGGAGAGCCTTACGCCAATAGAAACTATTAATATAGGAAAAGGACGAAAACAAACATCGAAAAAAGGAAGAGATCAGGCGTGGCTAATTTATAACAAGCAACAAAGTGGCGGAGAATGCCTCCTTCTTCAAAGAAAACTTGGGGAACAGAGATGGCTACAGGATGCTTCCTGCTTAATCTGAGAAATAGATGCAAAAAAACTGCACCACTTCGCTCAAGAAATGGGAAAGGCAGGGGTCGGTGGAGAAAAACCGATCAATACCCCAGAACGCAATGTGTGAACGGGAATCAAAGATCCTGCAAACTTCCATGATGTGAGGCTGAAAGCAACACTCTTCAAAGCACCGGAGAGGCGGAAACATGGGGCACACAAAGGCTGATAATAGTTAAGTCCGGAAACAAAAAAAAAAACTACACGAAGGCGATGACTTGACGAGAGGTTATCGATGACCTAATGGAACTCGGAACAAAAAGGACGGATAGGACAGCTTTCATATTGAGTGTAGTCACATGTTAATACCCGACGCAGCACGCGGCTGGTTACAAACAAAACCTTTATCACTAGGCTCTACACGCTGATCCAGTGAATGTACTCTATTATCTGGAGAATCAAATTTCGTTGCGATCTTGACAGAAAATGAGCCTGCACTCGCTCGAGCGTCCCACAAGAACGCGACCAAGTACGGGCGAAGGAAAGATATATGCAAGCGTAAAGGTTACTGCTATGCTTGTTCTTCTTTGAATCTCTCCGAGAGGTATTTATCAGAAGGCTGTCCAGCTCGCCTCTTTAGTGTTGGGCAAGGCAGGAATGCATAATCCTCGAGACCTACCGACCCTGGAGACCCCACGGGAAATACGAGATTTCCTCGCGAACTCCCGCGTCCCTAATCACGTTAGTCCTCTTAGAAAACGAACTCAGAGATTACTTTCGTCTCCTCCAACCTGAAATCGTTGTTCATATCCTATAGATCGCTGCAAGTGTATATATGCATCCTACACTCCTGATCACAATTTATGAACTGAATAACAGGCAGGAGCTAAAGGATTTACCAAAACGTACCATCCCTATTCAACGAGGCCCGTATATAATCCTAAACTCCAGATCAAACGAGTAATACCGTAGAAGGGGGATGATCGCGTCGAACAAAAAAAGCCATACCCAATCTTTCGTAAGCCTCTTAAGACTCCACACACCACAAACAAACTAGGAAGAGAAGTATGCTTGTCATCTCTCAATTGTAGAATGGAGACACACCTGAAGGAAGGAAAAAAGCGCCACGGTCCCTCCCATCGGCGGCGGAGGGGCTATTCGCTTTTGGTAAGAATAACAGCATCGAGAGCCGAGTGCACTCGACACGAGTATCACTAGTCCGTTCTCGGCTTTCTTACTCACCAGACGTCAAGAAGACTAATAAACCTGTCTGAATAAGCATAAAGACGAGGGCGCCAGCACTTTAAATGGAGAAGCACTCCCCTAACAAAAAAAACACGAGAAGAAAAGAGAAACTTCACACCTGTGTGCCCTATCCACAACAGCTCCCAGGCACGTGCAGATATACGCGCGCGCTTATTTTTGCGGCATAGTTAGATCCACCTCTCCCGCAAGAGCCGACTTTACACAAATAATTACTATGAAAGCCGCGAAAAGACGGTCACATATTTTGAGCCTATACACAAAGATAGTTGACAGAATGGTATGGCGTGCTAAAAATAAAAGACGCTTGATCCTCACCATCGGGATAAACAACTACGAACAAAGGGCCTCATAGAGGGACAACCGAGCTCGTGTGAAAAAAGGGTCAATAGAGCTGCGAAACAACCTAGATCACGTGTCGCAGTGGAGCGACTCCGTGTTAATTGACGAGGGACTCGCGAACGATTGGTCTATTATAGGCGGGCCTGGGGGGTCGAGGCCTTATCTGAGATAAGAGGCCGCTCAGCGCAAGGCGGGTGGCCAGCGATCGGGGACTACCTTAAAGCTACATCGATGGTCGGAGTCGCGGAGGGAAGTCTGCTAATAAACGATTTTGGGTCGAAAGCGGATCTTCGTAGAAGTGGTCACATCTAAAAGGAGAGATACTCCTGACCTACAGCAACTGGAGATATGGCGTTCGGGAATCTCGGTACAAATTGCCTGACAGGATAAAAGGTCAAATTCTCAAAAACGGAGAAGACCACACAAAAACAAGCTAAATCGGAGGCACTCCTTCTTACCTGAAGTCCCAATCTTTTCAAATAAGCATGCAACTCCAACAGGTCACTTTAAACTTGTCAAAGGGGGGCCCCAGGGGAAAAGGGGGTTAACTTGAAAAGGCAACTACTCGACAGCCCTGGATGAACTCAAAGAAAAGGAAAACTCCTGGGGAGCCGTCTCACTCTGTTTTTGGATAATCTCAAAAACGACAAGCGCTTTCATCTGGCTCAATGATCTCGAAAAAAGAAGAACAAAAAAAATTTCAGGGCGACGAAGAAGAAGGGAGGAGAGGGTTCCCGATTCAAGGATGCGTTCTCTCGGGGAACGCTGATGGGACTGATTGAAAGAAGCAAACCTTCGGAAGAGAGGGGCATTCTCCGGGGTTTACGGTCATACCGGAGTCGCAGAGATGCACCAAAAGGTCATGGTACTGGGTCAAAAAAAAAAAAAAAGGGGAAAATCGTTCTAGTTTCTGAGTCGAATAAGATTTTTAAGCTATCATTCGGGGGGGGGGGACAACGAGAAGGTTCTAGTCTTGAATAGGAGGGGAGTTAGAGAAAATCATCTTCTCTAACACGAACGTTGGTGCAGGGGAGAGGCGGCGCAGCCTTAGTGATATATTAAGACGTCCTCATGCTGGAAGTGGGGGGAGGCTGGAAGAGAAGGTAGACCAGAAACGCTACTATTAAAATTCCGAGAATGTCAGACAGAACTCGTGCCCTTCGTGAGGGGTCTACAGTAGAGCCGTTCGGGTTACCCTAAAAAAGAAACGCAGTGGGGACGTGAAAAGCAGAAACGTCGGACGACGAAGGGCTGGTATTTTCAGCATCTCAAGCGGATGACGATGAGTACTATTTACAAGCCTATAAAAGAAGAAAG
>Ga0179593_1527041_pt1 | contig 14393 bp, 12 predicted proteins | sample CZODoug2_1_08_16_FD_185931 | JGI IMG/M metagenome (GOLD analysis project Ga0179593, IMG submission 185931) | Vadose zone soil fungal communities from Angelo Coast Range Reserve, California, USA - CZODoug2_1_08_16fungal (PacBio error correction) | ecosystem: Environmental > Terrestrial > Soil >...
CAGGTGCTTGGAAGACGGGAGTTAATGGGGCGCGGCGGAAACGAGTCCCTTCCAGTAGTCCGCGCACGGCTCAACCAGGGATCGAAAAAGTAAAAAACGTCCGGGGGGAAGACGAAGGAAAAGGGGCGACCCACACGAAAGTGGCGGAGATTGAATGCCAAGGGCATAGGAGTGATGAGCGAGGGGGACAATTGACAGGATAACGGCTAAAAGGGGGGAGTGAGAAAGAAAAAGAATCACTAAGGAAAAACCGGAATAAAGAGGTTCATATGGGAAACACTCGAGTGACCGAGAGCCTTGGGCGATCCCTCTTCGGGAGGGGGAGCCGGGAAGAAAGCAAACAAGGGTCTCTGGGGAAAAACAAAAGGAAAATCAGGGCGAGGCACCACCTCAGGTTTTAGACTAGGGGAAAAAAGGAGGTGTCTCTCAGGAGGGGAGAACTTCAAAGGGACGATTAATCAAAAAGGGAGATAAGGAAAGGGGGAAAAAAGCGGATAGGTACCCGTACAAGACCCTCGCTTGCGCTCCGGTCTTATGCAGCAGAGGGTCTCCCAAAGAGGAATTTCCCGAAACATAGAAGAGGGAAAAAGCTGGAAAAGTCAGGAGCGTATCCTCCTTGAAAAGAAGTTCAGAGGGCCACCAGGAGGGACATCAGTCAAAAGGAAAAAAAAAGGAAGATGGACGGTTACAAAACCAGCTTGCTAGAACTGTGTGGCTCTTCTACTACCGGAAGTACTGATCGGAAAGAGAGGACCGTCCATTCCAGGAGGGGAAAAGGGCGTCCATTAGGAAGAAAAGAGAGACTTCGCAAGCGTATGAAGGGGTGACGAAAGGAGAAAGGTGTGGGCAGAGGTCATCGCTTTAATTTCCTTTGTTTCGAGAGGGGGTGCCCAACTGGAGGACTCCTGTAGGGGAAGAGGGGGGGGCTATGTGAAGGGAAGAAGGTTAGAGAAAGGAAAACAGAAAAAAAGGGGATAACATCATCGCGAAAAACGGTGAACACGCTGTCCTCGAAAGGGTCTTCTTCAAAACTTCGCTTTTAATCACTTGAAAAAAGAGGGATAACTAGAGAGATCCTCGGAAAGGGGATGTGGGGGGGTCGAAAACTGAAAAAAGAAAAGGGATCTCTGAGAAACGAGTCCATAATGTTCCGATATATCTCTGTATTCTCCCTGGTAATAAGATCGAAAAGGGAGGGAATTACCAGGTAAAGGGGAAGGACGTGGGCGAGTACTACGAAAGAACAAAGCACACTCCCGGTTCCTCCCTTCTGAGGCTTCTGTGGCGGTAATCGGAAACTCCGAGAAAGGGAGCGTAAGGAGAAAAAAAGAGCTACGAGAAAACGTCTGCGAGCTAGCGACGAAAACGGGAAAAGTGAATGCAAGTAGAAAAGGACAATCGGTGCGCTCGTCGAATAGAAACACCTGGAAACGGCTCTCGGCAGGGGAAGCAAAGACGCTTTGAACGGGGAAACCAGAAGAGCTTTGACAAGTGAAACGGGAGAGGGAGTAAATCGCCGTCAACAGGAAGAGCTTCGACTGAGAGACGAGCGGAGCAACTTGAGGAGAATCTTATATAGAGAAAAGAGTATATTGAAAGAAAAAACTAAAGGAGGCAGCGGCTAGGTGAGGAAGCGGAGGGACGGCTATGAAGGCTCGCAATGTTCACAGTCTTTGAAAAAAAAAAAGTCAGGAGGGGAGGGTCAAAGAGACCCGAGGAAAAAAAAAAAGGAAGGGGACGACAGCCACCAAACAAAAAGAGGTCCCTTCTCTACTTGCCTCAAAAAAAAAAAAAAAAAAAAAAAAAAAAAAAAAAAAAAAAAGACAAAAAAAAAAAAAGAAGACAAAACAAAAAAAAAAAGGAGGCTCGGCTAATCAAGTCGATCGAGCTTAAGAGAGGTCAGCTCCGGACAATGAAGAAGGAAGAGGTTCTAAAAGACAGAAAGGAAGAAGACGGGGAGTGGGGGTGAAGGGGAAGGAAATGAATCAAACTATACCTTCTAAAAAACACACTTCACTCGATAATACTCCGTGGGGGTCTCAAAGAGGGTAAAAAGGAGAAACGAAGAGTACTCTTAGAAGGGGCGGGGTGGGAGGTAAAATGACCTGGTCTAGTCTAACAAAAGGAATGGGAATTAGTCTTCTATGATCTGAAGAAGAATAGGAGTCACTATTCAAAGGAGAAACTCTACGTGAAAAGGAAGGGGGACATAGTTCTGAAAAAAAGGGCCTGAGGGAGTTGCCTGAGGCTCGGGTGGCAGATCGCCAGAAGGAAGAGATCCGAAAAAATATGTCCTCGCGAGGCCAGGAAGACGGGCCCGCCATCTCTGAAAAAAAGGACCTCTACTATCACACGATGAGAAAACGATCTACAAAAAAAAAAAAAATATCCAGAAACAAAAGAATTCAAAGAGAAAGACCTGACGAAAAAAAGGGACATACGGAACGCGAAAGGAGGGGGACAGGGAGTTAAGTCGTCGAAATAAAAAAGTTGCCTTCCTAATAAGGAGCTGGGGGGAAAAGAATATAAGGTACGCCGATAAAGTATCTCTGGCGCAGGGGATAAGACCTGGGGGGGGTATCGAAAAAGCACGGTCACTGATTTCTCCTTAAGATTCTTTCACGATTGGTGGGCTATCTCCAGAGAAGGAGGACTGAGGGAAGGTGGAGAGAGGGGGCTTCAGGACTCTGGAAGCCGGCTCTCACTAGAGTTCCTCGAGGACGAAATCTTTCATACAGAGCAAATAGAGTGGAATGCAGACTTTAGAAAAAGAAGGACTCACTTGCGGTGGAGGGGGAAAGCTGTAGGGGGGAAGGTCAGGTCTCAACAAGAGACTCCGTCAAACTGGGGGGGTGGGGGACGAGAAAAGAAAAGAAAATTGTCTAGGCGAAGGAGAGACGACAAAAGTAAGAACTAGGAGAACGGAAAGGGAAACGCCTATGTGCGAAAACTCTTCTATTCACAGGGCTTGGACCGGAGCATGGGATTTGGAGGGGGGAAAAAAGGACAATCAAGAAAGATATCGGAGGCAAAGGGGGTACCTTAGTCGAATCGTCACTCACTGGGCATTCAATCCTCCCTCAATGGCTACTCGTGGGTCCTTAAAAAAAAGCGATCGGAGCTAGGGGGACTCAACACTAAGAAAGGAGAAAGAGTCGTCCTCCAGGAGGGGGGAACAGGGGTAAGGGGGGAAAAGGTGGAGGAAGGGAAAGAGACATTGAAGAGTGGAATCTCGTAGATCAGACAAAGAAACCTTATGCGAATATCTCTCACAACAACAACTTATTATATTAAAGAGGTATTCTCATAAAGGGAGGGGGGAGGGTTATAGAAGGGGGGAAAAAAAAGTCCCCGGCAAGAAAAGCAACCGGGGTAGGGGAGAGGACTACGTGGACAGAGTCGGGGAAGTGTCGAATGTCGACATCTTCGTTTTCCTTCCAGAATAGTTGGCCGCTTCTGAGGCGACAGGACAAAAGAGAGAAAAAGGTGGGCGGGGGAAGGAAATTGTAGACCCGAGGAGCGTACTGGTGGGAAAGAGAGTCGAGGTTATTGGTAAAGCCAATACCAGCGAGTCCCAGCAGCCGGCCTATTTCAAATAGGAAAAAAAAGGATTTAGATGGGAAAAAGGACGTGGCAGAGAGAAAGGAAAGGTCGAGGGGTCGAAAAGGGGTGTTTCCACCCTTAGGGGGGATCTGGATGTCGATTCACAAAATCCGTTAGAGTACAACGAGGGAAGAAAAAGCCGAGAGGAGAGACCGTTTCAAAAACAGAAAAAGTTAGGAGCGAGGAAAGAGCTTCCAGGAGGAGGATCTGATTACCAGGAGTCCCTCGATGAACCGAGGAGATCGCCGTCGTAGGCATCGAGGAAAATGACTAAAACGAACAACTTTTACAAAAGAGCAGCAAGTCGCCCAAAGGGTTAATCCGGGGAATCTCGTTGCATATCGATCACAAGGGGGAGAGCTGCGGGCATCTGCCGCATCAGGGAGAAAAATGAAGCGGAAAAGGGTAGGAAAAAAAAATCGAGAGAGAGGAGAACCCTTGGGGGGGTGAAGAAAAACGTGCTACCTACAGGACAGGCCTTCAGGCCAAGGCCTCTTCTGAGGTGCGCCTTCTCGCAGGATGAAAGATGGATTGTCTTAGGAGAGGGATAAAACGTTTGGGAATCTCTTTGCCCGGCTTCAGTCGCGGTTCGTTTTTGTACTATGAGGGGGGGGGGGGAAAATTGCTCTGGAGGAAACCTGAAAACGAGAGGAAAAGCTAAACGATAGAGGAAAACGCATATCTCTGTCCAACATTCTAGGCTCGTTTTAACACGCTGTCCCATAAAAGAGGAAGCACTTCGTCGGGAAAGAATCGGGGAGGGGGAGTCGGCCTTAAAAAGAAAAACGTCATTGTTTATGCCGTGCTTCTCTATCTTCAACCTCACGGATCCGGAGAAACGAAACGGAAGACAGGGAAAGGCAAGTAGCTCGGAGGGCTTGGTAATACAGAGTGAGACCCAGGAGTATGAGGAAGGAACTTGGTTAGTCGGGGGTCCATCGTTTTGCCTGCATGGATTGGACGACAATCCGGAAGAAACCGGAGCATCAACAGCAGGCCTCGATTAAGTCGGTAGGAAAACGTCAGGGGAACCGCACCTGAAAATCGCTGCGGCCGCACGTCTGACGAAAACTTCTTGTAGCGTGCAAGTAGAATGAACGAATTGGGGGGGAAAAAGAACACCGAAAAGACTGGCAGGGGCCGGAAAAAGGAGGGGGAGGGAAGGGTGCCCATAGAGGAGCAGAGGGTGAACTACTTCGAGCAGGGACCTCCATCGCCGTCAAATCCGATGAAATCGTTCGAAGGAGACTATCGGGAAACTTGCGGGGAGACAACAACACAAGGGAAAAGAGAGAAGTACTAAACTGGGAGCGTCTCGGACGTACTCTCTCATCTGGAGGAAAGGCGGGGGGGGTTCGCGAGAAAAAACACAAAAAACACACAAAAACAAAAAAAAAAAAAAAAACGGGGGTGAGAATTCTTCACCCGAGGGCGAAGGGGTCGCTGCGGGGGTGGGGTCCCACCGAGAGAAAGAGAGGAATTGCCGGACGTGGGGAGGGGTTAGACACCAATTTTCATAACTATCCTGCTCTACTTGTCTCTACAAGAAAATGTTAGGTCTCGTGCGGGAAGAAAAAGGGAGATTCTAGAATCATGGGGGGGTAAGCGAAAAAAAAAGGGTGGGTCAGACTAGGATAGGATGGGAAGAATACTGAGCAGGGGCCCTTATAGTGGCTGTCGGAGGGGTAGGGTCTTCCATCCCAATGGTCAAACTCTAACGACCACGAAAAGTTGGTTTAGCAAGAAAAAAGGGAAAAAGAGCTCTTCGAAGAGAACTTTCTCTTTACGCTTTTGGACGTTCAAAAAATAACGTGGGGAGGGAAGCACAATTCGGGGAGTCAGGAAAAACGAAAAAGCTCACAAAGGAGCAAAGCCGACGTGCAGACGCGGGGTCTCTGATGTTCACCGGCAGAGCCTGTCGCGGGGAGTATAAGGAATGCAGAAAGGTGGCAGAAAGGGAGGCCGCCGAAGGGAGGAATCGGCGTAAGGAAAAATCTATAAACCCAATGAAACCAGGGGGGACGACGATCCGAATGAGCACAGAGATAACAATCAAACCGACAGTAATCGGCCTCGAGCCTGACTCGATGGACTTCAGAAGAAGGAAGGCAAGGAATAAAGAGTCGGGAGAGCCAAAGTGAGAGAAAGAAGAAAGAGCTGGTGGGTCCTCCTCTTCACGGAGCGCGCTCTCTCCATGATGGCTCCTATGCAGCCCCCCAGCTAGAGTAATACCGGGGGGGGGTGAAGAAGAAAAGCTTGTCAGGGATAAGAACTCGGGCAGGAGGTTTGGCTATCTGCTTAGCCCTGAGGCCTATTTCACCGTTGGTAATCTCGTGGCTCATTCAGAGGGGCCTCGCCAGGAGCAACTCAAGGAGATTGTAAAGGAGGAAGCAAGGGGGAAAGGAAGCGGAAAAGTCAGGATGAACGGGGGGTATCTTTCTACTAGGAACACTTCTTCGTTCAGATCGCGACACCGAGCGTCCAAAGTCTCCTACAACCGGGGGGGGGTCAAAAAAAAAAAAAGAGACCGTCGAAAAAGGGGAAGGGGAGAAGGGGAAGGCCAAGGGCTTAAACGACAGATCGCCCAATGCTCTCGCTGAGCCGATTTGTCTATATCGGCTATTCACCTCGGCGGCTGGTACGGAAAATTCGTTAGTCCTTCAAAAGAAGGAAAGAAGAAAAGAATTGAAGGAGAGCAGAACTCCATCAATGAAAATGGTCATTCAATCCCCTCCAAGCGCCGCTTTGGTGCCTGCGCGAGCAAGCGAAGAGTAGGGAGAGGACGAAAGGCACGACATCAGAAGAAAACGTCTAAAAAGGAGGGGGGGGAGGGAAATTGGGCGACTAGGGAAGGCAGGTACTCGTTCGCGGACCATTATCTCCCTCTCCAAAGAAATTATGCTAAGCTCTCAGAAAAAAAAAGTAGGAGGAGGAAGAAAAGAAAGGGAAGAAATTGGAAAGGGGAGGGGGATAAAAGAGGTCCGCGACAGTATGAGCGAAAAGAAGACCGTACTCGCGCTGAAAAGGAATGTCTACCTTCGTCGTGTTTTCCGTCAGACAGTAAGGCCTCAGTAGGACAAAAAACGTCAGCGAATGAAAAGGGGGGGGGGAGGTAAACGAGGGGGGAACCGTTCTGAACGGAGAGACGGCTCGCGAGTGATTATCGTGAAAGCCAAACTGCTACGGACCAGCCCGCCGTTGAGAAAAGGGGAACATAGGAAAGGGGAAGAGGGCGGGCGGCCAAGAGGGACAGGGGACTCTTTTCAGGCCTCTCCCTGAGTCCCAAATCACCTTCAGGAGGGAGGCGGAGTTTTGACCACAAAAAAGGAGACACCAAGGTTGTGAGGGGGGAAGAAAGGTATAGGGGAACGTCCGAAGTTTCCTGAGAAGGTAATCATTCGCCGTGAGAAGTCGACGGCGTGTATACAAAATCTTCTTTCCAACACGCGATGACATGTGGATTAAAAATCTAAGCAAGCATACACAAGCGCTTTCCACTTGACCCTCGGCAGACTGTCGCCTCAGATAGAAAAAGTCAGTTACCGAAAAGGGGAAGGATCCCTCCTAAACTAGCCAGTCGGGGAATAGACGGAATAGGTATCTTCCGGAAGTACTTGGAATATGCATTCCCCCAAGACGGGGGGCATTCAGGAGGGGTCCGAAAGAGACAGGAGAAAGGAAAGGAAGGGCTGCAGCAAAGGGCATGCTCGTCCCTCTGATGCTCTCTTCTGGTAAACTGAACTGCTGACAGTGTTGGGTTCCGAAAAAGAGGACTCTCGGAGGGAGGGGGGGGAGGAGATGTGGGGACCTTGGGGTGGGGTTGCGATGGGATATCAGGGCGGCGTAGCACCGCTGCCATCTCCTCCAAAGTCGCGGATCATCTCTCGTCGCGAAAGAGGGCATTGAACACAGGGGAGGAAAGCGGGGAAGGGGGAACAATTAAAGAAGTGAAGTCTATAAGTCATCAGCCGAACTGCATTGTGTGGGGGGCCTGGGGGACTTCGACGCGACACCTAAGAGAAAAAAAGGAAAGAGTTCTTCCGGAGCCCGAAAGGACGACCAGGTCGTCAGTTCTATTATCTTTTTGAGGCGACGGATCGTTGGCCGTGGAGGTGACGAAAGGAATCACGAACGACAGGGAGAGAAAGTTAGGGAAGAAGCTCAGCTCTTTTGAGGGGGAGGAAAGGTCTCAGGTAACTAAGAAAAGCCAAAATGAAGCTCGATCTCGTGCGCCTGTATGACCGACGAACCTTCTGGAGCGAGGCAGTAGAGAAAGGGGAATCGGAAGGCGCTCGGAAAGGAGAAACACGGAGATTGAAAAGGTTAAGGGTGGAAACCATCGCAGCGACAAGCCAGAGGGTGAAAGTTCGAGCTGCAGCGCAAGGGACCTTCACACGCGATGAGGGTCGAAACCGCTAGACTCTGGGGGTCGAAAGACAAAAATACAACTGAGTATGATTGAGGGATCTCAGAGGCTAGATGTTCAGGTAATCTCGACGACGGAAAGAGGGAATGGACGAAAAAAGTGGAACCGCTGGCGAAAGGTCGCTGGGAACACCGGTTTGGGAAAAAGGGTGTGTCCACCATCGAACTCACCCGCTTCGCGGCACAGAAGCTAGCAGGGGTTGAAAAAGTCCCAAGGAGGAAAAAGAATATGGCCTACAGTTCGTCGCGGACGAAGCCCATTCGCAATTCTAATCGTTTCCTCGTCGTTCAGCTACTCGAAAGGACGAGGAAAATTACGAACGCGAGGAAAAAGAATCAAAAAAACAATATATGGAGGTTCGTCGTGAGAGGGAGGAACCTAAAGAAGGAGCAAACTAGTAACCTGGAAGAGAAAGCTAAGAAACCGTCAGAAGTGATTGAATCCAAAGTCCAGACCGAAGCTTCGACGCGTAGAACTTCTCTGGAAAGCGCGTGGCGTTCTCACGAGAAAGTTGACGCGAAGGCACTGAAAATCTAAGGGAAAAATGAATTCATAGTGAGGTAAAAAAGGGGCAACTCCTTTCGGAAAACCGTTGTTCACCGAAAAGACTTTCGCGGGGGGAGAGGAGTTATCTCCAGGGCAACGAAAAGACTAAAAAAGAAGGGAGAGCGTGCCACCAAGTCGAAACCAAAACGGAAACCGCGACTAAGATGATCACACTCAGAGAAAAACAAAATGTGAAACCCCGAGAAGGACGGGCTTCCAGGGAAGAGAAAGCAGGAGAACCTGCCGGCCGGGAAAAGCCCTTCCTTCCCTCCTCCCTTTCAGGAGAAAAGGAGAAGCGCAAAAGGTGACTTACGCGGGGGGAGAGAAAAAAGCGCCAGCTCCGAGCGCCGATGCAAAGATATCACTTACTTACAGTGGGATATCTGCACTCGCGGGTCACGAAGGGTCGCAGCGGCGAAATATGGGGGGGAGGTAAAAGACTATGCAACTAGAGGATAAATGGGAGAAGGGCCTAGAAATAAGCCGCGTCCTCTAAAATCGGTCATCAGATCATCGGGGGAACTTCCGACCGGTCTCCAAAGTCTACTTCCGCATGGGGATCGGAAAAACAAGAATAAGAAGGAAAGAGTAGCCTACAAACCGGATGGGGGGGGACCGCCACTCAAATAGCCTTCGTGTGTGACCCGTCGCCCGAGAAGGTGCGGGTGGGAAGAAGGGGGGACTCTCAAGGACTTCCTAGAAAGGGAAAAATCTCAGAAAAAAGGGGGGGGGAAACTCGGATATGGGGACGTATCGAGGGCTTTACACTATTCAAGCCTCGCCGTAGCCAGGGAAGAAAAGCCGTTAGAAAACGGGAAGCTGAGGACCCGGGCATAAAGGAAAAAAAAATCAAGCCAAAAAGATAAACGCCACGTTGGGGGACGCGCGAAAAAGGGCAGATTTCGTGACTGAAAAAAGAAAGGTCGACATCGAAATCGTTCCTCCGAGCTACTGCGAGCTTTGCAGGGTCAGCAACGAGAGGATCGTGCTCATAGTTATCTAAAAAAAAGATAATCAAAAAAATGGAGGAGAGAGAGAGATATTTCTGCATAAGGTGCATTGTATCTGTGAGATAATGTGTATAAAAGGAAGGATCCCTGAACGCTCGTCGCGCGCGCTAAAAGGGGGAAGAGGATCTCAGAAGGAAAAACCGTAGAAGGCCTCGTTTCCTGGAGAGAACGCGGAAGGACGCAGACCCACGAGAAATGTTCGTTATTATTTAAGCCGACATTGATGGAGGGATGAGAGAGGCCCAGAGCGGGAGGGTGAAAAGAAACGGTGGAGCGAAGGGGGGTTCCGGGGAAACCACAAAAACCCAGAGGCGGTTGAATATCCGGTTTTAGAGCCACCCGGAGTTGCACTCAGAAAATTGAATACTCGTCAAGAGGTATCAGGCAAAAAAAAAAAGGGGAATTCGGGAGGGGGGAAAAAAAAACGGCGAGCTGGAGTGGGCGAAAAAAATCACGTTTTATTCGAAAAAAACGCTCGGTGCGAAGATGCTTAACGTCAGGAAAAGGGAAAAGAGTAAGAACGGGAGTCGACGAGGAGGATTTCACAAAAAAGGAAAAAAAAAAAAAACTCTGATGACCGAATGCGGTCACGGGATTCCCCTCGGCGCGCTCACGGTCGTGGACTCTTCGATGAGAACAAGATCTTCAAAACGGGGAACGAAGGGAGGGGAATACGCGAAAAATCCCAAAAGGGGCCAGATCTATCCACAAGGAGACGAAGAGGGTCTCTTCATCGCTCAGATCATTGGAGCTTCGCGCGGTACGTGAAGAGCCGGCCCCCAGGGGGTCGGAGGGTCTCGGGGAAGGATAAATGGGCTCGCAACAAACGGCAGGCAGTGCGGCAGAAGCTTCATCTCTACAACGCTTATTCAATTCTCGCAGGGGGGGTCTTACGGGGAAAGATAATGGAGTCTAAAAAGGGGGAAAAAGGCGGCGTAAGGCTTGGGAGGAAGAGTGGGGTCCCGCTTGCAGTCGGAGGGAATACCGACTTTGGGTGAGAGTGAAGGGCTTCTTCGAGCACAGGACACCCGAGCCAAATAGTCTGAGGAATAAATATCAGGGAAGAACTTTTAAGGGGGGAAGGAATGTAGGATTTAGAAAAACATTGACTCGTTGCTGAAGTAGAGTGCTCTCTTCATATCATCAACGCGAACTGCCTTTTGGATGCCTTGTTTCGACGCGTCCAACCAAAGATCTTAGAAACGCAAGGAAAGAGAAGGAACGAAGCTAGAAGACAAAATAGGAATCCAGGAGAACCCAGGTCTTCTTGAGGGAGGTAGCCGGGGGGTGGCGGCGGGGAGCTCTGGCACAGGAGGTGAGAAAAACGACCGGTCGCAAATGGACCGTCGGGCAGCTCTGGAAAGAAAGATTCGGACCTGCCTTAGGCTGTCTGTCCGCGTAGCCAGAACGAAAGCCAAATGAAGCACGAATAGCGAAAGGGATTCCGACGAGAAGGGAACAAGTCTGGGAGGGGAAAATCTTTCTGACCATGGGGGGGGGACGCTCGGCGAAGAGAAAACCTTCTCCACGCTCGTCAGGTGCAGTTCTATAGGGGGGCGAGAGGGGGGGGAACCTTGGGGGATTGGGGAACATTCGCAACTCCGTCACTCCGATGACTATCTAGTCTAGAAGAGCTGCGGACGGGGCAGGGAAGTTATAGACGAAGAAGGAAAAGAGGCATCCGACAGGACGAGGGAGAGTCGCGCCTCTGAGGACTGCTATTGGGCGCGATAGAATTCGTTCACCCTCGCGAAATTCGCTGCGGAATGGGAAGATAAAGAAAAAGAGCTCAAAGGGAAAAGGGAGGACCGAAGGTTTTCTAAAAGGAGCGGCACCCAGGGGGAGAGACTTGCCTCTAAAATAAAGAGCGAAGCACATGCGCAGAAAGGGGATCTCATTTGCCGTCGTTCAGCAACGGACATGACGACCAGTCGTCGACGAGAATCCAAAGGAAGGAGGGACATAAGGGTAGAGGAGGATGACCGACATTCCTCAACCTAGACTCTTAAGACTCAACCACGCTACTCGAAGAAGACCTTTGGTTAGCACGAAGGATTAAAAACCTATGAAACGTAGCAGAAGGGGAGAAAACTCGGAAGGGACTAGGGAGTTGACGCGTCGAATAAAAATCCCCATTTCCGTTGCCGTCGATGATCTGAAGAGCGCTTGAAAAAGCACGATGAAAAGTGATCAAGTCCAAAGGGTCGAAGTCAGAGGGGAGGGAATCTGGCTCCTGCCAAGCCAGGGTGGCAGCGGGACCGCCGCAGCCGCCGCTCTCATAAACAAGTTCCTCGCGCGTCCGCGCAGAATCCCCTAGCGAAAAAAAAAAGTAAACCGGAGAAGAAAGAAGTGGACAAAGGGAGTCAGAAGTCTCAAAGCTTAGTCAACCAGAGAAGCTGCCTCGACTGACCTCTCCCTTCCTCAAAGCAGGGCCTGAAGACTTCCGCGCCTGGAAAGAAAGGGGCGTCCCGCCGGGGAAGAAAAAACCAAGGAGGGTAGCAGGGGGAAAGGGAAAAACGCGCCGATCCATGCTCTATGCGCCGATGTGGCAACTCTCTGCGACCGTGTGGAGAAGAGGCACGCGCGGAAGACTTAAGTAAAGACTGAGGTAGAGAAAAGAAGAAAGTGGGGAAAGGCGCAAGGGATGCCTACGCCGGAAAAAAAACTCCTATTCCTAGGAAGGGACGCAGAGTTCATCATAGACATCGCGTGGGGAAATGCCGACTGGAGACACGCCGAGACTTCCGGAGAGGAAGAACTGAAAGAGGAGGATTCAGCAGAGAGGGCCGATCAGGGAAAAGTAAAAACCGATGTGTGTCTGCCACTCCAGCTAAGGGTTTGTCATACCCTCGCAGACATCGGTGCAAAGAAAGTTCTCTCTCACAACAGAAGGGGAAAACTCGACTAGAAAAAGATTGCCAAAGAACGTCGTCAGTCAAACGGGGAAAAATTTGCTTTCAAAGGGACACTCACCTCTAAAGCTTCTTCCACTCCGGTAAGAACGGATCGAGAAAGGTGCGAGCTCGAAAAGAAAGAAAAACAGTGGGAAAGAAATCACGCAAAAAAAGGTAGAAACGGGTCGACATCGACTCGGGGCCGATCTACGGCTACTTCAAAGAATGCTTCGAGCGACGCGAGCGGCGGGGACGAAGGGCATGGACAGGGCGGAGAGAAAGTCCACCGACCAAAGAGGGAGAGACTCAAACAACGGGGGGAAAAAGAGAGATATGAAAGAAAGCGGTAGATATGGGGATACGACGAGAAATTACCTGCACTCTCTTCCGGAAGTCTCTCACCTATCCTGGAATCTACTCCCTGACAAGAAAAGTAGAGGCTCGCAGGAAGGGGACCTTCTGGAGGGGGCACGACAGGAAGACCGGAGGTGAGGGGAAGGATGCCCAAGGGCATTGAGGTGATTATCTCTCCGAGATTTCCCGTTATGAACGGAGGGGGGGAGAGGCTCGGCAGAGGGAAAGGGAAGAGTAAAGCCAATAGGGCCTCAGAAGGGAGAGTTTCACCAGAAAGTATTGCGGCCGTGTGCGATACCTCAGTCGATGCTGTGTTACGCTAGTGTGGAGCGAGGGGAAAAGTCGCAAAAAAAGGAGAGGTTGAAAAAAAGACGAGCGGAGGGGGACCGAACGTTTTGAAGAAGGACTCCTTTGGCTCCGGAAGCTGAACGTCCGAAGGGGGGGAAGGGGAACCTAGTATCGGAAAAAGGGATGAGGAAGGCCTTGACAAGTCGAACCGAAAAAGGCCCTCGGCGTGCCGGCCTAGTCATGCCTCGCTCATGCAGCAAAGGCTCTTCCCACGTGGCCCGCGGAAGAAACAGGTCTCAGAGAAAGTCCCAAAAGAAGAAAAAGGGGAAGCTCAAAGCACAACACTTCGACGATAGCTGCGGAGCGACATCGGAAAATCAAATGAGAGGAAAGATCGGGAAGGAAGGGGGGGGAGGGTATCTTCTTCCTCAAAAGGATGCGGGGACTACAGCGCTTCATGCCCGGCAGGAAGAAGGTTCGGTCATCTCGCAGCTCTACTTAGTCGGATGCAGAAGGATTAGGGAGAGTCAGTTTTTGAAGGTGAAAGTGAGGCTGGAGGGGTTCCTTTGGGGAAAACCACGCGAGGTGTCCCTCTTTAAGAAGCGAGGGGTATTACCGAGGTGAGATCTTAAGACCTCTAACTTGAACTTCGACATCGTCGGCGCGAACAGATCTCTCTTGCACTATGTAAGAGATTCGGAAAGGAAGAGTCTGGGGAGTTTAATGAAAGGAAACTGAAAAATCATAGACGCGAAAAGAGGGAATGGCCTTGTGCTTCGGACCACATCACCGGACTCTCTTCAGCAACGCTCGTCAAAGAAGTTCTCAACAGGAGAAAGAAAGAGAATGGAAAAAGCCGTCGGAAAAAAAAACACAGGGGACGGAAAATTTTCCGAGTATCCGTGGGAATTCTTAAAAGGCTCCTTTTTCCTTGGTGAGGTTGACGGGCTAATCACGAATAAAATCAGAAAGGGTCACCAGGAGGGGGGGCGGAAGTAGGGAAAAAACTGGATCGTCCATGTCCGCGGGAGACTGCCCTACTAGCATGCATCTCTAGATTCTACCTGTTCTTCACACACGAAAAAAACTGAGGGAGAGGAGGCAGAGGGATCTCAGAAAAGACTCAGCGAATCAAGATCTCGGCAGTGGAGACTCGTGTAGCGTTCGAGGGTACCCATCCTCATCGATCGCCAGGGTGAACGAAGGAGCGACGGCGAGAAAAACTTCACCCGAGAGAGGCGGGACGAAAAGCAGTTTAGGAAATCAAAGGAT
>Ga0179593_1548147_pt1 | contig 14393 bp, 18 predicted proteins | sample CZODoug2_1_08_16_FD_185931 | JGI IMG/M metagenome (GOLD analysis project Ga0179593, IMG submission 185931) | Vadose zone soil fungal communities from Angelo Coast Range Reserve, California, USA - CZODoug2_1_08_16fungal (PacBio error correction) | ecosystem: Environmental > Terrestrial > Soil >...
GCTTAAAAGGGACCTCAAGCCAGGCACGTCATGCGAACTGAGACTCAGCGGAAAAAAAGATACCGGATAAGCGGAAAAAGCGAACGTGCGCACACTCAGCCCCAAGGCGCGGAAAAAAGCTTCCAGGTCAGCACAAAGCCACCGAAACTTAAAAAAAACAAATCTCGGCCACTCGACAGCGAGTGCACTAAGAGAGAATGAGAAAACCAACTGGGAAAGAAACTTGCGGGGATAAGACGCGTGCCCGGAGGACCCCGTGCAAACGCTCACACAAGGGGGGGGGAGAGTGGACCGCACACTCAGAGCGCGGGGATGAGAAAGGGAAAGAAAACTGGACCGGCCCAAACCGCCTTCAACGGGCGCGTTCCTGCGGTTGGAGGAAGCAGCCGACGACGTGCCAAAAAGCCAAAAAAGCGAAAATGCAAGAAAGATACTTGCCTGAGCAAGAGGAAAACCGAGGGGGGCCTTGCTGCTCGCAAACGACAGACCCGGAAACGCCGAGAGGGTGGTAGGTGGTGCGGGTTGTGGTGAAGCCGGGGTCGGCCCGCGTGTATTCGGGGCGAAGAGGGGGCGTAACGGCAACACATAACGGGGTGGACGGGGGAAAAAAACAAGCCGGGTTTACCGCGCGCCACGGGGGCCCTGTTGCAAGTAAAACGTCGATTGCTCTTCCAGGGTCGGAAGAGGACTGGGAGAGGCTAGTAACCATCGAGGAAATGAAACGGTAAAAAGGGACACTGGCATACGGGAGCGCACCCATGCCGAAGAAGCAAAGGGGTCCCACCGTCAGTAGGCAAAGTGGCAAGACGCATTGGACACCTCAGAGGACCGGAGAGGAAATCGGAAAAAGTTGCTATATCGGAACGGAAAAACCGCCGCAGTCAAAAACTTCTGGCCACTAAGGGGATACTGATATCGTCACACGGGAGCGTAAGAAAACCCAGTTCTAGAAACGCGGGAGGGGGGGGCTGGGGCAAAAAAGCGGAATCTGACTCTAAACGGGGCAAAACCTAGGCCCCTTCGGCGCCGCCGGAGGGGTCAGAGTGGCACCGCAGGCGGGTGATCGGTAACACTCTAAACGCGACGCGCGAGAACGAACCTGATTTCACATCTGAACGTGCGGGGGATCCTGCGCCCTGTCCACGCTTGCCCAACGCGCGCCGAGCGGTTGAGAGAAAACGAAAGCCACAAATCACTAGAAAAATCAAAATCTTGAAAAGCTTCTCGAAATCTCCAGTCGCTCGGTCTGCGGGGGGCAAGGTCATCGACAGGTAGTGGGGGGGATAGACAAGGGCTCATCCGCCGGCCAGGAGTGAAAAAAAAAAGTTCAGCCGACAAAAGTCGAGTTATTCTGTGCACGGTCCAGTAAGCACTGGATACTGCAGGGAAAAAAAGGGGGGAACGGGGAAGTGCGTCACATGGCTATGAGGTAGCGGGGGGTCCTGGGACGGCTCCTCAGGGCCAGGTTCGGCCCGGACCTGCCAGGCACCAAAACCAGCAACAAAAAGTCGGGACGAGTTCCGAACAGTTCACTCAGCGGAGCCGCTGGAACACGTCCGTGCACAGGCCGCGCCAACGCACATGTTGGCGCGCAAACGGGAAAAAAGGACCAGAAAGACACCTCGGGAGACGCTAAACGCACGCGAATTCCGGGGGAGGGTCAAAGGTGGGCCGTGGTAAAACCGAAAAAGAAAGTCGTAATTGCAACCATGAAGCTGCAGCGCAAGCGTATCTCGAAGAGCCCGAGAACACGGCCCCGAGACTAAAAGGGGGCCCAAACGAGATACTGCGATCCGTTCGGGGCGGAGCGAGGGGGGGAAGCCCACAAGCGGGGCTTGGGTGGGGCGTGGGCGGGAAGGGAATAGTGGGGATGGGGGGATGCTACGAAAAAAAGGAAACTATAACGAGGGTCCGCATCACCTTGTGTGATGGGCGCTGCCTCGCGCTCCGAGGGGGGGGTGGTGAAAGGCTGCAATCCGAAAAAGAACGGGGGGATGCGGGCGATGGTGCGCCGACGGAAAGGATTCCTTTCTTGTAGACGAAGTATACACAGCGTGAAACAACGCGCGGAAGAAAAGTCCAGTGGTGGTCATCCGCACCAATCCAGGGGGCTGAAGTCCAGCCGGGTCCGTGATGGGGGGGGGGGGGGAACTCTAACGGAGCCGGCCCCTGGCAGAGCGCGCAGAAGGGGAGGGGCTCTATGGGGCCTCGTAAACCACGGGGTGAAAACTACACCTTTGCCGTAGAACCAAAACGCAAAAGCCTAGGGGGGGGGGAGAAACGAGGGGGGGACGGGCCTTTTTAAAACAAAAAACCGGGTTCCGCGAGTTGTGGGGGTCGTCAAAAGACTAAGCGCGCGAAAAAAAGAAACTCGGGAAGGCCAGGTGTGTGCAGAAAGAACTCAGCTGATAGAAGATCTAGGAAACCAGACCGGGCTGGTGTCGCGAACAGCGCACCTTCGAACGACAATCATCTCCGTTGAACCACGCCGTGAGTCTTCTCTCCCGGGCAAAAAAAAGAAAAAGGGGGGGTGACCCCCGATAAGCTCCGGGAAACAACGGGGAACACAACGCGGTTTTGGGGCACCTGGAAGAAACACCCGGCGGATCCGGGCATGACCGGTGGTGGAAATGGCGGGATCGGGGGGGGGAAAAGGAGGCCAAAGTCCTTGCAACTTTGGCGTCGGACAGACAAAACCCCTTTTTTTGGGAGTTATTCGCGACCACCCGAAAGTCGGCTCGCGACAAAAAGAACTTGGCTTGAAAAAATCGGACCGACAAGTCTCCGAGGTTAAAAAAGGGGGGCGGGGGTGAGGCTCAGGAAAGCGCAACCCGAGGAGGCAGGGAAAAAGAAAAAAAAACCCTCACCTACAAGTCGGAACAACGGAATCCGACTAAACTGGAGGGGTGCTGTTGCAGGCACTCTGGGGACGCGGGGCCTGAGTACGCACGCCCTAGGGACGAGGGGAAAAGGGGGCTCTGCGAGAATGGACCGGCAACCACTCTGAGAGAGCTAGCTGGGGTGATCCGCATGAGGGTCAAGAGGGGGGGGGGGCGGCGAGCGTGGGCGATTCCGATAACAGGATCAAAGAAAGAAAGTGCGGGTGAAATCCCGAGGGTTCGCCGCGCAAACTTGGCCAAACAGCAGTCGTGAGTGGTGGGTCGTACTGTCAGAAGTGCTATAACCGGGGGGACTTGTCGAAACAAAGCAGTAGGCGCAGAAAAAAAAAAAAAAAAAGAAATCGAAAAGGCTCTCTCCTCCCCACACACGGGATAGAACCTACTCGTGATATCCGAAGCAAGGGGGGGGGACTCAAAGAGATTGGGAAGACAAAGTCAAAACAAAGCACACTAGACAAAACCCCATGCAAAAGATGGGGGGCCCAGGCCAAGCGGGGCGGACCAGATCCTCTTTGTGGGACCAAAGTCACAACAACGAGCTTAAGGGCAATCTAGGGGAGCCGCATAGCGCTGCCACCGGCAGGAGACCCATCGCCAAGCCGGTTGACCAGCCGCGGAGAAACGTGCCGGGTTGTAGAGAATAGACGCCCTCACCCCAGGAATCGGGCGGCGGCGGCCATGGCCGAAGGAAGGGCAGAGCGGCCTGAAAAAAAAACGCCATAGAAAAGAGAACCCGTAAAAAAAGTGCGTTTCGTACCGGGCTGTGAGAGCTACGCGGGATCGCTCAGGGCAGCAAAATCGTATCAACAAAACTCGGCATGACGAAAAAAAAAAAAACAAACCCATAAAAAAGCCTTTGGAGCCGAAGCCCGCGCGGTGTGAGCTCAAGAAAAAAAAGACCTCTGCGCTGGCCCTTTCGCAAAACCGAAAAGGGTCCGGGCCCGGTTAATCAGACGGAAAGTGGGGAACCATCTCATCCACGAAAATGTCCCACCCGGATCAGGGGGAAAAAAGGGCGCTGGGTAAAAGCTCCTCAGGAAAAACCCAAACCATACCGTGTTTCTCTTTCAAGCTAAAAAATTATAGTCGCTTTGAGCCACCCCCTGGGTGGGGACGGGCCGGAACAAGGCTCGGTGAAAAAAAGGACCCCACCCTTAAGGAAAAAAAAGAAAAAAAAAAAGGGGTTCACCAAGGTGTGTCGTGGACGAAGATCTGGTCCAAGGAACCACACTCTGGACATGCCTGGACAAAACGCCAAGCATCTGAGAAACGTCCATGCTTATAGAGAGGCGAAAAAAAAAACCTGCACGCTTACTCAGATAGCCGCCAATGTTTGATACCCTTGGTGAAGAACCACAGGATCCCCACCAGCAAGACCACTGTATGTGAACCGCGGGAAGGAAAAGAAGCCGCAAACCCCCGTTTCCTCCCGCTGGAACAAACTTCGTCGGAAGGTGCTTAAAGGGACAGGGAAATACCTAATCACGACCTACTACACCATGCAAGCCCAGCCTACGCACACAAAAGCCTGCCACGAAGGGGGGTCGGCTACCGAGTGCACTCGAACGGGGGCAAGGCTGGCCCGTATGACTCCGGGGAGAGGGCTTTGCTGCGTGAACACCTGGACTGACAGGAAAATAAATTAGTCAGAAAGATGGTTCTCAACGCTGAAATACCAACACTCCGGAACAAGTTCAAGGAAAACAAAGTCGCTCCAGAAAAACCCACCACCATCGTTACCGGGAAAGGTGCAGGCCCAGCCGTCACACAACCAACCAGAGAAACGCGAGCCTACAAATTGGTGGAAAGCAAAAGATGGACAGGGAAGACCAGGGGGTGAAAAAAAAAGACAAACGTCCTACTTCTAAAAAAAACCAGACAGCACCAAGCCAAAAGCAAAAAAAAAAGAAAGCCTCACAAGGCCTCGAGAAGAGCTGGGGGTCTGTCAAGTATCTGTACTCTGCGGTGGTTTGAACTGGGGGGAACAAAACACCATACGCCAGATCCGAATCTAACGACTTGCTGACCGGTTTGCGCCTGGGGGGCGCACGACTTGCCGATATCGGGACAAAGGTCGTCAACCGTAACGCCTGCAGGGGTGTCAACAAACTAGACCTCGACCAAAAAGGCCCAACAACGAGCAGGCTTGGGAACGGCGCCGAGGTCGTCGGCGGAGTAGCAAAAAACGCTTGCGCCCATACCACCTGACGGGGGGAGTCTTGGGGCAACCTGTGGGGGCCCCGACGGTGGTCCGCAGAGAAGAAGCCAAGCGTGAAAAGGGGAAGTCAAGCGGATGAGCGAAGGGTCAGAGGTGCGGGCCGTCAGCAGCAGTCGCGTCGTCCTGGCGAACCTCTGCTAATGGAGTACAATGAGGAGGGAGACAGTAAAAACATCACGCCTGTTCTCAAGAGGTCTCGGTGGCAAAAGCGACCTTCATAACAAAAACATGATTGGTGAAAAACCAAAAAGGAAACTGGTCCCTGAATTGGGCGCATGTGCAAGCAACAGATCGGACGGAGCAAAACGGCGCCTCGTCTACGGAGCCCGAAACGTCGCTGAAACCCACCAGGAACGAACGGGAAAAAAACAGCGATTGGGGGGCCCTGGGGAAAGCCGCCGCCTACACCTTCGCAAGGGGGAAACTGGGATCGGTGATGGTGGCCACCAAGCGACGAGGGGGACGAAACAAAAAAATGCGGCGCCTCGCAACCATGCGGGGGGGAACAGCGTGGCGCAGCGGCAGGGGAAGGCCGCCTACCCGCAGGGCGTGACATCCACTGTGGAGAAACAATACCAAGCAAGGGCTGTCTATGAAAAAAGGAGGTGGGGGGCACCACGGGTCTGGACAAGAGGGACCTGCGGGGGGGGCTCATTGGAAAAAAAAAAAGGGAGCGCAAGCAATTCACTGCCCCACCGTAGGTCGTAATGGTGCGTTGGGCACGCGTAACGTGCACGAAGGGGGTATCGAGGCCGTTGCTGGCACAAATTCCTGGAAAGGGGGACCGGGAAAAAAGGGAAAAAAGTATCAACACCCTCGGTGGTCCGGCAAACGCCCGATCGGAGACGGAGAACGGGGCGGCTAAACATGGCGGCATTGAAAAACTGGCAAGCTGGAACGCGTGGAACACAGGGGGGGGGGGGGGAAAACATTCACAGCTGCACTGAGTGCGCAGCCGCCACAAAGGGCCTGCATAGGTGAAAAAAAGTGCACTACGCTCCAACGTGGGTCCATCCGCCGTCGGGGGGGGTTCAACGGACAGACACTCGGGTCAGAAAGACAGAAAACCCTCTATCAGGGCTAACAAACGCCGCGCCGTGGTCCGAGGACAAAGGCGGGGGAAAGGCCGCGGCTAGTGCGTGTACGAAAATTGAAAAGACCGGTGTCATATCACGAGACGCCGAAACTCTAACAAACGCGGCGAGCTGGCCTGTCAAACAACCACCAAACGAACTCACAAGCTCGGCAACCGCATCCGCGCGAAGACCTGAGCGGGGGACCTCGACAAAAAAAATCCAAAAAAAAAGTTCCTCTGAATCTGAAAAAAACTGAAGAGAATCTGCGTGGCACGGCGCGATCGCACTGCGGGACGGTCTGTCGGAAAAAGGGGGGGGGGACGCTTTCGAACCTGGGTCAACACCGCTTCTGGGGGGCACGGGGACCAAGGCTTTCCCAAGGAGAGAACCGCCGAGGAAGACATAGAAGGATCTCCATCCATCAAATGGAAAAAACGTGCGTGGCACCGGGGACGGAGATCCGGGCACTCAAAAGTAGGGCCGGGGCAATGCAAGCCATGGCGGACTAAGAGGACGAAGGCAGTGAACTCGTCTAGTCGGCCAGAGAGTGGGGGTAAGTGTCCGACAGCGTCGGGGGCTTGTAAAAAAAGACCGAAACGAAGACGCGCACGTTGAGAAAAAAAAAGGCCACGCGCTGGTGTGGTACCGAGGAGAGTCCGGGAGTGGACCAAAGGCGACCGTATACCGACGTGCAGGGCGCGGGATCAGGATCAAGAGGGAACGGTCTAGAAAAGGAAAGATTGGAGGAAAAGATCATAAGATTGGACTCAGAGAAAGGGACCTGCCCGCACGGACCGCGACGATCGGGGGTTCCACCCCGGACGAGACGAAAAAAAAAAAAGAATGCACAAACCGAGTAAACACCCTAAAAATGCGGCGGTATGTGAACAGTGTCCTGCCAAGACGGAAAAAAAAAGCACGTTCGAACAAAACGAGTTCACTTGTCCACCAAAAAAGAAGCTCACGCACTGAATCGGGGGAGCATACCCGCGGCACGCGTGCCGCGATCGGGAAAGTCACAACGCCAACTCTTGGTTGAAGCGGTCTTCTAAACACCGAAGGGGGGGGATGGCAAGGAGCACGCCAGCATCGGTAGAGCGCGTCCGGAGAGAAAAAAGGAAAAAAACATGGGAAAGACTGTGCCACAACAGTTCACACACTTTCGCACGGTCCGCCCATCCCCGCTACGGCCCGGGGAAAAAGTCAAACAAAGAAGCGGACGTCGTCCGTCCAAGCAGTAGACTTAAGCATCGATCTCTAGTTCCCGGCGAGTCTGGTTTCAGAGTCCGCTAGGATCTAGCGGTGGTGGGAGGAGTTGTGGGTGGTTTTCTTAAACCTCCAAGGCCTCCGAAAGGGGACGAGCGATCGCGATGTCAGGAAAAGGCCTACCGGGGGTGACGTTTCGCACGACCACCGCCCCCGAAAGGAGGGGGTCCGCGCGACACACTAAAATCTAAAAATTCACCAGTAGAAGTCAAAAAGGTTTTAAAAAGGCGCGAAGATCTTTCGTGCGAGTTAGTGAAAAAGAGAACGAACCGAAAAATAAAGGCCACACAAAATAAGATTTGTTTCTATACACCAAAAGTTAGGGGGGGAAGATCACACTGTTGTCCACCGGAAAGGGGAGGGCGCGGGACTTACAACGCGCCATGTCGGTGGAAAAAAAATGACGAGTCTAAGGGGGGGGGCCGAAAAGAGGCTAATAGGGAAAGGCGAAAACAGACAGGGGTTTGCCAAGCCAACGGGCGCCGACCCGATGCACGGACGCGTTGCCATCGACCAGTTCAAAAAAGCTTTTGTGGGCAGGACCTCGTGGGCTTGACGCTCAAAAAGAAAACAGCAACCCCGCACCATGCCTGACGTCACGCCCGGTCGTGGGGGGAAAAAAAGGGGGACCGCAGACGCGGGGGATGGAATCTCCAACCCGACACCCAAACTCGAAATTTCGCGAATGAAAGAACGGACGAACAAACTCGGGGTGGGGGACAAGGGGCCAACTGCAAAAAAAACAGCTTTCACCCCGAAACGCAAAGGGAGGTCCCGGTGTACAACAGGAAGGAACACGAGCAGTCCAAATCACCGAGCCAAGGCCAGGCCGTGAAGAGGGGGGGGGGGAACAAGGAGAATATGCAAAATAGAGGGGCCTGTTTCGAAATCGAGAAAAGGGCAAAAGACGCAGGTCGATGGGGGGCCGCAAGGAGGCCGCGCTATGCCACCGCAGAAAAAAAAGAAAAAGGGGATACGCTTGGACAAAAAAAAAAAAAAAACACCAATACGCATCCGGTGACCACGTCGACGTTGGGAGATTAAAAAACGGTGAAGCTGCGCGGCGCAACGGGGGGGGAAAAGAGCTCGTCCAGATGACACGGTCGCGGTCGACTGGGGAAAAAGAAGGGGTAACAGGGACAGGGGGGTAAAAACGGACCCCACCGAGATGCTCTTAAAACCTGACTAAACTCACGCTCATAGGGGCCGAAAGGGGGGAAACCAGGGCAGACAACGGAACAAGGGGGAGGTGCAAAAGAAAAGGAAAAAGTTGGGGCCTCAACATTCTGCTAGGAAAAAAACAAAAACAAAAAACAAAAACCCCACCACCAGCACGACCTCCAAAAGGGAAAAAGGCGTCGTGGTAAAAGGTTGGGGGTGAACTTCACACAAACCCACAAGTTCCGGGTGTACCTTCGGGGGCGTTGGGAAAGAGAGGGGCCGAGACTCGGCACGAGCGCCAACAAGCGACAAAAGGGGAGACACAGCGACGACAATTAAATGGATGGTGGTTTCGGCCCATTACCCCTGGGCAAAGAATCACGTGATCGCGGCGCCTAAGACTCAAAAGGACGCTATTCACAGTCCGGCTGTTACTCACAGGGCCTTGGATTGGAAAATGAGGACGACTTCGGCTGTGGGGAAAGCGGGTCAACAATATCCCCTTTTTCATAAGTCGGGAAATCTGGCGATGGGGGTGTGTGGGGGGTGGGGGCTCGGGGCTTGTACCGAAACAGTCGACCGGTTCACCTGTTGGGGGGGGGAGGAGACGTATGATCCATAAAAGGGTCCATGTAACGCCTTGGAAAAAAATACGCAAAATACCCCAACTCGCACGGGACCACCGTTGTCTCAGGGTCACCAGCCGGGGTCCAGGGGGGGAAAGAATATTTAAAAAAAACCACGGTTCCCCTATGGGGGAAAACCTACACACTCGACGCGCACTTGAGTCCGCCGGGGCAATTGGGTAAGGGACGTCGTTGTTCCTAGCGAAGCCACCCGGAGCCGGGACAAGGGGACACACCGGACGAACCATTGTCCAAAGGAAGAAGAGGAAAATTGTAGGGGCTGGGGTTGTCACGTAAACCACCGGATCTACACCTAAAAAAAAAAGTGGATGTGGTTGCAAACACCAGGAAGAAGAAGCAGCGCGCCTGTGCAGTGCGGATGTGACACCGTTGGAAAAGACTGGAGCCAAAACGGATAGAGGCGACTAGGCACAGGAGAAAAACAAAAAGAAGGAGGGGGGCCATTGGAAAAAAAACACAAACCTTCGCCACGAAAAAACCTGAAAAGGGCGGTGTGCACCCGCCGTAGTCTGAAAGCCGGCGCCCTAGCCAAAGGGGTGGGTGGCTCAACGAAGGGAAAGACGACCAGGTGAAAAAAAAGCCTCCAACAGCCAACAGGGGGGGAAATCGTAGCCGAAACAACGGCGGGCACGGTGGGACATGGCGTGGGATCTGGGGAGAACGGGAAAAGAAAAACAGGGCCAATACCTAAGGTCTGGTAAATGACTCGGCACATGGCAATTTGGGGGGAGTGGGAGCGAAAACGCAGGGCGTCAAGCTGAAAAAACAAAAGGATCAGGCGTGCTGGGTGGTGGGGAAAATGACAAAAAAACGCCGCTAGTTTTGAAAACTGATGGAGTGTTCCGGCGACGAGAAGAGATGGAAAGAAACACCCAAAACAAAGGGACTGAACCTGTGTTGTTCCGGGGGTAAAAGACGACGTTCGCACAGGCCGATCTTCCTGCCGCAAAGGCACACTGGGCCGCCGCCCTGGAGACGGCAGAAAACAAAGGGGCTGGCGTAAACACGTCGAAACCGTTCACCAGCTGACTGAAGTAATGATGCGTCAACCACTGGGAAGCATTTCCTCGGCTCCGGCGCGCACGACAGTATCGTCAAGGGAAAAAAGGACGATCACAGCCCAAACGTAAAGGCCTTTGTGAAAGGGGGTGACACAAGGTCTGGGGGACGAACAAGAGCTTGAACTGGGGGGCACCGCCAATCCGAATGGGTGGTCCTTAAGAGGCGCTGCTTTGCCCACCTTGGCACACAATGCTTGGCGAGGAGTTCAAACCCTGTGGATCACGATGGGGATCTCAGCAACAAGGGTGGAAAGATTAAATAAGAGGTGCATCCAATCCAGAAAGGAAAGCCGGAAATGTGTAAGGACACCCGACGGTCAAGCACAAAGGAGGGAACGGACGGAAAAGTAGAGGTTGGGGGCTTGTGTGCTTTGGAACCCAAAAAGGCGGAAGCGAGAAATCCTCGACTGTGTCAAAACACAAAAAAGCGCGCGCGGCATCGGCCTCACAAACGCCGAGCGCGCAAAAAAAACCCCTACAGAACTTGGAAATCCAGGGCCAGGCCCAGCAACCCCAGTTGGGGTGGCCTGTTTTCGGCGGACGACGCCGGGGAGCCGACGTCTCAGGGCGGCGGAAGACTCACTCAGGATCTCAAAAGTAATGACAAAAAACAAAGAACCAAAAGGGAGAAGGGTCCAAAGCTGCGTCGTAAACGTGGGGAAAGGGAACGGAATCCATCCTGCGGGACCGGGGGAGGGAACCCTCACCATCACCCACCTCGCTCAAACCACACGAAAGAGATCGGGTACGGTCCAGCAGGAACCACCAGCACGCCGCAAAGGGGGAGGAATTCACAGGGGGCCAGCCGCGTTTGGGGCCGAACAAGACTCCCAAGCAATGCCCTCGGTGCTCGGGCCACCGAAAAGTTCGGGTCTTGGCCGGTTGAGCAGACCAACCACGGGGCTAACCAGATAACCAAAAAGACCAGGTAAAAAAAATCAACATGTACCCGATCCGCGCCGGGGGGGTTGTCTCCAAACCGGAGTGTGGGGGGAACGACATCTACAAACTGAGCATGGGAGGGGTACGTAAAGAGCCCCCCTACCCTGGCGGGACCGCTGGGGCGGGGGAATACTAAGAAAAGGTCTAGGTAGGGGTGGACGAATTTTGGCGCGTGAAAAACAGAAAGGCTGCGGTGTGGCAAGCCTCGTCAGAGAGAGAAGAAGGCATGGCACGGCGTTCCAAAAACGGGGGGGGACCGAAGCAGGGAAACCGCTGAGATAAAAGTGGAGAAACACATGTCCCACCGAGCGTTATGTGTACGCTGTTCGTGCACAAACCCGCCGAAAAACTTGCCGCAAGAAGGAAAGGGGTACTCTGTTTGACAAGAGGCGGTATTTAAGAAAAAAAAAAAATGGCACAGGGACCGGTCATGAAAGAGTGTTCCGGGCGATTCAAGAACGCGACAAGCCTAAAGCACGGCAAGGGAGGGAAATCCGCTCGGGAAAAAAGACTAAACCCTTGCAACCATAAGAAAAAAAAAATGAGGCCGATGGCCCTCGAGTCACAGGAGGGAGTGAGGGGATACCAGGAAAAAACAGGAAGTGCGATTACAAAAAAGTGCGATTTGTGGGCACAAAGAGCAAAAAAACAAACCAAAAAAAACAAAAAAAACTGGAAGTCACAAGAAAAGACCGGCGTCAAAAGGAAAACACAGACAAACAACACAGAACTGTCTGACCGGTGAGGAGGACAGGCAACGCCTGGCCACACAACACCGACGAAAACCTCAAGGGGTGGGCATATGGACCTGTTCGTCTATAATGACACGAAAAAAAACCTCCTCCGACTATACACAAGAAAAAGTCAAGAAGCCCACCGCACCACCAAGCCCTCCCGATCAAAAAAGAATTGACGAAAAGATAAAAGGATCGCCGTCGTGAAAAGGGTGGGGACAAAACCTACAGTAGGGAGACGCGGGGCCGAAAATCGCGGGGGGGGGGTCTCAGGGAGGCAGTAAAAAAGAGGTCAAATCCCTACACTGGTGGAAAAACAACTGAACGAAGGCCCGGTCGTTGGCCGTACGAAAAGGAAAGAGAAAAAAACATCCTGTCAGCTGGTGAAGGGGAAAATTGTCGATCCGTGCGGGTGTGAGCGAATGCGACCAACGGAAAGGCGTGAGGGAGGGGGGAACGGGGGGGGGGTCCCTAACATTATGTAGGCAACAATCGTTCTAAACCAATGGGAGTGACATTGGGGCAAGACGGATGACTAAGTGGGGGGAAGAGTGAAACTGGGTCCTTCCATATCGGTCGTAAAGGGGGACCAAGAACCCTGACAAAGGGGGAAAATACAAGGAAAAATGAGACCGCGACCCGTCATGCGGGGAAGATCAAGATCAAACAGAACAGTGAGAAAAAAAAACCAACAAGCCAATTCAAACGGCAATATGTAAAACCTAATACCAAGCGGAACGTCGTCCCGCTGCGAACTTGGGGGGATAAAACCGGATCTGACCTGCCACCGCATATTAAAAAATAAAAAGGGGTCTCCAAGACCTCGCAGGGAAAAAGACCGTTGCCCCGAAGAAACCGGCGCAGTACCTGGTGCAATTCTGGAAAGGAAAAAAAAACAAAACACCGCTTCTCAGTCGCCAGAAGGGGCAAGGACGTTTATCTGTGGCCACCATGATCGTACCTTGGGGGGAAAAACGTTAAAACTAGAAATAAGGATTCTTCATGTAAAGGTCAGCGCGCATTAAGCCAGCAGGGGAAGAACGGTAATTGCATCCTGTTTAGCGTTAGAAGCCCCCAATTTACTATTGCAAGCAACGACGGTGAGTCAGCCCACGCAAGGGGGGGGGGGGAGCGCGGAAAACAGACATGGTCGGGTGGGGGCCGGCCAGGAGCGCAAGAACCCGGGAAGAAGACAAACGGAAAAAAAAAAGTAAAGAACTGGGGCCGATTCATCGCGTGAAGGCACCAATACGGAGCCCGGGGAGTGAAAAAAATGGGGGGAACCAGAGAAGTTGTTCAAGTGCCCTATCAAAACTCGGTTCCGCACAGCAGAACAACTCAGAAAATCCTGTAGACTAGCCGGATTTATATACCCACTCGGAAGCGGAACTGGAAAACGGGGGGACGGGGAACTGGAACGGACAAGAGGTCCGAAAAAAAGCATTGTGGGCTGAGGCACCATTGGACTGTGCCGCGACGGGGGGGGGAGGAAAGTTAATAAAGGGGGCAAAAGAATCGTTACTAAACAAACTCGATGACACGTCGACCTGGACCACCTAAGCGTCAGGAAAACGAAAAGCACCGTGGAACAGACGCGACAAACGGGCCAGAGGGGGCGCGGACTGGGCGTGAGAAACCCGCCGGACACCCCCGGTATGGAAGTGCGAAAAAAGCGGAAAAACTCGCTAACACAGGACAGGCCTATGGCGGAGACGACACACTCACCAAAAAAGCTCGAAAATAAAAAGCCGCAATCTGAGGAGAAAAGGTGCGCAAACAGCAAGGCAGAATGAAAACGCGATAATACGAATAAAAAGCATGCTGGGTAAAAGACTAAGACGAATAAACACAGCATAGCACTCGTCTCTCGGGGTTGGGGGTAAAAAGGAACCTTGCGGCGGGCTGGACGCGGGACCAGGCGACAACTGTGGCTGCAAAACAAAGGGGTGGGAATCATTAGGGGCTTGGCAAAAGGAAAGAAAAATTTCCCGCACATCACGACAGAAAAGCCGCCCGCGCTGCAGATGATGCTCTTAATCAGGAGCTCTTCTCAAAGGACCGGGACTGTAAAATGCGTAGATCGTTCACGCCTAGGCGGCAGAAGTAGACCGTTTGGCCGATGTTAAAGCTTCACGCTCACGGAGGGGGGGTACAGGGGGCCTCTCTGTCTTGTCAATCAAAGGGGGGGGAGGAGAACCAAGTTTCGGTGGCTTGTCCACAGACATGCCGATCGGCGCGCAGTGGGGGGGGAGGAAGGGTTCCTGGAACTGAGACTAAAAAAAAAAAAAAACGATGAACGTCCGGGGGCGTACGACAAGCGGTGGGGGGTTGAAAGCGACTCCCAGGAAGGGCATTCATAAAAGCTTTGAAGGCAACATGGAACGGTAA